>Ga0182024_10000640_pt1 | contig 90441 bp, 87 predicted proteins | sample P32metaG_FD_120480 | JGI IMG/M metagenome (GOLD analysis project Ga0182024, IMG submission 120480) | Permafrost microbial communities from Stordalen Mire, Sweden - P3-2 metaG (Illumina Assembly) | ecosystem: Environmental > Terrestrial > Soil > Wetlands > Permafrost | place: Sweden: Stordalen... | reverse complement strand
GCGGAGAGTGATTCCACCAGCTGGTTTGTGCTTAGAGGCGCTCAATGCGCAGCGGACCAAATCGAGGAGGCTTGTGCCCGCCGATTCCGCCATCCGCACTGCTTCGGCCACTTCGGCATTCTCATCGATGTTCTTAACGGCCTCGATTCCACCGGTGGCAAAGGCTTGCTGAAGCTTAGCCTGGCGCTCTCGCGCCTCGTCCGCAGTGGCATAATACGTCCTGACCGCCGTTTTCCGATCCTGCCAATAGCGCACTCCGAAGGGTTTGGACCGTCCGGGTTGCTCAAAGAGGGCGAATTTCATGACCGTTAAATCTGCCTACACCAGTGTAGGCAAATGCCTACGCCGACAAACGGCCAAGTGCACGTTAGTGCACGGTACTCACTTTTTCCCCAGCGTCGCTAATTACGCTTTTCCCTGTGAAAATCCCCTCTGAAACCCATGTTTCAGAGTGGCGGAGAGGGAGGGATTCGAACCCCCGGGACCTTGCGGCCCACCTGATTTCGAGTCAGGCGCATTCGACCACTCTGCCACCTCTCCGGAACGAGTATCGGTGCTGGCTTGAAGAGGCAGGACCGCAGAGTTGGTTCGGCTCGGCAAGAGTTTTCTGGGCGGGAAAATGGTCGGGGCGACAGGATTTGAACCTGCGACCTCCTGGTCCCAAACCAGGCGCTCTACCAGGCTAAGCTACACCCCGAACAAGTAAGGCGATGGACGAAGGGCGGTGGGTGTCAACGTTTCGCTCACAGCCGCTTGCGATGGAAGAGCGGATCTCCTTTTCACAGGGTGGATTAGCGGATCCATGGGCGGCTTTTCCCCGGGGCTTTTGTCAATAATCTCTGCTTGCGTCACTCGGGGAATCGGCTTCTTCTGAGACACTAATTCTTTAACCATGGACACAATTTCCCGCGAAAATAACAGCATGCTTCCGATCGGCGGCATCATTGTGGGCGCCCTCGCCTTGATTCTCGGCCTCTATTTATTGACGGCCGTATCGAAGGTGAAGACCCAACTCGCCGACCAGGACGCGAAGATGACCGACATTTCCGCCCAAGTCAGCAACGCCGCTTCCAAAACCGATCTTACGTCCCAGATCGCCGGTCTCCAGAAGAGCACGCAGGATGCGTTCAACGTTGTCGGCAACGACCTTGCAACCATCAAGGGCGACGTCAACGCACTCAAGGAGGCCGCTGCGAAGAGGGCGGCGCCGGCCGCCGCCAAGGGTGGCCCCAAGGAGCCCGTCGTTGCGGGTCCGGGCGAATACGTAATCAAATCCGGCGACACGCTTGCGAAGGTCGCCAGGGCGAATGGAGCTTCGCTTGCCGACCTCGAGGCTGTGAACCCCGGGGTGGATTCGAAGCACTTGCACATAGGCCAGAAGATCAAGCTTCCCGAGAAGAAATCGTAATTTTGTTTGAAGAGGCCGAGGGGCCGGTTCCCGGAATTCAAGATCGCCGATGAGGCGGTTCCGGGAACCGGCCTCTCGGCATTTGTGGACCAAGCGATGAATACAAATCCCGGCGGTCCGTCGCGATGGGTGAAGGGCGAAGAGCACAGCCTCGCGATGACGCGCATTTTCGAACTGTTGAGCGTGCGATACCGCCATCCCGTGCGAGGCACGGAGCGGGATTTTGTCGTCATCGATTCATTGGACTGGGTAAATGTCGTCGCGCTCACGCTGGACGGATCGATCGTCCTCGTACGTCAGTTCCGATTCGGCACGGATAATTTTTCCCTGGAGATTCCCGGAGGCATTGTCGAATCGGGCGAGGATCCAATCGCGGCGGGTGTGCGCGAATTAATGGAGGAGACAGGTTACGCGGGCCGTTCTGCCCGGTTGCTCGCGGTCGTTAACCCAAACCCGGCCATTCAGCGCAACCGATGTCATCTGGTTCTTGTCGAAGGGGCTGTGAAAGAAGGAGCAGTGCACTGGGATGCAGACGAAGAGATAGAAGTCAGCACGGCGCCGGTCGCCGAGGTCCTGGAGTGGGCCCGGTCCGGGAAGATCACCCACAGCCTCGTCCTGTGCGGTCTTTTTCATTTCGAGCTGTGGTGGCGCAGTCGCGGTGTTTGACAGAACGGTTCCCGGACCTAGGGTGAATGGACAGGCACCTCGCAGACCTACCGCTTTGCTTGGAACCCTTTGCCTGATCGATAAATGACCAAACCATCCTTCGCCAACAACTTATCAGCGCTTGGACCGGCCGTCGATGGCCGGTTGCCGGATGCGCTTGAGGCGGAGATTCGGCGGATCTACAAGCGAAGCCCGGTTTACGGCACGCGCTTTCCCATTCACACGGAGCCCCTGAAATGGTCCTGTTACGGTGAAATTCCGACGCTGTCGAAGCGGGAGATCGTCGAGCGCGGCCATACGGCGTTTTTTGCGGACTACAGCGAGGTGGAGCGGGGACTGCGGGACAAGCGCTTCGAGTACGAGAGCACTTCGGGGACTACGGCGGGGCCGATGACCGTAATAATGGAAAGGGGCTGGTGGGAGGCCCAAACCAAGCGCGCGTATAGGGCTTCGCCGATTTTGAGCGAATTCGCGGACCGGCCGCATCGCAAGTGCGTCCTCGCGCCTGTGGGCTGTTCGAGCAACCTCTGCCCGTACGAGGATCATCCTTATCCGAACCGGTATTTTGACGGCACCGTTTATTTGAATCTTTCGAGCGACCCGTTCGTGTTTCCCGAGGCGGAGTGGGATCGCATTCTCGCGGAGCTGCAGGCGACCCAGCCCGAGATTTTGGAGGGCGAGCCGATCTACTTGTCCCTGCTTGCGCGGGCGGCCCACAGACGGGGCGTTCGCGTGCCGAGCATCCGGGCGGTAATTCTGACTTACGGCAAGGCGAGCCTCCAGCATGGAAAGCGAATCGCCGAAGTTTTCCCGGCGCCGCAGGTGGATCTCTATGGATCGACGGAGGCGGGATATATCTTCGTGGGCGAGGCCTTCCGCGACAATTCGCGGGCGATCGACGGCAATGCGTTCATCGAACTCGTTCCTTGGCGGCCGGAGTGGCCCGATGTCTTTCAGATCCATGTGACGACCCGAGACCGCGAGGCGATGCCGCTTTTGCGCTATCACACGGGCGACATCGTGCAAAAACGCGAGACCGGGTATCGGGTGCTGGGAAGGGAGAGCGGCCTTTATTTCAAGCCGGATGGAGGTCTGTTCTCGTCCGAGGACATCGATGCGGCGCTTCCCGAGAAATTTGCCTGCTGGCATTACGTTTTGGTCCAATCCGGCGACGCGCGGTGGGATTTTCATTATGTTGCGGACCACGGGGCCGATCATCGAGAGCTCGAGGCGGCGCTCGGGCGGAGTCTGGGCGAGGGCGTGCGCGTGAACGCGTTTCGGCGAAGGGCAATCACACCCGCGGCCAGCGGGAAGTTCGCGTTGCTCAAGCCGCTCGCGCCTTAGCGGCCCACCTGGGTCCGGATTAAGCGCAACTGATCTGCGGAATTATCCGCCCCTGGTGATTTCCAATTTTAATGGGCGATCCAAATCCAGGATCGCTAATAATTCCGATTTGGAAGCAGGCGTCTCTTTACAATTCGGATTGGACGATTGAAAATCCCGCCCTTCCCTGTTTCATCCGATGACCCTTTTCGGACGCATCTTCAAATCCACGATCGGCCGCAAATTCCTAATGGCGGTGACTGGAGTTGTGCTGGTCGCCTTTGTCGCGGGTCATCTCATCGGCAACCTCCAGGTGTTTGAGGATCCCGACAAAATCAACGGCTATTCGCATTTCCTTCATTCGCTCGGTCCCACGCTTTGGGCCGTGCGCGCCGTGCTGTTTGTCTGCGTCATCATTCATATTTGGGCGGCGACGACGCTGGCGATCGAAGACTGGAAAGCCCGCGGATCTGAAAGATACCGGGTGAAGACCTGGCTCCAGGCGACATTTTCTTCGCGCTACATGCGATGGACCGGCTATATCGTGCTGGCCTTCGTGGCCTACCATCTGGCCCAGTTTACCTTTGGTGTGGTTCAGACCGACACCTACAAGACCAATCTCCCGCCCTACACGATGGCACACGACTACCGGATTTTCGGGTTCACCGCCGTCCGGGCGGGCACGGAGGTCCTCGACGTCTATTCGATGGTGATCCGCGGATTCCAAAACGGGATTGTCGCGGGGTTCTACATCGTCGCCGTGGGGCTCCTGTCGCTGCATCTGCTGCACGGCATCGAAAGCCTTTTTCAAACCTTCGGATGGCGCAATGAGCGATGGGGCCGCCGCCTGCGCGCGGTGGTCACGATCGCATGCGCCGCCTATTTCCTCGGCAACCTGGCGATTCCCGGCGCAGTCCTGGCCGGGAAGCTGGAACCCCGCCTCGCGACGGCTCCGATGCCCGTGTCGAGGCCCTGATCGCCCTCTGTCCATGGCGCAACTCGATGCAAAGACGCCCCCGGGGCCGCTCGCCGAGAAATGGCGCAAGCACTGCGCGGACATGAAGCTCGTCAACCCCTCCAACAAGCGCAAATACGAGGTGATCGTCGTCGGGGCGGGCCTCGCGGGCGCGTCCGCTGCGGCGACGCTGGCGGAGTTGGGCTATCGCGTGAAGTGCTTTGTCTTCCATGACAGCCCGCGCCGGGCCCACTCGATCGCCGCGCAGGGCGGCATCAATGCGGCGAAGAATTACCCAAACGACGGCGACAGCGTCCATCGGCTTTTTTACGACACGATCAAGGGCGGCGACTATCGATCGCGCGAGGCCAATACCCAAAGGCTGGCGGAAGTCTCGGTGAAAATCATCGACCAATGCGTCGCCCAGGGGGTCCCGTTCGCCCGGGAGTACGGCGGCCTCCTCGCCAACCGCTCCTTCGGCGGAGCCCAGGTCTCGCGCACATTCTATGCGCGCGGCCAGACCGGCCAGCAGCTCCTGCTCGGCGCTTATTCCGCCCTTTCGCGGATGGTGGCGGCGGGCGGGGTCCGGCTTGTCCCATACAGCGAGATGCTCGAACTCGTGGTCGTCGACGGCCACGCGAAGGGAATCGTCGTCCGCGACCTGAACACGGGCGAAATCACGAGCCACGCCGCGGATGCCGTCGTCCTGGCGACCGGAGGCTACGGAAACGTGTTCAATCTATCGACCTACGCGCGCGGGTCCAACGCAACGGCGATCTGGCGCGCGTACAAGCGCGGGGCCTGCTTTGCGAACCCCTGTTACACGCAGATCCATCCGACGTGCATCCCCGTCTCGGGAGACTACCAGTCAAAGCTGACACTCATGTCGGAGTCGCTGCGAAACGACGGCCGGATCTGGGTGCCGAAGCGCAAGGAGGACCGCCTCAAGCCGCCGGGCGAAATCGCGGAAGGGGACCGCGACTATTATCTCGAGCGGATGTACCCGGCTTTCGGAAACCTCTGCCCGCGCGACGTCGCCTCCCGCGCGGCGCAGCGCGTCTGCGACGAGGGCCGCGGGGTGGGCGAGACGGGGCTCGGAGTTTATCTGGATTTTGCGGACGCGATCAAGCGATTGGGAGAGGACGCCGTGCGCGAGCGCTATGGAAATCTTTTCGACATCTACCACGAAATCTCAGCTGAGAACGCGTATCGCGTCCCGATGCGGATCTTCCCCGCGGTCCATTACACGATGGGCGGCCTGTGGGTCGACTACAACCTGATGTCGAATCTGCCGGGCCTTTTCGTTTTGGGGGAGGCCAACTTCTCCGACCACGGCGCCAACCGCCTGGGGGCGTCCGCCCTGATGCAGGGCCTGGCCGACGGGTATTTCGTGATCCCGTATACAATCGGCAATTACCTGGCGACGCAGAAAGCGGGCTCGTGCCCCGCGCCCGACCGTGCGGAATTCCGGGCGGCCGAGGGGGATGTCCGCGAAAGGGTCGGCCGGCTGCTGGGGGCGAAGGGAAAGGAGCCGGTGAGCGCATTCCACAAGCGGCTCGGCGTGATCCTTTGGAGCAAGTGCGGGATGACCCGCAACCGCGCGGGCCTGGAAAAGGCGCTGCAGGAGATCCCGGCGTTGCGCGAGGAGTTCTGGGCGAACGTCAATGTGCCCGGATCGGCGGACACGCTCAACCAATCCCTCGAGCGGGCGGGGCGGGTGGCCGACTTCTTGGAACTGGGCGAGCTCATCTGCCGCGATGCCCTGACCCGGGAGGAGAGCTGCGGCTGCCATTTCCGCGAGGAGTACCAGTATCCAGACGGCGAATGCAAGCGCGACGATGAGCGTTTCGCCCATGTCGCGGCCTGGGAATACCAGGGGGAGGGGAAGGCGCCGGTCCGCAACGTGGAGCCGCTCGCCTACGAATTCACAAAGATGAGCGTCAGGAGCTACAAGTGAGGGGAGCGGACATGGAATCCGAAAACGCGAAAAAGAATATCTCCGTCACCGTCCGCGTCTGGCGCCAGGCGGGCCCTAAAACGGGCGGGCGCTTTGTCGACTACCCGGCGCGCGATCTGAATCCGAACATGTCGTTTCTCGAGATGCTCGACGTGCTCAACGACGAGCTGACGGTCAAGGGCGAGGAGCCGATCGCCTTCTCCCATGACTGCCGCGAGGGGATCTGCGGCACGTGCTCGCTCGTGATCGACGGAAAGCCCCATGGACCGCACCGGGGCGTGGCGAGCTGCCAGACCTACATGCGAAGCTTTTCCGACGGCGCCGTGATCACGGTCGAGCCGTTTCGGGCCCGGCCCTTTCCGGTCATCAAGGACCTCGTTACCGACCGCTCGGCCTTCGACAGGATCCAGCAGGCGGGCGGATTCATCTCCGTTCGGACGGGGGCCGCTCCCGACGCAAACGCGATTCCGGTTCCGAAAGAGGCGGCCGATCTCGCCATGGACGCCGCCCAATGCATCGGTTGCGGCGCGTGCGTCGCGGCCTGCAAGAACGCAAGCGCCATGCTTTTTGTCGCGGCCAAGGTCTCGCATTTGGGCCTCTTGCCGCAGGGCCAGCCGGAGCGCGACAGGCGCGTGCTTGCGATGGTCAATACGATGGACGAGCTCGGATTCGGCGGATGCACAAACCAGTACGAGTGCAGCGCTGCGTGCCCAAAATTGATTTCGCACGATTTTATCGCGCGCATGAACCGCGACTATTTGAAGGCGTCGTTCCGGACGGCTTTCAAGCCTGTCACGGCGGCGGCGGGCGGCGGCGGGGTTTGACCGGTCGGGCGGTCGGCCAAATCAGAAAATTGAAAGCGCTTTTGCGCTTTCAAGGACAACCCAGGCTGCGCCGGCGGCGACGAGCAGGAGCAAAGCCTGCTTTGCGAGCTTGCGGCCGCGCAGGACCGCGTCCTGAAAATCGGTGTTCAGCATCTTCCGGTTGTTTTGGGACAAGAAGCTGACAAAACGGGGGTCCCGAAAGCGGCCGCGCGAGTCCCTCGCCAAGCCGAATCTTATGGCTGGGCGGCGGAAAAGTCTCAGCAGGACGCTCCACATTCCCCATACATCGGATTATTGGGTTCATTTTTCAATGGAAATTGACGAAGATCGCGCTTCTCGAGTTTTCTGAAGCCATGCATCATTTCCGTTACGTAGGGCAAAACCTGCATTGTGAGTCGATCGACCTTGCAGAGGTGGCCCGGCTTTATGGCACGCCGACCTACGTTTACAGCGCGGCGACGATGACCGACAATTACAACCGCCTGGCTCGCAGCCTGGCGGGGCTGGACGTCCAGATCTGCTTTGCCAACAAGGCCAACGCGAATCTGGCTGTGCTTCGGCAATTTGCGAACCTGGGGGCGGCCTTTGATTTCGCAAGCGGCGGAGAGCTAAGGCGCGTCCTGGCCGCGGGTTCGGACGTGCGGCGCAGCGTTTTCGCGGGGGTCGCCAAGACGGAGGCGGAGATCCAGCATGCATTGGAAAACGGGATTTTCTCGTTCCACGTCGAGAGCGAACCGGAACTGGCCCGGATAAACCACGTTGCCGGCAAGCTCGGCGTTAAGGCGCCCGTGGGAATCCGGGTCAATCCGGATGTCGATGCCCACACGCACGCCAAGATCAGCACGGGAAAGAGCGAGCATAAGTTTGGCATCCCGCTGAAGCTTGCAGGCGCAGCCTACGAAGCGGCGGCAAAGTACCCCAGCCTCGAACTGCGGGGCGTGCAGATGCACATCGGTTCGCAGATGACAGAGGTCGGCCCGATCCTCGAGGCTGTACAAAAGGTGGCGCCGTTCGCTGCGGAGCTGAAGGCCCGTTTTGGAATCAAGTATTTTTCGATCGGCGGAGGAATCGGAATCGTATACCGCGACGCGCTTGCAAGCGGGCAGGCCGGTTGGTGGGACGCGCAACCCGAAGACCGCAGGCCGCTAACGGCGGAAGTCTACGGCGCCACCCTCTTGCCATTGCTCAAGCCGTTGGGCCTAAAAATACTGCTGGAGCCGGGGCGCTTCCTTGTCGGAAATGCAGGCGTTCTCCTGACGCGCGTCGAATACCTGAAGCGCGGGATTGGGAAGAGTTTTCTAATCGTCGATGCGGCGATGAACGATCTCGTTCGCCCGGCCATGTACGACGCCTACCATGAGATCGTGCCTCTTCACAGGGATACGACGCGCCCGTCGCTCAACGCCGACGTCGTCGGCGGAATCTGCGAAAACAGCGACGTTTTTGCCAAGGATCGGGCGCTGCAAGAAGTCGGCGAAGGCGAATATCTGGCGATCATGAGCGCGGGCGCCTACGGGCGCTCGATGTCCAGCCGGTACAATGTGCGCCCGTTGCCCGCCGAAGTGATGGTGAAGGGCAGCGCGTTTGAACTGGTCGGGGCGCGGGAGAGCTTCGAGCAGATGATCGCCGGAGAGCGCATCCCGGCGTTCCTGCAATAGGCCGCGAAAGTATTCCGTGGCAAACGGCCCTTCGGAGGGTTAGATGACGCGTATGAATTTTACGGTCGTAGGAGCCGGTGCATGGGGCACCGCCTTCGCCCTGCACCTTGCGCGGCTTGGGCATGGCGTTGCGCTCGTTCCCCGGCGGCCCGAGCAGGCGAGCGCGATCGCTGCGGCCCGCGAAAATGCCGAGTATCTTCCGGGCGTGTCTCTTCCTTCTGAATTGCGGATCACACCGGAGCTGGAATCGGGGCTTGAAGGGGCTGAGGTTGCCTGGCTTGCGTGCCCCGCCCAGGCGCTGCGCGAAACGGCCGGAAGAATCCGGTCGGCGCGAAGCGCGAATCCGAATCTGGTCGTCAGCCTGGCGAAGGGCCTGGAGCGGGGCAGCCATTTCAGGCCATCGCAGGTGCTGGAGGAAGTCCTGACTGGCGCTTCGGTTGGCGCGCTCACCGGGCCCACCAACGCGCTGGAGGTCGCAAAGGGCCTGCCTGCGGCAATGGTGCTTGCGGTTTCGAGCCGGGGAGGCGCGGGCTCATCGGGGGGAGACGTTCCCGCAGGCGTCCAGGCGGCGATCAGCAGCAGGACGCTTCGGGTGTATACGAGCGACGATTTGGCGGGCGTGGAATTGGGGGGTGCGATCAAGAACGTGTACGCGATCGCCGCCGGCTGCGCCGACGGCCTCGGCTTGGGGGACAATTCCAAGGCGGCGATGCTCACGCGGGCCCTCGCCGAAATGGTCCGGGTCGGCGTGGCGTTGGGCGCGCGATCCGAGACTTTTTACGGTCTGAGCGGCTTTGGCGATCTGGTCGCGACATGCCACGGCGGCTGGAGCCGCAACCGCGAATTCGGGCAGCGAATCGGGGAGGGCGGACGCGTCGCCGATCTGCTGGCGCACCGAAAAACCGTGGTCGAAGGATATTACACGACGGATTCTTTCGCGGGGCTTTGCGACGAAAGGCAGATCGATGCCCCGATCCTCCGGGAGGTCCGCGCCATTCTTTTTGCTGGGAAGCGACCCGCCGAAGCTCTGTCGGCCCTCATGATGCGCGGTCTCAAAGGCGAATCCGCAGCCTCCGCTGTTGCCGGATAGTCACTTGCACTTCGGAGGGTGCGGGTTCAGCGGCGGCCGAAACCTGAATATTCGCGGGCCGGGCGGACTTGTTTTTTTGTTTTCACATCCGGCGAGAACGTGTTTAATGGACGGGTCTTAGGTTCTAAATAGGATGCACCAAATATACTCGTGGCGACTCGGGCTGTAATTATCGAAGACGAGGAGGTGTTCCGTCGCATGTTCGCGATGGCTCTCAGCCGCGTGCGGGGGATCCTTGTCGCGGGGACTTTCGCCGACGGTCGCTCGGGCCTTGATTTCTGCCTGAAGGAAAAACCAGGCCTGCTTGTGGTCGATCTTTTCCTGCCCGGGCTCCATGGACTCGAGGTCGTGAAGGAGGTTCGGGAAAAGCTTCCATCCACGCGCATTCTCGTGGTGACGGGGCACCCGGACGGCGAATTGCCCGCGCGGCTGATCGCGCAGGGCGTCCACGGTTTCGTCGACAAGGAAGCGCCGCTCAGCTACGCATTGCAGGCCGTCGAGTCGGTCATGAGCGGTGGAATGTTCTTCTCGTCCCATGTTCCTCCGACGACCACTTCGACTGGCAAGAAAGATCCGAAGGTTGCCGCGGGCGCGAAGCAGGGTCCGGCTGCCCCTGCGCTGGCCGCGGTCGAAGCGCTGTCGGCGCGCGAGTTGGAGGTGGCGCGGCTTGTCGCAGAGGGGTTTTCTTCCAAGGAAGTGGCCGCGCGGCTTGACCTGAGCGTTCGCACGGTGGAAAAGCACCGCGCGAATATCATGGACAAGATCGGAGTGCGGGAGGTCGCGAGTCTCGTGCGTTGGTGCGTGCAATGCGGGATCGTCAAGGGCTGAGCCGCCTGTTGTGGGTTGTCTCCGGCCGAGTATGCCTCCATCCTGTCTGCTATGGCCAAAAATCCACTGATTTACGCCGTGCCGGCCATTTTCCTTGCCGGCGCCGCGGCTTTCGCCGCCGATGCTCCTCCGGACAACGCCGATCTTCAAAAGCAACTTTCAGACACCCAGGACAAGCTCTCCACATCCCTTCACAGCTACTCTCTTTTGCAGGACGAAGTGAGCCAGCAGAAGGCCGATGCGGATAAAAACACGGCTGACAAAGCGGCGCTCGCGGCCCAGCTGGACGCGGCCAATTCGACGATCACAGGACTGAAGGCGCAGGCGGCGGAGGCGACACAGGTCGATTCGCTGCGCCTACAGCTTCGGCAGACACAGGATGAACTTGCATCGCTTGCGTCTGAGAACTCCCAGTTGAAAACCCGAATGGCGCTCGCCGGACCTTCCCCTGGCGGCGGCCCCGCCGCGCCAATGCGGCCAGGTTTCGTGGCGCAAAATGCCTCGCCCGATCTTTCATCCGTGCCCGTTCCTGCACCGGCAGCCGCCAAGACGCCCGCCGCAGGGGCGCCGGATGAGTCGGCCAAACCGGCCGCCCAATCCGCGGAGCCGCGCGTCCACGTCGTCGTCGAAGGCGACACCCTGACAAAAATTTCCAAGAAGTATTATGGCACCGCCAATCGTTATAACGAGATTCTGGCGGCGAATCGCGACGTCATCCGCGATGAAAACGTACTCGTCGTCGGGACAAAGCTGAAGATTCCCTGATATGCCGGCTTCAGCCCCAAACGAACGTCTTGCCGGGCTGGTCGCCGCTTTAGGCAAGGACGATGCCAGCGAATTGGTCGCGCTTTATCTGGATGCTTTCGGGCGGCTTGTCGCGGAAATTGCAAGCGGCGACAGCGCTCGCGCGGAGAGGGCGGCACACAGCCTGAAGAGCAGTTCCCAGCAGATGGGACTGCCCGGTCTGGCCCGAGATCTTGCTGCGCTTGAGGAGAAACTCGGCCGCGCCGGCGAAGTGGTGACGCAGGCCGAAATTGAATCGTTGAAGGCTGGATTTGCGGCTGCCGAAGGCCCGCTTCGGGCGTTTGTCCGCCAGCAAACGGGTTCGGGCCCGGACACCCCAACGGCCAAAGGCTTAATCCATTGACAGGCAAAGGATAGCAGTCATACGGATCTGCCTCCCCCACGCCGAGCCGATTCCTGAAACCTTATGGAAAGCGGCGTGTCTCCCCATCGGTCCACCCGACACCAGATGAACATCCCCTGCCGAGTCTTCGCGTTAGCTGGAGCTGCCGCGTTTTTATCCGGTTGCGCTTCCGAGGTCGTTCAGAACCCGGCCGGAGTTCCTGTTTCCCAGGTGAGGCCGGACGAAGCGGGCTTTGTATCGGGCACCGGAATCGAGTCGCAGGATCTCATCGTCGTGTCCGATAAGATGGCGCGGGGAATCATCGGCATTCCTGAGATCGCGCGCGCGAAAAGCACGCCCCATGTCGTGCTCGAGCCAGTGATGAACAACACTCGTTTTCCAATCGACAAGGATATCTTTCTGACCCGGATCCGCGTCCTATTGAACAGCAAGGCCATGAACAAAGTGCGTTTTCTGGACCGGGCGATGATGGCGCGCTTCCAGGAAGAACAGCAGATCCGAATCTCGGGGGAACAGCCCGCCACCGCCGTTTCCACCGCCGCCGCTACCCGCACTGGAGAACTCCGCGGCGCGGACTATTTTCTAACGGGCCAGCTTGACGGCATTACGACAAAGACTTCGGAGGGTACGGGCGACTATGTCCTCTACAGCTTCCGACTCACCGATGCCAGGACTAGCGAGATTGTTTGGGAGGACTCCTACGAGATAAAGAAAGAGGGTCTCGAGGATGCGGCGTATCGTTGATCATCGCGCCTGCGCGATGGCCGTTTCGATGAGGCGCGCACTCAGCTCGACGCGGCGATTCCGCTGGTCGGCGGAATAATCGCCGACTCAAAGGATGCCGCCCGTGCCCGGAGCCTGTTCCACCCCGAGGACACCAAGTTATTCATCGGCGAACCCTACGGGCGGCCTCTTCCCGGAGAAACCCGGGCATTGACCGTGCACGTTAAGGAGCCCAGCCATGACACGGTGGTCTTTCTGAGCGAATTATGAATATCCGGCAGTCCCTGCTCATTTCAGGCGCGATCGCCGCATTATCGGCCGGCTGCGCGACGGCGCCGGTGCCGGTGCCGGTGCCGGTGCCGGTCGCCCCGCCGGCGCCGGTCAATACCGCCATCGGAGGCAACGAAAAGTTCGCTCCGGCCGATGCCGCTGCAGCCGCGGCTCTCGATTGCACGGACCTGCGGGAACGCACCCTGGGCGACGGCAGGCTCGAAGTCGTGGCGGTCATCCAAAACCGCACGGCGCAGCGCGTCGAAGCGCAGGTCCGCTGCATATTCCGTGACGACCTGGGAATCCCCACCGGGGGCGAGACACACTGGCAGACTATTGTCCTCGAGGGGAACTCCGCCGAGGCGGTGCGCTTCGCCGCATTGACGCCCGCGGTCACGCGTTACACGATCAACGTTCGGCTCGCGCGGTAGCGGCCGTTGCGGCAAGCCCGCCTATTTCGGGAGAAGCTCCGAGACGAGGGCCTTCTCCTCCTTCAGCTCATTCTCGGTCGCAGTCACTTTGGAGCGGGCGAATTCCGTCAGCGGCAGATCCTGGACGATCTGCAGGGCGGCTCCGTCGGTGTGAGATGGATACGAAAAAATGAGGCCCTTTTCGATTCCGTAGTCGCCGTCGGTGCAGGTGGCGACGCTGAACCACGCTCCGGGGGCGGTCGGGGTCGTGAGGGCCCGGACAGTGTCCACGACCGCGTTTGCCGCCGAGCCCGCCGAGCTGAGCCCGCGGGCCTTGATGATTGCGGCTCCGCGCTGCTGCACGGTCGGGATGAACGTGTCCTTGAACCACGACGGGTCGCCGATCACCTCCGCCGCGGGGCGGCCGCCGATCTTCGCGTTATCAAAATCCGGATACATGGTCGAGCTGTGGTTGCCCCAGATGGCCAGGCGGGAGACGGCGGTCGTGTCGACACCCGCCTTGAGGGCGAGCTGTGTGACGGCGCGGTTCTGGTCGAGCATCGTCATCGCGAACCAGCGGTCCGGCGGAATAGCGCGGGCGTTGTTCATCGCGATCAGGCAGTTCGTGTTGCAGGGATTGCCGACGACCAGGATGCGCACATCGGAGGCGGCCTGGCGCGCGATCTCCTGGCCCTGGCCGACGAAAATCCTGCCGTTGATGCCCAGAAGATCCTTGCGCTCCATCCCCGCCTTGCGCGGCACCGAACCGACGAGCAGCGCCCAATTGACGCCCTTGAAGCCTTCATCGAGGGAGGCGGTGGCGACGATCCCCTTGAGGAGCGGAAATGCGCAGTCCTGCAGTTCCATGACGACCCCGCCGAGAGCCGGGAGGGCGGGCGGGATCTCGATCAGGTGAAGAATCACCGGTTGATCGGACCCGAACATCGAACCCGAGGCTATGCGGAACACGAGCGAATAGCCGATTTGGCCGGCGGCGCCCGTTACGGCAACACGGATGGGAGATTTCAAGTTAAGGCACGATACGAGTCCTGGCCCCGGAATCCACAATCTTTTGCGGGGCTGTCAGCGGAATTTTGGGGACAGGGTCGCATGGATTTCCCGCACGAGCGATTCCGTTGCGGCCCAGCCTATGCAAGGGTCGGTGATTGAAACGCCGTAACGCAGCTTCGCAAGGACTCCGCCTTTGCCGACAAGGGGGCGGCCGGAGGCGCGCGATTTGGGAGGAAAAGGCTGGCTGCCCGATTTGAGATTGCTCTCGATCATCGCGCCGATCAGCGAGGCGGTGCCGGCGCCGATTTGGGCTAGAATGGCGCGGACGACTTCGGATTGGCGCTTGGGTTGTTTTTCCGAATTGCCATGGGAGCAGTCGATCATGATCGACCGGCGCAGGCCCGCCTCTGCGAGCAGCCTCTCGGTTTCGGCGACATGGGAGGGCGAATAGTTTGGTCCGCTCGAACCTCCGCGCAGGACGACGTGGCAGTTCGGATTTCCGCGGGTCACGATCGCCGAAGCGGCGCCGTCAAGATTGATCCCGAGGAAAGTCTGCGCCTGGCCGGCGGCCTTGATCGCGTTGACCGCGGTCAGAATCGATCCATCGGTGCCATTCTTGAATCCGAGCGGCATGGACAGGCCTGAGGCCATCTGTCGATGGGTCTGCGACTCGGTTGTGCGGGCCCCGATGGCCGACCAGCAGATGAGATCGGCGATATACTGGGGGGTGATCGGGTCGAGAAGCTCGGTGGCGGTAGGCAGGCCGAGGTCGAGGACGTCCCTGAGAAAAGTGCGGGCCATCCGGAGTCCGGCGGCGATGTCGTAGGAGCCGTCCAGGTGCGGATCCAAAATGAGTCCCTTCCAGCCGACGGTCGTCCGGGGCTTTTCAAAGTAGACCCGCATGACGATCATCACCCGGTCGGAAACCTCGCTCGCGAGGCCTGCAAGCCGGCGTGCATATTCGCGGCCCGCATCCAGGTCGTGGATCGAACAGGGACCCACGATCAAAAGGAAACGCCGGTCGTCGGCAAAGATAATCTGGTGGATCTGGCGGCGGGCGAGGCTTACAAATTTGGCCTGGGTTTCCGTCTTGGGCAGGCCTTTTAGGAGTTTGGCGGGCGTGGGTAAGACGCGAGTCTCAAGGACGTTGATGTCGGAGGTCTTTTGCACGGAGTGGCAGTATGACAGACATATCCCAGCGCTTGCCGAGACGATTTTGAGGGCGGGAGCCGGGGCAGGGTGCCCCACCAATTTCGAAGGCTTTGGATGGACCGGATTTCGCTCCCAGCCGCGGCGGCCGCCCCTATCCGGAAGGGCAAAAAAGTGGCGGCCCGCTTACCCCTAAGCGGGCCGCCTTTGCTTTCTTAGTTACCCCAATACTCCCGCTATGCGGGAGAAGTGAAAAACTGATGCATTCATGTGTACTCGCATTTGGGGCACGGTCAACCGCAATTGGGAAAATTCTGCCTATTTATAATACAAGTATATAATAAATAAAATCTTACAATAATGAATTTAGCCGAGCGCCTAGGGGGGAATCCTTGCGGCGCGCTGTCCTGGCTGCCCCTCCCTGGCCGGGTGAAATCGTGCGGTCCATTAGGGCGAACCAGCCCGCAGCCCATCGCTTAGCCTGGCTGGATTCCGCCTATTTCGGGGTCCTCCCTGTCAAAACGCATCACTACCTCAATTCGGGTTGACCGGACCCCGCCGCCTGACTTGCTTCGTCTGCCAAACCCCGCGCATGAACAAAGCCCAACTTGTGGTAGCTGTGCAAAAGGAAATGGGCGGCATCGCGTCGAAGGCCGCGGCGGAGCGGGCGATCGATGCGGTGCTCGCGGCGGTCAAGCGGGGGCTTCGAAGCGACAAGGAAGTGCAGCTTGTCGGTTTCGGCACTTTTGTGTTGGCCGGACGGTCGGCGCGGCGCGGATTTAATCCGCACACGCGAAAGCCGATGAAAATTCCGGCTATGAAGACAGTCCGGTTCCGTGCGGGCGCGGCCCTGCGTGAGCTGACTTAGTATTAGCTTAGAACGGGGAGGGCGAACTGCTGGGCAATCCAGGGATCGACCCACCTGTGGAGTAATAGGAAGTAGAGGCCCCCCGCCACGGCGAGCATCGGTCCGAACGGCAGGCGAGACCCAAGCACCGTGCCCGCGGTGTCCGGGGATTCCGGCGCCGCCCGGGCGGTAAGCTTGCTCCAAATGAGCACGAGCACCAGACCGGCGGTGCCGACAGCCGCACCGCCGAAAACGGCAAAAACCGCGCCATGCCAGCCGCTGAATGCGCCGATCGCTCCGGCAAACTTGACGTCGCCAAGCCCCATGGCCTCTTTCCGCAGGACGGCACCCGCGAGCATCGCAATCCAAAATACCAGTCCGGAGCCGACGAGCATTCCGACAATGCTGGCGCCACCGGACCTCAAGCTGTCGAACGCAAAAATGTCTCCGTGTTGTCCGTGCAAATCCGGGACGGCGAACGATAGCACGACTCCGGCGACACCGAGGCCGAGCGAAAAAGCGTCAGGAATCACCATGTGGTCCGCGTCGATGAATGAGGCTGCGACAAGCCCGCTGACGAAGATCCACCCGCAGACGGCCGGGCCGGGCGGCAACAGCCTCCAGCAGGCGAGGAACAGGCCCGCGGTCAGCGCTTCGACGAACGGGTACCGGAAACTGAACCGGCGTCCGCAACACCGCGCGCGGCCTCGAAGGAGGAACCACGAAACGATCGGGATATTATCGTGCCATGGGATCGGCTGGCCGCAGGCGCAATGCGAAGGGGGCTTGATTATGGAAATGCCCAGCGGTAGCCGGAGGATGATCACGTTGAGAAAACTGCCGATGCTTGCTCCCATCGCGAAAACGAAGATGCCAAAAAGCGTCGGACAGGAATGTGCAAACTCTAGGAGGGTGGCGATCATGTCGGTTGTTCGAGGGCCGCCCGCCCGGCGGCGAGCATGACGGGCGCCGAGCGCTCTGCGGGGATGCCGGTCCAGATCTCCAGGGACTTTGCGCCTTGGTGGGCCAGCATGGACATGCCGTTGGCGGCTGGCACGCCCAAACGCTCGGCTTGGGCGAGAAGAGCGGTTCGCGCGGGATTGTAGATCATGTCCATGACCGCCGCGGGTTGTGGCAGCAGCGACAGGTCGATCGGAGACGGTTCGCCGGGGCGAAGCCCTGCGCTCGTGGCATTGACGACGATCGCTCCCTCGGGCGGAGCGGCGGAATCGTCCAACGCGCGCATCGGGATGCCGCCGGCCATCGGGCGCAGAAAAACCAGAAGCCGGTCGAGATGCTCGCGTGTTCGATTGGCGATCCAAAGGGAGGCGCAGCGGCGCGATAGACACTCGACTGCGGCGCCGCGAGCTGCCCCGCCGGCGCCCAGCAGCAGGATCGTGGCTCCAGCCAGCTCGCGGCCGAAGTTCTCCCCCACTGCGGCGGCCAGGCCATACCCATCGGTATTGTAGCCGTGCCAGCCCACGGGCGTCAAAAGAAGCGTGTTTACTGCCCCGCAAATGCGGGCTTGGAAGTCGATCTCTTTCACAAGATCGAATGCCATCACTTTGTGCGGCACGGTGAGGTTTACCCCGCGAAACCGCCGGGCTTGGAGCTGTGTCAGCGCGCGGGGCAGGTCGGAGGGCGGTATGTCGAAGCGGAAGTACCGCCAGTCGGCGGGGTGCCGGCCCGAGGAGGCTTCGGCGGCGAGCGCCGCATTGTGCATGGGCGGACTGAGCGAGTGGTCTATCGGATGGCCCAGAACGGCAAGCGATGGGGCGGGACGCGACCAGCTTTCCAAGTCGGCCAGGGTATAAACGGGGTCCGGGGACATCAGCCCTTCCGCCGCTTATGTGTTTCGCGCAAAAGCGGCCTCGAATTCCTCGACAAAGCTGGCGAACAATCGCGCGCGACTGAGGTCGCCGGCTGCCGTGTAGTGATTGACGAGATTCCTGCAGCTGCGGCTGAGAACTTCGCGGACGGGTGTCGGGGCGAGATCGCTTTCCTGGGGAATGATTCGGTGGGACCGCAGAAGATCGAAAACTTCGTCCCCGTCGCGGAATAGGCCGTTCTCGAACGGGTCGATGAAGAAAGCCTCTCCTTCGCCATAGCAGCCGACGACAAAATGACCGGGCAGATTCACCGGGGAAAGCTCGATGCCGAGCCGGTCGGCGACGAGTAGGTAGACGATACCCAGGGAGATTGGAATCCCCTTTCGGCGTGTAAGCACATTATCTATCAAACTGTTGAGCGGATCCGTGTAGTGTTCGACGTTGCCGCGAAAGCCCCATTCATGAAACATGACCCGGTTGAGGATCCGGCATTTCTCGCGGCACGTGGATGGTTCTACGATGAGTTCGCGGCAGCGGGCTGCGATCCGGTCGAGGGCGGTGCAGCATTCGCCTATGTCGAGGTTTGGCGACACGGTGCGGGCGAGCAGCAGGGAACCCGTTTCGAGTTCGTAATTGAGAGACCGGATGAACGCGCGGAATTCGGAGATCGGATCGCTGAATTTGAGCTCGTTCAAAAACCAAGTCGCGTGCCGGGCGAGCATGCGGTTGGATCCGTTCGCTATGTCGCGCAGGAAGGACGCCGCCGAGGATCCTTGTCCGTTGAAGTAGGCAAGGAGAGCCTGGCGCACCGGCGCGCTTGTGTCGTCGAGAAGGCTCCGCAGCGCTGCCTGGCGGCTGGCTTCGAGCTTTTCCGTTGCCGATTCCACAATCACAAAGAGAAAAAAAATTCGGCACACTGGCAACAATGGAAAGGCGGAATTGAAGCCCGACCCCGGAAAAATCTAGCGCTGGCCGAAGAGAGAGGTCCCGATCCGGACGAGCGTGCTGCCTGCGGCAATGGCTGCGGGAAAGTCGCCGCTCATTCCCATCGACAGCTCGCGAAGCGGGATTTGGAACCGTGCCGCGAGTTCGTCGCGCAGTTTTCTCAGATTCTCGAAGGTGCGTTCGGCGACGGAGGGATCGTCGGAAAGGGGGGCGATCGCCATTAGCCCGTCGAGTTGGATGTGTGCACGGGCAAGGACCGCCTCCACGAGCCGGGGGGCGGCCTCGGGGTCCGCTCCGAACTTCGCCGGATCGCGTCCGGCGTTGATTTGTAATAGGATCGGCAGCGTCCGACCCATGTCTGCCGCCGCCAATTCGAGCAGGTTTACCAGTTTTTCGCTATCGACGCTTTGGATGCGGTCGAAATGGCGGACGGCTAGTGCGGCCTTGTTGGATTGCAGATGGCCGATCAGCTCCCAGCGAATGGCTACAGTCGTGCTGTCGCGTTTCTCAACTGCTTCTTGCACACGGTTTTCTCCAACTGCAGGAAGGCCATAGCGGGCGGCGAATTCGACCGCGGCAACGGGGTGGTTTTTTGTGACCGGCAGAAGCGCGACCGAGCCTGGATTTCGCCCCGCTCGAAGGCACGCCTCGGCGATTGCCGCACGGAGCGCATCCGCAGACCGCTGAAACTCGTCGTACGTAGAGAACATTGTGTATTGTTAGATTTTCTAATTAGGCATTTACCTCGCAGTTCCCTTCAATAACCTTCGTGGAAGTAAGTTAGCTTATCATGCAAATTGAAAACTTGAAGATTTTCGCCGACTTGGTCGAGACCAAGAGCTTTTCGAAATCGGCAAAATTAAACAGCCTGACCCAATCTGCAGTTAGCCAGCAGGCCCGGGCGATGGAACGACACTTCAAGGTGCTCCTGATCGACCGCAGCCAGAAGCAATTCCAGCTCACCCGCGAGGGCCAGCGGGTATACGAGTCGGCGAAGGAGATGCTTCATACTTATGAGATGCTCCAGTCCGAACTGCAGGAGATGAAGAAGGTTATCAGCGGCACGATTCGGATTTCGACGATCTATTCGATCGGGCTGCACGAATTGCCGCCATACATAAAGCGTTTCTTGCATGATTATCCTTCCGTTAACGTGCGAGTCGAGTATCGGCGCTCCAATCTCGTCTATGAGGATATTCTCCACAACTCGGTCGATTTCGGACTTGTGGCATTTCCGATCAAGATGCGGCAGGTCGAGACCGTGCCGTTTCACACCGACCGCCTGGTGCTGATAACACATCCGGACCATCCGCTTGCAAAGCAATCCGAGGTAAACGTTTCCGACCTGACTGGGCATAAATTCATCGGATTTGATCCGGATATTCCGACCCGCAAGGCGGTCGACCAGATTTTCCGGGAAAACAAGCTCGAACTCGATCCGGTGATGGAATTCGACAATATCGAGACCGTTAAGCGCGCGGTCGAAATTGACCACGGAATTGCGATCGTGCCGCAGGCAACGGTGACCCAGGAGGCGAAGCAGGGCACGCTCGTGGTGCTGCAGTTCGCGGGCAAGGAATTTACGCGGCCGCTTGCGATCTTGCACCGCAAGGGGCGTGTATTGACCTCGGCTATGCGAAAATTCGTCGAGACGCTCAATCTCGATCTGACGGAAGTCAAGGGAGTCTGAAGAAGCGGTCGGTCCGGCCGGCAGGATCCTGTCCTCTGGCCCGGTTTTTTGGGAAAAAATGCGAACAAGAATTGCCGCCGCGTTTCCCAGAAATAGGCTGTCCCTTTTGGTCCAGCTTCGTGCCGCACCTCCAAACGCCATCTTATCCAATGAAGAGACTCTTCCTGTGGCTTGCGTTTGGCGCCGCGGTCGCGGGCCTGGGGGCTTGCAAACCGGAAACATCTCTTTTGCCGGCTCCTGCGTGGAGCTTGACGGATGTGGACGGCCGCATCGTAACGTCCGATCAGTTTAAGGGAAAGGTGGTAGTCATGAATTTCTGGGCCACATGGGCCGGTCCGTGCACTGAGGAGACCCCGGGATACGTGGCGCTTCAAAAAAAATACGCCGCGGACGGGCTTGTGATTATCGGCGCTTCGGGGGACCACGGCACGGATGAGGTGAAGAAATTCATCAAGCGCTACGGGGTCGACTACCCGATCATCATGTGCGACGACAAGATCCAGGATGCATTTGGGGGCGTCGACGCCTATCCGACGACGTTCATCATCGACCGCGACGGAATGATCCGTGATCGGCACCGGGGGTCTCTGGCCCCAGCTGAGTTTGAACGGCGGCTCGCGCCCTATCTGAATTCCGACGGCGGCGGAAAGTGAACCGATCCGCATGGCATCCGTTGTCCGGCTCCAATCCGAAGACGGAAGGGGCCGGCGATAACCCCTTAACGCCGGCCCCAGTTTTCTGGTTCGGCCCGTAAAGGCCGATCTCACGCTACCCAAGGTCCTGTTTTAAAGGACAGGGATAATCAGCATCGCCCATGCCATTTCACTTGGCGGCTTTGCCTTTTTGTCGAGAAAACGGGGACAGCCTCCAACCGATCGCGCGATTCGCCGGTATTGCGTCCGAGCGATTCCGCCGTGACGTTCGATGCCGAAAGCCGATTTCACGTGCCGCTCCCGCCGATCATCTACGAAGACGAGCACATCGTCGCTTTCGACAAACCGAGCGGACTCCCTGTCGCGCCGGACCACCGGGACAAACCGGGCGAAAATCTGATGGCGCTCGTGCATTCCCGCCTGGGCCGGAATGTGGCGAACGTGCACCGGCTCGATTCCGGCGCGAGCGGGGTGCTTCTCTGCGCGAAATCCAAGTCCGCGCTCGATTTTCTGAGCGGCCAGTTCCAGTCAAAAACGGTTGGGAAAACCTATCTTGCGCTCGCCACGCTCCTGCCGGTCGAGCAGGCGATGAAAGTCGTTGCGCCGCTGCGGTCTGGCGACGGAGGCCTGCCGCCGGCCTTTGCGATCGATCTCCCGCTTGGCCAGGACGAGTCCCGTCCGGGACGAATGCGTATATTGCGTAAGCGCGTGGGCAAGGCGAGCGTGACGGAGTTTCGCGTTCTAGAATCGTTCGGCCGCTTTGTGTGGCTCGAGTGCCGCCCGTTGACCGGGCGTGCGCACCAGATCCGCGTGCATCTGGCGGCTATTGGGGCGCCGGTTCTGGGCGATGACTGCTACGGGGATCCTGGGGTGCAACTGCTCCTATCGGAGCTCAAGCGCCGCTACAAGGGACGCTCCGTGGAAAGGCCCCTCGTCGCGCGCCTGGCGCTCCATGCGAGCGAGCTGAGATTTGCGCATCCGGCGACGCTCGCGCCGACCAGCTTGCAGGCTCCGCTGCCCAAAGACCTTTCTGTCGCGCTCAAGTATCTGAAAAAATTCGCAGGACCCGTGCGGGGACACCCCGGTCCCGCGGAATAAAATGCGTGCGGCGCCGCTGCGCGGATGTGCTTACGGCACCGGATGGGCCGGGGGCGGCACGTCCGTCGTTTTCACGGCCGCGGCGGTGCGCATGCGGTCCACTTCGCGCAATACGGGCAGGAATATGAAATAGACCCCGATTATCCAGATGGGCAGCAGGAGGGCCCAGGCAGCCGACGCGTGAAGTGCGATGAGACCGTACTGTTGGAAAAAAAGCCCGGGATCGTCCCAAAACATCTGGTTCATGTACCTGACATGCAATGATGTTTTCGGCTCTCGGAATAGCCATTCGCCTGTCCTGATAAGTCCCAGAATAACGGGAAGGTGGAGGGGAACGCACAGACCGTTTACAATCTGAATGATCGGCTGGTTCAGCCTGAGGGCGATTCCGACAATCAGACAAAGGAAGGTGGTTGTGCCGATGATGGGAAATAGCGCGCATGCGCTGCCAACCGCCAGTGTCAGCGCGATTTTCTCCGGGGTGATTCCCTGGGTCAATTGATGGACAATGGGTTCGACAACGCGTCTTTTCCAAAATGAAGACACGCGTGGCGGGGGTGGGGTTGGGGCGGTCTCGGGCACGGGCGGCGGCGGGTTTTTTGTGCCGCCTACCTAAAGGTTGTCGCAAATCAGCACAAGCCGAGTTATTACTTATCACGGAATTGTGGCATTTCCCGAAATGACGGAACATTCGTAGGTTCCCGATATCGAACGGATTGCCTAATAACCGTCGCGGGTGGGCCCGAAAGTCCTCAATTTGGGGGCTTTTTGACCGCTATATGCCAGACCGGACTGACCACCCGGACGTCTAAGGGAAACAACACCATGCTGATAGCCGTGATCCTCATCTCACTTATAACACTCCTCGTAGCGAGCGAACCGGATTCCGCCGGAGGCGGGGGAATGTAGGTTTGCGGCCTTTTACGGTTTCTGGTCTGCGGCTTTGCGCAGGATCACGTCGCCGTTCACGGTCATCGCCTGTATTTCCGGGCCACCGCCATTGAGCGTGCCGGTGATGATCTTTCCCCCTGTCATAGGGGGCAGCGGAGGAATCGGCGGCATTGGAACGACTATTCCAGACTCGGCCGTGCTTTCTTGAGAAGCCTGCGCAGCCTCGCGGATTGCATTCCTTTCTTCTTCAACGGCACGCGCGGACTCCTGGATGGCTTCCTTGATTGCCTTCTCGCTGGCGTCGAGGACGCCATCGCCGTCTCCGCCACCGCCCGAAGACGCTTGCAGGCGCCGCAATGCGCGGGCCGGCGCCATCTCAGTCTTCGTGACAAGCGCCTTTTCATCGAAATCGGTCAGGATCGTCCCGTTTTGGGTACGCAGCCGCACATTGGCTTTGGCGTCCGCCGGCAAGCGAATGGAGACCGCGCCGTTGACGGATGTGAATGAAAGCGGCCGGCCTTCGTGAATTTCACGGATGGTCGCCCGGATTTCCCCGTTCGTCGCTTCGACCAGGGCGCCTCCAGAGACATCGTCGAGGCTCACTCTTCCGTTGCGCGACCGGATGTCGAGGTCGCCGCTTATGCCGGAGCAGGTGACGTCGCCTCCCCAAAGGTCATTCACGATAATCGCCGTGTTGCTCGGGACCGTGATTTGAAAGTCGCCGCTTTCGCCTGGGTTTTCGATGCCGTAGTCGAGTATAGCGACGTTTTTTTCCTCCGTAAACGAGTAGCCCGAGGCCTCCGTGAGGACCCGCAGCCCGTCGGGGCGAACGGGGCTTTGCTTCGGCGCCGAGTTGGATTGGATGGTGATCTGCGGGCCGTCGCCGGCGCGTACGACGAGATTGCCTCGGCCGATCCGGACCTTGAGAGTGCCGGGCTTCGCAGGATCTGAAAACTTGTACTGGGCGGACGCCGCGTCCGCGCCGGCCGCACCGAGAAAGAGCGACGCCAGGATGACAGGCAGCAAAAGGGAAATGGGGAGGTTTCGGGAAGTCTTCATTGGTACATTGATTTCATTGGACATTGGAAAAAATCAGAGCTGCGTAAGGGCGCGTGCGGCGGCCGCGCGCACGCTTGGATCCGCAAGCGAATCGGACGAAATTTTCTGGAAGGCGGGCGCGGCGTCCTGGTCGCGGATGGCCGCCAGGAAATCGATCATGGAGAGCTGCACGAGCGGGCTCTGCTCGCGGGGAAGGCTCACGCGGATCGCCGTTCGCACGACCTCGCTGTCCGAGTGCGCATACAACGCCTCGACGGCGCTCAATCGGCAGTTGACGCTGGGATCCAAGACGAGGGTCGAGACGAGATTGTCGATCACCTTCTCGCTTGGATGCTGCAATTCGGCCGAATTGAGGACGGTTTCCAGGCGGTCGTTTGCGGAGCTCTGCTGCTGCTGGAGCAACGTGTAGCCCACAAGCTCTCCCATGGAGTCCATGTGGCTCTTGAGATCGGCGAGTTGCCGAGCGGTCGAATCGGCAGCGGGCTCCGACGTGCCGGGGGCACGGTGCGCGCCTGCCAAATATCCGATTGCAAGGAGGGTGCACGCACCGAGGGCCCGCAGGCCGGTCCGCCAGATTCTTGAAGTGGGCCGCAGAAGCCGTGGCGCCGGCTGCGGCCGATCGGCGCGCAGGGCGCCCTTTTCCGCCTCGATCGACGCCAGTACGCTGGCGCGCAGGTGCTGGGACGGTTTCGCATCCGGAAGGGCATCGAGAGATTGAAGCGTCAGTCTGAGCGTATCGAATTCATGCCTGCATGCCGGGCATTCCTCGACGTGCTTGCGGATCTCGGCCGCGGTTTCGGTTGCGAGGCGGCCGTCGATCAATTCCGGCAGGTGCTCGCGGGCTTGTGCGCAGTTCATGACATATTCTCCTTTTGCAGTTTGAAAAATTGATCGCGCAGCTCGCGCAGGGCCCGATGCGCGCGGACGCGCGCGGCGCCTGCCGAGCAATCGAGAATTGCCGCGATTTCCGCAAACGACAGTTCCTTGATTCGGCTTAGAAGCAGAATCTCGCGGTCGCCCGGATCCAGGCGGTCGAGTGCTGTTCCAAGAAGCGCGCGGTCATCGCTGACGGCGGCGCTTTCGTCCGCTCCGGGGGCGTCGTCGGGGTGGGCCGAAAGAACCGCGGGGTCGCGGGCCGAAGGCATCGCGGCGGATTGCCTGCGCTGGTCGGCCGCGCACCGCCGGGCGAGATGGTACATCCAGGCTGTGAAGCTACCCTGGTCGCGATACGTGTGCCTATACTTGAGCATACGCTGAAACGTGGTTTGGACTACGTCCTCCGCCGAAGGCGGGTGCCCCGTCAGTTTGACGAGAAAGCCGAAAAGCCGCCCGTGATGGCGGTCGAACAGTTCTCCGAGCGAGTCCAGATCGCCGTCGCGAACGGAGAGCATCAGCTCGTGATCGGAGGCGGGAGCGGAGCGGTCCACAGGGTCGGCTAGGTCGAAGCTATCAACGGAGCGGTGCGCACTTACAGAAAATTTGAGGATTGAGGCGGTCACGGCGTTTGAGCGGCATGGCGGATCGTCAAAGGAAACCGGGTTTTCGGTGAAACGTTACGCGAATTCTTCCCCTGAAATGCGCGCGATTTCCCGTTTGCGTGGGGGGCAGGCTGCGTTTAGCCCTCGGTTACACCCGCCATGAACCTCAAATTGCTTTTCCGCTCGTTTGTCTTCCTCGTAATGCTTTTCGTCGTGCTCTATGCCGGCCTCAACAACACGAACAACATCGATTTCTCGTTTCCCATCGTATTTTCGAGAAGCGTCCACCAACCGGCAGCCTACATTTTCTTCGGTATGTTCGCGATCGGCGTCCTCGGTGGAACGATGCTGACGGCGGGCGGCGGCCGGCGCGGCGGCGGCGGGAAGGACAAGTGACGGGCGCCTGTTCCGCCCGGCCCGAATCGGCGGATTAACCGGCGCCTAGCGCGCGCCGAAGGTTGTCGCAAACGACTGCCGCCGCGATCGCGGCGTTCAGGGATTCCGCCCGCCCATAGCGGGGAATGGTCAGGCGGGTCGTGACGCGCTCCCTCACCCCGGCGGACAGCCCGCTTCCTTCGCTCCCCACGACGATGACGGCGTCGCGCGCCGGCGGCAGGCGGTGCACGTCTTGCCCTTCAAGATCGCAGCCGAAGATGGGCGCCGACGAGGCGGCGAGTGCCGCGGGCAGATCCGCGGTGTGCACGGTCAAGCGGGCGAAGGACCCCATGCTTGCCTGAATCACCTTTTGCGAAAAAAGATCGGCGCAGTCTGGGGACAGGACGACGCGATCCAGCGCGTACCAGTCCGCGATCCGCAGAAGCGTTCCGACATTTCCCGGATCCTGGACGCCGTCGAGTGCGAGCGTTAGGCCGCTATCGAGGCCTCCCTTCGGAAGCGGCGGCCGCGAAATTCGGCCCAGCGCTAGGACGGGAGCCGGCTTGGGCAGCTGGCTGATGCGTTCCATTTCGGCATGGGAGACATCGCGCGTCTTCTGCCCCATCCAGTCGGGCGTTGCGTAGATCTCCTCCAGGGGAAATCCGCATGCCAGGAGGTCCGCGACTCCCTTCTCCCCTTCGATAAGAAAAAGCCCGAGCGTCTCGCGATGCTTCTTCTCCCGCAGGGAGCGCAGGCGCTGAATTTCGGCCTTGGTGAGCATCTAGAGCGGAGTTTTCGGGGGAAGCGGCGGCGCCGCCCCAAAGGGCAATAGAGCAGCTGGGCGGCCCGATCTAGATAAAACTTCCCGGAGCAGGGGACAGACCCCTTGATCCGGGCCGCATGGCCGGGAGCTCCCTGGAAACCGGTGTTCCTTTTCCGTTGTTTTTAGGCCCGTTTAGAGCGATGTTTGGGGAATGCCGGCACCCATATCCCATACGGCTTTTAGACGGCTGTTCGACGAGATCGGCACGGTTGACGCCGTGGGCGTTGAGGAGCGCGTCGCGAAATACACGACTCGGAGCATCAAAAAGGTGTCGAAAGTCAACGGCCTGAAGCTCGCCGTCTCCATGCTGGATATGACGAGCCTGGAGGGAAAGGACACCCCCGGAAAGATCGCCTCGCTTTGCCAGAAGGCCCTGCATCCACACGAGGATCCGGAGGTGCCTCCGGTCGCGGCCGTTTGTGTGTATCCCTCGATGGTGCGGCACGCCAAGCAGCACCTGGCCGATACCCCGGTGAAGGTGGCATCGGTTGCGACGGCATTTCCGTCGGGCCAGATGCCTCTGAAGACCCGCCTGGCCGAGGTGAGCAGCGCCGTCTCGGATGGGGCCGATGAGATCGACATGGTGATCAATCGCGGAGCGTTTCTGGCCGGCGATTTCGCGGAGGTGCAAGATGAGATTTCGGCAGTCGTGGTGGCCTGCGGCGACGCCGCCCTCAAGGTGATCTTGGAGGTGGGGGAACTGGAGACGTACGATGCGATCCGGGCCGCCTCATTTCTTGCGATGCGCGTCCTGCGCGAGGGCGACTTCATCAAGACAAGCACCGGGAAGACGCCGCTCAACGCCACCCTCGGCAACAACCAGGTGATGATCGAGGCGATCCGAGACCATTATTTGGACACCGGGATTGCGATTGGGATGAAACCCGCTGGCGGCATCCGCGGCGCCAAACAGGCGTTGCAGTATCTCGTTGCGGTCAAGGAGACGCTGGGCGACGCCTGGCTTTCCAACGAGCGATATCGAATTGGCGCGACTGCCCTTCTGAACGATCTCCTCCGCCAGATCGAAAAGGAAAAAAACGGGGCCTATCAGGCGCCCTATTATTTCAGCGAAGCCGCTGAGAGTTATTGAAAAGGACAAATATGCCGGCGCACGCCACAACGCTTCCGACCATTCCAGACAAAAGCAGATCCGCGTCCCGCAATGGACGGGCAAAAAGCCGGCCCCCGGAATCGGCGCGGGGCAGGCCCGCTCCCGAGCTGATCTTTGGCGACCTGTGGGAATTCGACCCGGCCCCGGAAGGCGCCGATCCGAAGTTGAAGCCCCGGTATGAACTTTTCATAAACGGCGAGTTCGTCCCCCCGAAATCGGGAAAATACTTCGACTCGATCAATCCCGCGAACGAGCGCAAGCTGGCGGAGATCGCGTCGGGCGGCGCCCCGGACGTCGACTTGGCCTACGAGGCGGCCTCGCGGGCATTTACGACGTGGGGGAAGATGCCCGGGCGGGAGCGCGGGAAGTACCTCTATCGCGTGGCCCGGCTGCTCCAGGACCGCGCGCGCGAATTTGCCGTGGCCGAGACGATGGACAACGGAAAGCCGATCCGGGAGACGCGAGATTTCGACGTGCCGATGTGCGCCGCCCATTTCTTTTATCATGCGGGCTGGGCGGACAAACTCGAGTATGTGGCGCCCGGCAGGCGGGCGGCACCTCTAGGGGTGGTGGGCCAGGTGATACCCTGGAATTTCCCGCTTCTGATGCTTGCGTGGAAGTTATCCCCGGCGCTTGCCATGGGAAACTGCGCCGTGCTGAAGCCCGCGTCGAACACCTGCATCACGGCGCTCAAGCTAGCCGAGATATTCCAGGATGCGGGCCTGCCGCCGGGAGTCGTCAATATCGTCACCGGCCCGGGCAGCACGGGCGGCCTCATCATGGCCCACCCGGCCGCGGCAAAAATCGCATTCACGGGGTCGACCGACGTCGGCAAGGTGATCATGCGGTCGGTGGCGGGCAGCGACCGGAGGATGACGATGGAACTCGGCGGGAAGGCCGCCAATATCGTGTTCGACGACGCCCCGCTCGACCAGGCCGTGGAGGGGATCATCAACGGCATCTTTTTCAACCAGGGCCAGGTATGCTGCGCGGGTTCGAGGCTGCTTGTACACGAGCCGGTCGCCGAAACCGTAATCGCGAAGCTTAAGAATCGTCTGCGGGTCCTGCGCGTCGGCGACCCCCTGGACAAGAACACCGACGTCGGAGCGATCGTTTCGCAGTCGCAGCTGGATACGATCAACGATTACATAAAAATCGGTGTGCGGGAGGGAGCCGAGATGTGGCAGCCGCCATGCCGTCTGCCGTCGAAGGGCTATTTTCTTCCGCCCACGCTTTTTACCGGCGTCACGCAAAGCCACCGGATCGCGCGCGAGGAAATATTCGGACCGGTTTTGAGCATTCTCACCTTCCGCACGGTGGACGAGGCGATCGAGAAGGCTAACAACACGCCTTACGGGCTTAGCGCCGGAGTCTGGACGGACAAGGGTTCGCGCATCCTCAAGATGTCCACCGAGCTCAAGGCCGGCGTGGTTTGGGCCAACACATTCAACAAATTCGATCCGACCTCGCCGTTCGGCGGCTACAAGGAGTCCGGCTTCGGTCGCGAGGGCGGCCGGCAGGGGCTCATGGACTACGCGAAACTTGTATAAACCGCCATGACCCGACTTCCCATCACCAAGACTCCCAAGGTTTACGTGGGCGGCGCCTTCATCCGCTCGGAAAGCTCCCGCACATTTCCGATCAAGGACACATCGGGCGCCTTCTTTGCAAACATTCCCCAATGCACCCGGAAGGATATTCGCAACGCGGTCGAGGCCGCGGCGAAGGCGGGTCCGGGCTGGGCTCGGCGGACACCCTACAATCGCGCCCAGATCCTGTACCGGCTCGGCGAGATGCTCGAGGCGCGGGCGTCCGAAATGGCCGACGCCATTGCCCTTGGCGGCGCGGTCGCCGCCGCGGCCAGGGAGGTCGCCGCTTCCGTTGACCGGCTGATCTATTACGCAGGCTGGGCGGACAAGTACCAGCAGGTGCTCGGCAGCGTGAATCCGGTCTCGGCGCCGTATTTCGATTTCACGGTTGCGGAACCGATGGGGATCGTGGGAGTCATCGCCCCGTCCGATCTTCCGCTCCTGGGGCTGATTTCGCTTGTCGCCCCGGCCATCACGGGCGGCAACACCGTCGTGGCGCTGGCATCGGAGACGCGGCCCTATCCGGCGATCGTGCTCGGCGAGATGCTCGCGACGAGCGACCTGCCCGGAGGGGTTGTCAACCTTCTGACGGGATTTCACAAGGAACTCATCCCGACATTCGCGACGCACGCGCATTTGCGCGCAATCAGCGCTGTCGCGGATGCCGAGGAGCGCAAGGTGCTCGCGCTGGGAGCGGTCGAAAGCGTCAAGCGCACGTACTTCGCGAAAGCCGAGGAAAGCCAGGACTGGTTCTCCGACTCGGCGCAGAGTCTTTACGCGATTCGGAATTTGCTCGAGTTCAAGACGACCTGGCATCCGATCGGAGCGTAACCGCCCGGCGCGCGATTCGTTTTTTTCGCAAGCTTTATGCCGGGCTTTCTGCCCCCCTCCTCCGTTATCGCGCGCAAGCGCGATGGATTCGCGCTGACCCGCGAGGAGATCGCCAGTTTTGTTCAAGGCGCGACCGACGGGTCCTGGGCGGACTACCAGCTTAGCGCGATGCTGATGGCCATCTACCTGCGCGGCATGAATCGCGCGGAGACGGCCGAGCTGACGGCGGCGGTCATGCGCTCGGGCGGCGCCGTGGATCTGTCGGGGGTGAAAGCCCCCAAGGTGGACAAGCACTCGACAGGCGGAGTGGGCGACAAGATCTCGCTCCACCTCGCCCCGATGGTGGCGGCGTGCGGCGTATGCGTCCCGATGGTGAGCGGGCGGGGCCTCGGCCATACGGGCGGCACGCTTGACAAGCTGGAATCGATTCCGGGTTTCCGGGTGGATCTGACGCTGGCGGAGTTTGCGGCGCAGGTGGGGAAGGTCGGATTGGCGATGATCGGCCAGACCGGCGAAATGGCTCCTGCGGACCGGAAGCTGTACGCGCTTCGGGACGTGACGGCCACGGTCGATTGCGATCCGCTGATCTGCGCGAGCATCATGGGGAAAAAGCTGGCGGAGGGGATCGATGCCCTGGTGCTCGACGTGAAATTCGGGCGGGGCGCATTCATGCCGACCAGGGCCCGGGCCCGGCAGCTTGCGGAGGCGATGGTTGAAATTGGCGCATCGATGCAAAAGCCGGTGCGCGCCGTCGTGACCGCGATGGATCAGCCGCTCGGACGGACGGTCGGCAACGCGCTGGAGGTCGTCGAATCGATCGAATTCCTGCACGGTTCGGGCCCGGCTGACGTCGAGGAAGTCACCTTCGCCCTGGGAGAGCAGATGCTTCTTCTGGCCGGTGTCGCGGCGGACGCCGGCGAGGCGAGGGGCCGGCTAAAGGACTCGATCGCCTCCGGGGCCGCATGGGCGAAATTTAGGGAGATGGTCGGCGCCCAGGGCGGAAATTTGCCCGCAATCGACGATCCGCGGCGGATGCCCCGCGCCCGTTTGCAAGCTCCCCTGATCAGCGCGCGCGGCGGTTATGTCCGGTCGGTGGATGCCCTGGAAATCGCGCGCGCGGCGTTGTGGCTCGGAGCGGGCCGCTCGCGGGCGGATGAATCGATCGATCCGGCTGTGGGCATAAGCGACTTGGTGAAAGTCGCCGAACGCGTGCCGCCTGGAGGCGCGCTCTGCACGATCCACGCGAGCGCCGAAGGGTCGCTCGCCGAGGCACGAGCAAATCTAGAAAAGGCGATCGCCCTCGGAGACGAGCCGGTCGCGGCGCCAAGGCTCGTCGGGGAGATTATAGGGCCGATTTAACTTGCACGTCCGATTCGGAGAGCTCGGCGGCTTTCCGTTCCCATTCCTGCGTCGCTTCCCGCAGCTGTTTGACGACCGAGGAAAGCTCGCGATTGACGTGCTGCGCCTTGCCCGGCTCCTGGTAGGTTTCGGGTGCTTCGAGAGTCGCGGTCAGCTCGGCTTGCTTCGCTTCGAGCTCCGACACGCGCTGTTCGAGGTGGCCGACATCGGTTCGGAGTTTTTTTTGGGTTCCCGATCGAGCCGAGCGGGCTTCCGCCTCGAGACGCTTTTGCTCCTTTGTCTTGCGGCCTGTCTGCGGGGCGGATCGGGCGGCCGCGGTGTCAGCCGCGTTTGCTTCGCCCGGGTGCGGCAGGCGGCGCGGGATCGCGGAGTCCGCCGGTCGGGCGCCGGCTAATCCGGCGGTCAAGGCGGCGCGCTCATTGGTCGCCCGCGATTTTTCGAGGTAATAATCGTAGCCGCCCGCGTACCGCGTCAGCCGGCCGGAATGGACGTGCAGGACGCATTTCGCAAGGGCGCGGATGAAATGCACATCGTGACTGATGAAAATCAGCGTCCCCTCAAATGTTTCGAGCGCGCGGATCAGGACGTCGGTCGAAGGAATGTCGAGGTGCGTCGTCGGCTCGTCCATGAGAAGGAGGTTCGGCGGCGCAAGGAGAAGCTTGGCCAGGGCGAGTCGCGATTTTTCGCCCCCGGACAGGACGGAGACTTTTTTGAATACGTCGTCTTTTCGAAACAGGAAGCCGCCCAGGACGGCGCGCGCCGTCTGCTCGGTGATGTCCCGGTTCACATTGCGCACTTCCATCGCCTCTTCCATCACGGTGCGGTGGGCATCCAGGTTATCGAGCCGGTTCTGGGCGTAGTAGCCCGGGAAGACATTGCTTCCGAGTTCCCGGGTGCCTGCGCGAATCGGGACGACACCGGCGAGGATCTTGAGCAGCGTCGATTTGCCTGCGCCGTTGGGCCCGACGAGGACGAGCCGTTCGCCGCGTTCAGCCTCGAATTCGAGGCCGCGGTAGACGACGCGGTCCCCGTAGGCCTGTTCCACGTCCTTCAAAGTTACGACTCGGAGACCGGACCGGGGAGGCTGGGGGAACTTGAAACGAATCCTCTTCAGCTCCTCCTGCGGTTCATCTACCGAAACCGCCTGAAGGCGCTCGATCTGTTTTTCCTTGGACTTTGCGCGCGAGGCGAGCGACGCCTTTGCGCCGAATCGGTCGACAAAACGCTGCAGATGGACGATTTCGCGTTGCTGCGTTTTGAATAGGGCGGCCTGCTGCACCTTGCGTGCTTCCTTTTCCACGACGTAGTCGTCGTAGTTGCCGTTGTAGCGATAGAGGGTTCCATCTCGCAGCTCGAGTATGCCGTTGCACAATGCGTTCAGGAACGCCCTGTCGTGGGAAATGACGACGAGTCCGCCCGGGTAGCGGGTCAGATAGTCCTGGAACCAAAGCAACGCTTCGAGATCGAGATGATTTGTCGGCTCGTCGAGCAGGAGCAGGTCGGGCTCGCGGGCGAGAAGCCGGGCAAGGTGGGCGCGCATGACCCATCCGCCGGAGAAAGACCGTGCGGGTCGCGAAAAATCCGAATCGCGAAAACCGAGGCCGGAAAGAACGATCTTTGCCTTGGTTTCGATAGCGCGTCCGCCCAACTCCTCGAATCGGCTATGATGGTCGATTTCGTCGGCCATACAGGGAGCGGATCCGCCCGCTTCGATGGCGGCCAGGTGGGCGCGCAGTTCCGCAAACTCGGGGGTGATTGCGCAGGCGGTGTCCAGGATCGTTTCGTCCCCCGAGGGCGCCGTCTCCTGGGGCAAATGGCCGTAATCGGAGCCGCGTTCCCAGGTGATCGTGCCCGAATCCTGAGCTTCCTCGCCCAATATCAGGTTGAAGAGGGTGGACTTGCCCGCGCCGTTGGGGCCGACCAGCCCAAAGCGATCTGTGCGTGCGATGAACAGCGAAACGTCGCTAAACAACTCCCGCGTACCGTAGGACTTGGAAATATCGGCCAGCGTGAGCATTGAAAAGTGACCAGACAATCGCGAGGGCCCGGGTCGGGTCAACGGCGCTTTCCGGTTAATGTATAATATTATATTATATAATGTGTTGCAAATGTTAGGTTTGGTGTCGCCCTGCTCTTTCGGGTCGCTTAACCTCCAATTCCATCCAGGCATGAAGGCCAAACGACAATCAAAGCGACCCGAAGACATCAATGCGGACCATGCGCGGACGAAGGGTCCCGTTTCCCAATTTGTCGCACGCCACTTCCGCCATTTTAATTCGGCCTCTCTGATCGACGCGGCGAAGGCCTACGAGGGCCACTTGGGTCAGGGCGGAAAGATGCTTGTGACGCTGGCCGGAGCCATGTCCACCGCGGAGCTGGGACTTTCGCTCGCGGAGATGATCCGGCGGGATAAGGCTCATGCGATCGTTTGCACAGGCGCCAACCTGGAGGAGGACCTTTTCAACCTGGTCGCGCACGATTATTACGAACGCGTGCCAGGCTATCGCCACCTCACGGCTGCGGATGAGAAGGCGCTGCTCGACCGGCATATGAACCGAGTGACAGACACCTGCATCCCCGAGACGGAGGCGATGCGCCGGATTGAAGCGGCAGTGCTCGAAGAGTGGGTCGCGGCGGACCGCGCCGGCGAGCGATTCTTTCCGCACGAATTCTTGTACAAGGTGCTGCGGGCCGGCAAACTGAAGAAAAGCTGGCAGATCGATCCGGCAGATTCGTGGCTCATCGCCGCGTGCGAGAAGAACGTTCCGATCTGGGTGCCCGGCTGGGAAGATTCGAGCCTTGGGAACATGTACACCGCCCATTGCATCAGGGGAGAAATCAAGAGCGTGCACACGGTCCGGACGGGCATCGAATACATGATGGAGCTGGCCGGCTGGTACACCGCCCATGCGCGCAAATTGCGCAGCGGCCATGGCTCGATCGGGTTTTTCCAGATCGGCGGGGGAATCGCCGGGGATTTTCCGATCTGCGTCGTGCCAATGCTCCACCAGGATCTGCGTCGGACGGGCACCCCCCTCTGGGGTTATTTTTGTCAGATCAGCGACTCGGTTACGAGTTACGGAAGCTACTCCGGCGCAGTTCCCAACGAGAAGATAACCTGGGGCAAAATTGCGGTCGATACGCCGAGCTTCGTTGTCGAAAGCGATGCCACGATTGTCGTTCCCCTGATTTTTGCATGGGTGCTCGGTCATTGAGCGGCGCTGGCATTGCGGCCTGGCTTGGGTAGGTTGCGTGCCATGCCCAATCGTCTTGCTCTCGAAAGTTCGCCCTACCTGCGGCAACACGCCGGCAACCCGGTAAACTGGCTTCCCTGGGGTAATGAAGCGTTCGGTCGTGCCCGCTCGGAGCAGAAGCCGATTTTCTTGAGCATTGGATACTCAACCTGCCACTGGTGCCACGTGATGGCGCATGAATCGTTTGAGAACGATGAGACCGCGGGGCTGTTGAATGAAAACTTTGTTCCGATCAAGGTGGACCGGGAGGAGCGGCCGGACGTGGATCGCGTCTACATGAGCTTCGTCCAAGCGCTGACGGGGCACGGCGGCTGGCCACTCAGCGTGTGGCTCACGCCCGCGCTTAAGCCTTTCTATGGCGGCACGTATTTTCCGCCCGATGACCGGCACGGGCGCCCGGGCTTTCCGTCGGTTCTCAAAAGCATTTCACGGGGCTGGAAGGAGGACCGGCAGAAACTGGAGGATCACGGCGAAACCTTAGTGGTATCGCTTCGCGAGCAACTGGAAGCCAAACGGGGCGGGAAGCCGGGTTTGGATCTTGCGCAATCGGCATCGGCGGCATTCGAGACCTGTTTCGAAGCATTGCACCAGAGTTTCGACCCGGTGAGAGGCGGATTTGGCGGCGCGCCTAAATTTCCGCGGGCGAGCAACCTTGATTTTCTGTTTCGGTGCGCTGCGATCCAGGGCATTGAAAGCGATGCCGGTCGCGAGGCTGTGGGCATGGCGATCCCGACTATTCGATGCATGGCTCGCGGCGGAATCCACGATCACGTCGGCGGTGGATTCCACCGTTACTCGGTCGATGAGGACTGGTTCGTGCCGCACTTCGAGAAAATGCTGTACGACCAAGCTCAAATCGCGGTCAACGCCCTTGAAGCGTGGCAGGCGTCAGGGGATTGGCGCCATGTCTGGCTCGCCCGCGATATTCTGGATTATGTCTTAAGAGACCTTAAGAATGCGGACGGCGGTTTCTATTCGGCCGAGGACGCGGATTCTCCCGTCAGGGGCGCCGAAAAGCATGCCGAAGGCGCATTTTATGTCTGGGCACGGACGGAGATCGAAGAGGTTTTGGGTGCCGACGCGGAATTTTTTTGTTCGCTTTATGGAGTGCAGCCCGATGGAAACGTGCCGGCCGCCCGGGACCCGAGCGGCGAGTTTGCGGGCCTGAACGTCCTGGCCCAAAACCGGTCGCTCGCCGACGCCGCAAAAGAGGCTGGGCTCGAAATCGAGGCCGCGAGCGTGCTCATTGCCCGCTGCCTCGACCGATTGCGCACGGCAAGGTCGAAGCGACCCCGCCCCCAGCTCGACGACAAGATCCTCACCGCGTGGAACGGCCTGATGATTTCCGCCCTCGCTAAAGCCTATCGCATCCTGAAAGGGACAGCCTCCAATGAGGGGACAGCCTCTCACGAGGGGACAGCCTATCTTGCCGCGGCGCTGCGAGCCGCGGAATTCGTTCAACGGGAATTGTTTGACGAAAAGCGAGGGGTCCTTTTTCGGTCCTGGCACGGCACGCGGGGTTCGATCGAAGGATTCGCCGAGGACTACGCTTTTCTGATTCAGGGCCTTCTCGATCTGTACGAGGCGAGCTTTGATGTCCGATGGTTGAAATGGGCAGAACGTCTTCAGACCAAGATGGACGAGCTTTTCTGGGACTCGCAATATGGAGGTTATTTCAACTCCGCCGGCGGCGCGCCGGATATACTGATTCGCCTGAAGGATGATTACGACGGCGCCGAGCCCGCGCCGAGTTCGATTGCGGCCGCAAATCTCCTGCGTCTGGCCGCAGCGCTTGAGTCAAAAGGGACAGCCTATCGCGAGAACGGCCTTCGCACATTGGCCGCATTTGAGCCCAGATGGAGCGAATTTCCACACGCGATGCCCCGGATGCTCTGCGCCCTCGAACTGGCGCTTGAACCGCCGCGGCAGGTGATATTAGCGGGCGATCCGTCGTCGGATGGATTTCACGCCATGGCGGCCGTGCTCGCCGAGCGACTCGGTCCGCACCGGAGCATTCTGGCAGCCGACGGCGGTCCCGCGCAGGAATGGCTGGCGACCCGGGCTCCTTGGATCACGGAAATGCGGCCCCACGATGGTCGGCCCACAGCCTACGTTTGTGAAAATTTCGTATGCCAGTCTCCCGCATCAACTCCCGAGGAGCTTCGTCAGAGGCTGTCGGCAGGCGGGAATGAGAGCAGGGCGTGAGAAAGTTCGGCTTAGGGCTGGTATGAGGAGGCTGTCCCCTTTGGCCAGGAGGCTGTCCCTCTTTGCTCTCTTTGCTTTGCCATAGCCCCGGTTTAATACATAGGATCAGACCGCAATGTCCGAAGAACTTCCGCCAGATCGGATGAAAACTCGAAAGTTGGCTCCCGCCTGGAGATCCCTGATCGAGATCTGTTTCATCGTCTTTCTCTATTATTCGAATCTATTGATGGGGGAATATGAACGCGCGGGTCAGGGACGCGCAAATGGGCTGGCGTGGGCCGTACGGGATATTCTGACAGGAACCAACTTCGCTATCGCAATTGCGACGGCGCTGATCGGCTACCTGGTCATTGAATTCCTTAGGAAAAGATTCTGACAACTAGTGCCGCTTTGGGAGGAGCAGAAGCAGGAGCAAGAATAGGGCGATCAGGGCTATGATCATGCCGGCCATCATGATCCACATGTGGCGCCGGCTGGCCCATGGCTGCGGCGCGCGCAGTCGCTGATCGCGGTGGGTGATCGTCACCGAGTCGAGATTGTCGAGTTCCCGCTTCATTTCCGCGGCGGATGCGTATCGCTGCCGCGGATCCCGTTCCAAGGCGTGCAGGATGACTTCCTCGAGAGCGGGACTCATCTCCAGATTGAGTTTGCGCGGTGCGGGAGGGTCGCCTGTGACCCGCGCATTCATGATCACATAGGGGCTTTCGCCTTCGAATGGTGTCGAGCCTGTCACCATCTCGTAAAGCATGGCCCCGAGGCTGTAGATGTCGCTGCGGCTGTCGCCCCGCTTTCCTTTCACCTGTTCGGGCGAGATGTAGTCCGGCGTGCCCAGGGTCGGCGTCAAGCCGACGAATGTGAGCCGGCGCGCTGTTTCCACGCGCGCAATACCGAAATCAAAGAGTCTCAGGCTGCCGTCGCGGCAAACCATGACGTTCTGCGGCTTCAGGTCGCGATGCGCGATTCCGTTTGCGTGGAGATAACTTAGCGCGTCGCAAATGCGGCTTGCGATGGAGATCGCTTCCCCCTCGGGCAGCGGTTTCCGCTTGGCCAGGACGTCCGAAAGCGTCTTGCCGTCCAAAAACTCCATCACGAGGTAGGGCCGGCTCTTCGGTGAGTCCACCTTCACCACCTTTAGGATGCAGGGGTGATTCAACCGCGCGCCAATTTCCTCCTCCCGTTGAAAACGCTCGAATCCGGCGATGTCGCTCTCAAGGGCCATCAGGGGGATTTTGACAGCCACATCTTCCCCGGTTTTCCGGTCCTTGGCCTTGAAGATCGACGCCATGTTGCTGCGGGCGACCAGATCGGTGAGCTCGAAACGGTCGTCGAGCAACATCCCCGGCGACAAGTCCCCCGTCCCCGCCGCCTCCGGCTTTGGCTTTGCCTGGCCCAGCGTGGTCGAGCGGGGCGATTGGGTCTGCTTCTTTTCAGCGACCTTTTCCCAATCCCTTACTTCGATCAGTTGCAGGGAAATATTGTCATCGCCGCCCCGTTTCTCGGCCAAAGCGACCAGTTCGCGGCAGGCATCGTACGGATGGCTGCGGGTGATGATCTCGCGCATCTCCTCGTCGAGTACGAAAGCGTGCAGCCCGTCTGTGCAGTGCAGGATGAAATCGCCGTGATGCAGGAACTGCGTCACAAACGCGGGCTGGCAGAATGGGTCCGCCCCGACGCTTCGGGTGAGCTTGCTCCGCTCCGGGCTGACCATCGCCTGCCGTTCCAGGAGGAGGCCGAGCTTCACAGGCAAGGCGGTCGCCACGTGGTCGGTCGAAAGGCGGCTGATCAGCTTTTGCCGGATGAAGTACGCCCGCGTATCCCCGACATTGGCGACGCACACGGTCCGGTTTCGGAAAATTGAGGCCACGAGCGTCGTCGCCATCGACCGGCCCTTAAGCGCGGTCATAGCCTTGTCGTGCACACTTACGCACGCTTTCGCAAACATCTGGCGCAGGATGTCGTACGGCTTTGTCTCAATCGGAGCCGTCTTGAATTCCTGAAGCGCTTCATCGACCGCGAGGCGGCTGGCGACCTCTCCCAGTTCATATCCGCCGACGCCATCGGCGAGAAGGGCGACACTGCCCTGCTCCTCGCGGACGAGCGGATCATCTGACTCCCAGAAATCCAGCCAGTCTTCGTTCACCGGGCGAACCGGCCCGGCGGTGGACAGCCTTGCGTAGCGCAATCTCATGGGTGGGGGGGGTTAAAATAAAAGAGGCTCCGCCCGCAATGCAGGCGGAGCCAGCGAAATCAAGCTGACTGGACTGGGTCAAATCAAACCGCAGGCCTTGCAGAAAGCATGGCCGGCCTGCCCATCGCCTTGCTGTTTTTTGAAAAATAGATCAGCCCATAGATGCCCCAGCACGCCGCAACTCCGAGCGCGATGTACGGCTCGTGCCAGCTCATGCCGGAGACCGAGAACGGCCCGACTAGATAGAACAGCATGCACACCAGGTTGGCCAACAGACCGAAAACCGGGACGACCATGTGCTTGATGCCGTTGAACATATGGTGCTCCCGGAAGGCCACCATCGCGACGATGCAGGTCGTCATATAAAGCATGAACGTCCCGAAATTGCTGATCAGCGTCACGAAGACCAGGGAATTGGGCACTGCAGCATAGAAGGCCGGGCTGAAGATCGCGAAACTATACCAGATGTTATGCTTGTCCAGGGCCGCCGGCGTCGTGCCGCCGAGATAGGTCGTAACCGTGATAATACCGATGAAGATCGACAGGAAACAGAGCGTCCAGATCGTCTTGTGTGGAGTGAGGTTCTTTTCGTGGAGGAGACCGAAGTGCGCTCCGACTTCCTGGTCCCGGCCCATCGCGTAGGTCACGCGGGCGCCCGTATTCAAGCAGGCTAGGGTCGTCCCGATCAGCGCGAGGAACACCGTTAATGCCTCCACGAGCATGAAAGCCTTGCCCGCAGCCGCGCTGCCGAAGAGCCATGTGCCGGTGATCAGCATAAGGTCGCCGATCGGCGCGGACGAGGCTCCGGCCTGGCCCATGACATAGCCGCTGTTGAGAAGGTAGTTGGCTGCGAAGTACTCGAACAGGTAGCAGATCGCGCCCTGGATCGTCAGGGAAAGGAGGATGGCGTAAGGCAGATGCTTCTTCGGATTTTTCGCCTCCTCGCCCATCGAGGTCACCGATTCGAAGCCCACGAAGCAGAGAATCGCGATGCAGGCCTGGATGAAGACAAAGCTGAACTTGTGAGGCCCGATCACCGATTTGACCGTCGGATGGTAATTGAACTGGTCAGCGCCGGTGGGATCCTTCGACCAGGCCCCATCCCGGTAATCGATCGTGAATGGAGCGGCCTTGTCCACCGTGACAACCTTGCCATTCGCATCGGCCGGCGTCGGATTGCCATTGGCATCCTGGGCGTCCTGCATCTGGTAGGCTGGCGTGCCATCGGCGTTCTTCGTCGGAGCGCCCTTGGCGTCGAGGACAGGTATGGGCTTGTTGTTGGCGTCCATCTGGGGCGTCTGGGCCACCTGGTAGTTGATCGCCACGCCGTTCGAGATGTGGAAGGCGACATCGCCCTGCTTATGGCCCGTGCGGTAGGCGATGGCCAGGATGGCGAAGAAAACCAGCGCGCAGATCTGAATCACGTTCACGGCGAGGTTGACCGCTGTGCTTCCGTTGACCCCGCGGAAGGCGATGTACGAAACGCCGATCGCGAAGACGACACAGAATAAATACATCAGCAAAGGACTGTTATAGGTGGTGCTGAATGTGTCGGGGAAGAAGAACGGGGCCAGATAGCCGATCAAGAGCGCCGTGACGCCGACCATGAGTCCGGGATACACCCAATAGTACAGATGGCTCGCCCAACCGGTGAAAAACTTGACCACGCGGGCGTACTTGAAGGCGCTAGATTTTGAGAGGAACGCCTGTTCGGCATAAAAATAAGAGGACCCCGCGCCGGGGTAGAGTTTCGAAAGCTCGGCGTAGCTTATGGCCGTCGCGAAACACAATAGAAGCGACGCAAACATGCCGAACCACATCGCGCACCCGGCTCCGGGCGCCCCATAAAGGCATTGTTCTGCGAATGTGAGCCACAAAAACGCGCCGGGCGCGATAAGGGCCATCGCATTGACGGTCAAACCGGTAAGGCCCAGTGTGGGCTTCATCGTAGGGGTAGACGGGGTGGATGGTTCAGGCATGGGAATATTCAGTTATGGTTATTGCTGCGGGTTCATGCGCCAAAGAGCCGCTTGCGTGCCAGCCGCGGGGGAGCATCAAAAATTTTTTATAATTCTATGTAAGAAATTAACAATTAAGTGATAAAGACGTTGCTTTTGCAGGGTCAGACCGCCTCCGACACCTTCGGCTGACCTCGGCCCAAGGCTGTATTTGCTCCGATTCGGACCACGGTCCGAGTGCGTTATTCTCGCCTCGCAGGGCTTGGACTGGCAGATTTTCGCGACTTTTCGGCACGGGCCGTGTTCTTGAATTGAACGATGACCCCCCAGTGCAACAGACGACCTCGGAAATAGGTTCCGCGGCTGATTTTACCGCCTTTATGCGAGCCTACCAAGATATGGTCTTCTCCACAGCCGTTCGGCTGGTCGCCAGCGACGCGCAAGCCGAGGACATATCGCAGGATACGTTTGTGAAAGCATTCGAGCATTTTGAAATGTTGCGGGACAGCCCGACTGCGGGCGGCTGGCTCAAGACGGTCGCCACGAACCTTTCGCTGAATCATCTCCAGCGCTACCGGAAACGTTGGCGCTTTTTTTCCGAGGTCCAGCGGGACAGCGTCGGCGGCGAGCAAGAGGGGTCCGACGTTGAGTTTGCGGCGCCTGAATCGTTTTTCGAAGGAGTGGACGCCGAGGAGCGCAGGGCTTGGGTGGAGCGGGCGCTGGACCGGCTGCCGGACCGCCAGCGGATCCCCCTGGTCCTTTATCATTTTGAGGACCTCTCCTACGAAGAAATCGCAAGGAAGCTCGGCGTCTCGCTTGCGAAGGTTAAGACGGACATCCTGCGGGCGCGCGAAGCGCTCGCAAAGGTCATAGCCCGCACAGGCACGTCGCACGAAACATTGGAGGCATGATTCGATGAAACTTTCCAACGAAGAACTCAAAAAGCTCGTCCACCGGTCCCTTCACGAAATCCCGGATCGGCGCGCCCCGCGGTCGCTCGAAAGCCGCGTATTGGCGGAATTGCAGCGCAGGGCATCGCTTCCGTGGTGGCGGCAGTCATACGCCCATTGGCCCGCCGTTGCTCGCGGTGTTTTCTTTGTTGCGTCGGCCGGGTTTGCGGCCGCCGTGTTCGCGGTCCTTTTCAATGTCGTCAGAGGAGCCGGTGCGGGCGAAGCGGGCATTGCAGTTTCGCAGAGCCTCTTGGCCTCGTTCGACCAGGCCCAAAGTCTGTGGACTTTTGCGTGGCAGACGGGCGCGAGCGTCCTGCATTCGATTCCACCGCTGTGGCTCTACGGGGGCCTGGCGCTGCTTGCGTTTTGCTACGCGACCGTCGTGGGCGTGGGCGCGACGGCCTACCGCGTCTTTATCCAAAAAGCCCGGTGACGATTTTCAAAATGAAGCTCCAGACCAGACAACTCTTCCTTGCGGCGGCCATTGCCGCGTCTTTCGCCGCGGCATTCGCGAGTACTGCGGCGAACGCGCAGATTGTTTCCGATCAATATGGCGATCGCGTCACAACTTTGTCGGACAATCACATTGCCGAGGACGAGACTGTGCACGGCAAGGCGGTTGCGGTCTGCGGTGACCTCACGATCGACGGCCGCGTAACAGGCGACGCAGTCGCACTATGCGGCGACCTGACGATCAACGGAGTGGTGGATGGCAAGGCGGTGGCCGTCATGGGGGACCTGGTTCTCGGGCCGAATGCGCGCGTCCGCGGGGAGGTCGTTTGCACCGGCGGGACGCTCAAACGCGACCCGCATGCCGTGATCGGGGGGAGGGTCAGGACCTTCAGACATTCAATTTGGAACCCCTTCGCGTTCCATTCGCCGTGGGCTTGGATATTCGCCCTGCTGGTTTTTGGCTTCTACGCCCTTGTCGCACTGCTTTTTCCCGGGGCTGTTCGATCGGTCGGCGACAAACTCGTCGAGCAGCCGGGGATGTCGCTTCTCGCAGCATTTCTCACGGTGCTCGCGTTGCCGGTCGTATTTTTCATCCTATGCGTGACGGTCGTCGGTATTCCGCTGGCGATCCTATTGGTGCCGACGTTCATCGCACTCGCGATGTTCGGCAAGGCGTCGTTTTACGCCCTCATCGGGAGGAAAATCACGCAGGACCGACTTCATATCTCGGCCGCGGTCCTGGTCGGCGGTCTGATCTGCCTCGTGTTCTTCATCATTCCCTGGATCGGAATAATGATCAACTTGCTGATATCGCTCCTCATGGTTGGGTGTTGCGTCACTGCGCTTTTTGGCGCGGGAAGGAAGGGCGCTGTCCCTCCGTCTCCGGCGGCCCCGGCGGCCGCGACCGCCTCCGTCGTGGGCGTGCCGGCTCCGACGGCCGCGATCCCGCTGACTCCGCCCGCGGAGAGCCGGATGGCGCAACCCTTGCAGGCCGAGCCCCCTCCGATGGCTCTGCCGCCGCCCGCCGCCCCGGCTGCCGCGATACTCCTGCCGCCGGCGAATGCGAGCATGCCGAGGGCGGGATTTTGGATACGCACCGCGGCGCTCCTGATCGACCTGATTCTCATAGGCGCTGTGTTCTGCCGATTTCTGCCGCTTGAGATTCCGCTTGTCCTTGCCGTCTATGGAGCCTGCTTGTGGAAATACCGCGGATCGACAGTCGGCGGAATCATATTTGGCTTGAGGGTGGTTCGCATGGACGATCGTCCGATCGATTGGACAACGGCAATCGTGCGCGCACTCGGCTGCTATCTGTCGCTGATCGCGGTCGGGCTGGGATTTATCTGGGTCGCATTCGATCCCGAACGCCAATCCTGGCACGACAAGATCGCGGGAACGACCGTGGTGCGGCCGCCAGAGGGCGTCTCGCTCGTCTGACGGAAAAAAATTTCAGCTTTCAACCGCGGGCAAATCTCATTACCCGTTCGCTCATGACCAAGCCCCTCGTAGGCATCATAATGGGCAGCATTTCGGATTGGGATACGATGAAGAATTCCGCGGATGCGCTGGATTCGCTCGGCATCCCCTACGAGAAGCGCGTGATGAGCGCTCATCGAACGCCGAAGCTCACGTGCGAATGGTGCGAATCGGCCGCGGCACGCGGCCTAAAGGTGGTCATCGCCGGCGCGGGCGGCGCCGCGCACTTGGCCGGATTTGCCGCCGCGTTCACGCCGCTGCCCGTTCTCGGAGTGCCGGTCGAGTCGGCATCCCTCAAAGGTCTGGATTCGCTGCTTTCCATGGTTCAGATGCCGGGTGGAATCCCCGTTGCGACGTTTGCGATCGGAAAACCCGGCGCCACAAATGCAGGCCTGTTCGCCGCCGCAATCCTCGCCCATGGAGACGAGCGCGTCCGCCGGGCGCTTGACGATTATCGGGCCGCGCAGGCGAAAAAGGTCACCGAGGCGAAGCTGCCCTAACCTGCATTCATCACAAATTCCAACGCATCTTGCCCAATCTCCTCGGCAAAAAGGCCTTCATGCTCCCTGCGCTGTGCTTCTAGCACAGCTCGGTCGCTTTCGGCCCTTTTTGCTCGAGGATATTGGTCAACCTGCATTGGTTTTGTGATGAATGCAGGTTAACTCGACCCCGATCGAAACCTTGCGACGTCCGCCGGCGTGTTCAAGTCGGCCGCAAGTTCGGGCACCTCGATCGCGGCGACGCAGCCGGAATCTCCGTTGAGCAGGGTCCGCGCGCCCTCCTCGCCCGTGAGGGAGGCGAGCGCTTCGAAGTGCTTACGCATGAACAAGGCGGGCGCGCCGCACCGGCCGAGGTAAAGAGCGGCCGCGATGCTGCGACCCGTTTGGCGTTGCGCGTCGATCAGCTGCGAAATCACGCCTGCCGAAAACGCCGGCTGGTCGCAAAGGGCGACGATCGCTCCGTCGAGGTTGCGCGCGAATTGCTTTAGAGCGGCGATGCCGGCACGGATGGAGGAGGCCATGCCCTCGGGCCATGCAGCGTTCTCGACCGCGAGAATGGGAAAGCGGGCGAGCGACGGCCGGATCAACTCCGCGTGCGCGCCGAGAACGACAATTACCGGCCACACCGGCGATCCCAGGGCCGCTTCAACGCAGCGCGCCACGAGCGGGCGGCCGCCTACTTGGATTAGCTGCTTGGGTTCGCCCATCCGGCTCGACGCTCCGGCTGCAAGGATGATGCAGCCGAATCGTTCAGGCCTGGCCGCGGCGGGAGGATTCGAGGCGCCGGCTTCCCCCTTGTGTTCAGTCATGAATCGGCTTTCGGCGCTCGCGCAATGGCCTGCCGTTGCGGCCGGCCAGGACCGCCTGGATTTCAGCGACGATGCTCAGTGCAACCTCGTCCGGCGTCTCTCCCCCGATATCGAGACCGACCGGGGCGTGCAGGCTCGAACGCATCTTGGCAGTCAGCTCGAGTCCGCCGGCCTCCAGGTCGTCGAGGATCTTTTTCGCGCGCTTCTTCGGTCCGAGGAGGCCGAGGAAGGCCAGGGGGCGGCGGACAAGATCGCGCAGCAGCGGGACATCGTGAATATAGTGATGCGTCATCACGACGGCGACCGCATCGGGGCCTGGATTCGCCTGGCTGACAAGCTTTTCCGCAGGAGCGCATAATACCTTTTCGGCGGAGGGAAATCGTCCGGCCGCCGCGAAAGCCGGGCGCGGATCGGCCACGGTCACGCTCCAGCCGATTTCTTTCGCGAAATTGACGAGCGGACGGGCATCGTCTCCGGCGCCGAAAACAAAAATCCGCGTGGGAGGGGGTATTGTCTCATTGAATACGCCGTCTGCTCCGTACGGCGTCCCGCGCTGATTTTTAGCCGTGCCGGCTGCAAGGCGCGTTCCAAGTCGAGCGGGATCGGTGGAACGCCAGGTGACCGCCAGTTTCGATTGCCGGCCGGCGCTTAGATTGGCCACCACCGCTGGCGCCCAATCGGGACATGAGGGCAGGCGCTCAATGAAAACGCGGACAACGCCTTGGCACCCGAGGCCGACCCCCCACACGAGATCGTTTTCCGAGGTTGTATCGTAGGTGACAAGCTCCGGACTGCCCGTAGCTGCAATGATCTCCGCCCGGGCCATCACATCCTCTTCCAGGCATCCGCCACTTATGGAACCGATCCGGAGCCGATCACGCGTGACCAGCAGCCTGGCGCCCGGTCGACGATAGGAGGATCCCTCCACGGTTACGAGGGTCGCAAGCACCGAAGGGCCGCGGGGCGCCGCAGTCAAATGGCGAACGATGGCTTGAAGATCCTTCATTCGATCGCAACATCCCTATCCCGCACCGCCTTCGGGGGCAAGTCTGGCTCCAAATTGTGCAACCCGCCGATACCGGGGGAGAGCCGGCATTCCGCAGGCGCCGGAGGAGTTCACCTCGGCGCCGGTCCGGTCGAACCGCGGACAACCAGCAGGGGCTCGATCATGCGGACTCTCGGCCTGGCAAACGGCCGGTCGGCCTGTTCGAGAAGGAGGTCGACTGCGGAGCCGACGGTCTCGTCGACGCGCTGGTCGACGCTCGTGAGCGTCGGCGTCGGCATGAGGCAGATTTCCTGGTTATTGAATCCCGCGACGGAGGCGTCCTCCGGCACGCGCAATCCGGCCTGCTGGAGGCCGTGGAGCGCGCCGATCGCGATTTCGTCGTTGAGCGCGAGGAAGGCCGTCGGCCGGTTTGGCTCGGCGACAAAGCTCGCGGCGAGGGCGCGCCCGTACTCGAAGTCGTTTTGCCGGATGTGCCGCGAATCGAGCGAGCGCGCGGCCAGATTGAAGTCGAGGTTGCGCTCCGCGAGCGCGGTTTCGATTCCGGCCAGGCGGTCGATTACGGACCTCGCCGTTCCCGAGATTCCGAGCAGGCCAAAGCAAGTGTGGCGGAGCCCGAACAGGTACTCGACGAGTTCGCGCATTGCGCGGACCCGGTCCAGCGCCACCGTATGGGCACCCGCGATCCCGAGTTGGTCGATGACAACGTGAGGGGTCGCATGGACCGCCATTTCGCGCACGCGGGCCTCGATTTCCTCACCGACGAAATGGCCGACGAAGAAGATTGCGTCCACGCGAAGCGACAGGAAGTGACGGATGACGAAACGGCTGCTGCCCGGCTCGAGCACCTCGATGAGCGAGGCGTAGCCGCGCTGCCGCAGCCGGCGCTGGAGGCTGGCGAGCTTGAGAACCGCGGGCGGAGTCAGAAGGTTCTCCATGCAGATTCCGACGGTGGCCGTGCGCTTGCCCTTGAGATGGAGGGCATAGGCGTTGGGCGTAAAGCCGGTCTCCTCGATTGCGCGTCGGACCTTCGCGATCGTCGCCGGCCGAAGTCCGGGCTGGTCATTGAGAACGCGGGAGACCGTCGTCCGGGCCAGGCCCACAAATCGCGCAAATTCCGCCGTGGACCGGATTACCGGAAGCACACGTCGGTTGGAGCGTTTCTGGGAAGTGGGCTTGCTCACAAAATGTGGCGTGGACAGCTGGTCCTCGAAATGGCGGTGGTCGCCAGGTCGGGGATTGCCTCCCTGCCATGGCTACACGGAGACGGGCGCTTGGAAAGCCCAAACATTGGCTGTTCGGCGGAACTGAATTCTTCAGTTTAGGATTGGTTTTCCGCCGCTGCGGTGCTTCCGTACCCTTCCTCTCAGATTGAGAATATGAAAGTCACTCGAACACCCCGCGCGCTCCGCGATCCTTCGCAGTCCTGGCGGCTTCCTGTGAGACTTCCCAAAGTCCTGTTCGAATCGGTCTGAAGGGGGAGCCGAACGAACCGGGCGCATCCTTTCTGTCATGAAAATCCATTATTTTCCAAGCCCGGCGGCGGCGAATACACTGAGCACGGACGAGCTCCGCGATCAGTTCCTTATCGAAGGAATCTTCCGGCCGGGCGAATGGGTGGCGCACTACACCGATCTCGACCGGATGATCGTCGGCGGGGCGACGCCAACGGGCGCGCCTATTGCGCTGCCGAATGTCAAGGAGACCGGCACGGAGTTTTTTCTGCAGCGGCGTGAGATCGGAATCCTTAACATCGGGGCGCCAGGCGCCGTGCGCGTTGGCGAAACGCGGCACGAGATGGGCTCGCTCGATTGCATCTACGTCGGCCAGGGAGAGCGGGACGTGAGCTTTGAGAACGGCTCGGCGGGGCAGGCTCAGTTTTTCTTCATCAGCACTCCGGCCCATGCGAAATTTCCGACTGCGGTCGTGCGGCAGGCCTCGGTGAGGACCGATCCAATCGGCGATCCGGCCAAGGCGAACCGCCGGCGCATCAACAGGCTGATTCATATCGACGGAATCAAGAGCTGCCAGCTCGTGATGGGCTTCACGGAGTTTGAGCCGGGCAGCGTCTGGAACACCATGCCGCCGCACACGCACAGCCGCCGGACGGAGATCTATCTTTATTTCGATTTGGGCGGGGAAGTGGTCGTGCACCTCATGGGCGAGCCCAAGGCGACCAGGAATCTGATCGTGCGCGACCGGGAAGTCGTGCTATCGCCGGCCTGGTCGATCCATTGCGGCGCGGGGACCGGAAGCTACCGATTCGTATGGGCCATGGGCGGCGACAACCAGGTCTTTGCCGACATGGATGCCGCGCCGTTGAACACGCTCCGCTGAAACACTCTTACCTTTTATGAGCTCAATCCTCGATACATTCAAACTGGACGGAAAATCAGCCGTGGTGACCGGTGCGTCGCGCGGCCTCGGCGCCGCAATCGCGTCGGCTCTGGCGGAAGCGGGCGCGGATATCGTCGCCGTCGACGTCGGACCGCTTGCCGAAACGGAGACCCACATCCGGTCCCTGGGCCGAAAGTGCCTGGCGATTCAGGCCAACCTGTCCAACCGCGAGTCGATTCCGGGAGTCATCTCCCAGGCGCAAACGCAATTCGGGCATGTCGATATTCTCGTCAATAACGCCGGAATCATCCGCCGCGAGGATTTCGAGAAGTTCACGGAAAAGGACTGGGATGACGTCATCGGCGTCAATCTCGACGCGGTCTTCTTCCTGAGCCAGTGCTTCGTGAGGGAAGCCATGGCCCGAAAGGGGCGCGGAAAGATAATCAATATCGCTTCGATGCTTTCATTTCAGGGAGGAATCCGCGTCCCGTCCTACACGGCGTCAAAGAGCGCCGTGCAGGGGCTGACGCGGCTGATGGCCAACGAACTCGCGTCCAAGGGATTCAACGTGAATGCGATCGCGCCGGGATACATGGCGACCGACAATACCTCCCAGCTCCGGGCCGACGCGGATCGCAGCAAGGCGATTCTCGACCGTATTCCGGCGGGACGCTGGGGGCTTCCCGAGGATCTGAAGGGGACTGCGGTATTCCTTGCCTCGGCTGCCTCCGACTATGTGAACGGCTACACTGTCGCGGTGGACGGCGGCTGGCTTGCTCGTTAGGCGCCCGACTTGACGGAACCCAGATCAATTTTGCGGATCGCGCGAGCTTCTCGACATTTATCCCTTGCCCGCCAATCTCGCTACTCATGATGTCCACCCCCCTTGCTCCGGCTCCGGAGCACCCCGATCGTCCGAAGCCGTCGGCGATCCGGGGCTTTACTCTGATGGAAATCCTTGTCGTGCTCGCGATTGTCGCGTTGCTCGTGGGATTGTCGGTGACGAGGCTAGGAGCGCTTTTTGATTCCGCAAAGATCAATACAGCCCAGGTTTTTGTGAACGAGAGCATGAAGGCCCCGCTGTTTACGTACAAGATGCAGATGGGCGACTACCCTTCGACCGAGGAGGGCCTTCTGGCGCTCGTGGCGCCTCCGGCGAGCAAGGCGGATAAGTGGCAGGGGCCCTATCTCGAAGGTCAGGGCGGAAAACTGCCGCTGGACCCCTGGAAGAATCCCTACCAATACAGCTATCCCGGCACGCACAACAAGGACGGCTACGACCTTTGGTCGATGGGGCCCGATGGCAAGGACGGCACGAAGGACGACATTGGAAACTGGTGACGGGCGGCTTTTCGCGGGCTGATGATGAGGAGGACGAGTGAAGCATGAAACGACGCCGGTGGCTGGGCGGATCGGCCCGCGAAGGGGCTTCACGCTGATTGAAATTCTCCTGGCGATCGCAGTGATCGGCCTCCTGGCGACCACGGTAATCGGATTGTCCGCGCGTCTCCTGGTGGCAAAGCCGGCTTCCGCCGACGATGTGTTCTGGCAGGCATGCCAGGCCGCTCGAAAGGCAGCCCTCAATTCGGGCCACGACGAGACTCTCAGCTTTGATCCGAAGGCAAAAGTGTTTTCCGTCGGCGACGGGACGGCGACGAAGACCTTCACCGTGTCGTCTGCGTCCGATGACCTCGCCGTCGATTTTCTCACGATCCAGAACGGGTCCTCCTCGATCCTGCTCGGCGGCACACTCGTCCAGACACAGACCATTCCGTCGGTCGCATTCTATGGCGACGGCACCTGCGCGCCCTTCCAGGTCCAGATCCGCTCCAAAGGAGCCGCCCATGTCCTGTCGATCGATCCTTGGACCTGCGCCCGCGTTCTAACTCCGCCCGATGCAACCGCCGCGACAGGACGCTGAAGTGAAGGCCATGCGGGACGGCTTCACCCTGCTCGAGGTGCTTGTCGCGCTGATTATCTTTGCGGTCGCCGCGGTCATGCTCAGCTCCGCGTATTTGAACGTCCTCAACAGCTATATTGTCGTTGGAAAGGGGATGGAGAATCTGCAGGACATAGCGCTCGCCAGGCAGGAATTGCTTGAGCAGCCCGACCTGACAACCGCGCAAGCCGGGGACAGCTTTGACACGCCGGTCATGGATGCGTCCAAACCGCGAACCCATGTAAAGTGGACCGCCGATATCGAGCCCGCCGGCACAACGGACCTTTTCAACGTGACCTTTACTTGCGTGGTCACGACGGACGACCCGGCCACCCCTCAGAAAACATTCACGCAGGCCTTCACGCTTTTGCGCCCGACTTGGTCGGATCCCGTCGATGAAAAAAGTCTTCGCCAGGCTGCGGTGCAGAGGATTGCGGAGCTGCAGGGAAAGGCTCCGCAATGAGGAGCGGCGCGAGGCACTCAGGCGCAGGGTTTACGCTCATCGAGATCCTTCTCGCGCTCGCCTTGGTCGGCCTCGTGCTCGTCGGGCTCAATACTTTCATATTTTCGATGGGCGAACTATGGGGCCGCAACACCGACGCGCGCCTTTTCGATCAGCATGTGAATGCGGTCACCCGATTTTTGGACCAGCAACTGAGGACTGCCGCGCTGCCGCCGGACGCCCGCGCCAATGCGACTCCAATAGCCCCGAAACAGGCCAGCCCTTCGGGCGGCGCGATGGATAAGCTGATCACATTCGAATTGCCGGGCGGATGCAGGATCATTTCCTGGCCGGACAGGCCTCTCCCGGAGGTGGTCTGCTCGCTGCAAGTGCGCGATCGTCTCGGGCTGTTTCTCCTGTGGCATTCGCGCCTCGAGACGCATTTCGACACGGACCCGCCGCATGAATTGCTCCTGACGCCGTTCGTCACGGCCATGGCCTACGACTATTTCGACACCACCACCAAGACCTGGACAACCGAGACCACCTTTCGAAACGACAATAACGGCCAGCCGATGGCGCCGCAGCGCCTCCACCTGACCTTCGTCTACGGTAAACTGTCGAGGCAGACAACGGTGCCTGTCCCCGCCACGCCCCAGGGCATGCCCAACTTCTGAAATGCAATTCGAGCGCCAATCCAAGGGACAGCCTCGTAAAACCGGGGGACAGCCTCGGTTGAGGGGACAGCCTCGTTTTGGTTGGAAGCGGATTTACGCGGAGCGCGGTTCGATCCTCATCATCGTAATGGTCACGTTAATATTTACGGTGTCGGCGCTTGTGGCTTTTTTGGACAAGGCGAGCAACGATCTGCTCGTGGAGTCGCGCGTGCGGGTGGCGGACCGGCTGCGGGCGGACGCTTATTCGGCTGTCGAGGTCACCCTAGCCGTGCTCGAGGATTTCCGATCGGCGGATGGCGGACTGCACACGCCGGACGAGGGCTGGTCCGATCCCCTTGCGTGGTCGGGCTGGACGCCTCAGGACGGGAACATAGTCGAAGTCTCATTTCAGGATGAGAGCGGAAAATTTCCGTTGATTCAGGCGAATCAACAGACGCTGAACGACATCTTCCAGGTATGGGGCATGGCCCAAGGCGATGCGCAACATCTGACCGATGTGCTTCTTTCGTGGATGAAAAAAGACTACGTTCCGCAGACCGGATTGACGCCCGACTACGAGAAAATGACGTTCCCCTACGATGCGCCGCTTCGACCCATGCGTTCGTACAGCGAACTTGCGTCCATCGACTACGCCAAGGACATACTCTACGATCAGGACGGCCGCCCAAACGCTCTTTGGTGGAGATTTTATAATACCTTCTCGTTGTTCAACTACCGTCAGCCGAATATAAACGCACTGAACAATGATGTCCTCGCCGGTGTCGGCCAGTTCGACGATACCGCCATACAGAGCATTTTAAACTACGTCTCGGGCACGGGCGATTACAAGGTCACGTCTCCGCTGGGTAAACAATGGTTCCAAAACGCATCGGACGTGCGCGGGGTCGCCGGCCAAGTCGGGAATGTAAGCGCGTTTGGCACGACGATCTCCGCACTGCGAATTTTCGTAACCGTGCATGACGGCGCTACGCAGTTCCACCTTTCGGTAGTGGTGGCCGCTCAAGGCGGGGCGCGGACCGTAATGACGACAGCAACCGACGTGCGAAATGCCACGACAAGCACCGCATCGGGCGAGACAACGGCCAGCACTGGTTCGGCCGGCGCCGATTCCGACACCTCGACCAGCGTGAGTTCATCCGTTCCCACCGCCTCGCAAACGGCTTCGGCAACGTCGAATGCGAATATCCGGTATCCTTTTACAATCTTGGAAATTCACGAAAACAATGAAATCCTGACGCCTCCTCCGCCTCCGCCACCGGCGACTTAGTCCTTTAGATCTCAAATGTGCGCATTGCTGCCTAATTCCCTTCGGTCCGGTCCGCCGCCGCGGGTCTTGCTGCTGCCCGACGCTCTGTTTTTCGTGCGTTCGGTCCCTGTGGTGGTCGGGCCTGCTGGCGCTGACGGGGCCGGGATGGCCGTTCAGGTCGCCGACCAGGTCGAACTCGCATTGGAGGCATCTTCGCCGTTTGCGCTTACGAATCTTTACTATGGCCATTTTTGGGTGCCCGGATCCGATCACGCCGTCGTTTATGCCGCGTACCGGCGCAGATTCACCTCCGAGCAGACATCTGCCTGGGCCGGGGCAGAACTAGTCCTTCCGACGTTCGCGACAGTCCTGGGTGCCGCCGCCGAACCGGCGACGACCATCGTCCTGAATTCGCCGGAAGGCCTGACGGCTGTGCACTGGGACAAGGGTCCCGTGCCCGCCGAAATCTGGTTCCAGCCCGTCCCGCCCGAGGCGACCGACGAGGAACGGGCGGGCGCCCGGGGCGAACTCCTGCGGCGCAGGGAGAGCGTGAAGATCATCGATCTAGCGACGCCTCCGGTTTCCGAGGCGCGCCACGGGGATGGCGAGATTGTGTTTCGATCCGGCGATTTCCTGTCGCGCGTGCCGGCCGAATCCGCCGGCGGACTCGACGTGCGGGACAAGGGAGAACTGGCCGCGCTGAGGCGGGGCCGGGCGCGTGATATCGCGCTGTGGCGGATCGGAGTCGGCTGCGTGGCGTTCTTCGGCCTCCTGGCGCTCGGGGAACTTGCCCTTTTCGGCGGCGGCCTCTGGCAGCAGGCCCGGCGCGTGAAGTTCAACACGCAGGCGCCCGTCGTCGCCGGCATCATGACGCGCCAGGAAATTGCGGATCGAATCAAGGACTTGTCCGCAAAGCGGCTTCTGCCGATGGAGATGCTCGAGGCTGTGAACCCGCAACCTCAGACTTCGATTTTTTTGACTCGGGCGTTTACGACCGGCCTTTACACCCTCACCGCCGATGCGCAGACGAAGAACGCTGAGGAGATCAAGGCCTATCAGAACAAACTGGAAGCCACACCCGCGTGCGCGACTGTCGTCATAAAAAACCAGCAGAGCCGCGATAACCTGGCGACGTTCACGATGATTGTCACATTCAAGCCGGACGCGCTTATGCCGCTGGCTCCAGCGCCATGATACGAACGCTGCGCGCCTTTTTCCTTTCGAGGCTTCTGCGGGAGAAAATTCTGCTGCTCGTATTCGCGCTCGGAATCGCCGTGATATGGCTTTGGAGCCTTGCGGGCAGGGCCGACCAATTCCTTGCCGAGGAGCGCCACACCACGGTTTCGCTCACCGAACAGGCCCGGTGGCTCGCAAACCGCGATTCAGTGGATAAGGCGGCCCAGGAGGCTGCGCGGGCATTCAAACCGGAGCAGACTCTCGACAGCACGCGGCTCCTCGCGGCCATCCAGAGCATCGCAAACGAGTGTGGCCTGCATAACTTCCGCACGGAGCAAGGCGAGGACGCGAGCACCCCCCGGTTTTCGGTCCACGCGCTGCAGTTCACGGTCAACAACGTGGACTATGTTTTGCTCCGCAACTTTTGCATCTCGCTGCAACAGCGCGCGCCCTACATCGGAGTTGAGCAGTTCTCCGTTGTGGATAATGCCGGCATCCTGAATGCGACGATGAAGATCTCTTCGGTCGAGATCTTGCACTAGGGATTATTCCAGCGATTCAGTTGCAGCCGCATCCGGAGCCGCCGACGCCGCGCCCGCCGGATGCCGCTTCGCGGGAAAAATAGACGTGCTCGTCCAATTGCGTTCCCAGGGGGTCGCGGCCGGCCTGCATCGTGTAGTCGGCCAGCGTCGCCCGCTCCCATGGCTGGACTCGAACTGCGCTCCCGGTTGCGCACCCGCCCAATCCGATCGCCAGGGAAGCGAGCGTGAGAATGGCGATGCAACGGGTTTTCATGGCTGTGATCCGGGTTTCTCGGCAAGCAATTTTTCGATTTCTTCGCGCAGTTCGTGCTCGGTTTGGCCGCTATGGAACCCGACATGAATATATCGCACCCGGCCGTCCCTGCCAACCAGATAGCTCGTCGGCATCGTGGGAACCCGAACTTCACGCACGAGCTTTTGTCCGGGGTCGAGCGCGGTGAAGAAGGGCGGAGCCATCCTCGTGACAAACGCGGCATAGTCGGCGGCTTTTTGATCGACGCTCACCGCGACAATTGAAAGCCCGCGCGCGGTAAAATCCGAATAGATCTTTCCGTATGCGGGAAACGAGGCTTTGCACGGTGCGCACCAAGATGCCCAGAAATCGACCAGAATCACGCGGCCTTGGGTATCCGGGACTGTTCCCTCGAAGCCGGCGGCCTGCAGCGAAGGAAACGGATCGCCCACGTTGATCTGGGCCAGGGCGGCTGGAGCGAATGCAAGAGCAAGCCCGAGAACGGTCCGGCGAATGCAAACAGCAACATCGGACGGATGTGCGGGGAACAGGTTCATTTTGAAACGACGTATTGGAAAAAGCCCCGGGTTTGGGCGCGCTCTTTTTCCATCAGGAGGATGCCTTCGGAGCCCTGAAAAGATTGGATGAGATTGATGCCTTTTGGCACGCCCAGGACAAAGGACGTGGTTGAAAGCACCCCCGCTTGCAGGCATGTGGCCGCAATCACAGTCGCCTGGGTGCATCCGTTGGCGACGGGCCAGCCGGATCGCGGATCGACGATATGGCCGTAGCGGCGGCCTTCGATGACGAAGCGCCGGATATAATCTCCGGACGAGGCGATTGCGCGGTTTTGGGCGAGTGCGACACTCGCCCACGCCGAACCGGGCCGGCCGGGGTCCTCGAGACCGATGTGCCATGCGGGCCTTCCCGGCGGGGAACCCAGGATTCGGACATCGTGCCCGAAGTCCACGAGCACGTTCGCGATGCCACACTCGACCGCAATCTTTGCCACGATGTCGACCGCATACTCCTTGCCGAACCCCCCGAAATCGAGCGCCATGCCCGGCTCCGGAAGGAAGACCTTTCCCGGCGCGCGCTGGACCTTTGGCCACCCGACAAGGCGCTGGGCGGCGGCGATTCGCTCGGGAGACGGAATCGAGGGCTGCGGGGCCTTCCAATTCCAAAGGGCAATCAGCGGGAGCGAAGTCGGATCGAGGATGCCCTGCGTTATGAAATGCAGCGAGTCGCAGAGCATGAACATCTGCTCCATTTCTGCGTCCACCTGCACCCACGAGCGCCCCGCGGCCGCGTTGATTGTGCTGAGGAGGCTGTCGGACCGAAAGCGCGAATATTTAGACTCGAAAGCCGTCACCCATCCGACCGCGCGCCTCTCGAAATCGGCCGCCTGATTGTCCCCGCCGGGCGCTGCGTATTGCACCTCGCACTGCGTCCCGAAAGCGGGAAAGGTAAGCTTGCGAAGAGGCAGGGAAGAGTCCGTCGCATCGGCTGCGGCGGCCGGGAGTTTTTGCATTTTTAAGACAATACTCATGGGATAATCACCAGGACAGTTTGCTTCCGCAGGTGATGATTCTTGCGCTGTAGTAGGCGCTCTGGGGAGTGACCCCATCGGTGCCGCGCTGGCGGTATCCTTCGAGCGCGACGTCGAACTGAAAGCGATAATTGATCTTCCAGATTGTTTTCATGCCGAAATCGGCGCTGTCAAAAGCCGAAAGGCGCGCATCGGACGAAAAGAACGGCCCCTCCGGATTGTGTGTCGGCACTAGGCCGGAGTTCAAAAGGTTGTAGCTGTAGAACTGAGCGGCGCTCTGCTCGTATAAGCGCACATTGGGACGGAAAATGAGGTGTTTGCCCGCGTTTTGAAACCAGAATAGTTCCAGCGTGTTCGCCGTTATGCCCCACGTATCATGATAGAATCGATAACTTGCTTCAATTGCGGCGCCGGCGCCAGGAAGGGCGCGGTTGACCGATGCGAGCACGTTTCCCTTATTTCGGGCATTCGGCCGGTTTTCGTTGAACGTTTCCGGGAGGACGATACCGGGAAGAATCTGCTCGTTCACCTCCACTAGTTTGTACGGATCACTCAGGAAGCCAATTTGCCGCGTCCAGGTTGCATTCACCGACACGGACGTAAGGGGATCGATGAGCTGGGTGACGCCGATGATCCCGTCATTGGCGAGCTTCCGGAGCCATGCCGGCTTGAAGAAGACCTCGACATTGTCGTCGGTGCCTGCGGCGCCTAGCAAGAACGTCGTGTTATTCTGGTTGAAATTGGTTAGCGTGTTCACCGACCAGCCGTTCGACGTGTAGTCGTCTTCGATGCTCCGGGCGAAGCCGACGTCCAGATTTATCGCCGAAAACTGGCGGGACAGGTCTGCGTTCCATGCGCGCCGGAGGTCGGTATCATTGGCTAGCGGGACTTGGTCGCTACCGGCGGGAGCCGGTTGTCCGGTGGGCGTCGCTCCCGCGATTGTGTCGATGACTCCGCCAAGCTTGAACTGCATGTCGGTGCCCAGGTCCTGCTCGGCGAGGGCGGATTCCGTGTCGACCGAAATCCGGCTCCCCATTTCCTGGTAATCCGCATACTCGTAGCTCAGGCTGCTTTCCGCACGGGCGGCGCGGGGCTGGGCAATGATGAGCGCGATCGCCATACACAAGCCGGCGAAGCGATGCGCGATGGGCCGCGCCGCCGCCCCGGGCGCCGGCAGGCTTGCGATTTCGGGTTTCACGATGCGCTCAACGACGTCAAGCTCTCGGCTTCATGATATGCTTGTCTAGGTGCGATTTGTTGCGCCCAAGAACGTATGCGTTGTCACCAGCGTCTATGCCGCAGCGTCTCGGTGCAATATAGACGATGCAATCGATTCAGCCTATGAAAATCTCTTATGGTTTCAAGAGGCTCCTCGTTCGGACAAATTTCCCGGCGGCTATCCTTGCCGTGATTCTGCAACGGGCCCCGGTGGCTAGGGTCGTTGCGTTTTCAGGGGGAATGCCGGCCTTTTCATCGATTGGTTCACTCCTAAAATCAGCTGCCGCGCTGGCCGGCTCTTTGGGAGCTATTCACACTCTTGCAGGAGCCACAGCGGTCACTGTGAGCACGCCGAGCCCATTGGGGGCGACGGTGGGCGTTGCCGCGACGGACGTGGTCTTCGGCGTGACCGGCACGGCGAACCCTCCTTCGTCATGGAGTTTTGATGCCATCCCGCCCGGAATGAACTTCGACGGTCATACCACTCCCGGGACCTACAATGTCGTGAGCGAATATGGCACCACCATGCTAAGTGGCACGCCCACTGCGGCGGGAACGTACGCGATAAATTTGACCGCGTACGAATATAACAACGGCGCCGGACTTTCCACGGCGCCGTTCAGCTATACGGTCGATGTCAGCGGGCCGCCTGTCATCACGACCCAGCCGGCTCCTCAAACGGTCAACGCCGGAGCCAGCCCGACCCTAAGCGTCACCTCATCTGGCGCCACAAGCTACCAGTGGCAGCTCAACGGATCGTCCATCGTCGGGGCGACCAATCCCACGCTCTCCCTGACGAATATAGGCACGACACAAGCGGGTAGCTACACGGTGGTCGTCAACGGTCTGGTGACCTCCTCTGCCGCGGCCATGACGGTCAATGTCGGCTCGTCCCTGTACAACATTTCCTCGCGGGCGTACCTGGGCTCCGGCACCGACCAGAATATCGTCGCCGGATTTTACACCAATGGATCGGGCTCAAAGAACGTGGTCCTTGGCGGCATCGGCCCGGATTTGGCGACGATTGATCCAGCACTGAGCGGCCTGGTCCTGACCAACCCTAAACTGACTTTATTCAACGGGAGCGGCGCCGTGCTGGCCACCAATACGGCCTGGGGCGGCAGCCAGACCTTGGTCAACGCATTGGCAAGCGTGTACGCTCCTCCGTTGCCGACCAATTCCAACGATACGGTGATCTTCACACGCGTTCCGGCCGGTGCCGGAATCGGGTACACGGCGGAGGTGGACGGCTTGAGCAGCACAACTGGAATCGCGCTTGTCGAGGTCTACGACTACGACGCCTACACCGGCACGCCTGCGTCGAACCTGATCAACATCTCTACGCGCGCATTTGTCGGAACGGGCAACGATGTGCTTGTAGCCGGATTTTGGACGATCGGAAGCACTTCCCAAACCGTGCTCATCCGTGCGGTCGGTCCGGGGCTGGCGGCGAGCGATCCGGCGCTGAACGGTCTGACCCTCGCCGCGCCCACGCTGACCTTGTATGACTCCTCCGGCAAAGTCATTGCGACCAATACCGGATGGGGCAACGGCCCGGTCAAGGGCAACTCGACTGTCGCCGCGGGGATCCAGCCCGCGACCACCGCAATCATGAACAGCGTCTATGCCTCAACGATTGCCGCAGGATCCACGGACTGCGCAATGGTCGTCACTCTCCCCCCAAACAACGGTTACACCGCTCAGGTGAACGGAGTCAGTTCCACCACCGGCATCGCCCTCGTCGAAGTCTACAATGTCCCCTAGTTCTCGGATAGCCTCTCTAACCCATCTTGAAGCTTGCGCTGACCTGAAACACGGCGCTGACGATGGCGAAGGCGATGAAGCCGACGAATACGAAGACACAAAGGAGCACCACACTTGCGATCACGCCGGTGAACATGTTCAACCGGTTCGAAATGATCTTCTGGTACGCGAGCGCGATGTCGCGAAGGCTCGGAACGATGTTGCCCGTGTTTTCCCCGACGGAGAGGCGGTCGAGAACAAGGTCCGGAAAGCATTTGGTGCGGGTGATCGCGACGGACAATGACTCGCCTTCCAAAACACGGGCGGTCGCCTCCTTGAACGCCGCCCTGTGGACGCGGTTGGAGATCTGTCGCTCGGTCATGCGCAGGGCCTCGGCTGCGGTGATCCCGTTTTCCAGGAGAACGTGGAGCGTCTGGCTGAATGCTAGGACGGTCTGCGCGACCAAAAAGGGTCCAACAATCGGCAGGTTGAGCAGCCACGCATCGGTGACTGCGCGGCCCGCCTCGGTCGCGCGCCATCTCCAAAAGGCCGCGAGCCCGAGGATGAGCGCGACGACGACGAAAACTCCGTAGTGAAGGGTGAAGGTCGAAAATGCAATCAGGATGCGTGTGGACAGGGGCATCGTGCCGCCGAGCGAGTCGAGAAGCGTCTGCAGCCGCGGCAGCAGGAAGAACAGGAAGAAGAGGATCACACCCGCCGCGACGACGACCATCAAGGCGGGATAAGCGAGCGCCGTCAGGAGCCGGCGCTGCAGTTCCTTTTGCTCCGTCAGGTGCGCGATCAGCCGCGACAACGTGTCTTTCAGGGAGCCCGTGGCCTCGCCCGCCTGGATCAGATTCACCGTGCCTTCGTCGAAAACCTTGGGAAAATCCGACATCGCCTGGGACAGAGGAGCGCCTTCGCTCACGCGTTCCCAGAGCCCGGCGCACAATTCGCGGAGACGCGGATCCTTGATCCGAATCGAGAGCAACCGGACCGCTTCTCCGGCCGAAAGGCCGCTCGAGATCAGGTCGCAAAGGGCCTCGAGAAAAGGAAGGCGCTCGTGCCGGCGCGGAGCGGTGTCGCGACCGCCGGAAGGGCTCGTCTGGAAAAATCCGGGCTTGGCTGAATCCTTGCCCGCCGCTGGCTTCTTTTCGCCCGAGGCGGACTCCGCCATGCTCACGACTTGAAGGCTGCGGGACGAAAGCATCCGAACGGCGTCCCTCCGGCTCGGCGCCTCGATATCGCCGCGCTTTGGAGTCCCCTGGGGGTCGCGTGCGGAATAGGCGAAGCGGGGCATCCTATTTGTCCGAAACCGTGATGACGCGCAGGACCTCGTCGAGGGTCGTGTATCCGTTTTTCACCTTTGCCCAGCCGCTTTGGCCAAGGGTGCTCATCCCATGCTTCCGGGCGGCCTCCGCAAGCGTTCGGGTGCTGCCGCGCTTGAGGACGAGTTCGTGCATTTCGTCGTTCAGGCGGAAGATCTCGAAAAGCCCGATTCGGCCGCGGTAGCCGGTTCCGCGGCAGCGATCGCAGCCGACCGGCTGCTTGAGCGATGTGATAAGATCGGCCTCGGTTTCTTCGCAGCCGAGAATTGCAAGCGACTCGCGGAGCTTCACCTTGTTGACCGGGCCCGATTTGGAGCACTCGGCGCACAGCCGCCGGACCAGGCGCTGGGCGATCACGAGTTCGATCGCCGAAGCGACGAGGAACGGCTCGATCCCCATGTCCACGAGCCGGGTGATGGCTCCGGGGGCGTCGTTGGTATGCAGCGTCGAAAAGACGAGGTGTCCGGTCAGCGAGGCGCGAATCGCGATCTCGGCCGTATCCCGATCGCGGATTTCGCCGACCATGATCACGTCGGGATCCTGGCGCAGAACGTGCCGGAGCGCGTCGGCGAAGGTGAGCCCAATTTCGGGCCGGACCTGCATTTGATTGACCCCGGGCACCTCGTATTCGATCGGATCCTCAATCGTGATGATCCGCAGATCGGTCGAGTTGATCTTGCGCAGAAAGGCGTTGAGGGAGGTGCTCTTGCCGGAACCGGTGGGCCCGGTGACGAGGATGATTCCGTGCGGGTAGTCGAGGACGCGGATGATCTGGGTCTGCTCGTCGGCGCTCATGCCGAGGCGGTCCATCGTGAAGGCTTCCTTTTTCTTATTGAGGAGGCGCAGGGAGACCGACTCGGCGTAAATGGTCGGGATCGTCGAAACGCGTATGTCGAGAGTCGTGCCGCCGCCCTTGAAGTTGATGCGGCCGTCCTGGGGCAGGCGTTTTTCCGAGATGTTCAGCCGCGCCATGATCTTCAGGCGGGAGATGATCGCGTCCTGGAACCGGAGTAGGTTTTCGGGAAGCGGCACGGGAACGAGCAGCCCGTCGACGCGGTAGCGGATGCGGAGTTGGCCCTCCTGCGGCTCGAAGTGAATGTCGGTCGCCTGGTCGTCGACCGCCTGGGAGATGACGTCGGTCACGAAGCGCACGACCGCGGCGTCCTCGTCGACGACCTCCTCGGCCTGCCGCTGGGTCTCGGGAGCGACGTAGCCGTCGTCGCTGTCCTCGAGGGAGCCGGAGCCGACGCCGAAATTCTCGATGATGAGCTGATGCACCCGCTCGGGAACGGCGAGGTGCCAGAAGAGCGGGCGCGAAGTGAATGTCCGTATCCAATCCTCCATTCCGGTGCTGGGCGGCCATGTGCTGGCGAGATGGAGCGGGCGACGGGCAAGCTCGGCGCCCTCCAGTCTGTCGCCGCTGTCTGCGGGGTGCTCGGCGCCGGCCTCGATCCGCCGTATGGGAATTATTTGAAAATCGTGGACAAGCCGGGCCGGGAGAACGCCGCGCGCGTCCGGATCGGTCTCCAAATTCAGGGCGATATCGAGATTCGCGGCGGCGGCCAGCGCCGCCAAAGCATCGCCCTCAGCAAGGCCGAGCGCCGCGGCGAGGACAGCCAAGCGTCCGCCGCGCGGGGCGTCGCCAACGGCTTGGCGCTGTTCCTCGCTCAGGCGCGCGGCGAGCGCCATGGGCAGGGCGTCATCCAGCTGGGCCACCATGCATCAATCCGGTTTGAAGCGATCGAGGAGGTTCTGCGCTTTCGAATCGGGCTGCTGAGCCGGATTCTTCAGATAGTCGTCGATCTGCTTCTTGTTGGACATCGAGTCGATACTTTTGACCGTGTCGGGCGTGGAGTTGTCGGGCGGGATGATGTGCGGGCGGATGAAAAAGAGCAGCTCCGTGCGTTCCAAGTCGTCGGTATGCCCGCCGAGAAGCTGGCTGATGATAGGGATTTCAAATAGAAACCCGATCTTGTTTTGCGTCGAAGACTTTGACGTCTTTTGCAGGCCGCCGAGGACGATCATCTGGCCGTCCTTCACGGTCACGTAGGATTGGGCTTCGCGATTATCGATGATGGGCGTCTGGTTGCCGTTGAGGTTCGCGTAGCCTTCGACGTCGTTCACTTTCTGGTCGATCGTGAGCTGGACGTCGCCGTTGTCCCCGACCAGGGGCGTTACCGTGAGATCTATGTCGACATTCTGGTAGCTCGTCGTGCCGGTGGTCGCGAAGCCCGCGCTCGCGCCGCTGGAGACGGGCAATTGGGTCGTGCTGGAGCTGATCGGGATCTGCTCGCCTGAAGTGGTTTCGGCCTTCTTTCCGTGCGCCGTGACGATGATCTGCGACGAAATGATCTTGGTTAGGCTCTTCCCGCCCGCCGAGGTTGCGTTCATTGCGGCATTGAATGCGAGGGGACTGACGACGCCGTTCGTGAAGTCAAATCCCGCGATGCTGGTTCCCGGTATGCCGGTGGTGACTCCCGTGGAGCCGGTTGTCACGCCGCCGCCCGCCCAATTCAAGAGGTGGGTCGTGCCGTTTGCAGACTGTCCGACCGTCAGCCCCAGGGCCGTGATTCCGCTTTGATCGGTGTCGGAAAGCGTGACTTCGGCGATGAACACTTCAATTCGCACCTGCGGCAGGGGAGCATCGAGCTTGTCGATTAACTCGTGCATAAGCCGGATATCGTCGACCGTGCCGGAAACGACGATCGAGTTGCTTCGATCGTCCGATATCACGGTCATCAGGCTCGAGAATTCGGCTGTTCCGCTGGCTTCTGAAGCGTTGGCGGCTCCCGCCGGGCCCGGCACCGATGGTATCCCTTGCGCATTAATCGGCGCCACCTGCTCGCCCGGGCGCACGCTCGCCTGCGAGGCGAGCTTTTGGGCCGCGCTTTGCTGCCCGGTGATGAGCGATGAGAGCGTCGTGCCGAGATCCTTTGCGGTCGCGTGCTTTAGATAAATCACCTCGGTGCGGACGTTCGAAGCGGAGTCGACGTCCAGCTTCGCGATCATGTTGTCAAACAAGGCCTGCTCGCGGGGATCGCAAAGCACAATGACTTGGTTCGTGCGATCGTCCGCGGTGTAGACGGTGGTCGTGCTGAGACGGCTCTGCCCGGGGCCAGTGATCAGGGTGTGGATTCTTGACACCACGTCGCTCGCTTTTGCATGGCGAAGCGGATAAAAGACCGGGGGGTTGCCCTCGTTTGGCTGATCCACGGCCTTGATCAGGATCTCCAGGCGCTGGAGATTGGAGACCGTGTCCGTGACGAGCGCCGAATTGGATTTCTCGAGGATCACGATTCCGCCCCCGATTTGCTGGTTGAACATCGACGCCAGGTTGGCGCCGAAAAGCTCATTGGCGCGGAGGAAATTGAGCTGAAAGAGCTTGGTCGCGATCTTGTCGCTGGCGGGCAGGTCGAGGGTCGATCCCACGATATAGTCGGGCGCCTCGGATCGCACAGTCATGAGCGGGACGACCTTGAGAAAATGATCGCCCATGGGCGATACGGCGAGGTTGTTCAGCGTCAAAAGGGTCTCAAGTGCGAGTACGGCTTCCGACTTTGGCACATGGTTCAGATCGATCGTGAAGCCGCCGGGCATCACAGGCAGGGCGCCCGGCCGTATGATTGCCCGGCCAGTGTAGCTTTCAAGAGCGTCGAGGACGGCGTCGATGTCGACGTTATGAACCCTGAATTCGACGTAATCCTCTCCGGCCGCCGCGGAAACGCGGGAAATGGTGATCGGAGCCCGTGGGGTTTGCGGGGGAGTCGGAGTCGTCTGAGCCTGGGCCGTGAGGGTTGAGGCGATGGCCAGGAAGCCGGCTGACAGGCAGGAACGAACTACACGTGGGATCATGCGTAAATGGGGCGGACGGAAAAACGGCTCGCCGGTAGCTGCGATCAGAGGCGAAAATGGCGGACTTGTAAAGGGGTTGTAAGAGACGGCCCTATCGCCGCGGATGTTCCATGCGTTCTTTTACGCTTTCCCGCCCGCGCCGACCTGTTACGCCAATGGGAGCCTCCCATGCCCAACAGCTTCGGCAAATTGTTCACCGTGACCACCTGGGGCGAAAGCCACGGACCGACGGTCGGCGCCGTGGTGGACGGTTGTCCGCCCAATCTGCCGCTGGCGGCTGAGGAGATTCAGGCCGATCTCGATCGCAGGAAGCCCGGGCAAAGCGAACTCGTCTCGCCGCGCCGCGAGGAAGACCGCGTCGAAATCCTCGCCGGAATTTTCGAGGGGCGCACGACAGGTGCTCCCATCGCGCTTCTCGTCCGAAACGAGGATGCGCGTCCAGGCGCCTACGACGAGATGCGGGAGAAGTTTCGCCCGTCTCACGCCGACTTCACCTATCAGGCGAAATACGGAATTCGCGACCACCGGGGCGGCGGCCGCAGCTCAGCGCGCGAGACGGTCGGGCGCGTGGCGGCCGGGGCGATCGCAAAGAAAATCCTAAATCTGGCCGGCGGCGTGGAAACGCGCGCTTTCGTGCGAAGCGTGCATGGGATCCGTGCCCCGGAGCCGGATCATTTTCCGACGCTCGAGGAGGTGGAGGCGTCGCCCGTGCGGTGTCCCCATCCAGAAACGGCGGCGCGGATAGTCGAAGCCATCAAGAAGGCTCGAGCGGAGGGAGACTCGCTCGGCGGCGTAATCCAGTGCCGGGTGCGCGGCGTGCCGGCGGGGTTGGGGGAACCGGTGTTCGACCGTCTCGAGGCTGATTTGGCCAAGGCGATGCTGTCGTTGCCGGCGGTCAAGGGATTTGAAATCGGCAGCGGATTCGGCGGGACGCTGATGACGGGATCCGAACACAACGACGCCTTCCGAATGCGCGACGGGCACGTGGTCACGGCCACAAACCGTTCCGGGGGAATCCAGGGCGGCATCTCGAACGGAGAGGAGATTTTCTTCAACGTAGCGTTCAAGCCGACCGCGACCATCCTGCGCCCGCAGCTGACCGTGGATATCAAGGGGCACGAGACGGAGCTCCAGGGGCGCGGGCGGCACGATCCGTGCGTTGTGTTTCGAGCAGTGCCGATCGTGGAGGCGATGACCGCGCTCGTCCTTGTCGATCACTGGATGCGCAATGCGGCGCAGAACCGGACGTTCAAATTTTGATATTCGTTCTCCGACAGCTTTTTTGAACTAGTGCAACGTCTCACAATTACCGTGACATTTGCCGGCCGCTTTTTGCTCCTGGCTGCGTTGCATCGGGGAGGGATAGCCCCTCTGGGGATACCCCTCCCCGATGCGCGTTGCCCGGAACAAAAATCGACTCGGCATCTCTCACGTTAATTGTGTGACGGTGCACTGGGAGCCCGGAAGCGGGTCCGGTAAGTGGCTGCCTAGCATGTCCATGCCTGAAAAGGAAAAAACGCTCGTATATCTGATCCTCGGTGCGGCCGGCTCGGGCCGGCGCGAAGTGCTTTTCGATTTGATCGAGGGGGATTCGGGAGAAAGCGGGCGCGCGGTCGTTATGCTTGAGGAGGGGGAAGGTGCGGACGAGGCGGAGAAAAAGCTGGGGGAAATCGCGCGCTGGCGCTGGAACTCGGGGGGAACGATAGAGGCGGAGTTGCCTGGCGGCGCGGCGGGGAAGGTTTTCTTCGTCGTTAATGGGCGGCGGAATCCGGTCGACCAGGTGGAAGCGTTCCGGGCCTGGCTTCCGTTGCAGGGCGCCGAGCTCGGACGGATCATTTGCGTCGTTGATTGCGGGCTTGCGGAGCGGAATCCGGCGCTCCTGGCATGGTATGACGCCTGCATCCATTTTTCGGATGTCGTTTTGCTGAACAGGCGCGAAGGAGTGGCCAACAAATGGGTCAAAGACTTCCAGGCGCGGTACAAGGACCAATTCTTTCCTTGTGTGATTGAATTCGTGCGGGCGGGGCGCGTGCGCAATCCGCCGCTCATCCTCGATCCGTCTGCGCTGAGGATTTCGCAGGCTTTTGAAGATGAACAGACCTGGGTGCCTGTAGGCGGTGATCCGGAGGACGAAGCCGGCGATGACGAGGCCGCCGATGGAGACGGCGAGGAGGTTGAGATGGTCCTCGCGGAAGATCCCTATTTTGCGCGACGCCCGGGCGGGCGGCGCGCCAAGGAGATACCGGATATCGCCAAGTTTTTGGACGCGAAGCAGGAGGCCAAAGCCCGCGCGGGAAGCGGAGACTAAAGCCGATTTTGGGCGGGGAGAGGAACTTGAGGCTATCCGAAAACTGCCAAAGGCCATTGCGGCGCATCTTTTGGCCTGGAGCCGCGTTGCCGCCTCGGGGCAAGCCTCTCTGAGGATTGCCTCCTCGGCGTCGCCTTGCTCCCGACCAAAATCTGCACCGCACTGTCCATTGTCAGTTTTCGGATAGCCTCTGACCTATTTCGCTGCCGCCACGGCGGCCGCAAAAGCCTTCGCCTTGGCCGTTATCGCGGCCCAGTTCTTTTCTTTCAACGCCTTGGCTTCGACCAACGAACTGCCGGCGGCGGTAGCCATCGCGCCCGCCTTGAGAAATTCACCGACGTTTTCCGGATTCACGCCGCCGGTCGGCACGAGGTCGATGTGGGGGAGCGGTGCCTTCACCGACTTGATGTAGGCTGGGCCAAAAAACTCGGCGGGGAAAATTTTCACGGCGTCCGCCCCCGATTCCCAGGCATTGACGATCTCGGTCGGGGTCAGGGCCCCGGAAAACACGGGGATCGAGTAGCGTCGGGCCATTGTGATCACGTCGGGCCGGAGGGCGGGTGTGACAATGAATCGGGCGCCGGCCAGGATTCCAGCACGCGCCGTTTCCGCATCGAGAACCGTGCCCAAGCCAAAGAGAAAATCAGGGAGTTCGCTCGACGCCTTTTCAAGCATCCGGATGGCCCCCGGAGTCGTCATTGTAAGCTCGATGCTTGTCAGCCCCCCGGCGGCGAGCGCCTTGGCGCAATCCAGGAGCCCGTCCGGGCTGTCCGCTCGTATGAGCGCGATCACCTTCTCGGTCTTGATCTTCGACAATATGGAGTCCTTTTTCATCGGAGGGACAGCCTAGGTTGGCCGGCGCCAGCTGGCGAGCAAAAGCAATGGGGCCTGTCCCCGTCATCGCGCCGCGGATACGGCTGTCTTTATCCGGCGGAGGGCTTCGGCCAGCGTTGCGCGGGAACACCCGAAATTGAGCCGGACATGACTGCCGGGGGGTGCTGAGAAGTGCACGCCGTCGCTCAATCCGACGCCGTGCGACTCAAAATGGGAGGCCGGGCGGGGAAGGTTGAGGGCTGCGACATTGATCCAGGCAAGATAGGTCGCTTCGATCGGGGCTTCGACGTGCAGCTGCGGAGTGTCGCGGGCCAGGGTGCCGAGCAGAAGATCGCGGTTGCCGCGAAGGTATGCGAGCAGCGCCAGTCGCCATGGCTCGCTATCGCTATATGCGGCTTCGCAAGCCGCGTAACCGAGAGCGTTTACCTCGGCCACGATGCCGGCCGTCGCCCGGACAAATTGAGCGCGGAGGGCCGCATCGGAAATGATCGCAAAGGAGGTGCCAAGCCCCGGCATATTGTACGTCTTGCTCGGGGCCATTAAGGTGACGAGGCGGGTTGAGGAAACCTTGGCCATCGGTACATGGCGGACGGCCGGATCCAAAATGAGATCGCAATGGATCTCGTCCGAGCAGAGGACCAGACCGTGTCTGGCGCAAAACTCGGCAATTCGCGCAAGCTCCTCGGCTTGCCAAACCCGCGCGATCGGATTGTGCGGATGGCAGAGGAAAAACAGTTTTGTTCGTGGCGTCACAGCCCGTTCAAGCGCTTCCCAGTCGATGACCCAGCGGCCCGCTGCCGCGGGGACAGCCTCCTTCTCCAGTCGGAGGGGAACAGCCACCGAAACGCGGCCCTGATTCTTAGGGGCCGATCTGAACGGTGGATAAACAGGTGTCAGGCAAATGATTTCGTCGCCCGCGGAGGCAAAGGCGTTTGCAGTCACGTTTAGCCCGCAGACCAACCCGGGAAGCCAGACGAGCCAACCGGGATCGATCGCCCAGCCGTACCGAACCTCAAGGGCTTTGGTGACAGCCTCGATTGTCGATTTCCTGGGTCGGGCATAGCCGAATACGCCGTGTTCAACCCGTCGGCGGAGGGCATCGATGACCGCCGGGGGAGAAGCGAAGTCCATGTCCGCGACCCAAAGAGGCAAAACATCGCGCTCCTGGTAGTGCTGCCACTTTTGCGAGTCTGTCCCCCTGCGATCGGGCGGCGTGTCGAAATCGAAATTCATCGGGGATGAACGGGAGGCGTCTTGATCGGGTTGCGGCAAAATCCATCCACCGCTAACGGGGGTCGGCGCGCTAGGCAAGGCGTTCGGTCGATGCGTTTGAACAGCGCGGATCAAGGCGATCCCGTTTTTCCGTCGCGCCCGGTGGTTTGTCTCCCGGGGGCTGCCCCCGGTTGTCTTGCTAGCGGAACGGGGACAGCCTATACTGTTGCGGTGGACATGCCGAAGCAGCCAGTATCCGGTCCCGTTTTGTTATTCGACGGGGAATGCGGGCTTTGCAACCGGGTTGTTCGGTTCCTTCTGCGAATAGACAAAGGGGGGCAGCTAAGATTTTCACCGCTCCAGGGTCCGCTCGCACAGGCATACTTGAAGTCCCACAACCTCCCGACCGAGGATTTCTCGACGATCGTGTTTGTGCCCGACTGGGCGCAAAGGGACAGGCCGGATTTCCGACTCAGCGCCGACGGGATAGCGGCTGCACTCCGCGTTTGCGGCGGATGGGGGAGGATTCTTGGCGCGGTGATCGATATCGCGCCAAGTCGTTTCAGCGATATTTGTTACAAGTTTATTGCGCGTGTGCGCTATCGTATATTCGGACCCTGGCGGGCCTGTCCCCTTCCCAAACCGGAATGGGCCAAGCGGTTCATTGACTGACAGCCTCAGTCGAGCGTTTGCCGGTATCGCTTGATCCCGAGCGCCATTGCGAGGGTCACGAACAGGGCAATCGGCCAAAGTTCAGGCGTTATTTCGGCAAGGCCGTTTCCCTTGAGTAAAATTCCCCGGACAATGCGCAGAAAATGCGTTAGAGGAAGGCAGGTGCCGAGCCATTGGGCCCATTCGGGCATGCCTCGAAAGGGAAACATGAAACCGGAGAGGAGGATCGAGGGAAGGAAGAAGAAGAAAGCCATCTGTACGGCTTGCAATTGATTTTTGCTGACGCTCGAAAATGTGATGCCCATGGCAAGATTCGCGGCTATGAAAAGAAGCGCGACCACGTAGAGCAGAACCAGGCTTCCAATCATCGGAACCTGAAAAAACAAACGGGCCGCGATAAGGATGAGGGTTACCTGGATATAGCCGACTATTATGTAGGGAATGATCTTGCCGATCATCACCTCTGTCGGCCGCACGGGAGTGGAAAGAAGATTTTCCATTGTTCCGCGCTCGCGTTCGCGTGTGATGGCAAGAGCGGTGATGACGACCATCGTCATCGTCAGGACAACGCCCAAAAGCCCCGGAACTACATTGTACTGGGTCACGTTCTCCGGGTTATATTGCGGGTGAACATCGAAGTTGAGCGGGGGGGACGTGGCCCTGAGGTTGCCGATGGGGCCCGTCAGGTCGCGGTCAAGGACCGTGTAAGCAATCGCGCGAACGGCTGAGATAGCTGGGCCGACAGCAGCGGGATCCGTGGCGTCTGCCTCGATCAGAACGGTCGGTGCCTGCCCCCGCAGGAGATCGCGCGTGAAATCGACGGGGATATTCACGACGAATTGCACTTTTCCAAGCTGAAGCAGGCGGGCGGCCTCGGAGTCGGAGGCGGTTTCGCGCACAAAATCGAAATAGCCCGAATTTTTCAGCGCCCAGACGAGGGTGCGGGAGAAGGGCCCCTGATCGGCGTCGCGGATTGCCGTCGGAAGATGCTTCGGATCGGAATTGATCGCGTATCCAAACAGGACGAGTTGGAGCAGGGGAATGCCGGCCATCATGGCGAACGTCACGCGGTCGCGCTTCATCTGGATGAACTCCTTGAGCACGACGGCCCAGAGCCGGTCGAATGAGAAGTGTTTCATGCGTCCGACTGCCTGGATAGGTTCATCAGGCTGATGAACACATCCTCGAGACCCGGAGAAATCTGCGCCCACTCGTGACGGGAATCCCTCACCCCGGTAATCGCCTCTCCAAGGCGGCCCGGATCATGGCCGGTGACATGAAGGGTGTTGCCGAAGGCGACGACTTGCTCGACCCCGGCTTTCCCGCGCAGCGAATCCGCCAGGGCGGCGAGGTCGGGGCCTGACGCCTTCCAGGTCGTCAGTTTCGCATTTGCGATCACATCGCTCAGGGTTCCCCGGGTCAGGATTTCGCCGTAGGCCAGGTAGGCGAGGCGGTGGCATCGCTCGGCCTCGTCCATGTAATGAGTGGTGATTAGAGCCGTGATGCCGTCGGCGGCCAGATGGTGGATCACGTCCCAGAAGTCGCGGCGCGCTTTTGGATCGACGCCTGCCGTCGGCTCATCGAGCAAGAGGAGCTGGGGCTCGTGGATCAGGCATGCCGCGAGGGCGACCCGCTGTTTCCATCCGCCGGAGAGTTCGCCCGCGAGCTGGCGGGAACGGTCGCCGAGTCCGAGGTGCTCCAGGCTCGAGTCGACCCGCTTCGCTCGATCCGGCACCCGGTAGATGCGCGCGATAAAATCGAGATTTTCGCGGATGCTGAGGTCCTCGTAGAAACTGAAGCGCTGCGTCATATACCCGACTTTGCGCTTGATCTCGTCTTGCTGCTTGAGCACGTCGAAACCAAGGCAGGTGCCGGTCCCGGCATCGGGGATTAGCAGTCCACATAGCATTCTTATGAAAGTCGTCTTGCCGCTGCCGTTGGGCCCGAGGAAGCCGTAAATTTCGCCGCGCCTGACCTCGAGATCCACCGCGTTCACAACAGCCTTGCCGTCGAAACGCTTCGTTATGCCGGAGACGTCGATCGCGTTGGAGAACGGCGCCATGGGGATCAAGGACCCTCACGGGCCACATCGACCGGTTGGCCGGGATGGAGATCGCGGGCCTCCTGCCCGTCGAACACGGCCTCGACCATGAAAATTAGTTTGGCGCGGTTGTCGCGGTTGTAGAGAACTGGAGGCGAGAACTCCGCCTGAGGGGACAGGTATGAAATCCGCGCTTTCAAGGGGGCGGCGCCCTCGGAAATGGAAACGGATAGGGCGTCGCCGGCCTTGAGTCCCGCAAAGTCCGTTTCCGGGACAAAAAAGCGGACCTTCAGGTTTTCCGGCGGAAGCAGGGCCACTACGGGACTCCCCGCGGCGACGTATTCCCCTTCGCGGTAAAGCGTGTCGTACACAAGCCCGTCGCGGGGCGCAGATTGGGTCTTCTGGTCAACGGCCCAGGAGCCGCGTGCAAGGGCTGCTTGGGCCGCCTGAACGTCTGCACGGGCGGCGGCAATGGCGTCCGGCCTCCCTCCGAGCTTTGCCGTTTCAAGCTCCGAGGTCAGTTCGTCGATGACGCGCAAGTTTTCCTGATGCGTGAGGCGGGCATGGTCGTAATCGCTTTCCGGAACGGCGTGGCTGTGAAATAGATTCTCCTCGCGCTTAAGATCCAGGCTGGAAAGGGTTGCAGCGGCACGTGCTTGTTCCAGTCGGGCTTCTAGAGACGCAATCTCCGTCGGGCGGGAACCCTTTACCAAGTCGGCCAGCCTCGCTTCAGCTTCGCCAAGCTGGGCCAAAGCCTCGTCTCTTGAGGCGATTTCAGAGGTTCGTTCAATCGAGAAGAGTCGGGTCCCTGCAACCACCCGGTCGCCCTTGTGCGCGGCCAGCGCATCCAATTTGCCCGCCAACGGCGATGCAACGTATACAAACTCTCCTTCGAGATAGCCTTGCCATACCGGATGGGTCGGCCGTCCGCAGCCGGCCAGGGCCAGGGTTGTCAGCGCAGCTCCCACATAAACAGCTTTGCAACGCATAGGTTAAGTCTTGGAGACCGTGAATGGCGATCCAAGCGGAAACCACGGTTAACTCGGGCCACGCTTCGTGCAAACGGAGGCCTGTCCACCCTTATTTCCGGCGAGGCTGTCCCCTCGATATGTGCAACTTGACCGGAGGGGGACTGTCTTCCATGATTTGAATCGGTGTTGTTCATGAACCACGTGAAATCATTCCCGCTATTTTTCGCCGGAATGGGATTGGCTATTCTCGGACCGATGGCTCAACGCGGGATCGCACAATCTCAGGTTATTTCTCCGTTTCTTCCGCCCAATTCCGCCGGGGGCGCTGCCGGAGGCCAGGGCGAAGCCGGCGGCCTCGAGTTGCGCGGGATCATGACCACGGCACAGGGTACGCGTTACTGCATTTATGATCCGGCCAAGAAAATCAGCAGTTGGGTGGCCGCGAATCAGAGCGGGTTTGGGTTTATTATTCAATCTGCTGACATCAAACATGATACGGTCATTGTAAATCAGGATGGGCGGCGGCTGACCCTGGCTTTGCGCGATGCGAAGGTCGCCGTCGGCCTCGGAACTCCAATTGCTGGCCCGACTGTGGCTGGCGGGGTCAACATCCAGCCGTCATTGTTGGGGAGCATGCCCACTCCGGTTCTCAGGCCCACTCCCGAGGACGAGCAGAAGCGGCTCCAGGCGATTGCCGAGGAGGTCAGGCGGCGGCGGCTCCTTCGCGATCAGGAGCCGCCACCTGAGACGCCGGGCGCTCCCGCTCCTCGGCAGCAGTAAATTTCCGCTTCCAGCTTCCGGGCGTTTGCCTACGGTGTGACTCCAAATGCCGGAGTCATCGCCAATCGCAGACGCAGCAGGTTCTTCCAATTGGAAGCTGATCGTGCGATTGTTCGGCCTGGCGTGGCGCTATCGGCTGCACTGTCTGGGCGTCCTTGGAATTCAACTGGTCTTGCTCACTATGGGAATGCTCGGCCTCAGCATGACCGGGGTCGGAATCGACTATATCCGGCACAAAATCGAGCACACGCCGCTGTCAGCCAATCGGCTTCATCTGGCGTTTCCGGATTCGTGGCCGTGGTCCAAGGCGCTTGGGTTTCTCGCCGGGGCGATCCTGGCCCTGGCCATATGCCGGGCGGTGCTCAATTACGTATACGCGGTCTCGGTCAATATCCTTGTGCAGCAGAAGCTCGTGGTCGATCTGCGGAGCGAAGTCTATGACAAGCTTCAGCGGCTGAGTTTCCGATTCTTTGACGCTAATACCACCGGTTCGATCATCACGCGGGTGACCAGCGATGTGCAGGCCGTGCGCAGCTTCGTCGATCAGGTCCTCATTCAGAGCCTGATCATGGTCATATCCCTGACCGTGTATGTCATTTATATGGCCAGCCTGAGCCCAGGCTTGACGGCGGCTTGCCTCGGGACGACTCCGATTCTCTGGATAATGGCGGCTCGGTTTTCGCGGCGGATCCAACCCGAGTACGCCAAAAATCGCACGCTCGTGGAGCGCATGGTCCAGGCACTCACCGAGAGCGTTCAGGGGATCGCCGTCACGAAGGGTTTTGGACGCGAAGTCGAGGATCGCGCTCGGTTTGATGCCGCCAACCGCGCGGTCTTCGAGCAACAGCGCAGCATTTTCTGGCAGGTCAGCCTCTTTTCACCGGTGGTCGGATTCCTTACCCGGGTGAACACGATGGTGCTCCTCGGCTATGGCGGCTGGCTTGTCGCGCATAATCAGCTCCCGCTCGGGGCCGGCCTGGTCGTCTTCGCCGGTCTGCTCGATCAGTTTTCCGGCCAGGTCAACAACGTCGCGACAATCGTCAACTCGGTGCAGCAATCGCTCATAGGCGCGCGGCGAGTTTTCGAAATCCTGGATGAACCCATCGAGGTGAAAAGTGCGCCGGGAGCCGTACGGCACGCGCGCTTTGAAGGCGCAGTCCGATTTGAAAATGTATCGTTCGGATACGATCTGCCGGGCCAGCCGCTTCTTCGCCACTTGCAACTCGACGTGAAGCCGGGCCAGTGCGTCGCAATCCTTGGGGCCACGGGATCGGGCAAGAGCATCCTCATGGGACTGATTCCAAGATTCTACGACGCGACCGCGGGGCGCGTGGTTGTGGACGGGATCGATGTCCGAAACCTCGATCTCGACGACTTGCGCAGAAACATCGGGCTTGTTTTCCAGGAGAGTTTTCTTTTCTCGAACACGGTCGCCGCGAACATCGCATTTGGACATCCGCGCGCCACGGCCGAGCAAATCGAGAGGGCCGCCCGAATCGCCGCAGCGCACGAATTCATAATGGGACTGCCGAAGGGATATGACACCGTGCTCAGCGAAAGCGGCAACAGCCTTTCGGGCGGCCAGCGTCAAAGGCTTGCAATCGCCCGCGCCGTGCTCCTCGAGCCTGCGATCCTGCTCCTGGACGACCCGACAGCTGCGATCGACAGTGAAACCGAGCACGAGATATTCGAGGCGCTCGATCGCGCCATCAGCGGCAGGACAACTTTCGTGGTGGCGCATCGACTGAGCACCTTGCGCCGCGCCGATTGCATAATAGTGATGGAAAACGGCGAAATCGTGCAGCGCGGCACGCACAGCGAGCTGATGCGGGTGCCGGGACCGTACCTGCAAGTCGCCAATCTCCAGCTGGTGGACAGCTATCGGCTCCAAATCCCTCCGGCCGCATGAAAGGCGCCGACATCACCGATCTGAATCTCATGCTCGTCCAGCGGCCAAAAGACGCCGATGACGAGGGGGAGCAGTTTAAGCCGCTCGAGTGGGGGCTCATCCGCCGGCTTTTCGGCTATACGGGTCCGATAAAACGCAAGGTCAGGCTGCTCATCGCCCTGACGATCATCCGCTCGGCGCAGCTCCCGGGACTCGTCTGGATCGTATCGCTTGTCATCGCCGGACCGATTGCGCACGGCGATATGGCGAGGATCGCTCTGGGAACGGCGTGCTACGCGGCGCTCGCCATCCTGACGGATGGAATGTTCCACTTCCGCCAGCGTTTTGCGCTCGAGATTGGGGAGACGGTCGTGAACGGCCTTCGGGCCGAGATTTTCGCGAAGGTGCAGCGGCAACCGATGTCGTTTTTCCATCGGATGAAGCTCGGCCGAATCATCAGCCGCGTGACGAGCGACGTCGAGGCGTTGAGAGTAGGAATCCAGGACGTCGCATTTATCAGCACGATCCAGTTTGGGCAGATGGTCTTCTCGGCCGCCGCGATGGCTTGGTGGGACTGGAGGCTGTTCCTTGTGATCGCTGCAATGGCGCCGGTCCTCTGGATGGTGAACAACCATTTCAGGATGAAATTCAGCCGCCTCACACGCGCATCCCAGGACAGCTTCAGCCGGGTGACGGCAACCCTCGCAGAGTCGGTCGGCGGCATACGCGTGACCCAGGGATTCGTGCGCCAGAAGACCAATTCCGGGCTGTTCCGCAATCTGCTGTCGGATCATTCCCGTTACAATATCGCGCTCGCGCGAACCTCGGCGATTCTTTCCCCGCTGCTGGAATTGAACAGCCAGTTCTTTGTCGCGATTCTGCTTCTCTTGGGCGGGTGGCGCGTATTCCACGGCAGCATGGATATCGGGGGCCTGATCAAGTTCTTCCTGATGGCGAACCAGTTCTTTTCGCCGATCACGACTATCGGGAATCAATATAACCAGGCATTGATCGCGATGGCCGGCGCCGAGCGCGTCTTCCGGCTCATCGACACGGAGCCGGATTGGGAGGACGATCCGCGAGCGCAAGACCTGCCGAGGCCGTGGGCCGGTTCCGGTTCGCAGGGGATTCGGGTGGAGTTCAATCGCGTTTCATTCGGATACAACGCTGCCCGTTTGGTGTTGCACGATATTGAACTTTGCGCGGAGCCCGGGCGAACCGTCGCGCTCGTTGGTCATACGGGAAGCGGCAAGAGCTCCATCGTCAATCTCGCGGCCAAATTCTATTTGCCCACGCGCGGCGAGATCCGGATCGACGGGCGCGACATAAGCCTGATCAAAAGCCTTTCGCTGCACCACCAGATGGGCATTGTGCACCAGCAAAACTTTCTCTTCAGCGGCACGGTGCTTGATAACATTGCGATGAGCCGGCCCGGGTCGTCGGAAGCCGACGTTCGCGCGATTGCCGCCCGGCTTGATTGCCTGGATATCATGGATGGGCTGCCGAACGGTCTGCGCACCGAAGTCGGAGAGCGCGGGGCAGGCCTGTCGGTTGGGCAGCGGCAGTTGGTTTGTTTCTGTCGCGCGCTCCTCGCCGATCCGCGGCTTGTGATACTCGATGAAGCGACGAGTTCGATCGATGCATTGACGGAGCACCGCCTGCAAAAGGCCCTTGTGACCCTTCTCGAGGGCCGCACGAGCTTTATTGTCGCGCACCGTCTCAGCACGATACGCCATGCCCACATCGTCATCGTTCTCGATCAAGGCCGCATCGTGGAAAGAGGGACGCACGCCCAACTCGTGGCGGCCGGCGGGCACTACGCCTCGCTTTACCGTCAGTTTGTCCAGGTGGACGAGGAGGGCTGACACTGCGGGCGTTCGGCGTTTTTGCTCGGAAAAGAGAAAATTTCCCTCTAGAAAAGCATTGCGTTCAAATGAAAGCGTTCTAAACAAAAATAATCATGGCTAAAAAACCTGCCCGTAAACCCAATGCTAAATTCATGGCCCCGGTCACTCCGGATGCCACTCTCGCCGCCGTAGTCGGCGCGAAGCCGCTACCCCGTACCGAGCTGACCAAGAAGCTCTGGGATTATATCAAGAAGAACAATCTTCAGGACAAGAAGGACAGAAAGATGATCAACGCCGACGCCGCCCTGAAGGCGGTCTTTGGTGGAAAGGGCAAGGTCAGCATGTTCGAGATGACCAAGCTCGTTTCGGGACACGTTTCCTAACGTTTCCGAAGAAGCACTTTCCCAACCGCCGCAGCTTCAGAACGCGGCGGTTTTTTTGTATTGACTGGATATCGAAATGATATCAGAACGATATTTAATTCCCGTCCACAATCATGAATACTGAAATTCCAGTTTCTCATAGAGGGTCAGTCGCGATCGCGACGTCGAGATTCGTAGCGGCTGGCTGCTTCTTGCAGCGGAGATCATCCTTATATTACTGGCGATCTGGCTTCTCTTTTATGCCGCCGAACGCCCGAGCGCCTTCAAGCTTTACGCTGCCCTCGGCCTGTTGATCTTGACGGTCCTAGTTGGCAGCGGGTTTTTTACACTTCAGCCGAATGAAGCGGGCGTCCGATTGCTTTTTGGAAAATATTGCGGAACGGTCCACGTCAGTGGGTTTCTATGGACGAGTCCATTCGTGAAGATTCACAAGGTGTCGCTGCGCGCCCGCAATTTTAACAGCGAAAAGCTTAAGGTTAACGACAAGAGAGGACCTCCAGTCGAGATCGCGGCCGTCGTCGTATGGCGGGTGCGCGACACAGCCCGAGCATTGTTCGACGTCGACAATTACACGAGTTACGTAACGATTCAATCCGAGTCGGCTCTGCGCCACCTGGCGAGCAGCTATTTATATGATGACGGGGGCTCCTCTGAGGTAACTTTGCGCGGAGGTGGCGATGCCGTGTCGGCAGCTCTTGTGCGCGAGCTTCAGGAACGCCTTTCCAGGGCCGGTGTTGAAGTGGAAGAGGCGCGTATAACACACTTGGCCTACGCTCCGGAAATCGCGCAGGCGATGTTGCGAAGGCAGCAGGCGGAAGCCGTCATCGCAGCCCGTCAGAAGATCGTCGCCGGAGCGGTAGGCATGGTGGAGATGGCGCTCAATGAGCTGGCGGAAAGACACGTTGTGAATCTGGACGACGAACGCCGGGCTGCGATGGTGTCAAACCTCTTAGTCGTCCTGTGCGGCGAGGCGGACGCCCGCCCCGTCATCAACGCAGGCACCCTCTACAATTGAAAACATCCCCGGCGTATGAGCCGCTCTGTCGTTTGACCGCGGCTCGTTGAGCAACTCATGCCATCCGACGAGCGAAAGTCTTTTCTATTGCGAATCGCGCCGGACCTTTGGCGGGAGCTTGAGGCCTGGTCCGCCGACGAATTGCGCAGCGTCAACGGCCAGATTGAGTTTCTCCTTCGGGAGGCCGTCCGCTGGCGGAAAAAGGCTGCGGTCGAAAACCCGGGGCAACAGGAATCAATCCGGCATTGAACTCCCCCTGCGGTCTTGCCACCAAGTGCGCGCTCTTATGAAACGACTGCGGCGGCCGGGCCCACCGCAGGCGGATAGCGGTACCCTTGCGTGCATCGGAGGGCCGCTAATTCACCCCAGTCGGTGATCGTTGGAAGGATTTGAACAGTGGCGCCTTCGCGCCGGCCGGTGCGGATTTTGTATGCGTTCAATTGGCTGGCGACAAACGCCTTGCTGCCGAGAATGGCTCCGTAGGTGAAATATCGGACTCGGCAGCGCAAAACCTCGTGAATTGGGAGGCGACCGCCTTCGGAGGCAACTTTTAAGAAAGCGCCCGCAGATATGCTCGCGCTGTTCTCGCGGGCACGGACGCCAATGCCGAACAACCGTTGTCGGCAGATGGCGTGAGTCTCGTCCCAGTCGCCTCCTCCGTAAGCAAAGGCGAGCCCGCGGCAGGCGGCAGTGTTGCCGGCAACTGCTTCGGCATAGCCGCAAAACCGATAGTCTTTCGGGTCGGCGGCCAAGGCGGCGCGCACGCAATTAAGATCAATGTACGAAGCGACAGTCCGCAAAGCCGGCCCGTCGGCATCCACCAGCACGCTTTTGAATCGCTCGGCCCACAGGGTTCCGAAGCGTTCGTGTGTTCGGTTAAACCAGATGGAAAATCGCTGTTTCACAAGCTGCATGAAAGCAGAAACATCACCCATGAGAGCCAGCAGACGTTTGCGCCGGTCTTCGGCCTCAGGTTTGCGCGCAGTCAATTGACGGCGAAAAAACTCGAGGGTGACCAACTGTTGTGCAGTGGGCCTCCGGTAGAGCGCCTGGAGGCGGCGCAAGATTTCTTCGTCGCTGACGGGTGCGCGCTTCGGAATCTCGACCAACACGTGAAAATGATTGTCGAGAATTGCGTACGTGATGATCTGCACGCCGCAGAATTCGGCGACTTGCCAGAGTTGGCGGCGCAATACTTCCTTGTCGGTGTCGTCGAACAAGCGCTGTCCGTTTACCGTTCGGCTCATGCAATGGTAGACGGCGGCCGATGTTTCCGGAGGCACTTTAATCCGCGGGGTGCGCACAGGCCGCATAATAGCAAGGCAAACGAGAGCGATCATAAGATAGTCCGACCGCTCCGGCTCGGAGGAAAGGTCCGTCTGTGACGTGCCTGTCCCCCATGAGAGGCTGTCCCGTGACTTTCCTCCTCAGATGTCTTCGAGTATTTTATAAAGCCGCTGGACCATTTTGGCTGGATCCTCCAGGAGGCCGGCTGAAATCAGGGCATTGTCGAGCACCTGTTCGGCGACGAGGCGGGCTTTTTCAGGATTGGAAACGGCCGAGACCGCCAGGCGTTTGATCAGCGCATGCCTGGGGTTTATTTCAAGATTCACACGGGCTGGGGATTCGGCGCCTTTTTTGTTCAGGGCCTTCATCACCCGGCGCATATGCGAGGATGCGAGCTTGTCGGCGCTGAGCGCCAGGGCGGGCGAATCGACCAGGCGGTCGCTCACTTTGATATCCGCCACCCGTTCCCCGAGGGTTTCCTTCAAAAAGGCGACCAGCTGCTTCGTGTCTTCCTCGCCCAGCGCTCCGTCCGTCTGGGCGGGCAGCTCGGGCAGCTTGACGTCGGCGCGGTCGGCTGCGGCCAGCGTCTTGCCATCGAATTCGTGAACCGTGTCCATCACGTATTCATCGACGCCATCAAAACAGTAAAGCACCTCGAAATTGCGGGCCTTGAATCCTTCAATGTAGGGACCGGCCTCGATGGCGCTCCGATTCGAACCGAGAATATAATAGATCTGTGTCTGAACTCCGGGCATCCGGGATACATAGTCGGAAAGCGAGGTCGTCTTGCCCCCTTCGGTCAGCGAGGATTCGAAACGCAGCAGTTTGACGATCTGATCCTTGTGGGTGAAATCCAGCACCGCGCCCTCCTTGAGGAAGACTCCAAATTCCTTGTGGAAACCGTCAAACGAGTCGGGCCGGCTCTTGGCCTCTTCCTCGAGGAATCTCAGAAACCGCTTTGTGATCACGCGGCTGAGTTTCTCCAGGAGGGAGCGATCCTGCATCGTCTCGCGGGAGATGTTGAGGGGCAGATCCTCACTGTCTACCACGCCCTTGAGGAACCGGAGCCATTCGGGCAAGAGGTTCTTGGGGTGCGGATCGATAAGCACCTTTCGACAGTATAGCGCCACCGCGGGCTCGGTGCGGATCATTCCGAGCTTTTCAGGGTTTTCCTTTGGAACAAAGAGCAGTGCGTTGATTGAGAGCGGAGCATCCGCGCTAAAATGCAGGCGCAGGAGCGGATCGTCGACCGTATGGGCCTGGAATTTGTAGAATTCCACATACTCCGCGTCCGTTATCTCGTTTTTGTTGCGCGACCAAAGAGCCTGCACGGTGTTGATTTTTTTGCCGTTCAGATTGATCGGAAATGATACGAAGGCGCTGTATCGCTGGAGGATCTCCTTTATCCGCCATTCCTGGCTGAATTCGGAGCAGTCCTCCTTCAGCTCGACCACTATCTTTGCACCCCGCCGCTCGCCCGCGGACTCCTCGATGGAATATTCGCCGCCGCCGTTACTCGTCCACAAATGACCCGGCTCGCCCGGCTTCCATGAGTGGGCGAAAACCCGCACGCTTTTTGCGACCATGAACGCCGCGTAGAATCCAACCCCGAACTGGCCGATCAAATTTCCGCTTTTTTGTCCGCTTTCCCCAAGAGCCTTTAAAAAGGCCTTCGATCCCGAATGCGCGATCGTCCCAAGGTTCTCAATCAATTCCGCCCGGGTCATCCCGACGCCAAAATCCTGGATGGTCAGGGTCTTGGCCTTGTCGTCGGTCGTGATATTGATTTCCAGCGGGAGCTTGTCGTCAAAAATATCTTTCTCGGTCAGCTGAATGTGGCGCAGCTTCTCGAGCGAATCGGAGGCATTTGAAACCAGCTCACGGACGAAGATCTCCTTTTCCGTGTAGAGCGAGTGGATGACAATATCCAGGATCTGTTTAACTTCGGCTTGGAACTCGAACGATTCTGGCGCGGAGGTCGGCATAGGGAAAAATAGGATTCAATCGTTTAACTTATCGCGCGTCTGCAAAAATCAAGAGGGCTGGGGGTCGAGGCGCCCGCCTTGAAATAGCGAGGAGGCTGCCACGAAACCGGGCCGCAAAGTTTGCTTTCAGGCTGCCTAGTCCGCAATCTACGGCACGTGAACACGTTTGACAGGCACTTGCTTCGGGAGTGGCTGCAGATCCTTGCGCTTTTTCTCGTGGCCTTCTGCGGGCTGCTTTTCGTCCAGATTTGCTATGACGATTTCCGCGACATGCTGGACGCAGGAATAGGACTGCCCGAGTTTTTGCGCTACTTGCTCATCACGCTACCGAGTTTTTTGGGCATTGTGCTGCCGATCGCGCTGCTTCTCTCCCTCCTTTTCACGCTGACCAAGCTGCATCGGGCCAATGAATTCACGGCCATGCGAACGGCCGGGATTGGGTTCCTGCGCCTGACTGCTCCAATCTGGTTTGTCGGCGTCCTGGCGTGCGGGGCCGTATGGTGGCTGAATTCCACAGTTGTTCCCTGGTCGGTCGAACAGTCGCGCCAGTTCGACGAGCAACTTCAGTTCCGCAAGCAGGCAAAGGTCCTTCCGCCAGACCGCGTCGGCGCCGTGTACAGCGTCGCGTTTGAAAATCCGGACGCGCGGCGGATGTGGTTTTTCAACCGGTACAGCCAGGCGAAACCGGAGCGCGGTTATGGCGTGTCGGTGTCCGAGCTGGATGAACATGGGCGCGAGTTGCGCCGCCTGGTCGCTGCCGAGGCCTGGTTCGACGCGTCTCGGGGAGGCTGGGTTTTTCACGCGGGACGCGAAGTGCGTTTCGATACCGAGACCGGCGATCAGGTCGGGTCCGCGCCGTTTGTGGACAGGTTCGAGCCGACCTACCGCGAGGACCCGAAACTCATGCTTTTGACGGATCGCCGGGCGCGCGATCTTTCGTTTTTCGAATTGCGCCGGCTGATTCGCTATTTTTCCGAGGAGGGCAATTCGAAGGGCGTGCCCTATGCTATTCGCTACTTTTCGATTATCGCCGACACGCTGGAACCGCTCATCATTATCGCGATTGCCATCCCGTTTGCGGTGGCGGGTGTGCGAGTAAATCCGGCCGTCGGCGTTTCAAAGGCGATTGGCCTCTTTCTTCTCTATTATGTCTTCGTTAACGTTGCCACCGCCCTTGCGATGAAGCAATGGATCGATCCCGCGTTTGCCGCCTGGCTGCCAAATGCAGGGATGGTCGTCCTGGCCGCTATTTTTTTTGTGAGGCTTAGGTGACGGCCGCCGCCAAGGCGGCAATATTTCACGTCAATGCCTCGTCAAGAGCCGAGAGGATGTCTTCGACCGGTTCGGTGCCAATGCACAACCGAAGGAGATCGGGGTCCAGGCCGCTTTCGGCAAGCACGGCGCGCCCGGCTGGCGTGTTCACGAGGTCGTAGTGCGCCAGGTACATGAACGGGCATATGATGGTTTTCTTCATGCCGAAACTGGGCCCCTTGGGAAGCCGGACGCGATCGTAGAAAAGCTCGAGCGAACCTCGCAGGGTGAAGGAAATCATGCCGCCGACGGCGTCAGGATGCCAGGCGATCCTCCGGTAATTGGCGCTCGATTCCGGTGAAAGGGCCCAGAAGACGTCCTTGACCTTCGAATGGCCGGCTAGAAAAGAGGCGACTCGCGGAGTCGAAGAGGCGATGCGGCGAAGGACATCCTCCGTTTGGCCGATTTGCGCCGCAAGCCGGGCCAGGTCCCTGGGATATATGGGCTCGATTCGGGAAGCCACGCGGCGCCGCAATTCATCCGCATCGGGACTGGTAGGGTTTATTGCCAGGACGCCGGCCAAGACGTCGCCCTCGTTGCCCGTGTATTTTGTAAGGCTGTTCACGATTATGTCGGCCTTTGGAAGCGTGTTGACGCTAAATAGAGACGCAACGGAGGGGTCGAGTATGAGAGTCGCGCCGTTGCGCCGGCAAAGCGCCGAAAGGGCGTCGACATCGGGCGTTTGAATCAACGGGTTGGTCGGGATCTCCGTGACCAGGCCGGCTATGCGGGCGCCCTGTTCGGCAAACAGCTTCTCCAATGTGGACAGATCGAAAACGTCCCGCAGATACACGTAATCGGCCGGTGTCGCGGTGAATTTTTTCAAGATCGCGATTGTATCCAAGTACAGCCAACCGAGCTGCACCCAGACGGTGCGGCCACGCTTGGCTTGGAGCTCGGCCGCCGATTGAAACGCGGAATAAACCGCGTTCATTCCGCTGTTAGACAAAAAGATATCGCGGTCTTGGGCGTTGGGAAGCATGCGGCGGAGATGCCGCCGGACTTCCTCTGTAGAATTGCCGGCAAAGACTGTCTCATTGTGGATCTCCCGCTTCAACCCTAGGCGCACGAGCTGGTCTTCGGCTTCCCGCGAAGACATGAATCCGCCTACATTTTGCAAAAATAGCTTCGCTCCTGCGGAAAGGTCCGCCGTATCGGCGTGAGACACCCCGCTCACGCCGCCAGCTGAGAGCGGCATTGCAACCGGTCTCGCCGGAGGTCCGTCCCCTTGCAACCGGGACAGGTGCTGGATGAGCGCGTCGGCCATTGCCGGGGAGGAAGTGAGCCACAGCTTTCGCCCGGCCAGGTGCGCTTCGGCCGACAAATGCTCGGCGAGCTCGCGGACAAACGGATGCACTACAAATCGGGGATAACCCGAGGTCACGCTGGCCAAGATTTCCGGGTCCTTTTCCTCGTAGCCGCGCACCGCTCGCATCGTCGGCAGGCTGCACGCGACAGCGTGCGGAGTCGGCGAAATCGGCTGGCCAAGTGGAATCTGTGTAAAACCGGGCATGACAGGTCTGTAGGTAGAGTTTCCTGCATCCGCCTGGGCTTGGCAACGGGAAGCTGGCCCGCAGTGTGTCATCGAGCCAACGGATGGGGACAGCCTCTCATGCGAGGCTGTCCCTTGCGATTTGGCGCTGACAAGCCAGATCGCGTGCGCGAAGCTGGCTGGCGGATGAAACTGGTCTCATGGAACGTCAATGGCCTGCGCGCCGCGCTGGGAAAAGGATTTCTCGGCTTTATGGAAAAGTGCGGAGCCGATGTCATCTGCTTGCAGGAAATCAAGGCCAGCCCGGGCGATGTCCAGCATGCGGCATGGCCGGGCGGGTACAAGCCTCTCTGGAATAGCGCGGAGAAGAGGGGATACAGCGGCACCGCGATATTCACTCGTGTGAAGCCGCGTTCCGTTTCATTCGGGCTCGGCTTGAAAAAGCACGACAGCGAGGGCCGGGTCATTACAGCCGAATTTCCGGACTTCACGCTCATCAACGTCTACCAGCCAAACTCCCAGCGCGGCCTGACCCGTCTCGCCTATCGCACGGAGGAATGGGATCCCGCGTTCCTGTCATTTCTGAAAAAACTCGAAAAGAAGGGTAGGCCGGTTGTCTTCTGCGGGGACCTCAACGTGGCGCACATGGAGATTGATCTCGCCAATCCGAAATCGAACCGGCGCAACGCAGGATTCACCGACGAGGAACGGGCCAATTTTTCCAAGCTGTTGAATAGCGGGTTCATAGATGCATTCCGCGCCTTCGTGCCGGATCCGGCCCATTACACATGGTGGAGCCAGTTCAATAATTGCAGGGCCCGGAATATCGGCTGGCGCGTCGACTACTTCGTCGTGAGTGAGAGATTGCGCGGGGCGCTCAAGGGCGCCGGCATCAACCGCGATGTTATGGGCAGCGACCACTGCCCCGTAAACCTCGAACTCGCGTGATGCAGCCGCAGGACTTGAGGGCTCTGATGCTCGGGCCGCCGCGCCGAATGCTGGCCGTGGCGGAAAGCGTCACCTGTGGCCGTCTTCAGGCGCGGTTGGGGCGCATTTCAGGGGCCTCCGATTTCTTTCTCGGCGGAATCACCGTCTATTCTCTCGATCAGAAGTCGCGCCACCTCGGCGTCGATCGGGCAGCCGCTGCGGCCGTCAACGGCGTCTCCGCCGCGATCGCCGAGCAGATGGCGCGCGGCGTATGCCTATTGTTCGGCTCGGATTTCGGAATTGCGACGACAGGGTATGCGGAGCCATGCGTTCTCCCGCCGGTGGCCGAGCCTTTCGCATGGTGGGCGGTTGCCTGCCGTGAAACCGGTGAAAAATTTGCCGTTCGCAGCGGCCGCGCCGATGGCCCAGGACTGTCGCGCATCGAAGCGCAGGAGCACTTCGCCGCGGCAGCCGAAGCCGCGCTCATCGACTGGGTTGCGGCTACGGCGACAGGTGCTCCACGTAGTTGATGAAAGCCTGCAATTCCTCGGGCGGTTTGACCCAGTCGCTGTAGGCCAGCTCGGGCAGCGTGAAGTTCGTATCGTAAAGGGTGTAGTTTGCGTCGTCGTTTCTACCCACCTCGGCCGCTTTGACCGTGGCGCCGGCGTAAAGGCCGGACTCCTTGGTATATACGAGCACCGGCTCCGCCAGGAGCGGCTGGTTGTCTTTTTCCGCATCCGCGGCGTGGGGCCCCGCAACGGCCTTCGCATCCACGCCGATGTTGAACCGATGGGTGAATAGGCGCTTAGGTGTCTGGCTGTCGGTTATGATGAATATCGTCTCCTCCGACTTGGCCCCAACCTGGAGTCCAAGGCTGGCTTCATTGGCGGTCAAAAGGACGGGAAGGCTCCAGTGGCCGCCGGGCCTTTTCACCATCAGCACGCCGTAACCGCCCTTGACGCCAAAAATGAAACCGGCCTTGAACTGGTTCGTGACGATGATCGCCTGCGCTTTTTGCCACACCTCGGAGGGGATCGCAGTTGAGGGGTCGCTCATGAATTCCTGGACTATCGCATAGCACGACTGGACGTTGGATATCAGACTTGCGCGGTCCTGCGCCGCATGGGCGGCAGCGCCGGCGCCGGACAGAGCAAGAATCAATAGCGGAAGAAATTTCTTCATGAGGAGGAATCAGTTAACACGGTTGAGGGGAGTTGGAAAGTGCGGAATGGACGGGGTTCCTCAATCCAAGCCGCGCGAGGCGACTTGATCCTCGTCCCAACCCAGATAGTGGCCGAGTTCGTGAAGATAGGTCAATTGAACTTCATCGCGGAACGCGTCCGCATCCTCCTCGGAATAATCCCAGAGGCTGTTGATATACAAAATAATCTGCGGCGGGATTGGATTGTCTTGGGAAAGTTCCGCGCCGTAAGGGGCGCCCGAGAAAAGCCCCAGAATGTCCGGTTCGAAACCCTCGGCGATGAGGGCTTCGTCGGGGGCTGGTTCGTAATGCACGGGAACGCTGCGCGCCACCTCGCCAATGTCCTTCGGAAGCTTGCGCTGAGTGGCCTCGACCACTTCGGCCGCCATTCGCACAAGATTTGGATATTTCATGTCGTGGGCCGGGCGCGGATGCCGCCAGCGAACGCCGGGGTCCCGTTCATGATTCAGCCGCGAATTTCACGGCTCAGATCGAGCCTTTCAAACCGACCGCCTAGCCACCAGAGGCCGCACCATAATTCGCCCGCCAGAATTGCGAAAACGGTCGCCGCGGCTGGAAAGAGCGCTGCGATGGTCGCGACATGGTCCTTGGCAAAGAGCCCGAGCCAAAAGCGGCTGGCAATGAAAACGCCGACCGCGAGGAGCGCGGCCGGCAGAAGCGCAATCAAGACGGCAATAAGCTGTCCGAAGACGAAAATTAACCGCTGCCCTATCATCTCAATTCCGCCACCCCGCGTCCGCATTGACTGAAACCAGCCTGGAAATAGGATCGCCGCCCCGTTGGGAATGAGAAGCTGCAGCGCGCATAGCGGCGGCACGAGCAATGCGAGGAATGCTGCGCAGACGATTCGTCCGACCGGCTCAAGAGTAGTCTGGTCACTGCCTAGGCGGCCCAACGCCCAGGTTCCGGCGAGAATGGCGAGCCACAACAGGCCCGAGAGAATCGCCGCCGGCGTAAGAATTTCGCCCAACACGATTTGCCAGCCGGCAAGCGGATAAGTCTTCAAAATATCCGCATTCGGCAAATCGGCGCGAAGATCCTGGCGGAGCAGCTGGGGACCCAGAAAAAGCGTGTAGCCGCCAGCGATTGACGCGCATGCGAGGACAATCGGTGCGTATCCTTCCCCGATCCCTTTCGTGCCCCCGAAATTGGTTGAGGCCACGATCACGGCTACCGTCCCCAGGAAGACTATGGCTAATCTCGGGTTGAACCAGGATTGTATCGCGAGAAGGTTCTTCCAAAAAAACGCCGCTTCAGGCCTGCCCCGGCCGCTCAGCCGGAACGGATCGCGGCGCACCGGACGATCCGCTTTAGCGGCACGATAGATTTGGCCTTCTTTTCCGGCTGCGCGGATTTGAGCCCACTTCTCGGACAGCGCAATCGATCCTTCCTCGAATGGCACTTCCATCCTCACAATCCACGCATAAAGGCCGGCCGGGATCAAAAGGGCGGGGCCAAGCGCAAGTGCGAACGTCCGCAAGTTGGGGGCGAGAAAAGGCGCGACGACCCAACGGAATGGCACCAATAACCAGTGCAAAAAGCCGACGTCGACCAATCGGTCCATGTATTTTGGAAGATCCGCGGGCCCAATATTCGCACCGCCTCCGGGAGGATGCGCATGGCCTGCGATCGAAAAGACGGCCGCCGCGGCCAAGACACCCACCGCGGACAGGCCGATTGCGCGCACGCGGCCCGGACTTGCCGAGCGGGCGAGGGCCTTGGCCACGACAAGTCCGAACGCAGTCGAGTGCAGGCTAATAGTGGAGAAGATGACCCACCACCCGAATGCGCGGCCGATCGCGCCGGCGGCGCCGACGCGCCAGCGGTTGAAGACGACGGCCAGAATAATCGAGGACAAGAGAATCCTCAATTGGGAGCTGACGAGATTGAAGTGGATCAGACTGCGGCGCGTGAGCGGTGCGGGGAAAAGAAATGCGATTTCCGCTTCGCTGAAGCGCAGGCCCGGCTGCGCCGGCGGCGAAATCCAGCTCAATGCCTGGCGCAACAGGAATAAGAAAAGGACAACCGCTCCCCCAACCGACGTCGAGACCTGGCCGAACGCCTGAAATTGCAGGTAAGTTGAGCGTCCGTAGTACGGCTGCTGCATCCCGTTTGGCGGCATCGGCCGCCACGAGGCGTTCATGGGTCGCACCATGAAATAGTAAATGTAGGCGGCTCCGACCAGGGCGCCGACGAAGTACTTGGGCTGGCGAAGCCGCGCCGCTCCGGCGGTAAGCCGGTTCAGGAATGACTTGAGCCGCAGGTAAACGAGGGCGCGCAGCACAATTCAGCTTTCGGATCCGCCTGTCGCCCGAATGAAGATATCCTCAAGGCTGACGTCCGGCTCGCCCGAGCTGAATTGCGCCGCCACCTCCGCCAGTGTGCCGTCCGCGATCTTTTCGCCCTTTTTCAAAATCAGCACGTGCGAGCAGACTTCCTCCAACAAGTGCAGAAGGTGGGAACTCAAAACGATCGCCGCCCCCTCTTTCGCCCGCCGGATGATCGAGTCCTTCATTCGGCGGATGCCGAGCGGATCGAGGCCGGTGAGCGGCTCATCGAAAAACATCACTTGCGGCCCGTGCAGGAGTCCGCAGGCAATTACCAGCTTCTGTTTCATGCCGCGCGAAAGTTCGTTCGGCAGCTTATTTGCCTTATCCGCGATTTCCAATTCTTCAAGAAGCGGCTGTGCCACAGCCTCGTGATTTGAAATTCCGTAGATTCGCGCAACGAACGCGAGATGCTGCCTGACCGTAAGATAGTCAAAGAGGCGCGGTTCGTCAGGGAAGAAGGCGAGCTTGCGTTTCGCCCCGACCGGATCGGCTCCGAGGTCGCATCCAGCGATCCGAACCGAGCCGCCGCTGGATGGGATGACACCGGCCAAGCATCGCAGGGTGGTCGTCTTGCCGGCCCCGTTTGGGCCAACCAGCCCGAGAACCTCGCCAGGTCCTACAGAGAAGGAAAGCTCCCGGACTGCGGTGAAGTCGCCGTACCGCTTCGTAAGAGCTTGTGCCTCAATCATGCTGGCGGAGAATACGCGCAGGCGGTGGCTGGCGGCAAGCCCGATGGAATTATTGTGTAACTCTTTCTAAGTCCGGCCGTCTAGGCATTTTGATTCCGATCCCAATTTGTACCCAATATTTTGTTAGGGGCAGGTGTGTGCCGCCGCGGTTAGCAGCCCGCGGCGGCCTTTTT
>Ga0182024_10000639_pt1 | contig 90618 bp, 79 predicted proteins | sample P32metaG_FD_120480 | JGI IMG/M metagenome (GOLD analysis project Ga0182024, IMG submission 120480) | Permafrost microbial communities from Stordalen Mire, Sweden - P3-2 metaG (Illumina Assembly) | ecosystem: Environmental > Terrestrial > Soil > Wetlands > Permafrost | place: Sweden: Stordalen... | reverse complement strand
CGCCTCATGCGGAGCCTCGAGGACGCGGTGGACGACCGCAGCGAGAAGCTCGAGGCCGCGCTCCGCGATCTGCGACTGTCTGAGAACAAGGTGTTTGTGGCCCAGGCCGAGACCATCCTCCGCCTAGCCCGCATCGTGGAGTTCCGCGACGACGCGACCGGCCACCACGTGCAGCGCATGAGCTCCTATTGCGAGATTCTCGCGCGGCAGCTCGGCCTACCCGAGCATCACTGCGAGCTGCTGCGACTCTCAAGTCAGCTGCACGATGTCGGCAAGGTCGCCATCCACGACGGCATCCTGTGCAAGCCCGGCAGGCTCACCGCGCCGGAGCAGGTAGTGATGCAGACACATGCCGAGATCGGCTACGAGATGCTCGCGGGCTCCACGTCGGAGGTTGTGCAGATGGGCGCCCTCATCTCGCGCACCCACCACGAGCGCTGGGACGGGAACGGCTACCCGCGCGGGCTCGCCGGCGAGGGGATCCCACGGGAGGGACGGATCGCCGCAGTGGCCGACGTGTTCGACGCGCTGACCTCCGATCGCGTCTACCGCCCTGCATTCCCCGTTCGGCTGGCTGTTGACAAGATGCAGGCGGAACGCGGCTCCCACTTCGACCCCGCGGTGCTCGACGCCTTCATGGCCGCGCTGCCGAAGGTGGAAGCGATCCGTCAGGCCTACGGCAACTGACGGGAACGCTCCGCCGTGAGCCAGACTGGCTGACGGAGACCGCTGAGCGGGCGTAACTGCTTCCGTAGCCAAGCGGTCGTCGCTACCGACGGACTCGAGAGTGCCGCTCGGGACGACAAGCGATCGCCACGATCGGCGAGCTCCAGAGTGTCGCTTTGGGCCAATAGCAGCGGCGGAGGCAGATGAACGGCATATGTGCCTCGCGGTCGTCATGCCGTCTCGCACTGCCGGCAGCGTTGGCTCGCCGATAGCGCGGCGCCCTACTGACGGCGCAAGCGCCGCAGGTCCGGCCCTCCCGGTGTGCCGCTGGCTCGCCCCCTCCGTCTCGCTGGCCCGCCATTCGATTCGCTTCTTCTTCTTTTTCTGCTCCCCCCGTCTTCTTTCTTTTCCTTGATTTCTTCTTCTTTCTCAACTCTCATTCTCTTCCCATACCCCGTCCCATCCCTGGTTTGTGTCTTGACCTCACACACCCGACGTTGGGGGCGTGAGGTCAAGGGGCGAACCAGCCCATAGGGGCAGGTGGGACGGGGTCCCAGGTGGGATTCTGAATCCCGTCTGCAATCCCGGGACGAATCCCGGCTGAGCTCTGCTCTAGGGGGCAGGGCCCGTGGCTGCTACATCGCCCACACCGAGATCATGATCGCTTCCGATGGCACGTCCTCGCAGCACTGCGTCAGAAGCAGCCGATCCAGTCGCCAGTCATGAGGGTCGCGTGGCGATCCTCCCCAGAGCGGCCACAGGCAGTCGATGATCGGCTTGACCGCGCCGGTGGCGATATCCCCGAGGTTGCGGCGCCCGCCGAAGCTGATCGCAGCTGCGTATCGGACGTCGCCTCCCATGGTGCAACGTTCCGTGGCCCAGGCTGCAAACTCGACCGACCGAGCGGACGTCGGAAGTGGCCCGAGGTAGATCTCGTCGATTACGGCCAGGTCGTCCGGCAGCCAGTCCACGGGGGCCTCGTCGAGAGGGATGATCCGACACCCGAGTGCGTCCCCCGGCGCCTTGCTGAGCGCCAGCCACTGAAGGTTCGGGCGGCGCCCTCCAAACCATCCGCGCTGATTGACGACGACCGACAGCACGGGCTCCGCCAAGTTGTCGAGATCCTGTTTGTGAGGATCGGGGATCGCGAACTCGATCGCAAGCCCAGTCTGGGACGTTATCGCCGGCGCGTCGGGAACATGCGCGAGCACGGCGCGCTTCCAGTCCACCTCGCGCTGCCCACCCGCGAATGTGATCGGCGCCCCCGGAACCCACCACGGTCCCGAGGGTGTGATCGGACCCGCCGTAGTCATGCCGCCATCGCGTAGACGGATTGGCCGTCATCCCAATAAGAGTCGAACACGTGCTGGTACACGGCGTCGCACTTCTGCGCGTAGATCTGGCGCGTAAACGCCTCCGGTAGCCGGTCGAGCGTCTCCTCGATTGCCACGCGCACGGAGGCACGCGTGGCCTGCTGCTTGCGCCAGTCGAGCACGAGCTTGCCGTGCTTGAGGGTCGACAGGAGCTCGTCGGCTACCTGCTTGACCTGTGTCTTCTCGGCCTCCGAGAGTTCGGGAGCAGGTCGCATGAGGAGGTCGAACACAGCGAGGTGCTCCTCGTCGAGGCCTTCGGAGAGCGCACGAGCCTCCTCCTCGGTCAGCGTCTTCTTGAACGCGAGCAGCTCTTGGAAGAACGCCTCGACGTTCATGCTGCCGGCGTTGTAGTCGGCCACCAGCTTTTCGAAGCGCTCGACGAGATCGACGCGCATCGGGTTAAGACGCACGAGCGTCGCGATCTGCGCTGAGAGCAGCGACCGCAATCGTTGAGCGGCTGTGCGCGGCCGCCCCTGCTTGAAAGCTTCTTCAAGACCGGCCCAGTCGACGGCACCGAGGTCGAACAGGGCCTCCGCCTCGTTCTCCGGGATCAGATACTCGTTCGCCGCAATTGACTCGTCGAGCAGTTGTTCAATACGCCCCATCACGCCTCCAACGTCCGGGCGCTCGGTGTACTCGGCGATGGCATCGGCGAGGAACTTCGTGACGGCCCGCAGACGGCTGAACTCGTTCGCGCGGGTGTCGGGCAGGATCGCCTTGTACAGTCGGTTCACAAGCGACGCCCGCGAGAGGAACGCTGTCTTCTCCTCGTCATCGACCATCAGCATCTCGACGGTCTCCCTGCCAGCGGCCACCAGCTCAAAGCCCTTGAGCTTCCCGAGGCCGTCGAGGTCGACTTCACGGCTGGCGCAGAACGCGCGAAGATCATCGACCGCGGATCGCAGAGCATCAACGAGCGCCCCCTTCTCCTCCACCGGCACCTCGCCGGCTTTGCCACCGATCGCATAGATCGCAAGCGCCTTCTGGAGATTGCGGAAGACATCCACGTAGGCCACTATCAACCCGCTGTTCTTCTCGGGGAAAACGCGGTTGGCGCGCGTGATCGTCTGCATCAGCGTGTGGTTGCGCAATGGCTTGTCGAGGTAAACGGTCGAAAGCGACGGGACGTCGAACCCGGTCGTCCACATCGAGCAGACGAACGCGAGCCGCAGACGGTCCTCGGCGTCCTTGAACTTTTCCTCGAGGTTCTCCTCGACGATCCTCTTGCGGTGCGGCTTGATATCGATATCGCGCTCGGCCATCTCGGCGATCTCGTTCTGGGACTGTGAGATCACGACAGCCATGTCCGTCGAGCGCATGAATGCGATCTCCTGAGAGACCACGTCTCGCTCGGCCGGGCTCAAGTCCTCGTTCGCCAGTCGCGTCTCGTCGGCAGCCAGGCGCTCTGCCCAGAACCGCTGAACCTTCTCGAATGTCCGGACCGTCGTGGCCTTGTCGATCGACACGACGAGCCCCTTGCCCGGGAAGCCGCGACCGAGGAAGTGATCGACGATGTCCTTCGCCACGGCGTCGAGGCGGTCGTCGCGCGTGATCAGCTCGTACTGCTGACCAAGTTTCCTCGCTAGCTGGCGCTCCTGCGCCTCGTCGAGGTCGGCCTCCTCGACGATGTCCATGAGGTCATCGCCGAAGGTCGGATTTGAGATCTCGACCTGCGGAATGCGGTTCTCGTAGTAGAGCGGCACGGTGGCGTGATCGGCGGTGGAGGCCGCGAAGTTGTAGATCGAGACGTAGTCGCCGAACACCTCGCGGGTCCGCTCCTCGCCTGCGATCAGAGGCGTGCCCGTGAAACCCAGGAAACTCGCGTTCGGAAGGGCGTTTCGCATGTTGAGGGCGAGAACGTCGTATTGGGTGCGGTGGGCCTCGTCGGTGATGACGATCACGTCGTCACGCTCTGAGATGACCGGGTGGACCTCCCCCTTCTCGGTGCGGAACTTCTGAATCAGCGTGAAAGCGTAACGGTGGTCCTCGCTTAGAAGCTGTCGAAGGTGCGCCGAACCCGTGGCGCGCACATGCTCCTCGGTCACGGCGCCCGCCCAGAGGAACTCCTTGTGCGCCTGGTCGTCGAGATCCTCGCGGTCAGTGACGATCACGAACGACCAGTTGCCGGGCATCTTCCGCAGCACCTTCTCGGAGAAGAACAGCATCGAAAGCGTCTTGCCGGATCCCTGCGTATGCCAGAACACCCCGAGCTTCCCACGCTCCTCCGGCGGAGCGTCCCGGAGCTCCCGCATGCGGGCAAGCGCGTTGTTGACGCCGAGGAACTGGTGGTTTCGGGCCAGGAGCTTGACGAAGCCGCCTGGGGGATCCTGAAACACAATGAAGTTCTCGATGAGATCGAGCACGCGCTCCTTAGTGCACATGCCTCGAATCACCGTTTCGAGAGAGACAACGCCCGTCTCGCCCTCGGAGTCGATCTTCTTCCACTCCGAGAAGAACTCCCACCCCGATGTGATCGTCCCTACCTTCGTCTCGGCCCCGTTCGAGAGGACGATGAAGCCATTCGGGGCGAACAGGTTCGGGATCGCGTCGCGGTAGTCGCTGAGGTTGTCGTCGTAAGCGTGCCTGAGGTTTCGGTGCGAGGCCTTCAGCTCGATGAACACAAGCGGGATTCCGTTGACAAAGCCGACCAGGTCGGCGCGCCGCTTGTATAGGTCCGAGTGGACCCAGAGCTGCGAGACGAGCAGGAAATCGTTGTTCTCCGGGTTCTCCCAGTCGATGACTGCGAGCCTCTCTGGTAGCGCCGTCCCGTCAGACTGGAGGACAGATACTTCGACGCGCCCGCGGAGCAGGGCGTGAATCTCCGCGTTTGCCCGCGCGTACTGCATTGCAGTTCGGGGCTTAGCGACCTCGTTGACGGCGGCCTCGACGGCCGCGCGATGCATCCCGGGGTTGAGGCGCTCGACTGCGTCCGTGAGGCGCTGGGTCAGGAAGACTTCAGATCTGTTGTCGCGGCCGAGCGTGCCTTCGGGCCCGAGTGTCTCGTGATAGGCGTCTATGTGATCCCAGCCAAGCTGCTCGAACAGCGCGATCGCGGGTTGCTCGACGAGCTCATCCTCGCTGTAGCGACCGGGTGTCACGCGGCAAGATCCGGTGGCGTGATGTCGAGGTCAGCCACGTCAATCTCGCCAGAAGTGAGGCGTGGGAGCAGAAGGTCGCGCATGGTGCGTAGCGTGGCGTTTGCGCCCACGAGCGTATTGAGCTGTTCTCGCAATGGTGTTACAACAGCGACAAACGCGGCTTGAGTGGCGGGCGGTGGTAGAGCGAGTTCGGCGGACGTAATGAGCGGCGCCGAAAGGCTTTTCCGAGTGGTGCCGGTACTCGCTCCCAAGACAAAGGCCTGATAGCGGTCCGAACCCAGGAAGTAGAACAGGAAATACGGACTGATGACGCCTTCCTGCGGCTTGATTCGAATGAGGTAAGACGCAAAGACCGCATCAACGTCGGCCTCGATGATGCCAACCTTGCCGGGGTCTGCCATGCGGATGATCACCACGTCGCCACGGGCTAGGCGATACTTGGCGTGCTCATTGGCATCGATCGGACAATACGGGACGGTCGTCCAGTCCACGTAAGAGGCCTTGTTGATGTCCATGCCGCGAAGAAATCTGGGGCCTACGGGCCGATCGGTGGCTGACTCGGTGTGGCCGTACTGCGTTCTCGTCACTTCCGAAAGAGACACCACGTGCCACGAGTTGGGGGTTCGCCCCAACTTCGAGTCCGCCAGGGGCACATCCTCGTGCCCCGGATAGCGGTAGTCGACGAACCACTCGCGGTAGATGCGCTGGGCCATCTCCTCCAAGATCGTGATTCGGCGGTGGTTGTTCTCAATCAGATCGTCGTACGCCGAGAGGATGGCGCCGATTTTCCGCTGTGCCTGGATGTCGGGAATAGTGGCGGCAAGAAGATGGATATGGTTTCGGTTGAGCGTTGGGTTCGCCGCACCTACGTCGTAGTGCTCCAATCCCAGGGTCTGTAGCCAGTAATAGACAAACTTCGGATCGTTACCATGGAAGTCCTTGACCCACAGTGTGGTGTCATGTGGCCAGAAGCGGGTCTCGCTGAAGTACACCCCCCCGAGCGAGCCCTTCCGACCGATAACCACTCCTGGCGGCTCCACCTTGAACGCAGAATGGCTGCTCCTCGGGCCCGATGAGGAGATGATGGGATACGGGCCTTGCGACTGTTCGGCCTTGGTGATGTCGAAACCTCTTTGCAAGGTAACGACGTCGCCTACGGTGACTTCCGACCACCTTCCCGAGCTAATCGGACGGTTCACGATTGCGCTCAGCGAAGAAGCTCAGCCGTGTTAGCCGCGAGTCGCTCTTGCAGTTGTGCGGCCTCGCCGTTGAGCTTCTCCAACTCCTCATTCAGCTCCTCGAGCCGCACGCGGAAGTCGATCCCGTCGTCTGCCCTCGCGGCCGCTGCGACGTAGCGGCCCGGGTTCAGACTCCAGCCCTGCTTCTCGATCGCCTCTAACGGCGCCGCGGTGCACAGTCCTGGTACGTCGAGATACGCACCGTCCGGGAAGGATGTCGACATCAAACTACCTGACCCACCACTCGTCTCGACCGGCTCGCCTCGGTACAGCCGCGCGATATTCGCCAAGAACTCGACTTGCTCCGGCAGCCAATCACGATGGGCACGGTCAATCTGGTTGAAGATCTTGCGCGCATCGACGAACAGCACCTTGTCCTCGTGCTCGCTGCCGCGCTTGCCCCTGTCGAAGAACCAGAGCGTTACGGGCAGCGTGACCGTGTAGAAGAAGTTGGACGCGACGGCCACGATGACGTCGACCGCCTTCTCCTCGATGAGCTTTCTGCGAATCTCAAGCTCGGATGCGCCGGCATCCGCCGCCGAGTTCGCCATCACAAAGCCGGCGCGACCCTTGTCGTTCAGCGCGGAGTAAAACGTTTGGATCCAGACGTAGTTGGCATTGTCCGCCTTAGGCAAGCCGAACGGGAAGCGCTTGTCGCCTTCGAGCTTTGCCTTGTCGACCTTGTTCACGTTGAAGGGGGGATTAGCCATGACGTAGTCGAACTGGCCGGTGGCTTTGAACGGGTCCTCGTAGTAGGTGTTCGACTGGCTGATCTGGCCCTCGAGACCGTGAACGGCGAGGTTCATCTTGCAAAGCCGCAGCGTCTCGTCGACGCGCTCTTGCCCGTAGATCGACAACCGGCGGGCCTTCTCGTTTCGATGCCCGTCGACGAAGCGTGCGCTCTGGACGAACATGCCGCCGGACCCGCAGGCCGGGTCGAGGATCTTGCCGTCGAACGGCTCGGTGATCTCGACGATCAAACTGACGATCGAGGTCGGCGTGAAGAACTCACCGGCTTTGTCGCCCTCGGCGATCGCGAACTTGCCGAGAAAGTACTCGTAGACCTTGCCGAATGCGTCACCTTCGATGTCGCCGAGAATTGCGTTGACCGATCGCAGCAAACTGACCAGCGTGTCGTTGCTCAGCGCCTGGAAGGTCCGCGGCAGGATACCTTTGAGTGCCGAGTTCTCCTCCTCGATCGCGGCCATCGCGTCGTTGATGGCCTTGCCGAGATTGTCGCCCTCCTTCAGGTCGAGAAGGTCGGCGAAGCGAGATTGCTCAGGGAGGTACAGGACGCCCTTAGCCTGGTAGTCGGCCTTGCCGATCTCGCGGCGGCCGGACCCCTTGCCCGAGAGCTCGGTCTCGACCTGGGTGAAGCGGCTGTCGGCGAACTTCAGGAAGATCAGGCCCAGAACAGGGATGGAGTACTCGGCTGCCTTGAGGTGCGAGTTGGCGCGCAGCTCGTCGGCGGTTTCCCAGAGGCGGTCGGCGATGGCGTGGATGTCGGTCTTGGGCGGGGCCCCGTCGGTCATCCCGGTAGCGTAATGGCCGAGGCGCGAGAGTCGTCGGATCTGAAGCGCGCTTCCCGCGGAGTCTGGGAGGCAGACCGAGGGAGCCTGCTCCCGCACGGATCCGCGCGAACTGAGGAGAGCTCGGAAGCCAGAGGGCTTCTAGCTCCGGGCGGCAGCATCACCTGAGGGTGGGCTAATCTCCGGGCCGACCCGCCGTGAAACCTGTACCCCCGTATTCCCGTGACCCCGGACATAGAGTCAGGATCGACTGGATGGGGGAACAGATCGACACACTAGATGACCTGCTGCGCCCGGGCCTACGCGCGGTTGCAGTCGGCATCAATCCGACACCGCTCAGCGTCGCGGTCGGACACTACTACCAAGGTACCTATGGTCAGCGGTTCTTCCAACGCCTAGGCTGTCTGGGCCTGCTGCCAGATGGCGAGGGCTTCGAGGACGATCGTGCTCATGCGGCGGGTATCGGGTTTACCGACGTCGTCAAGCGCCCAAGTCGAAGCCGCGACGACGTAACCATCGAAGATATCGAGTTGGGCGTGCCGATTCTGGAACGCAACTTGGCCGGCGTCGACACACCGGTTGTCATCTTCGTCTTCGGCTGGGCCGCAACGAAAGTCCTTGGGTTCTCCACGGGTCCCGGATGGCGGAGCGAGCGCCTGGCGGGCGCTCGGGTGTTCGTAATGCCTGGGCCGACCGCCGAGCGCTCGACCGTGCCGCCACTGCTCAGAGGGCTAGCAGGAGGGCTCGCGTAACCGCTCGCCACTACAGAGCACCGACCCAGAGTGCGGCCGACGCTCGACACCCATGTTGGGCTCGTCCCGGTCGCCGGTATGAAGCAGCGAGACAGGCGGCAGCCCGGCCCTCACGCCGGCTTGCACGTCATGATATGGGACGAGATCGTACCGCCGCGCGTAGCGACGTCGCATCGCAAGGTGGAACGCGGAGTGGCGTGCGAAGTCGACTCGCCGCCCCTGATCGCAAGCCCGACCACGATGGTAACCAGCGCTAGACCTATTGCCAGCCCTATCCGGCGCGGGTGATGTGTCCCCATCACATCGAGGCGGGTTTGGGCAACCCGGGTCTCTGTGTCCCTTGCGAGTTTCCGCGCGTCCTGCTCAACCTCACGACAAACGTCCTCCGTGACCATGAGGAGGGCGGCGCCGGCGAGCATGAGCCAGTTCCCAACTACTGCGGAGTCGGTCGCAATGAGCGACGCGGCGACGCCAAGAGTCGCGGTCGCCGCGGTGAACACCGCGCGGTGCCCACGAACGAACACCGCCGCCACCAGCCCCGTTATTTCGGTCCCCCCAATATTGCGGCCTCGACTCTGGTCAGCTCCTCAACATCTTCGTTCGCCAACAAGGCGTCTAGCTGCTCCGAGAGCTCTTCGCTCCACTCCCTCCAAACGATCATCGCAGTCTCGATCGTCTCTAAGTAGGAGTCTCGGATGGCGCCCGACATGTCAGCCGTGACCGAAGCGCTGTCCCGAAAGCTCTCCTCAAGTCGTCGTTCGTTCAATCGCAGCTTGGCTTCGAGCCTGTGACGCGCCGCTTTTACGCGGCTCCTAAACTGCGCGGCGGTGGCCGCGTGGGCTGGCGGCCCGTATTCGCACACCACCTCGAGTCTGTTCGAGCTGGTGAGACGCGCGAGGCCAGTTCCCGCAGCGGTACACGTCTCGATCAAGCTTTCGCCCGGCGCCTCCGCTACAACGTAAATGCGTATGTTCGCGATCGCAAACGATGCCTCGGTAGCCGCGACAAGCCAAGCCGCAAGCGCCTTGGTGCCGTCCACGCGGACGAAGTAGTGCTCGCGACATCCCGCGCCGTCCTCACTAACGACATCTCCGAGGAGTGCTCCTACGAGTTTCGTGGCAGCCGGCCACGGTGTCGCTGGCCGGTCAACGAGGACCGTAAACCCCGCGGCGTCGACGGCCTCCTCACACCGAGTACGCAACGCGGACTTCCGAGGATCCTCAAGCTCAGTCGTCACCGGAGGAGTGTTTCAGTAGCTCGTCAATGCGCCCGCGGAGTATTCGCAAGCGCTTTACGAGCGTCGGCGAAAGTTCAGGAGCGTTCTCTAGTTGCTCAAGACCCTCAGTGAGCAACCCGACTCGTCGAGCCAACTCCTGCTGTTGGACTGCAAACGCGGCAACTTGCTCGTAGACCTCGGGGGGATTCACGTTGACGTCTTCGATTAGCGATGAGACCGCCCGGACGATACGGCCTCGATCAACCACGTCCGACGCGGCCGCAGCCGCGAGCTTGCTGACATCGCGAAAGTCGGTGACGTTACGAAGCGAGCCCTCCTCCCGCTTCCGCGCAAACTGGCGTATGACGACGTCTCGCGGAAACCGATCCTCGATCTCGGGAATACTCCGTCGCAGCACTGACTCCGCACGCTCGATCTCTAGATATAGATCGACGCGATGAATCTGGTCGTTCCGATCCAGGTGTGCTTCTTCCTGGATCCGCTCGATCTCCTCGGCGGGGAGCGACAGCAGGCGCTTTGCACGGCGAACTGTGCTTCTTGTTAGGCCGGTCATCTCGGCGAGTCGACCCTCGCGCTCCTCACCGGTCATCTCCATTAACTCCTTGAGCGCAAGTGCGATCGCGACCAGCGACCATTCCTCACGCACTGAGTGAATGTTGAACATTTGCACCAAGTTCTCAACGTCGCCCGGCGGCGAAATCACTTGTACTGGCACCGAGTCGAAGCCGAGATCGCGCGCACTGCGCCAGCGGCGCTCGCCATCCATCAGAACGAAGGTTCCCGCCTCGCCTGGATTCTCGTAGACGATAAGCGGGACTAGGATTCCCTTTTCTTGTAGCGAGGTTCGGAGCTGATCCAGCTTCTCGTCGTTGAAGTAGAGACGCGGATTGTGCGGATTCTGACGAATCGCGCCGGGCGCAATCTCGCGTTTAGTCACTGCAGCCATAGGTGATCAGGACAGTGCCCCAGGCCTCCAGAGAATCGCTTCCTTTACGGGCCCGCGTGCGCTCGAGTCCGACGCCAGCGTCGAGTGCCGACACAGCTCCCGCGTTCGGAATCCCTTATACAGTGCGATAACGTCGTCGTGGTAGGCATTAGTCACGACTACGTGTGCACCGGCATCTGCTGCAGAGGCGGCCACCTCCGAAGCCTTCACTTGGTCATCCCACGAAAAAAGGCGCTCGTTGTAGTCGACGAAGCCGTTGTTATTGTGCGTCGTGACGTACGGGGGGTCAAGAAACACCAGATCGCCCTCACCAACGCCAGACAGAGCCGTGTCGAACGGGGCCACGGCGAGCTCGATTCCCGACTGCGCTAGGGCACCGCTACACGCTCTGAGGTTCTCCGGCTCTGCGATCAAGTCCGACTTCGGCGCTCCGTACGGCACGTTAAACTGACCGGCACCGTTTACGCGATAGAGGCCGTTCCAACATGTCTTATTCAGATAGATGAACTCAGCCGCTCGCTTCGCGGGCCCGCGACTCCGAGCACCGCGGATCTCATAAAAGCGCTCCTTGTCAGGCTTCAGCGGAGCGAGGAAGCGCAACACGCCAACGGGATGGTCACGGACAGCCTCGAAAGTGGAGATCAACTCGCGACACGAGTCGGAGAGCACCGCGTGTTTTGGCCTAAGGAGGAAGAACAGAGCCCCGGAGCCCAGGAATGGCTCTCGATATACGCGGTAGCGCTCAGGCAAGACCTCGATCAACTGCGGTAGCGCGGACCGCTTTGAGCCGGCCCACCGAAGGAATGACCGAGGAGTAGTCGACAGAGAGTGTCTCGACGCGCTGCGAAGCGCATCAAGGTCTACGGCGGTATGCGTAATGACTCCGCCTGCTGCGCTCACATGCACTCCTCGCCGGAAGTAGGCTCCGCGAGTATGAATCTACAGGCCAAGTCGGACTTTGGCTGCTCGGGTAGAGCCCGACTCAACGTGCATCGACCGGCTCAGACAGTGCGGTCATCGTCGGTCTGCGCTTGTTGTGGGACACGAGCGGAGCTGTTGAGGCGCGTAGCCTCTCGAGGAATCTGACCGGCCGCGCTCACGACCGAAGGTCCGAGCCGCTATGCGTTCGATCAAACGCCGAGACCGCAAATAGAACACGAATAGAACATGCCCGCTAGCTCTATGATGCCCGTTGTCTCGCAAAACATCGCGATTTGCTGGGCTTTTCTCAGTCGGGGAGACAGGATTTGAACCTGCGACCGCCCGGCCCCCAGCCGGGTGCGCTACCAGACTGCGCCACTCCCCGTGGCTACAAGCGGGCGACGGGAATCGAACCCGCCCTAGAAGCTTGGAAGGCTTCTGTGCAACCACAACACTTCGCCCGCCTGCACGCCCATCTTACCGGCGCCACGCGCCGGGCCACCGCGATCGCGGATCGCTGCAGTTCCCTTCAGGAAAGGCGGTCGCGTCCGTCTACCCGGCCCCGTAGGGTCTGTTCGTGTCCCACAGGCCTCTGGCCATCCTCTCCGGGCTCACGCTCGGCGACTATCTGCTGTGGAACTGGTCGCTGAGCGCCAATCGCGGCGTGCTCGCCCTGGTGGCCGGCCTGTCGCTGCCTCCACTGGCCTTGGCCTGCCTGTGGCTGCTCGCCGTCTCCGGCGGCCGCCTGCTGGCGCGTTCGGCCCGCCGTGCTCGCAGCGCGGCCGACGACCGCCGCCATGCCGTTCGCGCTCGCAGTGGGCGAACGGCCGAGCACCGAGTCCGCCCCTCGGCCGCGGTGCCTGCTCCCGCCGATCAGTCCCCGGCGCCCGCTGCGAGCTCCCCGGCCTCCTCCCCCGGCAAGCTCGCCGCCTGAGCCGGCGTTCTCCTTTCCCGCGTGAGTGACCGCATGGGACGTCTGCTACCCCGCTCCAAACACGCTCGCCTGGGCCTCGCGGCGGGGGTCGCGGTCGTCATCGCTGCCGCCGTGGTAGGGGGGTACGCCTACGTGCGCCACCGCACCGGCAACATCTACCACCCCCACGCGCGGTTCGTGCCCGAGCCCACTCCCACGCTGCCGAAGGGCGGGCCGGAACGCTTCGCCTGGCCGTTCTACGGCTACACGAAGAACCACACCCGCTTCTTCCCGGCAACGGCGCGCCTGCACCCGCCGTTCAAGCAGCTATGGGTGCGCAACGACCACACCCTGCTCGAGTTCCCGCCGGTGATGTACGGCGACCACATCTTCCAGTTGGGTGACGACGGCACTCTCATCGCCGTCGACAAGCACACCGGGCACACCTTCTGGAAGCGACGCGTGGGCGTGCTGTCGGCCTCCTCGCCCGCGGCCGTGGGCAGCGTCGTCTACGTCACCGTGCTCGCCCGCGGACACGGAAGCAACTCCGGGCGGGTGCTCGCGCTGAGCTCCGAGAGCGGCGCGATCCTGTGGTCGCGAGACCTGTCCAGCCCCAGCGAGTCTTCGCCACTCGTCGACCACGGCACAATCTTCTTCGGTTCCCAGAGCGGTCTCGTGTACGCGCTGAACGCCCACAACGGGAGTGTCGTATGGACCTACCACGCCGCCGGGGCGGTCAAGGCCAGCCCCACTCTGATGGGTGGGGTTCTGTATTTCGGTGACTACTCCGGCCACCTGCAGGCGATCTCAGAGCAGACCGGGCGACGGCTGTGGATCAGCGGCTCGGGCGGCGCGCTGCTGGGCAGCGGCACGTTCTATTCCACAGCCGCCGTTGACTACGGCCGCGTGTTCCTCGGCAATACCGACGGGCGCATCTATGCCTATGACGCGTCGACGGGCAGACTCGACTGGGCCGTTCAGACCGGCGCCTACGTGTACGCCTCCCCGGCCATCACGAATGCCCCGGGTCTCGGACCGACCCTGTATCTCGGGTCCTATAACGGGACCTTCTACGCGCTCAACGCACGCTCGGGCCAGATCGCCTGGACGTTTGACGGGCACGGGCGCATCTCCGGCTCGGCGACCATCGTCGGGCGGACCGTGTACTTCGCCGACCTCGGTGACCGCAGCACCTACGGCCTCGGCATATCCACCGGCCGCCTCTCTTTTGCAAAGGACACGGGCTCCTTCGATCCGGTGATCAGCGATGGGCAGGACATCTACCTGACCGGCTACACGGGCCTGTATGCGCTGGCGCCCCGCTGACCGGGGGCGCGGAGGCCTCTCAGCGGGATTTGCCGAGCACGCGCGCGAGCCCGGTGACCGTGCGGGCGCCGGGGGCGTTGACGCAGACGGTCTGGATGTGACCCGCGGCGATCGCCTGCTCGGCCACGTAGCCCTCGACCGGGCCGCGGGCTTCCCGACCGAAGAGGCTGCGGAGGCCCGGCAGCCACCATGCCGTGGTGCCCCGCGCGCGGTTCTCGACAGCGATCGAGGGGGAACGCCCTGCGTCCGGACCAGCCAGCGATAGCGGGGCTTTGTCTGCGCACCGCTCGCCTCCACGGCCGCCGGCGGCGAGCTCACTCCGGAGACGAAGCCACGGCCAGTTTCTGCGCCGCCCCCGCCGCACGCCGCCACGATCGGCAGACATATGTCCGTGGCCAGGACGAGCGCCCGGCTGTTCGCGGACGGCCCTGTGGCCAGCGGGAGCCCACGGCGCCTCAGGCGGATGGGGCCGCCCTGCACGAGCCCTCAAGGCCGAGCGCGCGGGCAATCGAGAAGCGCGCCACGACCACCACCGTGCCCGGCGTGCTGGCCGTCACCGACGTCCAGCCCGAGGGCGTACGCGCCACGCAGCCGATCCCCCGCGCGAGCGACCAGAAACGGGTGAAGCGCACCCGCACCACAAAGCGCCCCGGCGAGGTCGCCCGCAACGCGAACGAGTCGCTGCCCAGAGATGTCAGCCGCCCCGGCCCGGATAGGAGCGGAGTGGCTGCGAGCACTCTGTACACCGTCCAGTGCCTGCTCGCGAACACCTCGTGCAGAAACGGCAGGCCACCGCGAATCAGCCGGCCCTCCTCGGCGCTCGAGGGATCGAGCGGGGTGTCCGGGAGGGCGACATACCCAACGGCCTCGCGGTGCAGCCAGCGTCCATATGCGGAGGCATTCAGCCCGCGCGCGAGCAGCGCGCCGTCAAAGCGGGTGTCGAGCTGCTTCTCCCATCCACGCGCCAGAGACACGCTCGGGGCAAGCAGCGCCGCCTCCCAGTGCGAGCGGGTGAACGGCACCTCGACGCGCACGGGCCCGGCCGCGGACGCCTGCACACCGGCAAGGAAGCGCTCGACGGGTACGTAGTAGGAGGCCTCGGTCGATTCGTTGCCCGCCACCGCAAGCGTCTCGCGCACCGGACCCCACGCGACCCACACGGCGGCCATGCACACCGCGAGCGCGGCCGCCAGGCTGAGCCGCCGCCCGCTGAGGGCCCGGTCCTGGGCGACTGCGCACAACAGCAGCGGCCCGGCCAGGAGCACGCCGTAGCGCTCGATGTTGCTGCCCATCGGCGTGTGGACGATCAGGCACAGCAAGCACGCCGCGAGATAGACGAGCGCGCCAACTCCCAGCAGTTGACGGCGGTCGGGCAGAGCCCACAGGAACGCCAGTACGACGAGCACGGTGGGCGCGAACGACAGCACCGGATACGGCTCAAAGCCGCCTTCGGGAAACAGCGCCGCCAGCACTACCACGACGGCGCACGCCGGTACTGCCACCGCGAGGGCCGTGCGCGAGGAGCGCTGGTGCAGGGCATGCGTGACACCCGCCAGCGCAAGCAGCACGCCGGCCACCGGGCTGGCCGCCGCGCACAGCGCGGCCAGCCCAGCGGCCCAGGCGACGCGTCCGCGCCGGAGAGCGAACACGCATGCGAGCGCCAGCGAGACGCCCATCGCGAACACGAGGCGGCCGATCCACACGTCGCCGACCGCCGCCACGGCGAACATCGCCGCACCCCAGCGCGCGGAGGGGCCATAGGCGCCCAGCGCGAGACGCTCGAACAGCGCTGCGGAGGCGAGCACCGAGAGCGCCGCCACCGCCCGCAACCCCAGCAGCGAGGCGAGCGGGGGAAACAGCAGGCTGTAGCCGGGCAGATAGTGGCCGGCATACCAGTGCTCGTCCCACACCGCGAACCCGAGATGTTCGAACAGCCCGACCCGGTACACCTGGGCCGCAAGATCGGGCGTGTGCGGATCTGCGATCAGCCACAGTGCAAGGAGCACGCCGGCCACAGGCAGCGCGAGCAGGCGGCCGGCGCGCACGCGTCCGCTGCGAAGATCCACCCCGGCGGGCCGGGCCAGCCCACGGAAGCCCGCGCCATCGGCAACCCGATAGGCCGATCTGAATAGCGGCGAAGCGGCGATGGCGGCCGGCGTCGCTCTGGCTCTCATGCGCACCCCAGGATAATGACGACCATGACAGCGTCAGCGCCCAGACACATGCGCCAACGAGCCCTCCGCGCCGGACTCACGCTGGCGGCGCTGTGCGCGGCGGTGGCCGCGGGCGGTTGCGCCACCGGGCACCCGCGGCCGATCGGCGCGCAGGCGCTCGCCGAAGCCGAGACATTCCCCTATTTCCGGGTCTACTGGGTTGGCCCCCGCTTCAGCGGCCAGGCACTCGCCGCCGCCGACGGTCAGAAGAGCTACGTCAGCTCGGTCGGCGACAGCGTCTACTACGGCGACTGCGTCCACGGCAAAGGCATCTTCGGCGGCGGCAGCTGCCTGCTCCCCCTGCAGGTCACAACCGTCATCTACGGCCTGCACTCGAACGCCGCCCTAGGTCCCCAGCGCAACATTCTCGTGCGCGGCGTGCCCGCCACGGTGTACGACGAAGGGCGCTCGATCGAGCTCTACAGCGGAAGGGTTGCGATCGACATATTCTCGGACACCTTCTCCCATGCGATCACGGCCGCCAACGAGCTGCTGCCCCTGAACGCGCCCGGCTCGGCCAAGGGTAACCTGCCCCCGCCGGTCTACTGCCCCGGCCTGTCCGGGGCGATCGATGCGCAGCTGCAGAAGGTGATGGACAGCCTGCCTCGGCACGCCTGCCAGCGGGCGGCGAAGGCCGTGGCATTCGCCAAAAGCCTGTCCTGAGGCGAGCCGCGCCGGCCACACGGCCGCGCCCGTCGCGGCGCGAGCGACGACGGCTATCCGGGCACGGGAGGCCCGACGGGCTTGCCGATGTCGTGACGCAGGCTGAGGAAGGCCAGGGAGCCGATCACGGCCGGAATCCACAGCGAGATCGCCCGGTAGATGACCACAGCGGCGAGGACCGCCGAAGCCGGGCGAACTCCGAACAGCAGCAGCATTCCCACGAGCCCTCCTTCCACCGCGATGAAGCCTCCGGGAACGGGAATCGCGTTGGCCAGCATGCCGACCAGATAGGCCATAGCCACGACCCACACCGAAGGAGCGCCTCCGAAGGCGGCCAGACACGCATACAGCGCCAGGTTGTCGAACAGCCAGTAGGCGACCGCGCCCAGCAGGCGCCAGTCGCCGGAGCGAATGAGCGCGATCGCGTCCTCCACACCCCCGCTGAGCGCCGTCACGGCGACCCCTGCGCGACCGCGCTCGAGTCGCTGGCGCGAAGCCGCCCGCCGCGCCCATGCGGCCAGGGCGAGCGTTCCCGCGATCGTGGCAAGCGCTGCGACGGCGGGCAGGAGCGTGAGCAGGGGATCGCGCGAGCCCGGCAGCAGCCCCAACCACATCGGTATGCCGATCAGCACCACTGCGCCCACGTTGACGGCGCTCGTGAGCACGAAGATCAGGACCGAGCGCTTGGCGATTCGCTCCGCTGATATCCCCTTGCTGCGCAACACCCAGGCTCCGAGCGCGATACCTGCGAGGCCGCTAACGGAAACGACCGAGTTCACCGCGAGCTCCGACAGCGACAGACGCGAGATCAGGCGCCGGGAGAGCATCCCGAAGACCAGCCCGAACAGCACCACGTAGCCCGCGCAGGAAAGCACCTCGAGCGCGACCCCGGCGGCGACCCAGGCCGGGTTGGCGTCGGTGATCAGCTCCCCCGCCGAGCGCAGGCCCGGCACGCCGAGCAGCAGCGCGGCCACGATCGCAAAGAAGATCGCCAGGCTGATGATGCTGTTGCGCAGCGTGCGGGACTGAGCGGCCATGACGCCGGCGGACTCATCGCGCACCCCCTCCTCCTCAGCGATGGCGTCCTCCGATTGGGTATGTACTTGCGATTCGTCGCATCCCGCTTCGCCCTCCTCTAGCACCACGTCGCGAAGCCCACGCTAGCCTGAGAGCTGCATCCTCCGCGCGGGTTCGTCTGCAGCGACCGTACAGGCCCGGCCGGGGGATGTTCTCGACAATGGCAGAGCTTGCACGCATACTGGTCGTGGACGACGAGCCCGCCGTCCAGAACGCGCTGTCCCGGGCGCTCGCTCTGGAGCGCTACGAGGTTGCCCAGGCGGTGGATGGGCGTGAGGCCCTCGAACGGCTTGGAGCAGCGCCGTTTGAGGTGGTGATCCTGGACATCTCGATGCCCCATGTCGACGGCCTCGAGGTCTGCAGGCGCCTGCGCGAGGGGGGCGACCGGACGCCGGTGCTGATGCTCACCGCGCGCGAAGAGGTCGACGACCGCGTCGCCGGGCTCGACGCGGGGGCCGATGACTACCTGGTAAAGCCCTTCGCGCTGCGTGAGCTGTTGGCCCGGGTGCGGGCGCTCCTGCGCCGGGCCGGCGAGGAGGACGAGCAGGAGGCGACGCTCGTGTTCGAGGACCTGCGGCTCGACCGTCTGTCACACGAGGCATGGCGCGGTGAGCGGCTGCTCCAGCTCACCCGCACCGAGTTCCTGCTGCTGGAGATGTTCCTGCGTCATCCCCGGCAGGTGCTCACCCGCTCGGCGATCTTCGAGGACGTGTGGGGCTATGACTTCGGCACCACCTCCAACTCGCTGGGCGTGTACATGGGCTACCTGCGGCGGAAGACCGAGGTCGGTGAGGAGCCGCGCCTGCTGCACACTGTGCGCGGCGTGGGCTACGTGCTGCGCGGGCCATGAGGATCCGGGGATGAGCTTCCGTCGCCGCATTGCCCTCGCCTCATCCGCCGCGGTGGCGATCGCCGTCGTGCTCGCCTCGCTGTTGACCTACCTGCTCACCTCCCATCAGCTACGCGGCCAGGTCGATACCCAGCTGCGCAGCCGCGCTGACAGCCTGCGCTTCGTGGCGGCCAACCCGGCGCGGCGCGCTCCCAGCACGCTGGTTGATCTCATCAAACGCCAGGACTCCGGCCAGCCGGCGCAGCGCGGCGGCGCGAGTACTCAGAGCGGCCCCCTGCGCAACCTGCCGCCGCAGCCCAACCAGGTCCGCGGCTACCAGCAGCTTGTCGACCCGCACGGGCACGTGCTGTTCCGCTCGGCGAACGTGACGCTGCCGGTCGACGCCCGCACCCGCGCGCTGGCCGCCGCCGCCGGCCCGCGCTTCTTCCATGACGCACGTGTGCACGGCATCCACCTGCGCATTCTCGCCGAGCACGTCGCGCCGATGCGCGCCGTCCAGCTTGCCCAGCCGCTGACGGAAGTCGACAAGCTGCTGGCGCACCTGCGCCTGATCCTGGCGCTGCTCGACATCGGCGGCATCGCCCTCGCGGCGCTGCTCGGACGGCTGGTGGCCGGCGCCGCCGTGCTTCCCCTCAAGCGCCTCACCCAGGCGACCGAGCACGTCGCGCTGACCCAGGATCTGAGCGGGCGCATAGAGCCGGTCGGCGAAGATGAGATCGGGCGGCTGGCGACCAGCTTCAATGCGATGCTCGACGCACTGGAGCAGTCTATGAGCGCGCTCGACGCCTCGGTGCACGCCCAGCGAGCGCTTGTGGCCGACGCCTCGCACGAGCTGCGCACACCGGTGACCAGCCTGCGGACGAACATCGAGATCCTGCAGCAGGCCGAGGACATGGATAGAGGCGAGCGCGCGCGGCTGCTCAACGACGTGGTCGAGCAGATAGAGGAGCTCACCCTGCTGATGAATGACCTGATCGATCTGGCCCGAGGCGAGGAACCGCGCGCCGATGCGGAGGACCTGCGCCTGGACCTGGTCATTGGCGAGGTCGTCAATCGCGCTCGCAAGCACGCCCCGTCCACGCCGTTGCACGTGCAGCTCGAGCCGACCGTCGTCGCCGGAGTGCCCGCGCGCCTCCAGCGCGCCATCAGCAACCTGATCGACAATGCGGTCAAGTACAGCCCTCCGGGCGAGCCGGTCGAGATCGGGCTGCGCGGGCAGCAGTTGACGGTCCGCGATCACGGACCCGGGATCGCCGCCGAGGATCTGCCGCACGTGTTCGATCGCTTCTACCGTGGCGCCGAGGCCCGGGGCCGTCCCGGCTCCGGGCTTGGGCTCGCGATCGTCCGCCAGGTGGCCGCTCAGCATGGTGGGAGCGTCGCCGCCGAGCCGGCCCCCGGCGGCGGAACGCTGATGCGCCTGCGCCTGCCGGGCGCTGAGTCGCTCAAGGACCAGCCCAGCGAGCCGGACCCGCTGGCCACCGGCACGCACTACTCGCCGGTGTGAAGCGCCCGCTCGCGAAAGCGCGCGGGCGACTCGCCGTAGCGGCGGCGGAAGGCCCGCGCGAAGTGCGGCGCCTGGCGGTAGCCGACGAGCCGCGCGACGTCGGCCACCGGGATCGCCCGCTGGCTCACCAACAGCTCAGCGGCCACCGACATCCGTCGCGCGAACAGGTCCTCCTGGAAGGTGCTCTCGCCGAACTGCGCGTACGCCCGCTGAACCTGACGGGGCGAGCTCGCGACGGCCGCGGCCACCACCGGCAGCGTCAACCGGCGGCCGTAGTGGCGCGCGACGACCACGCGCGCGAGCAGGTACAGGCGCCGGCGGGCAGAGACGGTATGCGGGTGCACGGCCACTTCTCCGACCGCACCCGGCGGGCGGGACGCGCCGCGTGCTCGCGCCCGGGCTCCGCCCGGGCTCAGGCGTAGTGGCGGGCGGTGCGCTCGGCTGCCGCACGGTAGGAGCCGCCGAACAGCAGGGCGTGCACGAGCAGCGGAAGCAGCTGATAGAGCTCGACCCGCTGCTGTGATCCCGGGGCCAGCGGGGCGAGCTCCTCATAGGCCGAGAACACACGCTCCGACGGCGCCCCGAACAGCCTGAGCATGGCCAGATCGACCTCGCGGTGCCCACCGTAGGCCGAGGGATCGATCAGCCATGGACGACCGCTGCTGTCAGCCATGACGTTGCCCGACCACAGATCACCGTGCAGCCGTGCGGGCGGTTCCGGCGGGCCGCACAGCTCCCCGATGCGCTCGCACACGCTTTCGAGCGCCCGGATCGCCGGCTCGGGCAGCGCCTGCCTCTCGCGGGCGATCGCGGCAAGCGGACGAAGGCGCCGCTCGGCGTAGAACGTGGGCCAGTCGCCGGTGGGGTCGTTCGGCAACCCGAGCGAGCCGAACCGCGCGGGGCTGTGGCGGTGGGAGTCCTCCACGGCGCCAAAGCGCGGGGCGCCCGCGACGTGGGTCGCGGCCAGCCCCCGTCCCAGCTCCTCGGCGCCGGCGTCCTCCAGGCGACCGGGCTCGATCCACTCGAGCGCCAGGTAGCGCTCGTCCAGAACCAGCACCCGAGGCGTGCGCAGCCCACCCGGCTCGGCCAGCCAGGCAAGGCCGCCGGCCTCGGCCGCGTACTCGCCGGGGGAGGCGTCGGCGCGGGTCTTCACGAACGCATCGCTGCCGTCCGCGAGCAGCACATGAAAGGACTCGTTGATGTCGCCGCCGCCGATCCGCCGAACATCGCTCGCGCCGGGAGGGAGGGTCATTCACGCCTCCTGACCGGCGCCGATCCGCGCGAGCAGGCCGGCGCAGGCGGCCTGCACCAGATCGAGCACTTCGTCAAAGCCCCCCGTGGCCCCGTAGTAGGGGTCCGGGACATCCAGATCCTGATCGCCGCCGCCGGCCGGATCGAACTCGCGCAGGAGTCTCACCTTGGCGCGCCGCTCCCCACCGCCTGCCAGTTCTCGCAGCTCGCGCAGGTTCGAGCGGTCCATCGCGAGCACGAGATCGAATTCATCGAAATCGTCCTGGCGGACCTGACGCGCGGAGCCTTCGAGCGCGATACCGCGGGCGCGCGCCGCGGCGACGGCGCGCGCATCAGGCGGGTTGCCCACGTGCCACGCGCCCGTGCCCGCCGAGTCGAGCTCGACGCTCTCCTGCATGCCGGCCTCGTCCACGAGCGCGCGCATGACGCCCTCGGCGCTGGGCGATCTGCAGATGTTGCCCAGACACACGAACAGCAGGCGCATCGGCCCATCGTCTCGCGCCATCTACTCCTCGCCCAGCTCGAGTACGGCCAGGAACGCCTCCTGGGGAACCTCCACCCGGCCGACCTGCTTCATCCGCTTCTTGCCCTCCTTCTGCCTCTCGAGCAGCTTTTTCTTGCGCGTGATGTCACCGCCGTAGCACTTCGCGATCACGTCCTTGCGAAACGCCTTGACGGTCTCCCGCGCGATCACATGCGAGCCGATGGCCGCCTGGATGGGGACGTCATACTGCTGGCGGGGGATTCGCTTGCGCAGCTTCTCGGTGAGCGTGCGTGCCATCTCATACGCCTTCTCCCTGTGCACCACCATCGACAGCGCGTCCACCGGGTCGCCCGCGAGCAGCACGTCGAGCTTGACCAGGTCCGAGGGCCTCATCCCGCTCAGCTCGTAGTCGAGCGAGGCGTACCCCTTGGTACGCGACTTCAGCTGATCGAAGAAGTCCAGCACGATTTCGGCGAGGGGCAGGTCGTAGGTCATCTGCACCCGCTCGGGAGACAGGTAGTGCATCCCGGCGTGCTCGCCCCGACGCTCCTGGCAGAGCTCCATCACCGCTCCCACGAACTCTTTGGGGGTAATCACCGAGGCCCGGATGAAGGGCTCGCGAATCTCCGCGATGGTGCCCGGATCGGGCATATCCGAGGGATTGTGCACCTCGAGCTCCTCGCCGTTGGTGAGCGTCACGTCGAACTCCACCGAGGGCATCGTCGCCAACAGCTCGAGGTCGTACTCCCGCTCGAGGCGCTCGCGCACGATGTCCATGTGCAGGAGCCCCAGGAAGCCGCAGCGAAAGCCGAAGCCCAGCGCATCCGAGGTCTCGGGCTCCCACGACAGCGCGGCGTCGTTGAGCGTGAGCTTCTCGAGGGCGTCCCACAGGTCGGGGTAGGTGTCGGAGTCGATCGGGAACAGCCCGCAGAAGACCATCGGCTTGACCTCCCGGTAGCCGGGCAGCGCCTCCGTGGCCTGCGCGCCGCCGCTCCGGGCGGACGGTCCGCTCGCCCGCGCCCGCGTGGTGAGCGTGTCCCCGACGCGCAGCAGGGTCACATCCTTCAGACCGGTGATCAGGTAGCCCACCTCGCCGGCCGACAGCTCGTCGGTCGGCATCATCTGAGGACTGAACACGCCGATGTCGTCGATGTCGGCCTCGGTGCCGGTGGCCATCGCGCGAATGGCCTCCCCCTTCTTGAACACCCCGTCCACCACTCTGATGTAGGCGATCACGCCCCGGTACTGGTCGAACTCCGAATCGAAGATCAGCGCTCGCGGCGGGCCCTCGGGATCTCCCGAGGGCGGCGGGACGCGGGCGATCAGCTCCTCGAGCACCTCGCCCACCCCCTCGCCGGTCTTCCCGCTGATCTTCAGGATGCCCTCGGGCGGCTCGCCGATCAGCTCTGACACTTCGCCGGCCACCCGCTCGGGCTCTGCGCCGGGCAGGTCGATCTTGTTCAGGCAGGGGATCAGCTCGAGGCCCGCGTCCACCGCCAGGTAGGTGTTGGCGACCGTCTGAGCCTCGACCCCCTGGGCTGCGTCCACCACGAGCAGGGCCCCCTCACAGGCGGCGAGCGAGCGGGAGACCTCGTAGGTGAAGTCCACGTGCCCGGGCGTGTCGATCAGGTGCAGCTGGTAGGTCTCCCCGTCGCGGGCGCTGAAGAACACCCGCACTGCCTGGGCCTTGATCGTGATGCCCCGCTCACGCTCGAGATCCATCGAGTCGAGCAGCTGCGCGCGCATCTCGCGCGCCGACACGGTGTGGGTGAGCTCGAGGATGCGGTCGGCAAGCGTCGACTTGCCGTGATCGATGTGGGCGATGATCGAGAAGTTGCGGATATGCGATTGGTCCATGAGCCGTTACAGCGTAGACCCGCTAGCCTTAATGGTCCGGCGGATCGCCAACTCGACATGGAGCCTTCGGGATCCAGCCGCGGCAACGCGCCGGCCCTCGGGCCGGCGGCCTGTCCAGGTGTCGGGAGTGTCACGCCGCCCAGGCAAGACACACGAGTCCTGGGACGTAAGTAGTAAGCGGCGATCTATGTTCGGGCGCAACCCCGGGTGGGCCTCGGCTCACCCGGTAGCGCGCCGGCCCGTCGCGGCCGCCGGACCGGCCGCGGCCCCGCTAAAGCCCGCTAGGCTCGCCCGAGCTGCCCGCGGATCAGGCGGCTCACCTGGTGGGCCTCGGGCACCCGCATCGTCAGCACGGCGCGCATGTACACGAGCATGCCCGCCAGGCCTGCACCGCCGACGCTCACAATCTGAGCGATCAGAGACACGCCGAGGAGGTCGTCGAGCACCCGCCACACCCCCCATGAAACGCCCGCCAAGAGCGCCGAGGCGAGCAGGATGCGGGCGGTAATCATCGTCGTCTGGGCGCCTTCCAGGCGGCCGTTGAAGCCGATCCTCAGGCGGTGATACTGAAGCCCGACCATCACGGCATTGGCGGCGACCGTGCCGATTATGAGCCCCGCGATCCCCAGAGGCTTGTACAGGCCGATCGAGACGACGATGTCGACGATAATGTTCAGCGCCGCCAGGCGGGTCGGGATCCAGGGTCGCCGCACCGCGAAGAACGCCCGCGTGAGCAGCAGGTTCAGGCCGCCGAAGGGCAGGCTGAAGGCGAACCAGAACAGGGCGATCGAGACGAGTTCCGTCGAGCGCGCGTCAAATTTCCCGCGTTCGAACACCAGCCGCACCACCGGGGTGGTCAGCACGATCAGGAACACCGACGCGGGAATCAGCAGCAGGTTGATCTGGCGCATGCCCACGCCGATTACACGGCGCATGTTGGTCACGTCGCGCCGTGCGGCCATGCGGCTCATCGTGGGGAACAGCACGGTCGCTACCGCCACGCTGAACAGGCCCTGGGGAAGCATGTAGATGCGGAAGGCGTTGTCGATCGCCCGCGGCGCTTCGCGGGAGACGAGCGTGCCGAACACCGAGTTGATCAGCTGGTCGAGGTTGACGATGCCCAGGCCGATCGTCACCGGCAGCATCAGCCCGAACACCTGGCGGATGCGCGGATCGTGCCAGTCGATCGAGAACTGCAGGCGGAAGTCGATCCGCGCGAGGGCCCCGAAGACCATCAAGAACTGCACGAAGGTCGCCGCCAGGATCGCGATCGCGTATGCATACAGCTGATCGCCGTCTTCGACGCCCCCGTGGAAGTGCGGGCGCAGGACGACGAGCAGCACGATGATCACGACGTTCCATACCGCCGGAGAGATCGCCGGGATGGTGAAATGTTCATAGGACTGCAGAACCCCGACGAGCAGGCCGATCAGGCCGATCAGCAGCACCACCGGGAACAGCACCTGCGAGAGCCCGACCGTGAGTGCGTCGAGTGGGCCATGGAAGGTGGGGCCCGTGAACAGCGGCATGATCACGCCGGCCGCGAGCACGAAGAACGCGGTCAGGGCGCCCAGGGCGATCAGCATGATCCAGAACAGGGTCGAGGCGAGCCGGAACGCCTCGCGCTTGCGCCCCTGCTGCAGAAGGTCGGTGAACACCGGCACGAACGCCGCCGACAGGGCCGCGTTCGCGAACAGGTTGGCCACGAGGTTGGGGATCTGGAAGGCGATCGTGAACGCGGACGCGGGCCCGCCCGTGCCGAAGAAGCTCGCAGCGACGATTTCGCGCGCGAGGCCCACGACGCGGGACACGCCGGTCGCAATCGCGAAGATCGCCGTGTTGCGCGCGACCCGTTCTCTTCCGCCCCCTGAGCCCTCACCCCCGCCCGGAGCGCGCTCCGGGCGGGTCATGCCGCCGTATTCCTCCCCGAAGCTCCCGTCGGGGATGCCTATCACCTCGCCGGGAGAATCCGACAAGGGTACTTCGGGGGGTTCGTCGGCTCCCGACATCGAGGTCAAGGCCGCTATAGTACGGCGCTCCGCGGCGCGCGCGGCAAGTGTTCGCGCGCCTCAGCGGCATCTTCGATGGCCAACATTCATTCACAGAAGAAGCGCATCCTCCGCTCCGAGCGCGAGCGCCTGGAGAACCGCCGCTACACCTCGGCCATCAAGACCTACTTCCGCCATCTCGAGACCGCCGTGCAGAGCGGCGATGCGCCCGCCGCCGAGGCCGAGCACCTGCGTCTGCAGCGTACGATCGACAAGGCCGTCAAGCGCGGTGCCATGCACCGCAACACGGGCGCACACAGGAAGTCCCGCGCCGCACGCCTGCTCGCCGGTCGCTGAGCGGCTAGCTCGTCATACGCTCGATCGCTCGCACGGCGAGCGTATCCTCCTCGAGGCCCGCAGCCGGCGTGCGGGCGAAGGAGAGCACCGCGCCGCCGCGTGAGTCGAGCTCGAGCTCGGCGAGCACGCCCAGCGCCCGGCGCAGGCGCTCGGGGTCGGTGCGGGCAACTTCGGCGAGGAGCCGGTCGGCCGCCCACGCCGGCATGCGCAGACCGCGCTTGACGGCAGCCACGGGCTCGCCGGCGCGCAGGCGCACGGCGACTTCGAGCGCGTCGCGCAGGCGCTGAGCCATCATGTAGGTCAGCCCCGGCAGACGCTCCCCCTGCTCGCGCAGTCGCAGGTATGTCACCGTCGCCTCACGCCCGTTGCCGGCCACGAGCGCATCCGCCAGCGCGAAGGTTCGCCGCTCGGCCGAATGGGCGGCGCGGGCCTCGATGTCCTCGGCGCTCACCGGGGTCGCCCCGTCGACGTGGTCGCTTTCGAGCGCCAGCTTCTCGAGCTCACGGAGCAGCCGCTGCTGGCGTTGGCCCACCTGGTCCACGAGCGCCTTGGCCGCGACGCCCTCCAGCGAGATGTTCATGCGAGCGGCCTGCGCGCGCACCCAGCCGGCGAGCTCCCGGGGCTTGACGGTCATCTGCGCGACCACCTGCCCGCCGGCCTTCCCTACCGCCTGATGCAACGCCGCCGGCGCCTTGGCGCGAGCGTCCTCCCGCGCGAACAGCGCCAGCGTCGTCTCGGGCGGCATCTCAGCCATCACCGGCGCCAGATGCTTCTCAACATCCGCCTGGCGCCAGCGCTCGACGCCTTCCACGAGGATCACCCGCCCGCCCGTCGCCAGCGTCATCGTCTGAAGCGCCTGCGCGACCGCCTCAGGCGTGCCCCTGTCGCCCTCGAGCAACTCGACATTGCCGGCCCCGCCCCCCTCTCCCTCGGCGAGCGCGCGCAATCCGGCCCGGCGCTCGGCCACGGCGCCGTGATCGTCGCCGTGAATCAGATAGGCGGGCTTCAGGCCGGGCATCGCTAGCGCACGACGAGATTCACGAGCTTGCCGGGAACGACGATCTCCTTGACGATCTCGCGGCCGTTGAGGTGCGCCTGCACGTTGGGTGCCAGCCGGCAGAGCTCCTTGAGCTCCTCGGGGCTCGCGCCCGACGCGGCCTGCACGCGGTCGCGCAGCTTGCCGTTGACCTGGCACACGAGCTCATAGGAATCGCTCTCGAGAAGCTCCTGGTCGGCCTGGGGCCATGGCCGCTCCCACACTCGCTCTCCGGTCAGGCGGTCGAACATGTCCGAGCACGCATGCGGAGCGAACGGGAACAGCAGTGAGGCGGCGGTGGCCAGCGCGAATCGGAGCGTCTCGATCTCGGCGGTCTCGCGCAACCGCGAGCATTCGTTCAGCAGCTCCATCACGGCGGCGATGGCCGTATTGAACGCGAACCGCCGCAGATCGCCACTGACCTTCTCGATCGCCCAGTGCGTCTTGCGCAGCAGCACGAGGTCCTCGCCCTGCGCCGCCGCGGTACCCACCCACTCGCCCGCCGGCGGGCCCGCCCGCTCGGCGACCTCCGCGGCCAGCCGCCACAGCCTTCCAAGGAAGCGATGCACCCCCTCGACACCCTCATCCGACCATTCCGCGTCCTGGTCGGGCGGCCCGACGAACAGGATGTAGCAGCGAGCGGTGTCCGCGCCGAGGCGCTCGACGATCGAGGCCGGTGAGACCACGTTGCCCCTGGACTTGCTCATCTTCGCGCCGTCCTTGGTCACCATGCCCTGTGTGAAGAGGGCGCTGAAGGGCTCCTGGAAGTCCAGATGGCCGAGGTCCGCGAGCGCCTTGCAGAAGAAGCGCGCGTACATGAGGTGCAGGATCGCGTGCTCCACGCCGCCGATGTACTGGTCGACGGGCATCCACTCGCGCAGCGCCGCCGGATCCCATGCGGCCTCGTCGTTGCCCGCGTCGCAGTAGCGCAGGAAGTACCAGGAGGAGTCCACGAAGGTGTCCATCGTGTCCGTCTCCCTGCGCGCCTCACCAGCGCAGGACGGGCAGCTGGTGCGCACCCAATCCTCAGCCGCCGCGAGCGGCGAGCGGCCTTTGGGCGTGTAGTCCTCGATGTCGGGCAGCTCAACAGGCAGCTGCTCGCTCGGAACCGGCACCATCCCGCAGCTGTCGCAGTAGACGATCGGGATCGGGCAGCCCCAGTAGCGCTGCCTGGACACGAGCCAGTCGCGCAGGCGGTAGTTAACAGACGCGTGGCCCTTGCCCTCGCGGTCAAGCCACGCCACGATCGCCGTGAGCGCGTCGCGGTTGCCCATGCCGTCGAAGTCCGCTCGCGAGTTGACGAGCGTGCCGTCGCCGGCATACGGCAGCCCGTCCTCATCCCCGCTCCTCGAGTCGGCGCCTGCGCCATCCTCCGGCCGGCCTTCGATCACGCGGCGTATCGGCAGATCGAAGGCCCGCGCGAAGGCGTAGTCGCGCTCATCGTGTGCCGGCACGGCCATGATCGCGCCCGTGCCGTACTCCATCAGCACGTAGTCGGCGACATACATCGGGATCTGCTCGCCGTTCACGGGGTTGGTGACCGTGCGCCCGAGCGATACCCCGGTCTTGGGCTTCTCGGCGTTGCCCCGGTCCTCGCTCGTCTCCGTGAGCGCGTGGTTGACGTACTCGCGCACTGCCTGCTCGTGCTCGGTTCCAGCCGCCAGGCGCATCACGTCAGGGTGCTCGGGCGCCATCACGAAGAACGTGGCCCCGAACAGCGTGTCCGGGCGCGTCGTGAACACTGGATAGTCGATCTGGAGCTCTTCGCAGGCGAACGTCACCTCGGCGCCCTCGCTGCGCCCGATCCAGTTGCGCTGCATCGTCTTCACGTGCTCGGGCCAGTCGATGCCCTCCAGATCGCTCAACAGCCGCTCGGCATAGTCGGTGATCCTCAGGAACCACTGCTCGAGCTGGCGGACTTCGACCATGCAGCCACAACGCTCGCAGCGGCCCTCGCTGTCCACCTGCTCGTTGGCCAGCACGGTCTGATCGTGCGGGCACCACTTGACCGCCGCCTCCTTGCGATAGGCCAGCCCGGCCGCGAACAGCTCGAGGAAGATCCACTGCGTCCAGCGGTAGTAGCTCGGTTCCGAGGTGGCCAGCTCGCGCGACCAGTCGATCGAGATCCCCCACGAGCGGAACTGGCGCTGAAATGACGCGATCGACTCGGCGGTCGACACGCGGGGATGCACGCCCGTCCTGATCGCGTGGTTCTCGGCCGGCAGCCCAAACGCGTCATAGCCCATCGGATGCAGCACGCGGCGGCCGAGCCGGCGGTGGAAGTGGGCGATCGCGTCCCCGACCGAGTAGCACTTGAGATGGCCGATGTGCGGCTCTCCGCTCGGGTAGGGGAGCATCTCGAGCACGTATGAGCGCAGCCCCGCGCCCCTTGCTGAGCCTCGGGCGTCCTCCGGCCCGCCCAGGCCGTCGTCGTTGGAGACCTCCCACGTGCGCTCGCCGGCCCACACCGACTGCCAGCGGGGCTCTATCTCGTGGGGGTCGTAGCGATGCTCCGCCATCAAAGCCCGGAGGTTAGCGGGCGGGTTGGCCGTGTCCGGCGTCACGCGCGGGGCGACCGGGCAGCGGGTGCGCCCTCAGGAGAAGCGCGAGCGTGCGCGCAGGGCCTCGACGACCTCGGCCGGCGCCTTGCTCGGCGAGCCGGCGTCGAATGGCGGCTGCGGGTCGTACTCGATCCCAAGCTGGATCGCCTGTGCCACCGCCACGCCGGCGACCTTCGCCGCCAGCGCAAGCGCCATGTCGATGCCGGCGGATACACCGGCCGCGGTCGCGATCTTCCCGTCGAACACCACGCGCTCGGACACCGGCTCGGCGCCCATCTCCCGAAGCTTCTCGAGCGCCAGCCAGTGGCTGGTCGCGCGCCTGCCGTCCAGCAGGCCCGCCGCGGCAAGGATGAGCGACCCCGTGCAGACCGAGGTCGTCCACGTGCTCGTGTCATGCGCGGCGCGCAGCCACTCGAGCACAGGCCCACCGGCGCGCGCGGCGACCTCGCCGGGCCCGCCCGGCACGAGCACGATATCGGGCGCTGGGAACTCGGAGATCGAGTGCTCGACCACGATCTCGAGCAAGCCGTTGTCGGTTGCGACCGGTCCCGGCTCGGCGGCGACGAACGCAAGCTCTGCCCCGGGCAGTCGGCTCAGCACCTCATAGGGCCCGATCGCGTCGAGGGCAGTGAACCGGTCGTAGATGAGGATGGCGATGTTCATGCCGCACGCGAGGAGACGGCTTGAGATTGAAAGCGCCGCCGGTACTCCGCCGGCCCGACCTCGAGCGCGCGCAGGAACACCCGGCGCATCGTCTCGGCGGTGCCGAATCCGCACTCCGATGCGATCGATGCGATCGGATCCGCGCTGTCCTCCAGCCGCCGGCGAGCGGCTTCCAGGCGTACCCGCTCGACATAGCGGGCCGGGGTCACGCCGGTCTCGGCGCGAAAGGCGCGGGCGAAGTGGCGCGGGCTCATGTGGGCCCGGGCGGCCATCGCCTCCACCGAATGCGCCGCGGCGACGTGCTCGAGCACGAAGCGCTGGAGCTCCCGCAGCGGCTCGCGTCCCGGCTGCTGGGCGGCGAGGGTGGCGCTGAACTGCGACTGGTTGCCGGGACGACGCAGAAACAGCACGAGGTGACGGGCGATCTGCAGGGCCGCGTCGCGATCGAGGTCTTCCTCCACCAGCGCCAGCGCGAGGTCCATGCCGGCGGTCACCCCTGCCGAAGTCCATATGCTCCCGTCGCGCAGGAAGATTGGCTCGGGATCGACCTGCACCTCGGGATGCCGGCGGGCGAGCTCCTGGGCCGCGGCCCAGTGGGTGGTCGCGCGGCGCCCGGCCAACAGGCCCGCACCGGCGAGCAGAAACGCGCCGGTGCACACTCCCGCCGTCCGCCTGGCGCCTGACGCGGCCGCGGAGATCCACTCGAGCAGGACGCCATCGCCGGCCGCCTCCCTCGAGCCGGTCCCGCCGGGCACGATCAGCGTGTCGATACCCACGGGCGCATCGGTGAGGGACGCGTCGGGAGTGATGGTCAGGCCGCTCGAGGTTCGCAGCGGCATGCCGTCGCGGCTGAACGTCCTCACCTCATAGCCGCGCTCGTGGCGAGCGCCTGCGGAGATCAGCTGGACGGCCGCCATGAAGACCTCGAGCGGACCTGTCACGTCGAGGCTCTGCACACCCGGGTAGAGCAGGATCGCGACCTGGCGGGGTGCTCCGGTTCGTTCCATGGCCTGATCATGACTGAGACACGATCTGTCCGCAAGGACGAATTTCCAACGTTTTCTGCCATCGGCCGCACACGGCGCGGTTGCGCTTCGCCGCCCGGCTCCGCGCTCTACCATTCCCCGCATGGACCGTCAGCCGCCGGCGCGAGGACACGCGAGCGACACCGGCCACGACGCACTCAGCGCCGCGCCGGCCCGGGTTGCGGACATCGTGACCGCCGCCGAACGCACCGCGGCCGAGCTGCGCGAGCAGGCCGAAGGGCGCGCGCGGGAGCGGATCGCCGAGGCCGACCGCGCGGCGGCCAACCGCGTGGGGGCAGCCGAGGAGGAGGCGCAGGAGATCGTCCACGCCTCCCGCTCACAGGCCGAGGCCGCCAGAAACGATGCGCTCGCGGCTGTCGGCGGCATCTACGCAGAGGCCGAGCGCGTGCGTATCGAGGCCGACGAACACGCCGAGCGGGTGCGTGTCGAGGCGGGCGAGCGGGCCGAGCTGGCGCGCGTGCAGGCGCAGGGGGAAGCCGAGCAGGCGCTCCTGGGCGCCCGGGCCGAGGCCGAGAAGATCCTCGCCGGTGCTCGCGAGCAGGCCGAGCTACTTCTCGGCGAGGGTCGCGAGCAGACCGAGCGGCTCCTCGCCTCGGGCGGCGAGGAGGAGAAGCGGCTGCGCGCCGAGGCCGGCGAGCAGGCCAAGGAGATTCGCGCCAAGGCGCGCAGCGACGCCCGCGAGATCCTGGACGGCTCGCATGTCGTGGCCCGCGAGGTGCTGCGCGAGGGAACCGATCTATCGCGCAATCTCCACGAGCTGTCGGTGTCGCTGCGCAACAACGCCGAGCGCCTGTTGCGAGACGTGCGCCTGGCCCACGGCGGCATGACCGCTCGCCTGGACCAGGCGGGACCGGGCACGGGCAAGCATGACCGCGATGTTCCGGGCGAAGATCTCGACGTGCCCGAGTTCATCCCGCCGGAGTAGAGACCTCCGGTAAACTGAGCGTCCGAGAAAGCTCGGGGCTATAGCTCAGCTGGGAGAGCGCTGCCATGGCATGGCAGAGGTCGTCGGTTCGAGCCCGACTAGCTCCATGTGGCGCCGCTACCCTCGACCGGTGCGGGTGGCGACCTGGAACGTGAACTCGGTCAAGCAGCGGATGCCGCGGCTGCTGCCGTGGCTGGACGAGCGAAAGCCCGATGTCGTCTGCCTGCAGGAGACAAAGCTCGCGGACGACGCCTTCGAGCAGCTGCTCGGCGATGAGCTGGCCGCTCGCGGCTATGGGATCGCCCTGCACGGCGAAGTGCAGTGGAACGGCGTGGCGATCCTCTCTAGGGTGGGGCTCGGGGACGTCACGGCCGGACTCGCGGGCGCGCCCGGCTTCCCGCACGCCGAGGCGCGGGCCGTCTCGGCGACCTGTGGTGGGATTCGCGTCCATTCGGTATACGTTCCGAACGGACGGGAGCCGGACTCCGAGCACTACCGCTACAAGCTCGCCTGGCTGGCCGCGCTGCGAGAGTCGGTCGCCGGCGATCCGCAGGAAGCGATCGTGTGCGGAGACATGAACATCGCACCGACGGACGCCGACGTCTACGACCCGGCCGCCTACGTTGGCCACACCCACGTCACGCCGCCCGAGCGGGCCGCTCTGGCCGACCTCGAGGCGCTCGGCCTGCATGACGTCGTGCGCGACCGCTGGCCGAGCGAGCGTGTGTTCACCTACTGGGACTACCGCGCCGGCATGTTCCACCAGGATCTCGGCATGCGCATCGATCTCGCGCTGGCGAGCACGCCGGTGGCCGGTAGGGTGAAGGCGGCGTGGGTGGACCGTCAGGCCCGCAAGGGCAAGGGCCCGAGCGATCACGCCCCCGTGATCGTCGACCTGGACGACGCGCCGGACGGGGACATCGGACCCGTCGCGCCTCCGCCGTCGGCCCCAGCGCGCCGGGGTATCAGCCGCTGAGCACCGCGTCCACTTTGCGCGTGGAGATCCCGGGCAGGGCGATCGTGACCGTCACATGGAGGAGGTCATGATGGTGGCGCAGCAGAGCACGAGCCGTATTTCCGAGGTGCAGGGTGAGGGAGAACTGGCCGCTGTGCGTGCCGAACCTGGCACGGGCCATCTCGACGTGCACGAGCCGGTGGTGGCGGTGTCCGCGGTGTCCGCTGAGCACGCTGATCATGGCCTTCATCGTGACGATGCCGTGGCATCTGATCCGCACCGGACAGCGCAGGATCAGGCGAACGAGTCCCTTCCTGCTGGCGTGCAGGTGGGTGCTGACGAGCACGGCAAGCCGACTGCCGTTCACGCCGTTCGTGCCCGCACCGGCGGGCAGAACGCTGCCGATCGGAACGGCGACCTGGTAGGCGGTGACGGTCGACGCGGTGGCCACCAGCACCCGGCCGCCAGCGGCGCTGGGCGAGCCGAAGTGGTCGGCGACGGGGCTTGGAAGGGTCTCCGCGTAACGTGCTTTACCGGACGCCGGATCGAGGCCGTAGAGCTTCGTGCCGCCCCCGCTGAATCCGCCCGTGGCCACGGTCCAGACCAGCCCTGCAGAGACGATCGGGGGCCCGAAGGCGTCTGACGGACCCTGCCACAGGGGCGTGAACGTTCGCGCCGCGGCGTCATAGGAGAGCGCCTGCACGCCGTTGGTGCACGGCAGGTAGATGACGCCATTGAGGTATGCGTCGCCTCCGAAGCTCCCTGCGCCCGCGCAGACCTGATGGCTGTAGACGGCGCCCGCACCGGCGGAAAGTGAAGCCTCTTCGATCAGATAGCCGGTGCCGTTCTTGCCGGCCTGGAAGAGCAGGCCGCCGGGCAGCAGCTCGGGCGCAGCGGACGCCAGATCGCGGTCGCTGTTGCTGTCCTGTTCCCAGGTTGGCGGCTCGAAGTGCCCGGTGAGGCCGAGCGCGGAGTTGAGCTCCACGACACTGTCGGAGTAGTCGTAGGTCGTGGCTTGCTGCCCGGACGGCGGGTTGGGATTGCCGGTGCTCGCGTAGATGTTGCCGGCGCTGTCGACGGCCGGGCCACCGGTTCCCCAGACGGCGCCCCCATAGCTCGACGGTGCGGCGATGGGCACCTGCCAGAAGGAGGCCGCCCCGCCGTTCTCCGGCACGGAGACGACCGCACCTTTGTAGTCCGAGCAGTCGCCGTCGTTGCCGCCGAACCCGAAGACAACGTCGGTGCCATCCAGGTTGAGGGCCGTCCGCTGGAGCAGCGCCTTGGGGTCAGAGCCCGGCGGGTCGACCACCGTGCTGAGAACCTTTTCGCCGTTGCTGATGCGAAAGCCCACGAGCACGTGCTGGGCCAGGCTGCCGTTCCACGTGTCCGCGACCGCGTACAGGATGCCGTCGGCGACGTCGATCACCGGCGTCCCGACGATGCCCACCGTGGGGCTTATGTCCCCGCACGGAAGCGCACCGGAAGGCACGGGCGTCCCGGCGCTCGCGTGCCAGACGACCTGCCCGGAGGAGGCTTCCAGGGCATACACGCCGTCGCCGACCGTCGCCACGAATACGCGCGAGCCCAGAATGAGGGGCTGGCCCCAGATCGGTGCGCCGAGATCGGGGGACTGCCAGGCGAGGTTCGGCGTGAGTGGGCTGAGTGCTTCGGGATCGACGCCCGTCCGTTCGGCGTCGTGATGGTACGTCGTCCAGGCCGGCTCGCCCGCGGCGGCGCCGGCACCGGCACCCCAGAACAGGAGCGCCGCGACGGCCAACGCCGTTGCCAGGCGGATGAGGCGCAGAGCGGCTAGCAGGGCAGGGAGGTTAGTCGCCGCCGTGGTCGCTGCGGTCGCCGACCTGGACGATCGTTGACCGGAGCTGCGGCTCAGGCCGCCGAAAGCTGCACCACCAGCAGTGCCGCGATCCCAGCGATGCACAGCAGGTGCTCGCGGAAGATCGATCTGGCGAGCGCGCTCTGAGCTTCGATCGTGTCGCCGCGCCCGCCGAGTCGCACCGCGCTCGGCACGGTGCGTGCGCCGGCGAGCAGAATCGGGGCGGCGGCGAGGGCGAGCGAGACCCAGGGCACCCAGCCCGGCCCGTCCCCTTCCACGATCTCGACGACGATTGCGGCGAGCGTGCCCACCATCACGGCGGCGATCAAGCGGTTCATCGGTCGCGCGGAGGTGGTAACGCGTCCGTAGTAGCCGGCTATCGAGGCCAGCGGGCCCTCGGGCAGCTCACGCTCGTGTTGGCCGACGACCTGGACGTCGAACATCAAATCGAACCACAGCACCGACAGCAGGAAGCCCGCGCCGGCGGTGACGAAGGCGCTCACGCTAGCCAGTATCCCTGACCCGCTCACCGCGCGGATCGAACAGCGGCTCGCGTGCGACCTCGCCCCCCACCCACTCGCCGAACAGGTCCACCTCGACCGCGGCTCCCACGCCGACCCCGGCGGGCACGTAGGCGTAGGCGATCGACCGCTCCACGGTGTAGCCGTAGCCGCCGCTGGTCACCCGTCCCACGACCTCGCCGCCCACCCGCACCGGCTCGTTGCCGAGCGCCACCGCGCGCGGATCCTCAAGGACCAGGCAGCGCAGGCGCCGGCTCGGCGGGGCAGCGCCCTCGGGCGCCCCCACGCCCAGCGCCGAGGCGCCCGCGAACGCCGGCGCCTTCTTCACGCAGAAGCCCAACCCGGCCTCGTACGGAGTCTCATCCGCGGTGATGTCGGCGGCCCACACCCGGTAGCCCTTCTCCAGGCGCAGCGAGTCGATCGCGCGGTAGCCCCCGGCGATCAGCCCGTGCTCGCGGCCGGCCTGCCACAACGCCCGCCACAGGCCCGCCCCGTACTCCGTCGGGCAGTACAGCTCCCAGCCCAGCTCTCCCACGAAGGTCACCCGCAGCGCCCGCACCGGCACGTCGCCGACGGGGAACTCCCTCATGCTCATGTAGGCGAAGTCAAGCGGATCGTCACTCAGCGGCGAGAGGATGTCGCGGGCCCGCGGGCCCCACAGGGCAAAGCAGGCCCAGCGGGCGGTGACGTCCGAGCAGCGCACGCTGCCGTCCTCGGGTGCGTGGCGGCGGATCCAGCTCAGGTCGTGATTGCCGAAGGCGGTGCCGGTGACGATCGAGAACAGCTCCTCCTCGACACGCGTGACGGTGAAGTCGCACTCGATCCCCCCGCGCTGGTTGAGCATCTGCGTATAGGTGATCGCGCCGACGTCGCGTGCCACGCGGTTGTCGCACAGGCCTTCGAGGAACACGGCCGCCGCCGGCCCGGCGATCTCGAGCTTGGCGAAGGAGGACTCGTCGAACAGCGCGGCCCGCTCGCGCGTGGCCCGGTGCTCGGCGCCGATCGCGGGCGACCAGTGCATGCCCGCCCAGCCGCGGGGCCTGAGCGACTCATCTCCGTCCGCGGCGTTCGACTCATACCAGTTGACCCGCTCCCAGCCCGACTTCTCGCCGAATGCGGCCTGGTGCTCGGAGTGCCACGGGTAGGCGCTCGAGGTTCGCAGCGGCCGGCCCGCCTGGCGCTCGTGCCCGGGGTAGCGGATGTCGTAGTAGGTCTCATACACCTCCCGGGCGCGCTTGAGCGTGTAGCTCGGCGAGGTGAACTGAGATCCCGCCCCCCCGAAGCGACGGATGTCCATCTCCCACACGTCCATCGCGGGCTCCCCGGCGAGGATCCACTCGGCCATCACGCGCCCGATCCCGCCGGCCCCCGCGAGCCCGTGCGCGCAGAAGCCCGCCGCCACGAACAAGCCGCGCACCTCGCTCTCGCCCAGGCAGAACTCGTTGTCCGGCGTGAACGCCTCCGGGCCGTTGATGAGGCGAGTCACCTTGATCTCATCCATCACGGGCACGCGTTTTGAGGAGTTTGCCGCGATCTCCTCGAAGCGGGGCCAGTCCTCCTCGAGCAGGCGGCCGTTGAAGTCTGGGGGGATCGCATCCAGGTGGTGCTCGTCCAGCGCCCACGGGGCCGACGAGCGCTCGTAGCCTCCCATCACGAGGCCTCCGCCCTCCTCGCGGAAGTAGATCAGCAGGTCGGGATCGCGCAAGGTGGCCAGGTGGATTTGGTCCTCCCCCACGCCGCGATCGCGAAATGGCTGGGTGACGAGGTACTCGTGGGCGAAGGGCACGATCGGAACGCGCACACCCGCCAGCCGCCCGATCTCGGCGGCGAACATGCCGCCGGCGTTGACCACCACCTCGGCCTCGATCGGGCCCCACTCGGTCTGCACGCCGAGCACCCGCGGGTGGGCGGAGCTCCGATCGACGTCGATGCCCGTGACCCGCGTGTGGGTGAACACGCGGCAGCCACCCTCGCGGGCACCGTCGATCAGCGCCGTCGTCAACAGCGACGGATCGAGATAGCCGTCGCTCGGGAGGAAGGAGGCGCAGCGAACGCCGTCGGTGCTCATCAGCGGGAACAGCTCACGCGCCTCATCGGCGGAGATCAGCTCGAGTGGAAGGCCGAACGTCCTGGCCCACGCGACCTGGCGCATGACCTCCTGCTCGCGCTCGGGCGTGCAGGCCAGGCGGATGCCGCCGCACTGCACCCACCCGCAGTCGAGCGTCCTGTAGAGCTCGACGGAGTCCATCATCATCCGCGTCAGCGAAACGCTCGAGCGCAGTTGGCCGACGAGCCCGGCCGAGTGGAAGGTGGAGCCGCTGGTCAGCTCGCTGCGGTCGAGCAGAACCACATCGGACTCGCCGAGCCTTGCCAGATGGTGGGCGATCGAGGCGCCTCCGACGCCCCCGCCGATGATGACCACGCGCGCACGCCCGGGCAGCTCACGCGGTCTGACTACTCTCCTCACCCCCCGCGAGCACGAGCCACTCCTGGAAGTACGGCCCCGCTACCGTCTCGCCGAGGCGCTCGAAGTGCTCGGAGGCGTAGCCCTCGAAGTCGAAGTCGAGCTCGGAGACGGTGCCCTGGACCACGCCCCACGCGGCCTCGCGGGCATCGGAGAGCACGCGCATCAGCCTGAGCGCCGCCCGGCCCCGGTCCGACGGCGGCTCGCCGTGGTAGGCCCTCAGCAGGCGGTCGTTCATCGCTTCATCGAAGTCGTTGTTGATCGACAGGTTGCCGAGGTCGAAGTGCGGATCGCCCATGCCCGCGTACTCCCAGTCGACGATCCTGATGCTGGCGTCGCTCGCGACGCGGATGATGTTCCCCGCGAGCAGGTCGTTGTGGCAGGGGCAGGCGACGGCGACGGGCAGGGCGGCGGCGACTCTCGCGGCGGCGAAGACCGCATCGGAGTATGCGCCCGGCAGCGTGCCGCCGCGCCGGCGGACGATCTCCGCGTAGTCCCCCAGCAGGTCGGGGACGCGGAAGCTGGTGGGCAGCCGTGTGCCCGAGTCGTGGAAGCTTCGCAGCGCGCGCGCGACCTCCTCGACACCGCCCAGCAGATCCCGGCGCTGCACGGGCTCGCAGACGATGAAGTTCGTGACGAGGCAGTCCTCGAGCGCCGCCGCCACGGCCGGGGCGATGCCGAGCCGCGCGGCCGCTTCGGTTGCCAGCCGCTCGGCCTCGCGGTCTATGCCGAGCAGGTCGGTGTCCTTGCCGGGCAGCCGGACCACGTAGTCGGCCCCGCCCAGCGTCACGCGGAAGTTGCGATTGGTGATGCCGCCGCTCAGCGGGTCGGGCTCGCCACTGAGCGGACCGAGCGAGGTCTCAAGTCGCCGCAGGATGTCGCTGAGGTCGTCCACGGTTCCCAAGCCACCTTGCACGATAAGGCTCACAAGCTATACCTTCACAATATGTGCCGTAAGGATCAAGCGCGATGACACTTGCCGAGTTGCGAGCCGAAGTGGACCAGGGCAGGGTGGACACGGTCCTGCTCGCCCTCACCGATATGCAGGGCCGCCTGCAGGGCAAGCGCCTGACCGCGCGGCACTTCCTCGCCGAGGTGGCCGAGCACGGCGCGGAGGGCTGCAACTACCTGCTGGGGGTCGACGTCGACATGACGCCGGTCGAGGGCTATGTGATGTTCTCCTGGGAGCGAGGCTACGGCGACTTCGTCCTGCGCCCGGACCTCGACACGCTGCGGCCGGTGCCCTGGCAGGAGGGAACCGTGGTCTGCCTGGCGGACGTCGCCTGGGAGGACGGCTCCGACGTGGTGGCCTCGCCGCGCCAGGTGCTGCGCCGCCAGCTCGCGCGGCTCGCGGAGCGCGGCTGGAGCGCGAACGCCGGCACCGAGCTCGAGTTCATCGTCTTCCGGGACACCTACGAGCAGGCCTGGCATGAGGGCTACCGCGCCCTCGAGCCCGCCAACCTCTACAACGTCGACTACTCCTTGCTGGGCACCGCGCGCGTCGAGCCGCTCATCCGGCGCATCCGCAACAGCATGGAGGCCGCGGGAATGCTCTGCGAGGACTCCAAGGGCGAGTGCAACTTCGGCCAGCACGAGATCAACTTCCACTACGCCGATGCGCTGCGCACCGCCGATGAGCACTCGATCTACAAGAACGGCGTGAAGGAGATCGCCGCGCTCGAGGGCATGTCGATCACGTTCATGGCCAAGTACGACCAGCGCGAGGGCAACTCATGCCACATCCACTTCTCGCTGGCCGACGAGCAGGGGCCGCTGTTCCACCGCGAGCGCCCCCTGTTCGAGTCCTTCCTGGCCGGTCAGCTCGCGGGTCTTCGCGAGCTGACGCTGCTGCTCGCGCCCAACATCAACTCCTACAAGCGCTTCGCGGCCGCCAGCTTCGCGCCGACGGCGGTGGCATGGGGCCACGACAACCGCACATGCTCTCTGCGCGTCGTGGGCAAGGGCCCGTCGCTGCGCTTTGAGAACCGCGCGGGTGGCGCCGATCTGAACCCCTACATGGCGCTCAGCGCAATCATCGCCGCGGGACTCCACGGGGTCGATCAGGGCCTCGAGCTCGAGCCGGTGTTCGAGGGCAATGCGTACACATCGACCGAGAAGCCGCGTATTCCGGGCTCGCTGCGCGACGCCCGCGATCTGTTCGCCTCGAGCGCAATCGCGCGCGCCGCGCTGGGCGATGACGTGGTGGACCACTACGTCAACGCCGCCGACATCGAGCTCGACGCCTTCGGCGGAGCCGTCACCGACTGGGAGCGCTACCGGGGGTTCGAGCGACTGTGAGCACTTGTGAGCCGGAGAGCGATGGCGGGCCATCCTGAGCACCGTGTTGCCGCCCTCGGCACGATCCCGCCTCCAGACGCCGTGTTTGCGCCCGTGCGCTCATACACCGCCTTCGAGGAGACCGTCGAGCGGCTGGGCACGGCCATCAAGCTCGGACTGCTGGCCCCCGCCTCGCGGCTTCCCGCCGAGCGCGAGCTGTGCGCGCGACTGGGGATCGCGCGCTCGACCCTCCGCCAGGCGCTGACCGCGCTCACCCAGAGCGGGCATGTGTTCGCCACGCGCGGGCGCGGCGGCGGGACCTTCGTGTCCGACCCGCAGCCGCCCGCCGACCCGCCCTCGCCGCAGATGCTCGCGCAGTGGCGCGAGACCTGCGACCAGCGCCTCGCGGTCGAGCTCGGGGTGGCGGTGCTCGCCGCCGAACGCGCGCAGCGGGCGGATCTGGATGCGCTCGACGAGGTGGCTCAGGCGCTCGAGGGCGCCTTACAGGACTTCAGCGCCTACCGCCAGGCTGACATCCGCCTGCACGTCGGGCTGGCCGAAGCAGCCGGCTCGGCGGGCCTCGTGCGGGCGATGACCGAAGTGCAGGGCGCGATGACCGACCTGATCTCCTACATCGCGCACCCCCCGCAGGTGCTCGCGTCCTCGAATGCCCAGCACCGCCGGCTGCTGGCCGCGGTGCGCGAGCGTGACGCGATGCGCGCCGCGCGGGCGATGACCGAGCACCTGCAGGGCACCGAGCACGTGCTCGCAGGCCTTCTTCCGGGCGGATGATCCCGATGGGTCCCGGCCGGATCCCGGCTTGGCCGCGAGCGGTTGTCCATAAGGTCGCGCAGGCAGCGATGCAATTGGTCGAGTTGTACTTGACTTATGTCCGTGTTCGCGCGTATTGTCACGAGTGAAGGACGGACTACCAAACCTTTTGCCACGAGGAGGCGTAAGCCGATGAGCACACAGGGGACTCTGACCGCCGATGAGCAGCGCCTCGCAGAGCTTGGCTACAAACAGGAGCTGAAACGCGGCTGGAGCGGGTTCTCGAACTTCGCGATCTCGTTCTCGATCATCTGCATCCTCGCCGGCTGCTTCACGACCTACGGGCAGGCGCTCAAGAACGGCGGCCCGATCGCGATCTCGATCGCCTGGCCGCTGATCTGCGGACTGATCCTGTTTGTCGCCTTCTCGATGTCCGAGCTGGCCTCCGCCTACCCGACGGCCGGCGGCATCTATTACTGGGCGTTCAGGCTGGGTGGCGCCGGGTGGGGCTGGTTCACCGGCTGGTTCAACCTGATCGGCCTGGTCGCAGTGGTGGCCTCCGTGGTTTACGTCTCGGCCACCTTCCTGATGAACCTGCTCGGCCTCTACAGCGTCAACTTCATCTTCAACTTCACCAAGGCCGCGGCCGCGACGAACGTTCACTACAGCGCGCACGTGAACTTCGCCCTGTTCGTGTTCATCCTCATCATCGCCGGGCTGATCAACGTCTTTCGCAGCCACCTCGTGGCGGTGCTCTACAACTTCTCGGTGTGGTGGAACGTGCTCGGCGTGGCCGTGATCGTGGTGATCCTGATCGCGGTGCCCTCCCACCACGCGAGCCTGTCCTACGTGTTCGGGCACAAGGCCAACGAATCAGGGTTCTCCGGGGGCTCGATCACCAGCGCCAAATTCTGGTTCTACATACTTCCGCTCGGATTCCTTCTGACGATGTACACGATCACCGGCTACGACGCCTCCGCGCACGTCTCCGAGGAGACGCACGGCGCCGAAGACTCCGCGCCGAAGGGCCTCTGGCGCTCGGTGTTCTACTCGGCGATCGTGGGTTGGATCGTGCTGCTGGCGATCACCTTCGCGATCCAGAAGAGCCACGAAACCGAAATCTACAAAGCCGGCTTCCCCGCCCTGACGATCTTCACGACCGCGCTGAGCTCCTCCGCCGCGAAGGCCGTGATCCTGATCTCGACCATCGGGCAGCTGTTCTGCGGGATGGCGTGCATCACGAGTGCCTCGCGGATGACGTTCGCGTTCTCCCGCGACGGGGCCGTGCCGGGGCACAACCTGTGGCGCAGGCTTGGTCAGAACCGGACGCCGACCTGGGCCGTGTTCTTCGTCTGCGTGTTCGCCCTCATCATCACGATTCCGGCGTACTTCCCCAACCACCTCGGCACGCCCGTGGCATTCCTCGCGGTCACCTCGATCTCTGTCATCGGCCTGTACATCGCCTACACGATCCCCGTGTATCTGCGATGGCGCCAGGGTGAGAACTTCGTGAGCGGCAGCTGGACCCTCGGGAAGAAATACAAATGGATCAATCCGATCGCGTTCGTGTGGGTGGCGATCTGCGTCGTGATCTTCTCGCTGCCATTCTCCCCCGAAGGGGTGCCCTGGGAAAAGGCGTTCAACTGGTCCGCGGTCAACTACGCGCCGCTGATCACGATCGCGGTCATTCTCGGGGTCACGATCTGGTACGCGGTCTCGGCGAAAAACACGTTCAAGGGGCCGGTCCGCACGATCGACGAGCTCGACGTCGAACAGTCGCTGCCGGCTATCGCCGAGTCCCCGTAGGAGGGAGAGTTGCGGTCAAACGGTTCGCCGCGGGGCCCCGCCGACGGTGGGTGGGCTGAGCGCTGAGCGATCGACTGTCCGTGCTCGAGCCCGCCACCGAGGAGGTGCTGGCTGAGGTCGACCGCGCCGGTGTGGACGAGGTCGACGAGGCCGTCGCCCGCGCCAGGGGCGCGCTGCCGGCCTGGCGCTCGCTGTCCCCAGGGGCGCGAGCGGGCGCCCTGCATGCGCTCGCCCACACGCTCGCCGAGCACCAGGAGGAGCTGGCCGTGCTCGAGGCCCGCAACGCCGGCAAGGCCATCGGCGACGCCCGCGGCGAGATGGCTATGGTCGTGGACACCTTTCGCTACTACGCCGGCGCGCCGGAGCGGCTGCTCGGCGACACCATCCCGGTGGCCGGCGGGCAGGCCTTCACCGTGCGCGAGCCGGTCGGCGTGGTCGGGCTGATCACCCCCTGGAACTTCCCTCTGACGATCGCCGCCTGGAAGCTCGGACCGGCGCTCGCGGCGGGCAACACGGTCGTGCTGAAGCCCGCGGAGCTCACTCCTCTGACCGCCCTGCGCTTCGCCGAGCTCGCGCTTTCGGCGGGCCTGCCCGAGGGCGTCGTCAACGTGGTCGTCGGTCCCGGCCGCACGTGCGGGCAGCGCCTGGTCGAGCACCCCGACGTGGCCAAGATCGCATTCACCGGCTCGACCGAGGTCGGGCGCACGATCGCGGCCGGCGCCGCGGAGAGCATCAAGCGGGTCACGCTCGAGCTCGGCGGCAAGTCGGCCAACGTGATCTTCGCCGACGCCGATCTCGAGGCCGCCGCGTCGGCGGCGCCGCTCGCCGTGTTCGGCAACGCCGGCCAGGATTGCTGCGCGCGCTCACGCATCCTCGTGCAGGAGGACGCGCTCGAGCGCTTCCTCGAGCTGCTCGAGCCCGCGGTCAAGGCCCTGCACGTGGGCGACCCCCTCGACGAGGCCACGCAGATGGGCCCGCTCATCTCCGCTTCTCAGCGCGACACCGTCGCCTCGTTCCTGGACGGGGAGGCTCCGGTCGCCTTCCGCGGGAGCGCGCCCGAGGGAGCGGGCTTCTGGTTCGCCCCCACGGTCCTGTCACCGGTCAAGCCGAGCGACCGTGTGGCGCAGGAGGAGGTGTTCGGCCCGATCGCCGCCGTGATCACATTTCGCGACGAGGCCGAGGCGATCCGCCTGGCCAACGACACGATCTACGGGCTGTCCGGATCGATCTGGACCCGCGACGGCGCACGTGCGCTGCGCGTCGCCCGCGCGATCGAGACGGGGGTCATCTCGATAAACGCCAACACCTCGGTGCGGGTGACGACGCCGTTCGGGGGCTTCAAGCAGTCCGGTTACGGCCGTGAGCTGGGGCCGCACGCCCTGGAGGCCTACACCGAGGTCAAGACGATCTTCTACGCCACGGAGGGGTGATGAGTTCAACCGGCAGGCTCGCGGGGCGCGTATGCGTGGTGACCGGCGCGAGCGGAGGCATCGGCGCCGCGACGATCGAGTGCTTCCAGCGCGAGGGCGCGCGGGTGGTGGGCGCCGACCTCACAGCGGGGGCCCCCGGCGATCTGTCGCTCCAGGTCGACGTGACCGACGAGCGGCAGGTCAGCGACATGTACGCGCGGGTCGGCCGGGAGCTCGGGCGCATCGACGTTCTGTTCAACAACGCCGGCATATCCCCCTCCGATGACGGCTCGGTGCTGGACACGACGCTGGCCGCCTGGGAACACGTGCAGGACGTGAACCTGCGCGGCGTGTTCCTGTGCTGCAAGCACGGGATCCCCCACCTGCTCGACGCGGGCGGCGGATCGGTCATCAACACGGCATCGTTCGTCGCCGTGATGGGGGCCGCGACCTCGCAGATCTCCTATACGGCGTCGAAGGGAGGGGTGCTCGCGCTCTCGCGCGAGCTGGGCGTCGAGTTCGCTCGCCGCGGCGTGCGCGTCAACGCGCTGTGCCCCGGCCCGGTCGATACCCCGCTGCTGCAGGAGTTGTATGCCTCGAACCCCGACCAGGCCGCGCGCCGGCTCGTGCACGTGCCGATGGGGCGCTTCGCGCGAGCCGAGGAGATCGCGCACGGAGCCCTGTTCCTGGCTTCTGAGGAGTCGAGCTTCGTGACCGCCTCGACGTTCCTGGTGGACGGCGGGCTGAGCGGCGCCTACACGACGCCGGCCTGAGGCTGGGCGGCGGCGTGAGCGAGTCCGTGCCGGGGCAGGGAGCGGCCGAGGCGCCGGCCGGCGAGCTGATCGCGGCGGTCAATGTGAAGGCGGCCAATCGCTCGATCGCCGGCGTCCTGGTGCGCACCCCCACGATCGCCTCCGATGAGCTCGCCGAGATCGCCGGCACGCCCGTCGCGCTGAAGGCGGAGTGCCTGCAGGGGACCGGCTCGTTCAAGTTGCGCGGCGCGCTGCACAAGGTGGCGACGCTCGGCGCGCGCGCGAGCGCCGGGCTCGTCGCCGCGAGCGCAGGCAACCACGGGCGCGCCGTCGCGCAGGCGGCGCGCGTCGCCGGCGTGGGCTGCGAGGTGTTCATGCCCCGCGACGCGGCGGTCTCCAAGGTCGCGGCCGTCGAGCGGCTCGGAGCCGAGGTGCGCGTGGGGGGCGGATCGGTCGAGGAGGCGCTCGCCCTCGCCGGCGCCCGCGGCGAGGAGACCGGCGCGGCGTTCGTGCACCCGTTCGACGATCTCGACGTGATCGCCGGCCAGGGCACGCTCGGGCTCGAGCTGCTCGAGGACGTCCCCGCCCTCGCGCGTGTGCTGGTGCCGGTCGGCGGCGGCGGCCTGGCGAGCGGCGTCGGGATCGCGCTGCGCCATGCGCGCCCGGACGTCGAGCTCGTTGGCGTGCAGGCCAGAGCCTGCGCGCCCTACGTGGAGGCTCTCCAGGGCCGCGGATCGACCGTCGAGGTGAGGGCCGCTCCCGAAGCCACGATCGCCCCCGGCGCGACAATCGCCGACGGCATCGCGATCACGCGCCCCGGCATGCTGACGCTGCCACTGCTGCGCGAGCTGCTCGACGGCCTGGAAACGGTGAGCGAGGATGAGATCGCCGACGCGATGGTGTTCCTGGCCGATCGCGCGAAGCTCGTCGCCGAGGGCGCCGGGGCGGTGGCGGTGGCGGCCCTGCTCGGCGGCCGCCTGGCGCCGGTCGCCGGGACCACCGTGGCGATCGTCTCAGGGGGCAACGTCGACAGCGGGCTGCTCGCCGGCCTGCTGCGCCGCCGGGAAACCGAGGAGGGCCGCCGCGTGCGGATCTTCACACGGGTGCCCGACCGCCCGGGGGGTCTCGCCGAGCTGCTCAACCTGCTCGCCGGCGCGCGCGCCAACCTGCTGAGCCTCGAGCACGTGCGAGAGGCGGTGGCGCTGCACGTGCACGAGACCGGGGTGGCGCTGACGCTTCAGACGCGCGGGCCGGGACACACCGAGGAGGTGCTCACCGTGCTCGGGGACGCTGGCTATGAGGTGACTCTCGAGTAGCGCCCTACAGGCGCGCGGCGGCCTGCACGAACTCAAGCCAGCGCGCCCGGGCAAGCGAGCGCCCTCGCGCATTCGAGCTCGGCTCCACGACGCGCCCCTGCGGCAGGCGCCGGGCCGCCTCCTCCACGCTTGCGAACACCCCGGCGCCAACGCCGGCAAGCATCGCCGCTCCCAGAACCGTCACGTCGGCGCGGCCCACGCTGAGCGGGATACCGAGCGCGTCGGCCTGGATCTGCAGAAGCGTCGGATCCTTCGTCAGGCCCCCGTCCACCCGCAGGCGGTGCACCGGGACGACCTCGCCCATCACCTCGACGATGTCGGCGACACGCCAGGCGATCGCCTCCAACGCCGCCCGCGCGAGGTGCCCCGGTCCGACCGCCGGGTGAAGCCCCGCGATCACGCCGCGGGCCGCCGGCCGCCACCATGGGGCCCCGAGGCCGGCCAGGGCCGGCAGCACGATCACGCCGGCGCTGTCTGCGACCTCGGCTGCGGCTGCGGTGAGCGAGGCCGCGGCCTCGGCCAGGCCGAGGCCGTCGGCTAGCCAGTCGAGCAGCGACCCGGCCGCGAACACGCCGCCGTCCAGCGCGTAGGCGACCTCGCCGATGCCTCCGGCCGCGTCGGCCGGCGCCCACGCGACCGTCGGCAGCAGCCCGCCGGCGAGCACCGGCCCCTCGGTCCGCCCCAGCACGAACACTCCGGTGCCGTAGGTCGCCTTCACATCGCCCGGCCGCACCGCCCCCGAGCCCGCCAGCGCCGCCTGCTGGTCGACGAGCTGGGCCCTGAGGGGGATCGCAGCCCCCCAGCGCCCGTGTTTGAGCTCCCCCAGCAGCCCGAAACTCGGGCCGACGGCGGGGAGCCATTCGCGGCCGATCCCGAACAGCCCCATCAACTCCTCATCCCAGTCGTGGCCGCCCACGGTGAGCAGCTGGGTGCGCGAGGCGGTCGAGAGATCCGTGGCGAAGCGGGCGCCGAGGCGGTCGGTGATGAACGCGTCGACGGTGCCGAGGCGCAGCGAGCCAGCATCCCGGGCCCGGCGCACCGCCTCGTCGTTGGCGAGCAGCCACGCGAGCTTGCCGGCCGAGAAGTAGGGATCGAGGGGCAGGCCCGAGCGCTCCACAGCTCCTCCGGAGCCCGCAGTGGCGCCCGCGATCTCGGCCAGCAGGGGTTCCTGGCGCTTGTCCTGCCACACGACGACGGGTGTCAGCGCACGGCCGCTGTCGGCATCCCAGCCCAGAACGGACTCGCCCTGATGGTCCAGGCCGGCGCCGATCACCTCGCGACCGCCGCTTGAGGAGAGCACCTCGGCGACCGCGTCCACCACGGCTGCGAGGATCAGCTCCGGATCCTGCTCCACCCAGCCCGGCCGCGGGTGCGTGACCGGTACTCCTCTTCGCGCCTCGGCCACCACGCGCAGGTCGCAGTCGAACAGAGCCGCCTTCACGGCTGTGGTTCCCTCGTCGATGCCCAGCAGCAGGCCCGAGCTCATCGCGGCTCCTGTTGCGACGCCATGGTCCCGTGGTAGCGCGCGCTGCGCTCCCACCACGGATGCGCCGGCGGCCTCGGCGCCGGGGCGGGCAGAGGGCGTGGCTCCTCCAGTTCGATCAGGGCCCGGTCCGCCAACAGGCTCACCACGTACTCGCCTATCCCGAGCGACGCCGACAGCCCCGTCGATCGGATCGCCGCGACGTGGAGCAGCGCGGGCAGCGAGCCGGACATCCTGATCACGTAGCTCGACTCGCGCCCGGCGGCGTCGCGCCCGGCGGGGCGCAGGCCGGCGTAGGCGCCTATCCGGGTGGCCAGACTCAACGGCGGGTACATGCGCTGGGCCGGCGGCAGGATCAGCTCGGGCGCATCGAGCTCCACCGACCAGTCGCGCTTGTCCTCACGCTCGCGGGCGGTGGGTCCGGCGATGATCTCGTGATCGGTCGTGGGGAACACCAGCACTCCCTTGCCGAGCTTCGAGGGCACGGGCAGCATGATCCGCTCGAGCCCCGCACCCGGCGGCGGGCGAAACACGAGGAACTCGCCCTTGCGCGGGTACACGGTCACCGGATCATCGTTCGCCACGTGTGCGAGCTCATCCGCGAACAGCCCGGCGCAGTTGACCGCCGCGCGCACGCTCAGCGTCTCCCCGCTGTGAAGTTCGACGCCGAGACCTCCGTGCGCGCGCTTCTGGAGTCCGCTCACGCGGGCGCTGAGCCTCACCTCGGCGCCACCGGCCTGCGCCGCGCCGGCCAGCGCGTGGACGAAGGCCACGGGGTCGGTGACCGCCTCTCCGGGCACCGATAGCGAGCCATCCTCCTGCAGCTGGGCCTCGACGCCGTTTGCCCGCGCGTTCTCCGCCAGCCTGCCCACCACGGCGTGCTCATCGCCGCGGCCGACCGGCGCGAGGCGCGCCCCGCAGCGCCATACGGCCACCCCCAGCTCCTCGAGCAGCTCCTCGCGCAGCCTCGCCGAGCGCAGGATCAGCTGCGTCTCGAGCTGTCCGGGCCTCGAGTCAAAGCCCGTGTGCAGAATTCCCGAATTTGCGCCGCTCGCGCCCAGCGCGAGTCCCGGCTCGGCCTCGAGCAGGAGCGCCTGGACGCCGCGGCGCGCCAGCGCGTGGGCCACCGCGCACCCGACCACGCCGCCCCCGATGACGGCCACCGGCTCCTGGCCGCTGCCCATCGTCGCCCGCTCAGGGGCCCGGCGGGCGCGTGTTTGCGGTTTTCACCGCCGCGACGCTATCAGCGACGTGCTGGCCCCGGCGGGCGCCACGGCGTCCTGGACGCCGATTAGAATGGCCGGCGGATATTCCACAAGTCCGGCCGGTTCCCATGCTGAGGACAGCGTCTCCCACACCGAGCAGCCCATTCCGCACACGCGCGCGCCCGGGTTGCGCGGCGCGGCGAAGTGTGATTTGCTCCCCATGCCGTTTACCCGGAGCGATGGTGGCCGCTGCCCGTCGCCGCGCTCCAAAGGGGGTCCCGGATCGATCTACCCCAGCTGAGGAGGGGTGTGGCACCCGTCGATAGCAGGCGCGCACAAAGACGTTTCCCGGCCGGAGCCGGGTGATGGCGCCCGCCTCGGCCAAGACGCGAGCGGCCGCCGGTGGCGGAGCTGCGTCCCTGGACAGCATCCGTGCGGCGCTCGCCGAACGTCTGCAGGCGCGGCGCTCGGAGCTCGAGGAGGCGGTCATCGCCCGCTTCCGCGATGTCGGCTTCGATCCGGCGGCCGGCGAGGACTTCGAGTACATAGCGGGCGCGCGCGCCGCTGTCGCCGAGGCGGTCGACTACGGCCTCGTGGCCATCGAGCAGGGCGAGGAGTGGTTCGTCTCCGGCCCGCCTCCGATCCCGCCGGCAGCGGTCGCCCAGGCGCGCCGCGCCGCGGCCCACGGCGTGAGCCTCGAGAGGGTGCTGCTGCGCTACAACGCCGGCCACACGCTGCTCGAGGACTTCGTCATGCAGGAGGCCGAGCACAGCGACTTCTCGAGCAACCGAATCGCACTGCGCCACGTGCTCAGAGCGCTCGGGGGGCTGCTTGATCACTTCACCTCCTCGATAGCCAACGAGTACCAGGACGAGGCCCAGCGGATGGCCCACTCGCCCGAGCTTCGCCGCAACGAGCGCGTGCAGCGGCTTCTCGCCGGCGCGCCCGTGGACGCCGCCGAAATCGACTACGAGTTCGACGCCGAGCACCTCGGCCTGATCGCGATGGGGGCACGGGCGGGCGAGACCGCTCGGAGCCTCGCCGCGGGACTTGGCTGCGAGCTGTTGTCGGTGTCGCGCAGCAAGGAGACGGTGTGGGCGTGGCTCGGCAGTCAGCGCAAGATCGCGTTCGCGGACATCGAGCGCCTGCTGTCGGCAAAGGAGGCCGCGGGGGTGTCGATCGCGATCGGCGGGGCCGGGCGCGGGATCGAGGGATGGCGCCTGACGCATCGCCAGGCCCAGGCGGCGATGCTGGTCGCGCTGCGAAGGCCACAGCCACTCACCCGCTATGCCGACGTCGCGCTGCTGGCGACGGCCCTGCGCGACGACACGCTGGCCCAGTCGCTGGAGGAGATCTACCTCTTCCCACTCGGCAGCGAGAAGGACGGCGCCGTATCGCGCCAGACCTTGCGTGCCTACTTCGCCGCGGGGCGCAACGCCGCCACGGCGGCCGCGGCGCTCGGCGTTGACCGCCACACCGTCGAACGGCGCCTGCACGCGATAGAGACCCGACTCGGCCGTCTGCTGCACACATGCCATGCCGAGTTGGAAGTGGCGCTGCGGTTGGAGGAACTCCGCGATGGCGCGGACACCGCCGGCGCCCAGTCAGCACCGCTGAGCTGACCTTCACCCACGGGTTTGCACCCGATTGGGACGATGTGGCGCAAATTGACCACGTCCTGCACCACATTGGCGCACCACCTGCCGCCGGGCACCTGATACCCCTTATGTGAAATTAATCACAGATCCTTGTACACGGGGATTGGGGGCTGCAATGACGGCTCGTGTGCAGTTCATGGCGGTATGTTTCACATGCTGTGTGACTAGACCTCTGACCTTCACCCACGCGGTGAAAGTGCAGATCGGGGGGCTCCCATGAGACGGAAGGCCCCTCGCCGGAAACCAGCAGTCGGCGAGCGCGTCGAGCTCGCACGCTACACCGTTCGCGACGGCACGCGAATCGTCTATGGCCAGCGGATCGGCCGGGTGGTGCGGGTGACCGACTGCCCGGCCCGCGGCAGGGGTCGCGCCTTCCTCGTCGAGCGTGGCCTGGAGCGAGACGGCTACCCGGCGTTGAAAGCGCTGGTCGAGGACTACACCCGCCAGGCCGGGCGGCTCAACGCGATTCCGATGGCCGCTAGCCTGCCCGAGGACATCGATCAGGTCGAGCTCGGACGTTACGAATTCACGGGTGGCGAGCGCATTCTCTATGGCCAGCGGGTCAACGATGTGGTGCGTGTCACCGATCGCCCCGCCTGGGGCTGCGACCGCTCCTACCTCGTCGAGCGAGGCCTCGATGGTGATGGTTACCCGGCACTCGAGGCGCGGGTGGCCGATTACACTCGCGAGGCCATGCGCCTCGACGCGATCCCGATGACGGTGAGACCCCGCCGGCGCGCTGATGAGGAGGAGGAGGATGACGAGGGGGACGAGGACGAGGACGAGGACGAGGCAGCCTGAGGTGCGCCCGTGTCACTTTCACCTCACCGTTGGTGAAGCCCCGTCTTTCCTCACCGAATCTCCAACTGAACAGTCACAGTCACCGAGTGGCGGTGTTTACTACCGTTGCATCGGGGACCGCCTCGCCCACCGGCTCCCGCCCCAGCTGGTGGCGGATGCGATCGCGTACCTCCGCATAGCGCAGTGCCTCATATGCGATCAGCGCGACCAGCACGGCCGCGAGGATGGCGAGGGTTGCGAGGGCCGGCAGCACGGCACCGGCGGGCAGAAGCGCGACCAGCACGGCCGCGCACACCAGTCGCCGCGCGCTGAGACTGTGCATGTTGCGAAACCGGAAGGCAACGTGGGCGAGCATGTACATCGCCGCACCGCCCAGGAGCGCCGAGGCCGCAACGATTTTCAGCGGCCCGTCGAGGTCGGTGATTGTGCGCCTCAGCCCCACCGCGATCAGCGCGATGCCCGCGACCATGGGAAAGTGCAGGTAGGAGTAGGAGTCGCGGGCGATCTCGTTGCGCTCGCGCCCCTCGGCCGCTTTCGCAAGGCGTCTGCCCGCGACGATCGCGGCGACGTCGAAGTACGCCCACCACAGCGTCGCGGCGATCACGATCCCGAGAACGGCGGCGAGGACGACCCCGGCGCCGATCGTCGCCTTCGCGCCGACGCCGATCGCCACGATCGACTCGCCCAGGGCGATTATCACGATCGCCCCGTGGCGCTCGGCGAAATGCCCGGGGACGAGCTTCCAGCCGTCGGCTCCGAACAGGTAGGGGCCACCGGCGTCGAGCACGAGGGCGAGACCCCAGATTCCGAGCTGCACGGCGCCGGAGGTGAATGCGGCGACGAACAGCAGGCCGGCGCCGATCGCCGTGCTCACCGCCAGGCCGAGCACGGACTGGCGCAGCGCGTCATCATCGCGACTGGCGAGCATGAACAGCACGATGTGAGCGGTCCGCACCGCCGCGTAGGCGAACGCGAACAGCAGGGCCTCGGAGCCGAACGCGCCGGGGACGCACAGCGCGGCCACGAGGAAGGCGGCCATCGCCGCGAACATCGCCAGGCGCACCGACCCCTCCTCGGGGTCCACCACGCTCGTCAGCCATGCATATCCGACCCACGACCACCACAGCATGCCGAGCACGAGCATGCCCTTGAGCAGCCCCAACCACGTGGGTGTCCTCAGCATCAGGGTCGTGCACTGCGTCAGCGCGAGCACGAACACCAGGTCGAAGAACAGCTCGAGCGGCGTGACCCGCTCGCCTTCGCGCATGACGGCGCTCATGCGCGGGGCCCGGCTCGAGACGCCTGTGCTCACCGGCCCATCTTCGCAGCCGGCGGGCTTGGCGCCGGCCGTCGAACCGGCCGGCGCCCCCGGTAGCCGATCAGTGCAGCGACATGTTCGGCTCGCCCGCTGAGTTGAGGCCCGTTCCGGAGATCGTGCAGGTGCCGCTCCCCGGCGCCCCGGAGTGTAGGCCTGGGTCAGGCAGTTGCGCCTCGCGCCGTCGCGGGCGCTGTTGGAGCACCCTACCCCGCGAGCCTCGGGAATTGCAACCCGCCTGGACGGACGGGGGATGCCCGCCTCCGAGTGCGACGAGCTAGGCGCTCTCGCCAGCCGCCCGCGAGGGAGCCTCGCCCCACAGCTGCTCGAGCCGGTAGTACTCGCGCGCCTCCGGCGTGAAGATGTGCACGACCACGTCCAGGTAGTCCATCAGGATCCAGCCCGCGCCGCCTGACCCCTCCACGCGGCGGGGCAGGAGACCATGCTCGCGCTTGAGCCCCTCGAGGATGCCGTCGTGAATCGCCTTCGCCTGACGCTGGGTGTTGCCCGAGCAGACCAGGAAGAAGTCCGTGTAGCCGAGCACGCCTCTGAGGTCGAGCTCGACGACATCCAGCGCCTTCTTGTCGGCCGCAAAGCGGGCCACCTCGGCGACCAGCTGCTCCCCCTCCATCAGCCCTCCGCCTGCCGGTGCCCGGAATACAGGCCATGCTCGCGGATGTAGCCGGCGACGGCCGGGCCCACGAGATCCTCGATCGGAGCCCCCCCGGCAGCTCGTTCGCGCGCCATCGAGGAGGAGACCTCCAGCGTGGGCATATGGAGGAACCTGATTGCGGTTGAGCGGCGATCGACCGCGCCCGGCCGGCCGGCGGCGAGCAGCCCCTCGACCGTCTCCAGCACGTCCGCGCGATCGGAGCCGCTGCGCGCGGCCACCGCCAGATCGGCCAACTCCAGCACCCTCGCGGGCTCGCGCCAGGCCGGCAGCGTGCTCGCCGTGTCCGCGCCGAGGATGAAGGTCAGCTGAGCGTTCGGACGGCTTGAATGTATGGCTTGCAGGGTATCCACGGTATAGGACGGGCCACCGCGCTCGATCTCGAGCGCACAGACTGACAGACCATCGGCGTCGGCGATGCAGAGGCGGCACATCGCCAGCCGGTGCTCGGGGCCGGGATCCTGCTCGGCACGCTTGTGCGGAGGAATGTGCGCGGGCATCATCACCACCCGATCGAGCCCGAGCTCGTCGTGTGCGTGGCGCGCGATCGCCAGGTGCCCGAGGTGCGGCGGGTTGAACGTGCCGCCGAGGATGCCGACGAATCCCGTTTCGGCCGCCCTCAGCGGCTCCTCATGGTGAGTGGCGGGCCCGTCGCGATGAGCGGGCTCCTCAACCGCGGACGTGTCCGTCCCCCTCGATGAGGTACTTGCTGCTGCACAGCTCCCGCAGCCCGATCGGCCCGCGGGCATGGAGCTTCTGCGTCGAGTTGCCGATCTCCGCCCCCATCCCGAACTCCCCCCCGTCGGTGAACCGCGTCGAGGCGTTCACGTACACGCACGCCGCATCGACCCCGAGCTGGAAGGAGCGCGCGGCCGCGGTGTCGCGGGTGACGATCGCCTCGGAGTGCCCGCTGCCGTAGCGACCGATGTGCTCGATCGCCTCATCCGCCGAATCGACGATCGCCACCGCGAGCGTGAGGGCCAGGTACTCGCTCGCCCAGTCCTCCTCGCCGGCCGGCTCGAGGACGGGGTGGGCGGGGTGGGCGGGGCCTCGATCAGACGCCTCGCCGGCCGCCGGCAAGCCGCCCGCGCCGGCGGCGAGCGCGAGGGTCCGCTCGTCGGCTCGGACGAGCACGCCCGCCTCGCCCAGCGCGCGCAGCATCCGCGGCAGGAACTCGTGCGCGACGTCGGAGTGGACGAGCAGCGTCTCGGCGGCGTTACACACGCCGGGCCGCTGCGTCTTTGCGTTGATCACGATCGCCTCCGCGTCGGCGAGGTCGGCGGAGGCATCCACATACACGTGGCAGTTGCCGGACGCCGCGTAGATCACCGGCACCGTGGCCACCGCCTGAAGCGCCTGCTTCAGGCCCTCGCCGCCCCGCGGGATGATCAGATCGACGGTGCCCGTCTGCGTGGCCAGCTCCGCGAGCTCCTCGCGACCGCCTCCGGCCACGAGGTTGACGCAGCCGTCCGGCAGCCCGGCCGCCACAGCCGAGTCGGCGGCGATCTGAGCCAGCGCGGCGTTGGAATGAGCTGCGACGGAGGATCCACGCAGGACGATGGCGTTGCCCGACTTCAAGCACAGCGCGGCGGCATCGATCGTCACGTTCGGGCGCGCCTCATAGACGACCGCCACGACCCCCAGCGGCACGCGCACCTTGCGCACATCCAGGCCGTTCGCCAGGCGCTCGCCCTCGATCACCTCGCCGACCGGATCCTTGAGCGCCACGATCTGCCGCACCGCCCTCGCGATCGCGTCGATGCGCCCCCCGTCCAGGCGCAGGCGGTCGAGCAGCGCCTCGCCGAGGCCGTCATCGCGGCCGGCCTGCATGTCGCGCTCGTTCGCCTCGAGGATCTCGCCCGCGCGCGCCTGCAACGCGGCCGCTATCGCCTCGAGCGCGGCATCCTTGACCGCCGAGTCGGTCCGAGCGAGCTCACGCGCGGCCCGCTTGGCCGAACGGCAGATGTCCGCTACTTCAGAGATGACGGTGGCCATGGCCCTTAAGCGTACGACGAACGCCTCAGTCCACGACCAGATAGTCGCGGTGAACCGCCTCATCGGTTGCGCGCGGAAGGATCTTGCGCACCGAGGCCGACTTCATCCCGAGCACCTGCCCCAGCTCCTGCGCGGAGTAGTTGCAGATCCCCTTGGCTAGCGCCCGGGCCTGCTCGCCCCCGGCCGGCGCCTCGGCGATCTCGACCGCGTCGCCCGCGTCGAAGTCGCCGAGCACCTCAACCACTCCCACGGGCAGCAGGCTGGCGCTGCCCTCGCGCACCGCGCGCGCCGCGCCGGCGTCTATCAGGAGCGTGCCCCGCGACGGCTTGGCGTACTTCAGCCACAGCTTGAAGCTCGAGTAGCGCGCCTCACGCGCCGGGAAGTAAGTGCCCACCCGGCCGGCCGCCTGCCCGCCCACGCGAACAGCCGCCTGCCCGCCAGCCTGTACGTCTCCTCGCCCGTCGCTGCGCTCTTCCGCGAGCACCGCCCTCAGCGCGTCGGGGCTGAGGCCGTTGCAGATCACGGTCGAGATGCCGGCCGCCGTGGCCATGTCGGCCGCCACGACCTTGGAGCGCATGCCGCCCGAGCCGAGCGGCGAGGTGGTGTGACCGATCTCGAGGTCTTCGAGGGCCGTAAAGTCGCTCACCTCGCTGACGATTCGGGCATCGGGATGCAGCCGCGGATCGGCCGTGAACAGGCCGTCGATGTCGGTCAGAAGGACGAGCTCCTCGGCGGCCACGAGCACCGCCACCTGTGCCGCCAGGAAGTCGTTGTCGCCGAAGGAGATCTCATCGGTCGCGGTCGTGTCGTTCTCGTTGATCACCGGCAGCACCCGCCACTCAAGCAGCGTGGTGAGCGTCTGGCGGGCGTTCAGATAGTGGGTGCGCGCGCTCATGTCGAAGAACGTGAGCAGCACCTGCGCGCTGGTCACGCCGCGCTCGCGCAGGAGCTCGTCGTAGATCCGGTAGAGCTTGCCCTGGCCCACCGCGCTGGCCGCCTGAAGGTCGCCGATCGTGCTGGGACGCTGGGGCAGGTTCATCACGCGCATACCCCGGGCGATCGCACCGCTCGTGACGACGATCGCCTCGCCGCCATCCCGGTGCAGGTCCGCCAGCACATCGCACACCCGCGCGAGCACATCCAGGCGCGGCTCGCCGTCGCCGTCGGCGACGACGCTCGAGCCGAGCTTGATCACAACACGTCTCATCTGGCTGTGAGCTTAATTGGCCGGCCAGCCGCAGTCGTGTGCGGCCTCAGGCGGCGCCCGGATCCAGCTCGAGGGTCATGCCGGCGATCTCGATCTCGTCGCCCGGCTGAAACCCCTCCGCCTCGAGCGCCTTCAACACGCCGATCCTTCGCAGCCGCTCCTCCACATAGGCCATCGCGTCATCGTTCTCGACGTCGTAGCGCAGGAGCAGCCGCTCGATGCCCCGTCCCCTGACGGCGAACGAGCGCGGCCCGAGCCGCTCGACGCGAAAGCCGCTCGGGGCCGCTGGGCGAAACACCATGTGCTCGGCCAGCTCCTCGACCTCTGCGGGGGCGGGAGCCTCTGCTGCCGTGCTCGACGGGACCACGTGGCGGAGCAGCTCGCCCGCCAGCTCTGAAAGCCCGGCGCCGGTGGCGCTCGAGGTGGCGATCACCGGGACCTCCGTGCCCAGCCGCCGCCGCCACTCCGCGACCGCCGCTCGGGCGCCCTCATCGGTCACGAGATCGGCCTTGGAGAGAGCCAGCACGCGCGGCAGCCTGGCCAGGCGCTCGTCGTGGGCGAGCAGCTCCCGCTCGATCGTCGCGTGGTTGGCGGCTGCCTCAGCGCTGTCGCCGGCCGAGAGCTCCGGAGCCATATCGAGCACGTGCACGAGCACGCGCGTGCGCTCGACGTGCGCCAGGAAGTCGTGCCCGAGGCCTGCGCCCTCGCTTGCGCCCTCGATCAGACCGGGGATGTCCGCCAGCACGAGCTGGCGTTCGTCGCTTTCCAGCACCCCCAGCACCGGGGAGAGGGTGGTGAAGGGGTACGCGGCGACCTTCGGCGCCGCCCGCGTCAGCCGCGCGAGCAGCGAGGACTTGCCGGCGTTCGGCATGCCCACGAGCCCCACGTCCGCCAGCAGCTTGAGCTGAAGCTCAAGCCAGCCTTCCTCCCCGGCGAGGCCGCGCTCTGCGAAGCGCGGCGCCTGGCGCGTGGCGGTGGCAAAGCGCTTGTTCCCCTTCCCGCCCGCTCCCCCCCGCGCCACCGATGCGCTCTGGCCGGCCGTCAAGAGCTCCCAGCGACGCCCGCCCAGATCCCCGTCCTCGTCCTCGGAGGCGGTGATCAGGGTGCCCGGGGGCACCCTGATGCGAAGGCTCTCGCCGTCGGCACCGTGACGGAGCGCGCCCTCCCCGTGGCCGCCCCGCCCCGCCCTGTAGTGCGTCCTTCGCCTGAACTCCTGCAGGTCGCGCAGCGAGTCGTCGCAGACGAGCATGACACCGCCGCCGTGTCCGCCGTCCCCGCCGTCGGGGCCGCCCCGCGGCACGTGCGCTTCCCGGCGGAAGCTCACGCAGCCGTCGCCGCCGGCGCCTGCCTGAACGTGAATCCTCGCGCGATCGTGGAGCATCATTCAATCGTGACAGCAGCGCCCCTGTGGGCCCGCCGTCGCCGGGAGGAGAGCCCGGCCCAATCCCTCAGACAGCAAGGAGCAGAGATGTCCATCAACCCCGGCCCGCCCAAGGCCTCAGACCGCGTCCTGTTGATAACCGGCGCCTCCTCCGGCATAGGCGCCGCCACCGCCCGCCGCGCCTCGGCAGCTGGCTGGCGCGTGGTGCTCGCCGCGCGCTCGCGCGAGCGTCTGGACGCGCTCGCCGGGGAGCTCGGCTCACCGGAGCGCGCGCTCGCGGTGGCCTGCGACGTGACCGAGTGGAAGGACCAGCAGCACATGGTGGACGCGGCGCTGTCGGCATTCGGAGGAATCGACGCCGCCTTCGCCAACGCCGGTTTCGGGGGGCCCCGTGGCTTCTTGGAGGACACCCCGGAGCACTGGCGCGAGATGGTCCTGACGAACGTCTACGGAGCCGCGCTCACCCTGCGCGCCACGATCCCGGCGCTCCGGGACTCCCGCGGGCACCTGCTGCTCACCTCGAGCGTCGCCGGGCGGCGCGCCCTGCCCGGGTCGATGTACTCATGCACCAAGCACGCGGTGACGGCGATGGGCGAGGCTGCCCGCCAGGATCTGAACGGCAGCGGCGTGCGGGTGACCCTGATCGAGCCGGGCATGACCGACACGCCCTTCTTCGAGAACCGCCCGGCCGACGCGCTCGCAGACGACGACATCGCGCGCGCGGTCATGTATGCGGTCTCCCAGCCCCCACACGTGGACGTCAACGAGATCCTCATACGGCCCGTCGCCCAGCAGGGATAGGTGCGCCGGCACGCACCGGTCGCTCAGGGGTGCGCGAGCCTGTGCGAGAACAGGAAGCCGGCGCCCGCCGCCGCACCCGCCACCGCGACCGTGCCGATGACCCCGGCCGGCGGGAGATCCGAGCGCGCGGCGATCGTGGCCAGGGCATCCACCGAGTCGGCGACCGCGCACCAGGCCTGCGTGCGGGGACCGAGCTCAGGGTCCTCGAGGGTCGCCAGCGCGAGAACGCCCAGGGCGAGGTCGCGCGCGCCGAGTGACCGCGCGAGGTAGCGCACGGCGGGGTGTCCGGCCTGCTCGCCCAACCACCTCCTCGTCACCTTCTCGGGCGCCACAAGCACCGCCGCGCCGACAGCGACTCGGGAGGCGGCGAGGACCCGGGCGCCCCGACGCGGGCTCACCGCCGAGCCTCAGGCCTCGTCGGCTGCGGGCAGGACGCTCACCATGCGCCCGCGCCGCCCGGCGGTGAACTGCACGGTGCCCGCGGCGCGCGCGTACAGCGTGTCGTCCTTGCCGATGCCCACTCCGGCACCGGGCTTGAAGCGTGTTCCGCGTTGGCGCACGATGATCTCCCCGCCGGTCACGACCTGCCCGGCGAACGTCTTTACGCCGAGTCGCTGGGCGTTGGATTCACGCCCGTTGCGGCTGGATCCAAGTCCCTTCTTATGAGCCATCGGGGGCCTTCTCCTTCGCCGCTTTTGCGGCCGCTGGTTTCGCGCTTCCGACCGCGATGTCGGTGACCTCGATCCGGGTCAGGGACTGGCGGTGGCCGTTGCGGCGCTTGTAGCCGCGCTTGGGCTTGAACTTGAACACGCGCAGCTTCTCGCCGCGCACGTGGGCGAGGACCTTCGCCGTGACCTTCACCTTCTGAAGGCCCGCCTTGTCGAAAATGGCCTCCTCGGAGCGATACAGGATCGGCTCGAGCGCCACGTCGGCGCCTTCCTCGGCGGCCAGGCGCTCGATCAAAAGCTGCTGGCCGCGCTCGACGCGGTACTGCTTGCCGCCGGTCTTCACGATCGCATACATGTCTGTCTCGGTCTCGGTTTCTCGCTCTTGGAAGGGTCCGGCGCCGGTGTCGGCCGGCGGGCACGGGGGCTACTCCGTGGACGCCCGCGCCTTGGCAGCCGAACGGCGTCGCCCGCCTCTGCGGCCACGACGCCGAGGCTTGGATTGTAGGTCATCGGGCTTGCCGTCGGCCTTCACGGCCTCATCGGCCTCCTCCCGGCCGGAGGCGGGCCCCTGCTCGGGCTCTGAGCCGCTCACGCTCGGCGACTGGCTTGAGTCGGCCTCCCGCTGCTCCTCGGGATCCTCGCCGCCGGCGCCGCGGGAGCGCGCGGGCGCGCGGGCTCCGCCGCGCTCGCCGGTCCGTTTTCCCTCGCGCGAGCTCACCGGGGCACGTCGTTTGGCCCGCGGGCGAGCACCCTGGGCAGAGCTCGCGGTGCGCTCGGGCAAGGTCATCACCTCGCCGGACTCGTCGAGCAGCAGGGCGCTTGCGGCCGTGCGGCCCACCTGATGGATGCGCACCATCCGCTTCTCGCCGACATACGGCGCCGCGCCGGCGATGGAGATGATGTAGCCGTCGATTTTGGCGACCGCGTCGTCCACGTCGTACATATGCGGCTCGACGATCTCCACGAGCACCTCGTCGCCCTGGCGGAACGGCAGCGCCCGCTCCTCGACCTCCTCGCGGGTTCCCATGAAGGTGATCGCGAAGTGATCCAGCGCCAGCCCTTCGGAGCCCTCGAACAGAAACGACTTGCCGGTCTGCGCCTCGAGCGTGTGCAGCACCCGCGAGCCGTGGCCCGTGAACTGGGTGCTGACACGCGGGTTCATCTGCACGAGGAACGCTTCGGCCTCGGGGTGTCCGAGCACCTCGTCGCGCAGCTTGCGCTCGAACTCGATCGCGATCGTCTCCTCCGAGCGGATCACGCCCTCGCCGTCGCACGTGGGACAGGGCCTGCTCATGATCTCGCGCACACCCTCGGTGACGTTCTGGCGGGTCATCTCGACCAGGCCGAGCTTCGATATCTCGGCGGTGAACGTCTTCGTGCGATCCTCGTCAAGGGTCTTGCGCAGCGTCTTCATGACCGCGTCGCGGTTCCGCGCACGGGCCATGTCGATGAAGTCGATCACGATGATTCCGCCGATGTCGCGCAGACGCAGCTGGTTGACGACCTCCTCGGCGGCCTCGAGGTTGGTCTTGGTGATCGTGTCCTCGAGCCCGGCGCCCTTGCCGCGGCTGATGAAGCTGCCCGAGTTCACGTCGATCACCGTCAGCGCCTCGGCGTAGTCGATCATCAGATAGCCGCCGCTGGGCAGGTCCACACGGCGCGAGAGCACGCCCTCGATCGCCTTGTCAACGCCATAGGCCTCGAACAGCGGGTCCGGCTGCTCCCACAGCTCGACCCGCTCGACCAGCTCCGGGGCGGTGCGCGCGAAGAAGGACACGAGGCGGTGATACTGCTTCTCGTCGTCCACGATCGCCCGCTCGAAGTGAGCCGAGAAGATGTCGCGCACGACCCGCACTGAGAGGTCGGCCTCCTGGAAGACCAAATCCGGGGCTGCGGTCTCCTCGACTCGCTTGACGAGCACCTCGTGGAGCTTGTGCAGGTACTTCAGCTCGCGCTCGAAGTCCTCCCGCTTGGCGCCGTGGGCGGCCGTGCGGATGATCACCCCGCCGTCGTCGAGCACGAGGTTCGCGGTCTGCCGGCGCAGCCGTTCGCGCTCGCGGTCCTCCAGGCGGCGGGACACCCCGACGCCCTCGCCGGTCGGCGCGTACACCATGTAGCGCCCGGCGATCGTCAACTCCATCGACAGCCGCGCGCCCTTCGTCTTCAGCGGATCCTTGACGACCTGCACGACGATCTCCTGGCCGGGCGAGAGCAGGTCTGAGATTTTGCGCCCAGTCCCTGAGCCGCGCCCGCGCTTGGGCGCCTCGACCCCCGGTAGCACGATCTCATCGACGTGCAGGAAGCCGTTCTTCTCGAGGCCTATGTCAACGAACGCGGCCTCCAGGCCCGGAAGCACGTTGTCGACCTTGCCCTTGTAGATGTTGCCGACGATCGATCGCCCGCCCCGGCGCTCCAGGTAGAGCTCGGCGATGCGATAACCGGCGTCCGGACCTCCACGGCGTTTGCGCGGGCCGGCGGATCGCCGGCCGCTCGAGGAGGGGCGCAGGGCGGCGGGGGTTCCGCTCGCCTCCAGAAGCGCCACGCGCGTCTCCGCGCGATCGACGCTGACAAGCACTTGCTTTTTCAATTTGATCCAGTCTTTCGGTATTGGAACCGGCCGAGTACCGGGTGTGTGGGCATCGGATGAACGAGCGCGAGACCTGAGGGCTCATGCGCTCCGATCCGGCCGAACGCGCATCCAGCTCGCCGCGACGCACGCCCTCGCACACCCCGGGCGCCCGCAGGGGCGCTTTCATCGGGGAGCGGGCGGGCTTGAGGTCTGGCAGGGGGTGCTCGGCGGACATTGGTGTCTAGTAGCGCAGTACGCGGCCCTTCATCGCTTGAGAGGCGCGCGCCTGGACATAGATCGATTGCAACAGGCCGACCGCCAACAGGGTCGTGATCACCGACGAGCCGCCATAGCTCATGAGCGGCAGCGTCACACCGGTGATTGGCATGATCCCAATTGTCATTCCCACGTTGACGAAGACCTGGAACATCAGCATAGCCGCTACGCCAGCCGCCACGAGCGAGCCGAACAGATCCTTCGACATCACCAGGATGCGCAACGTTCGCCATATCAGCAGGGCGTATAAGCACAGCACCACCGCCGCCCCGAAAAAGCCGTATTGCTCCCCGACGGCGGCGAAAACGAAATCCGTGTGGTCCTCGGGCACATAGTTCAAGCGGGTCAGTGGAGCGCTCACGCCTCGGCCCGTCTTCTGTCCGGACCCGATCGCTATCTTCGACTCCTCCTGCTGATAGCCCTCCTTTTGGGCGTTGTTGGTGGGATGCAGAAACGCCGTCAGCCGTTCGGTCTCATAGGGCTTCAGCACGTGCACCCCGGCCGCGGGCGCGGCCACGAGCACGAAGCTCAGCGACAGGAGCACGAGCGCCACGAGCGCGGCCAGGTGCCGCCACGGGGCGCCGGCGACGAACAGCAGCGTGAACGCGATCACCATGTAGACCATGCCCGAGCCGAGGTCCGGCTGGGCGATCACGAACATCGCCGGCACGAGCGCGGCGAGCATCACCCGAATCGTCGTGTCGCGCTCGCGCAGCCGTCGTGAGCGGTCCACCACGAACGCCGACAGGGCGAGGATCAGCAGCACCTTGCCGAGCTCGGAGGCCTGGAAGGAGAAGCCCGGCAGCGAGATCGCGCGCTGTGCCCCCTGCGCCGTGTGGCCCACGCCGAGAACCGCCAGGATGGTGAATATCAGCAGGGCATAGATGCCGACTTTCAGCTGCCGCAGGCGCGAATAGTCAAGCCGCGAGAGCGCGAGCATGAGCAGGCCGCCGACGATCAGGTATGCGGCCTGGCGATGGACGTAGTAGTCGGGTTGGCCTTCGATGACGTTCTGGGTCGCGGGACCGAGCGTCACCACCGAGGCGATCGCAAGGCCCACGACCGCGAGCGTGAGCAGCGGGTCCAGCGGCAGCGTGAACGTGCGCGCTCCGGTGGGCGCGACCGGCTGATCGCTGGCCCGGATCGGGGAGCGGGCGGCCGGCCCGCCGATCGGCGCGGAGCTCGAGGACGGGCTCATAGCGTCTTCGAGCTCCCGGCGACGAACCGCTCGTGCACGCCGTACCACTTGGACGCGATCAGACGGGCGATCGGCGCGGCCGTTTCAGCGCCGAAGCCACCCTGCTCGACCGTCACCGCGATCACGATCGGCCGCTGGGGGTTGCCGATGTAGCACATGTACCAGGACTGGTCTTCCTTGCCTTCGTGCTGGGCGGTCCCGGTCTTCCCGTAGACCGGATCCTGCCCCTGGTTCCAGCCCGTCCACACGTCCGCGGAGGTGCCTCCGGGCTCGCTCGCGGCCTCGTGGATCCCTTCCATGACGAGGCTCAGATCGGCGTCGTTGAGGTGCACGTGGCGCTTCGGCGGGTAGGGCAGCGCCTGCACCAGCCGGCCCTGGGAGTCGTCGATCTCCATGCCCAGATGCGGGGTCACGACCGTTCCTTCGCCGCCGTTGCGGTAGGCGGTGGCGAGCGTGGAGTAGGCGACCGCCATCTGCAGGGGGTCGGTCAACAGATCGCCCTGGCCGACCGCCAGATGCATGTTGTCGCCGACGCTCCAGGGCCTGACTTCCGAGACGTAGCCGCACTGAGGGTGATGCGCCTCACGTTCGCATTTCACCTGCAGCGCGTTCTCATGCGCGCGCCAGGCGCGATCGGGAACGATGCCTTCGAACTCGCTCGGCAGGTCGATCCCCGTCTGCTCGCCGATCCCCAGCTCGTGGGCCATGTTCTGGATCACGTTGCCGTAGCTGTTGGCGAGCTCGCCCACTTCGAAGAAGTAGGTGTCCGAGGAAACCTTCAGCGCTTCCACGAGCCCCACGGCGCCGTAGTCGGCTTTGCCCGCGTTGCAGAACTGCTCGGTCGAGACGGAGATGCACTGGCCCGCGCCGAGGCCCTCCGTCGGGGTGATGACGCCGCCCTGCAGGGCTCCCATCGCGGTGATCGGCTTGAACGTCGAGCCCGTCGGATAGGTACCGTTCACCGCGCGGTCGGTGAGGGGCCCGCCGGCCGTGCTCGAGCCCTCGAGCGCCGCATATTCGGCTTTGGTCAGGGGTTTGGCGAACTTGTTCGGGTTGAAGCTCGGGTAGGAGCCGATCGCGAGGATCTGGCCGTTGCGCGGGTCGATCGCGGTGAACGCCCCCGCCACCGCCGGTTTGCCTCCGGCCCTCGCCCGTTCGATCCCTTCCAGCATGCCCTTTTCGGCCTCTTGCTGCAGGCCGAGGTCGAGCGTCACCTTGAGGCTGTGCCCCGCCTGGGGCTGCGTCGCGGCGAGGTTGCTGGGAACGGGATAGCCGGCGGCGTTGACCTCCACGCGCTGAACGCCGCCCTTGCCCCGCAGGTAGCGGTCGTAGAAGTACTCGAGCCCTTCCTGCCCGGTCACGGTCCCGGGCGCCACCCCGTGGAAGGCGCGCAGCTTGAGCTCTCCTTCGGAGACCTCGCCGACGTAGCCCAGCGCCTGCGCGGCCATCTCCCCATACGGGTAGGCACGGATCGAGACCGGCTGCTGCACGACGCCGGGGAACTCGTTCTGGCGCTCGGCCAGCACCGTCAGCACGCCCGGGCCGGCATCGGTCTTGATCGTCACCGGCGCGTAGGGCACGGCGGTCCGCCCCCGCACGACGAGCGCCTCGATGCGCTGAGGGCTCATGCCCAGAAGCGCGCCCAGCTGCCGGTACAGAGCGAGCCTCGGCCGGCCCGCGGGCGGCAGGGCCGAGGGCACGATCTGCACGGCGTTCGTGACCCTGCTGGTCACGATCGGCTGGCCTTCGCGGTCCAGGATCTGCCCGCGCGGCGCGGCGATCGGAAGATCGCGCACGCGGTTGGCGTTGGCCTGCTGCACATACTGTTCGCCGGTCAGCACCTGCAGGTACCACAGGCGGAAGAATATGACCGCGAACATCGCCATCGCGAGGGCCCCGAGCACCGCCACGCGCAGCGCCAGCTGCGGCGAGACCGGCACGCGAGGGTCGCTCGGGCGAGCGCGCTCGAGGGCGCTCATGTGCGCCGAGACAGCGGGCTCAGACCGCCGGTCGTGTACGCGCGCCGGCGCCGGCGCCGCGGGTCATCCGGCAGGCCGCCCTCCAGGCTGCGCCGCACGATCGCCCACACCGGCAGCGCGACCACGGTGTTCAGCACGATCCCGATCACGATCTGGCGCAGCAGCTCAAGGCTGACGGGGGCGTCGACGCCGAGCAGGAACTCCATCAGCGAGTAGCCCACCAGTGACACCGCCGAGGCGCCGGCGCCCACTAGCAGCGGCGTGATCGCCGCCTGGGGATCGCGGAGCTCCCGCAGCCGCCCCGACCAGTAGCCGATGAGGGTGAACAGGAAGGAGGTCACCCCCAATGTCTGCACGAGCGTGAGGTCGACCAGCAGGCCGATCGCGAAGCCCGTCATGGCGCCCAGCGTCGAGCCGCAAAGCAGCCCCACGAAGGCCACCACGAGAGGCGACAGATCGACGTTGACGCCGAACAGCGGAACCTCCGAGACCACCCCGATCTGCACGAACACGAGCACGACCGCGAGCGTCGCGATCCGCAGGAGCAGTCCCGGTGACATGGGTGAACCGCTCATCCGCCGAACCCGGTAGAGGCGAGCTGTTCGCCCGCGGCGGCGCCGGTGGCCGGGCTCTGCCCGACCGGAAGGCTCGCCGCCACGCGGCTCAGGTTGGCGGGCAGCGAGCCCTGCGCGGCGGTCAGCACCTGCACCACGTCGAGGTCGTGCAGGTTCGCCGCCGGGCGCACGTTGACCGACTTGTAGGCGCTTTCTTCGTTCACCGAGGTGACCTGCCCGATCAGTAGCCCCGGGGGATACAGCGAGTCATCAGGGCTGGACACGGTCCCGGAGGTGACCACGTAGTCGCCCGGATTGGCCACCGTGTTGGCGGGCAGGTACTGCAGCAGCAGGTCGTTGGGTTCCCCCACCTTGGGCTGCACGATGCCCGTCGCGTTGGTCGTGCCGAGCCTGGCCGAGACGCCCATCGTGCTGTCGGTTATGAGGTTGACCTCGGCTCCGTCGGAGGCGACCTGCGCGACCTTGCCGACGAGGCCTTCGCCGTTGATCACCGGGTCATTGACCCGCACGCCGGCCGATTCTCCTTTGTCGATGACCACCGTCTCATACCAGAGGTTCGGCGATTTGCCGACCACCGTGGCGGTGACCGGATGGTAGTCGTTGACGCTCAGGCGGTTGTCCAGGCTGTACATCGCCGTCAGCTCGCGGTAGGTGCGTTTTTCAGACTGGTTGGCGATCAGTTCCCGGTGCAGTTTGTCGACCTGCTTCAGCAGCGCGTCGCGCTGGCTTTTGGCGTGCAGCGTGTTGTCGATCCAGCCGAACATGTCCCGCACCGGCTTCAGCGCCTTGTTGGCGCCGTCCTGGATCGGCGAGACGACCGTCAGGAAGTCGCGCTGCACGGAGTGCAGTCGCCCGTTTGGAGCCTCGCCGAAATATGCCGTCAGTAGCAGCAGGCTGAGCACGACGAGCAGCACAAGCACAGCACGTCGACGCCGAACCGTCTTGTCGTACACGGATGGTTGCCTTCCGAAGCGTTCAAACAGAAGAGTACCCGCAACGTGGGCGGGTCGGTCACGGCAGCGAGGTCATGCGGCTCAGCGTCGCCTGCGGCTGCGCGAGCTGCGATTGGAGCGGTGGATCGCCTCGAACTCCTCGAGCGAGCGACCGGAGCCGACGGCCACGCAGGTCAGCGGCGACTCGGCCAGGTGCGCCGGCATCTGGGTCTCCTCGCGCAACCGCTCGTCGAGACCCTGCAGCAGCGAGCCGCCGCCGGCCAGCATGATGCCGCGGTCCATGATGTCCGAGGCCAGCTCCGGAGGGGTGCGATCGAGCGTCTCCTTGACCGCGTCGATTATCTGGCTCAGCGGCTCCTCGAGCGCCTGGCGGATCTCCTCGCTGGTGAGCACCACGGTCTTGGGCAAGCCGGCGACCATGTCGCGCCCGCGAATCTCCGCCTGCAGCTCCTCGGCCATCACGCAGGCCGAGCCGATCTCGAGCTTCAGCTCCTCGGCGGTCTGCTGACCGATCAGCAGCTTGTACTCCTTCTTGGCGTAGTTGATGATCGCCTCATCCATCTCGTCGCCGCCCACGCGGATCGACTGGGAGACCACGATCCCGCCGAGCGAGATGACCGCGACCTCGGAGGTGCCCCCGCCGATGTCCACGACCATCGATCCGGTGGGCTCCCCCACCGGCAGCCCCGCTCCGATCGCCGCCGCCATCGGCTCCTCGATCAGATAGGCCGTGCGCGCGCCCGCGGATAAGCATGCCTCCTCGACGGCGCGCTTCTCGACCCCGGTCACGCCGGAGGGAACGCACACCACCACCCGCGGATGCGCCCAGCGGTTCTGGTGGACCTTCTGGATGAAGTGCCTGAGCATCTCCTCGGTCACGTCGAAGTCGGCGATCACCCCATCCTTCAGCGGGCGGATCGCCTGAATCGTGCCCGGTGTGCGGCCGAGCATGCGCTTGGCCTCGATGCCGACGGCGTGCACTTCGCCGGTGCGCGAGTCGATCGCCACGACGCTCGGCTCTGACAGCACGATGCCGCGGCCGCGCACATACACGAGCGTGTTGGCCGTCCCGAGATCGACGGCCATGTCGCGGCCGCCGAATCCTGTCAGGTAGCTGAAAATGCCCATATATTGAGAGAAGGCACGCTCGGATTCGGTTTCGCGGCGCTGCTCCGCGACGCACCCTGGGAGCGGCGCGTATCCGGGGTGTACCCGCGGGCCAGTGTAGCGGACGGCCGGCCGCCGCCGACAGGACTGCCAGTTGATTTGCAGGCGAAAAGCGCTCCTCGCGCGAGCGAGAGCAGTCGTGCAGCGGGCACGCCCGCACGGGCGCCGCAGGCGCCCTCGATCATCTGCTCAGGAGCTCCGGATACAGGTCGAGGAGGGTCGCGAGCGGCAGGCCGACGACGTTCTCGTAGTCACCGTGGACGCTGCGCACGAGAGCCGCTCCGGCGCCCTGGATCGCGTAGCCGCCCGCCCGCCCGCGCCACTCCCCGCCGGCCAGATACCAGTCGAGCAGCTCCTCGGAAAGCACGCGGAAGGTGACCGACGTGCGCGCCACGGCCGTTCGCGCGGGGCTTCCCTCGAGGAGCAGCGCGAGGCCGCTGACCACCTCATGTGTGGCGCCGCTCAACCCGCCGAGCGTCTCGCGTGCCGCGCTCTCATCGGCGGGCTTGCCGTAGACGACGCCCCCCAGGGCGACCAGCGTGTCGCACCCCAGCACCGCCTCCTCGGCGTCGGGCACCACCGCCGCGCGCGCCTTGCGCAGGGCGTTCTCGAGCGCGATCGCCCCCGGATCTCCCTGCGCGAGCTCGTCGATCCCGGAGGGTCGCTGGAGGAACGAGACCCCCAGGCGCTCGAGCATCGCCCGGCGCTGGGGCGAGGAGGAGGCGAGCACGAGCATGGGGCGCCTTGTTGAGGGGCCCCTCCCGCCCCGCCCGCCCCTCCCTGGCGCGCTGGCCACGGCCCCGCCCCGCGCGCTAGCGCTCGCCGAAGAACAGCTCGGACTCGCGCGCGGCCGACTCGGGGGAGTCCGAGCCGTGGACCATGTTCTGACCCACCTCCACCGCGAAGTCGCCCCGGATCGAGCCGGTCGCGGCCTCCACGGGATCGGTTGCGCCGATCACCTGCCGCGCGGCCCTGACCGCGTCAGGGCCCTCGAGCACCATCGCGACGATCGGCCCGGAGGTGATGAAGTCGACCAGCTCGCCGAAGAACGGGCGCTCGGAGTGCTCGGCGTAGTGGCGCTCGGCCAGCTCCCTGGTCACGGTCATGTGACGCAGCGCCACGATCACGAGGCCCTTGCGCTCGAAGCGGGACAGTATCTCGCCGGTCAGCCCCCGCGCGAAGGCATCGGGCTTGACCAGGATCAGCGTTCGGTCCATGAGCTCCTCATCTGTTGGAAGGTCCTGTTCAGGGCGCCGGCCGCGGGCGACCGCCGGGGCGACCGGCACGCCCGGCGCCGCGTACCCCGGCGCTGGTTTCGGGGGCCACCAGGGGTCCGGCGGCGACGTCGTCGTCGTCGGAGTCGCCCCTGCCCTCGCGCCCGATCTCGGGATCGGCCTCTGTCAGCTGAGGGTCGAGGGCGGTCTCGGTGCCCGTCCTGCGCGACCCGCTCGCCCCGCCCTGCTCGCGCTCCCCCTCGGCCGCGGTCGCGGTCGCGCGCCGGCGGCGGTTGCGCCGAGAGGTGGACAGGCCGGGCACCTCGGTCTCGCAGTAGGGGCAGATCGTCCACGCCTGGTCGAGCGGGCGCGAGCAGCTCACGCAGCGCTCCTTCAGCTTGCGCAGGCAGCTCGGGCAGCGAACGAAGTCGCGCTCGATGCGGTAGTCGCAGTAGGGGCACAGCCCACTGTCAAGCTCGTGCAGGCGCGCCTCCGCCGCCTGCATCTCGAGCTCTCGCTCGCGCACGTCCTCGAGGTACTCGGGCGGGCGCAGGATCATGTACACCACCGTGCCGACGAACGGGAACAGCGACGCCGCGGTCGAGCAGCCCACGAGCATGGGGTCCTGGATGCGGCGGCGGGCGTCGGCGTAGGTCCAGTAGATCAACGACAGATACAGGACCACGGCGAACAGGATCAGCAGGTCGATGACCAGATTCAGGCCGCTGCTTTCGATTCCGAAATAGGCCAGGGGCATCGGCCGGCTGAGTTTAGAGAAACAACCGGCCGAATCCGTAACCAGCCGCGAAGAACACCAGGATCACGAGGGCCACGATCAGCGCCACGGCGCCGATCATGGTGAGCACGGATGGACCGTCGTCGTTCATCTCAGGAGGCCACGCTCGATGCCTGCGGCCCGCTCAGGCGCTCGCCGGCTGGAAGGCGGGAGAGCAGATCGCCGACCAGGTAGACCGAGCCCGTGACCAGCACGGCCCCTCCGCGCCCGGCGGCCCAGCGGCGCGCCTCCTGAAGCGCCCGCCACGGCGTCGGCTCGCAGGCGACCGCGTCGAAGGAGAGCTGGCGTGCAAGCGACTGAAGCGCTGCGGGGGACAGCGCCCGGCTGCTCGGGGGAGCGGTGAACCATGCCCGCTCGCAGACCCCGAGAAGCGCGGCGAGCATGCCCGCCGCGTCCTTGTCCTCGAGCACCCCCAGCACCATCGCGGTCGGCCGGCCGAGCAGGACCTCCGGGAGCGACTCCACCAGCGCCGCAATCGCATGCGGGTTGTGGGCGCCGTCGAACACCGTCAGCGGCTCGCCCTCCACCAGCTGCAGGCGCCCGGGCACCGCTGTCGATGCGGCCGCGTCGCGAACGGCGCGCTCGTGGGCCTCGCCCTCCCAGCCGATCCCCGGCCGCTCGCGGTGAAGCCTGCCGGGATCCTTCAGATACGCCTCCGCGGCCGCCCGGGCGAGCGCGAAGTTGCGCTGCTGGAACGATCCCCGCGCCAGCAGGGGCACGCTCTCATCCCCGGCGGACACCTGCACGATCTGCGCCCCGCGCTCGCCGGCCACGCGGCCGGCCACCTCGAGCGCGGCCGGCTCGAGATCGGCTCCGAGCACGAGCGTCGTCTCGGGCTGGACGACCGCGAGCTTCTCCTCGGCGATGTCCTTCAGCGTCGGTCCCAGCCAGCGGGTGTGCTCGAGGCCCACGTTCGTCAGCACCGTGAGGCGCGACTCCACCACGCTGGTGGCGTCGTAGCGGCCGCCGAGGCCGGCCTCGAGCACGGCCACCTCCACCCCGCGCTCGGCCATCTCCCACAGGGCGGCCGCCGTGAGCAGTTCGAACTGGGTGACGTGGTCGTCCTCGGAGAGCGTGCGGTTCACACGCTCCGCGGCCCACGCCGCCCGCGCGACGGCCGCTGCGAACGCATCGCTGTCCAGATCGCGCTCTGCCACCTGCACGCGCTCGGTATAAGACACCAGGTGGGGCGAGGTGTAGGCGCCCGTGCGCAGCCCGTGGCGCTCGAGGATCGCCGCGATCATGCGGGTGCTCGAGGACTTGCCGTTCGTGCCGAGCACGTGGATCGTGTCAAAGCGCCGCTGCGGCGAGCCCAGCGCAGTCATCATCCGCCGCATGCGGTCAAGGCCGAAGCGCATCCCGAACAGCTCGAGCGAGCGCAGGTGACGCTCGGCCTGGGCCTCGCTCCAGGGCGTCGCGCGAGTACCCGCCGCAGGGCGGGGAGGCGCGCCGGGCTGCGCCTCCTGTGAGGCAGAATGGCTGCTGCGCTCAGACGTCATCTCTCAGCGCATCAGCGACGCTTGCGCCCGCGGCGTATCAGCGGTAGCAGCTCGCGGCTCGCGCCCTTGACGTCGAGCTTGCGGCTCAGCCTGCGCAGCTCGACGCGCTCCCTGACGCTGAGGTTGCCGGCCCGTCCTCGCGACTGGCGCACGAGCCCCGCCAGGCGCGCGCGGTCCTTCGCGGACAGGGAGCTCCAGCGCTTGCCCAGCACCACGGCGGCCTGCAGCAGCAGCAGCCACGGCAGGCCCTTCATGCGATCGACCTTGGACGTCTTCACAGCCGCGATCCTAGCGACGATGCCCGCTTCGCGCCGGCCGCGCGGGCGGGGTCCGTGCCCGGCTCAGGCCGACTCCTCGCGCAGTGAGGAGTCCTCGGCGTCTTCGGGCGCCGCTTCTGTCACGAGCGTGGGGGTGAGGCCCTTTTCGACGGTCTCCTTGGTGACGACGCACTTCTTCACGTCGCGCCGCGAGGGAAGCTCGAACTGCACCTCCAGCAGGATCTCCTCGATGATCGATCGCAGCCCGCGCGCCCCGGTTTCGCGGGCCAGGCCCTTCTCGGCCACGGCCGTGAGGGAGTCCTCGGAGAACACCAGCTCGATGCCGTCGAAGGAGAAGAAGCGCTGGAACTGCTTCACGAGCGCGTTGCGCGGCTCGACCAGGATCGAGACGAGGTCCTCCCGCGTCAGCTGGTGCACCGCCGACATCACCGGCAGGCGGCCGATGAACTCGGGGATCAGCCCGTACTCGATCAGGTCCTCCGGCAGGCAGTGCTCGAACACTTCGCCGGTGTCGCGGTCGGCCTTGGCCTCGATCGCGGCGGCAAAGCCCACCCCTTTGTGCCCGATCCTCCGCTCGATCACCTTGTCCAGGTTGGCGAACGCACCCCCGCAGATGAACAGCACGTTTGTGGTGTCGATCGTCAGAAACTCCTGATGGGGATGCTTGCGCCCGCCCTGCGGCGGCACCGAGGCCTGCGTGCCCTCGAGGATCTTCAGAAGCGCCTGCTGAACGCCCTCCCCGGAGACATCCCGCGTGATCGACGGGTTGTCGGCCTTGCGCGCGATCTTGTCGACCTCGTCGATGTAGATGATGCCCGTCTCGGCCTTCTTGACGTCATAGTCGGCGGCCTGGATCAGCTTGAGCAGGATGTTCTCGACGTCCTCGCCGACATACCCGGCCTCCGTCAGCGCGGTCGCGTCGGCGATCGCAAACGGCACGTTCAGGATCCGGGCGAGCGTCTGGGCAAGCAGCGTCTTGCCGCAGCCGGTGGGACCGAGCAACAGGATGTTCGACTTCTGCAGCTCGATGTCGGACTCGCCGGACATCATCATCTGCACGCGCTTGTAGTGGTTGTACACGGCCACGGACAGCGTGCGCTTGGATGGGTCCTGGCCGACCACGTAGTCGTCCAGCACGTCGTAGATCTCGCGCGGCTTGGGCAGGTTCTCCAGGTCGAACGCCGGCGGGGCGGACAGCTCCTCGTCGATGATCTCGTTGCACAGGTCGATGCACTCGTCGCAGATGTACACACCCGGACCGGCGATCAGCTTCTTGACCTGTCGCTGGGACTTGCCGCAGAAGCTGCACAGGAGCTGCTCGTTGGAGTCTGTTGGTCTGGCCATATCCGTTAACGCCCCCTCGTGCCCTCAGTGTTCGGAGATCACACGGTCGATGATGCCGTACTCCTTGGCCTCCTCGGAGCTCATGAAGTAGTCGCGGTCGGTGTCTTTGCGCACGTCCTCGAGCTGCTTGTGCGTGTGCTTGGCGATGATCTCATCCAGCCTGCGGCGCACGTCGATGATCTCTTTCGCATGGATCTCGATGTCGGTCGCCTGCCCTTCGAAGCTAGAGGACACCTGGTGGATCAGGATCTTGGCGTTGGGCAGGGCCATCCGCTTCCCCTCGGCCCCTCCGGCCAGAAGCAGCGCGCCCATCGACATGGCGATGCCCACGCAGATCGTCTGCACGTCAGGCTTGACGAACTGCATGGTGTCGTAGATCGCGAGGCCCGCGTAGACCGATCCGCCCGGCGAGTTGACATACAGGGAGATGTCCTTTTCGGGGTCCTCGGACTCCAGGTGGAGCAACTGGGCGACGATCAGGTTCGCGATCTGGTCATCCACCGGCGTGCCCAGGAAGATGATCCGCTCGTTGAGCAGGCGGCTGTAGATGTCGAACGCGCGCTCACCTCGCGAAGTCTGCTCAACGACCATTGGGACAAGTGGGCTCATAGTCCTCGCTTTGGTTTCGCTTCGCCGGCCGGATTCCTCTAGAAGGCTAGCGGCCCGGCGTCCACAACCTGCCGGGTGCCGCGGCCGGATCCTCCTCCTCGGCCGCCTTCTCGGGCGTCCACAGCTCTTCCCGCGCCTGCGCCTGCGCAACCGGGATCGGCGTGGCCGCAAGCGCGATCAGCTCAACCGCCTGGCGGGCCGCGAGATCCTCGCGCAGCTCCTCGAGACGGCCGTTCTTCCGCAGATCCTCCAGCAGCTTCGCGGGCTCGACACCCTCACGCTCGGCGGCGGGCGAGACGGCCTTGAGAAGCTCCTCCTCGGAGGGGCTTACGTCCTCGGCCACAACCACGGCGGTGAGCACCGCCTCGCGGCGCAGGGCCAGCTCGGCCTCAGGCTCCATCTCGGTGAGTATCTCCTGCTCGCTGCGCCCGGCGATCTGGAGATAGGCCTCGCGCGAGATGCCGCGATGGGACAGCGAGTGCAGCATCCGCTCCCACATCTCCTGGGCCCTCGCCTTGATCAGCTCGGGGGTCAGCCCCACGCGCGCACCCGCCACGGCCGCGTCGAGCGCGGCCTGGCGAAACTCGGCCTCGATCCGTTCCTGCTCGACCTCGGTCAGACGGCGACGGATGTCCTCGCGCAGCTCCTCCACGCTGTCGAAGCCGGCGTCGGTCGCGAAGTCGTCGTCCACGGCGGGGAGCTCCTTGAGCTTGACCTCCTTGACCGTCACCTCGAACGACGCCTCGCGCCCGGCGAGCTCCTCGTTGCCGTAGTCAGCCGGGAACGACAGCGCCACCGTGCGCGCCTCGCCGGCGCTCGCACCGAGCAGCCCCTCCTCGAAGCCGGGGATCAGGTTGCCGGCGCCCAGCTCGATGAGCTGATCGCGGCCCTCGCCGCCCGGCAGCTCCTGCAGGCGCTCCTGCCCATCGGCGGAATCCGAGCTCACGAGCGAGCCCGCGTAGTCGACGACCACGAAGTCTCCGCGGGCGGCGGGGCGCTCGGCCGTCTGAAGGCGCGCCAGGCGCTCGCGCGTGGCGTCCACCTCCTGCTGGATCTGCTCCTCCTCGACCGCTGGCTCGCGGCGGGCGACCTCGAGGCCGCGGTAGGAGCCCAGCTCGGCCTTCGGCAGAACTCCGATCTCGATCGAGAACTCGAGCGCCTCCCCCTGCGGCGGAAGGTCTCCGAGCGCCACCTGCGGATCGCCCACCGGGACGATGCCGGCGGTCTCGATCGCGTCGGAGTACCAACGCGACAGCGTCTCGCGCACGGCTTCCTCGAGCACCGTCTCACGGCCGATTCGCTGGATAACCAGGGGGGCGGGCACCTTGCCGCGGCGGAAGCCCGGGAGCTTGAGCTCGCGCCCCAGCTGAGTCGCCTTGTGCTCGAGCCGTCCCTCCAGCTCACTCGAGGGCACCTGCACCTGCAGGCGCACGCGCGAGTCTGGAAGCTCGGTTACGGTGGTCTTCACGGCGACCGGCACCCCCGCCACGATACCGTGCCGAGGAGTGAGCGCGAGACGACGCCGATCCTCGCTGGAGCGGCTCGAGGGGAGGCTGTGGACCGGTCCGGCGGGCCACCTCCTCGGCGGCACGCTCGATCTCCTTCAGGCGCTCGCGCGCCACCTGCTCGTGCGAGCGCGACAGCGAGCCACGCGCCGGGGCGTCCGGCCACCGCTGTGAGCAGCGGCCGGGACGCCTGCGCGCGGCGTTGCTAGGCGACGGCTCCGGCGGTGCTCCTGGCGAAGGACATCGTCACCCCGCGGGGCACGACCAGCACCGAGCAGGTGGCGATCTCGATCAGATGCGATGCCGATGAGCTGATCGACACCCGACCCTGCTCGGCTTCCGGGCGCGAGTCGATGACCAGCAGGTCGGCGTCCTGGTTTGCAACCGGCGCGACGGTCGCTCCGAGCGCCGAGGCCAGAGCCTGGGCGGTCGCCTGAGCGCCGCCGTTGGCGTCGCCGACCGCGACGATCCGCTGCACCGCGGCCTCGCCGCTCGCCTCGGCGAGCCCGGCCGGGGCGATTGCGACGGCGGTCGAGCCGCCCTCGAGCAGGCGCTCGGCGGAGTTGCCGACCGCGACGTGGCCCTTGGCGGTGTGCGAGTCCGAGCAGAACACGATCGCGTCTGCGCCCTCGGCCTCGGCGAGCGCCCGCAGGCCCTCCGGGGTGGAACGGTCGGTGACGACGTGCCTGGCGGCCCCGGGGTTGCCGAGCAGCGCGGCCGCGCGCTCGAGCAGCGTCTCGGCTTCACTCTGGGCGAGAGTCTCGCCGCTGTAGTCGGGCTGGACGCTGTGACGCACGTAGGCAACCGACACCTCGGCGCCGGCGCGGGCGAAGACACGCCCGAGGGCGATGGCGTCGTCCTCGTTGGCCGTGCCGTCGTAGGAAACAATGATCTTGGTGGACATGGTCACTCCTAATCTCTGGGTTGTCGTTGGGCTCGAAGCTCGATTGCGATTCATCTAGAGAGGACGACCAAGAGGGGCTCACCTAGATGCGTTCCGAAGTGCTTCGATGCGATTGTGGCATGTTCCTGCCATCAGCCCCAGTGATATTTGTGATTGGTGGTATAAGCTGTACTTATGCTTAACGCCGGTCGCCTGAGGGTTCTCAGAGAGGTCGCCTACCGGGGATCGTTCTCCGGCGCGGCCGAGGCGCTGTCCTACACCCAGTCGGCGGTGTCCCAGCAGATCGCCGCCCTCGAGGCGGAAGCCGGGATGACGCTGCTCGAGCGTCACGCCCGCGGCGTCAGCCTCACCGCCGCCGGCCAGACGCTGGTCGGGCACGCCGAGGCCATCCTCGCCCGCCTGGAGGCCGCCGAAGCCGCGCTGTCGGCGATCGCGGGGCTGCGCAGCGGCCGCCTGCGCATGGCCTCGTTCCCGACCGCCGGGGCGACGCTCATGCCGCTGGCGATCGCCACCTTCCGCTCCTCCTACCCGGACGTCGAGCTGACGCTCGCGGAGGGCGAGCCCGAGGAGATCGTGCCACGTCTAGGGGCGGGAGAGCTGGACCTCGCGCTGCTGTACGAGTTCGCCGGCGAGACGCTCCTGAGGGAGGGCAACACCCGCGTGGAGCTGCTCGAGGACCCCATGTACCTCGCCCTTCCCAGCGATCACCCGCTGGCCGCCAGGGAGCGGCTGCGCCTCCAGGACCTCAAGGGGGAAGCCTGGGTGCAGACCTCCCGCTCGAGCCCCTGCGCGCGGCACGTGGTCCGCTCCTGCCACGCCGCGGGTTTCGAGCCGAGGGTGTCCTTCGAGAGCGACGACTACCAGACGGTTCAGGGTCTCGTGGCGGCCGGCGTGGGCGTGGCGCTGATCCCCGAGCTGGCGCTGTCGGTGGTGCGCGAGGACGTGGTCATTCGCGCCCTCTCCCCCCGGCCCCCGGTCCGCCAGGTGATCGCCGCCGTGCCCACCGGCGCCGGCCTGGTACCCGCGGCGCCGGCGATGCTCGGAATCCTCGAACAGGCCGCCGGGAGCTATGAGGTGCTCGGAGCGCCCGTCTCCTAGGCTCTGGCGTCCGAGGCGGATGCCACTGTGGTGGGTTCCATGAGTGTGCTGCTGCTCATCGTCGGGGTCCTCCTCGGAGGCGCCTTCGCCATCGCGTTCGTCAGGGTCAACCCCAACCGCGAGCGCATGCGCGACGAGCTCAAGGCGATCTCGGTGGACGTGCTCGCCCAGACCGGCGACTCGCTGGCCCAGCGGCTCGCCGACCAGCGCCGCGCAGAGGAGGAGCGCGCCAGCGGCGAGATGGCGCGGCGGGCGGAGGAGATCAAGGGACTCGTGACCCCGGTCCAGGAGAAGCTCGGCAGGATGGAGAGCGAGATCTCGCGGCTGGAGCGCGAGCGCAGGCAGGCGCAGGGGGAGTTGGGGCAGATGGTTCGCCAGCTCAACGAGGGCGTGGGCACGTTGCGCGCGGAGACCGGTAACCTGGTGTCAGCGCTGAAGCGTCCCACCACGCGCGGCTCATGGGGTGAGATCCAGTTGCGCAACGTGGTCGAGATGGCGGGAATGGTCTCGCACTGCGACTTCGTGGAGCAGAGCACGATCCACACCGACGACGGGCGCCTGCGCCCCGACATGCTCGTGCGCCTTCCGGGCGGGAAGCTCATCGTCGTCGACTCCAAGGTTCCCCTCGACGCGTATCTGTCGGCGCTCGAGGCCTCCACGGACGAGCAGCGCGAGCTGCACCTCGCCCGCCACGCCGCCCAGACGCACGAGCACATCACCAAGCTCGCGTCCAAGGGCTACCAGCGCCAGTTCGACTCGACCCCGGAGTTCGTCGTCATGTTCGTGCCCTCCGACGGCATCTACCAGGCCGCCCTCGCTGAGGATCCCGCGCTGATCGAGTATGGCGTCTCCCAACAGGTCCTGATGGCCACCCCGACCACCCTCATCGGTCTGCTGTGGGCGGTCCACTACGGCTGGCGCCAGGAGCTGATCGCCGAGTCCGCACGTGAGATCGCCGAGTCCGCACGCGAGCTGCACCGCCGCCTCGGCCGCTTCGTCGAGCCGCTCGCCAAGGTCGGCCGCCAACTCGACTCGGCGGTGGGCGCCTACAACGAGGCGGTCGGCTCATTCGACCACCGCGTCATCCCCCAGGTGCGCCGCATCGAGCAGGCCGGTGCGTCCTCCGATCGCGAGATGCTCCTTCCGAGCACCGTGGAGACCACCGCGCGAGCCGTCACCGCCCGGTTGGACTCCGAGCCGCTGCAGCCGTCGGCGCCCGAGGAGCCGGCGGCGGCTGAGCCCGAGCCGGCACTGCCGGGCCCGGTGCGGGGCGCCCGCGGTCGGGCGCTGAACTCCCAGGTGCTGGGCTCCGCGGCGAGCTCCGAGACGGTCTCCAACGGCGCGCGGCCAGGAGAATCAGCAGCGTGAGCGCCACAGGCACCGTGGCCGGCAGCTCGTTGACGAAAAAGAACAGCAGATCGAACCCCAGCGCCAGGAGCGCCGTCAGCTTCGCCGCGCCGAGCTGGAGAGAGCGCCCAGCGGTGACCGCAAGCAGCGCCCCGAGCACGGCGGCGATGAAGAGGTCGCCGTAGCCCATCGCCGCCGAGCCGAATACCGCGCTCTGAAGCCTCGGCAGCCCCGCCGCCGGATGGGCGGCATTGAGCGCGTTGTTCGGGCGCTGCAGCTGTTCGGAGACCACCAGCGCGGTGTCGGCGACCGCCATCGCGACAATGCCCGCCGCCAGCCATCGCGGCGGCGTGACGGACGCGAGCAGCACGCCCAGCGTCACGCAGCTGAGCGCCGACAGCACGAGCGCCGCGCCCTCGCCCCAGAGGCCGGTGCGATCAAGCCATGCGAGCCCGAACAGCGGCAGCACCAGGAGCGCCCTCAGCGGGCGGGGCGGGGTCGCATCGAAGGACAGCCAGCCCAGGGCGAGCGCCGCGAGCACGGGTACGGCGCACAGCGCCAGGTAGGTGAGACCCTGCGCGCTCGCACGTTCCGCGGCGCCCGCCACGAGTACGAATCCGATCACCGACGCGGGCGGGATCACCGCCCAGCGACGGCCGGACAGCCGCGCGAGCGACGGGGCCCTGAGGGCTCCGGGGACGGCGACGAGCGCCCCCTGGACGAGCGACAGCAGCGCGATCGATATCCAGAAGGGCGGCACCACCGCTCAACATAGATAGATCGGGCCGCGATGGTGCGTTTAGCATAGGCTCGGTGGGACGCTGGAATTGGACCTGGGAGGAGCCACGCTCTGCGCCCCCGCCCGGGCCAGGAGCGCCGCCGGACCCCCTGCCGGAGCGTCCCGCCGAGCCGTCCCACGCCCGCAGAGCAGAGCTTCGCCGCCGGCGTGCAGCCGCCGGCGTGGCCCTCGTGGCGGTCATCGCGCTGCTGATCGCGGCGCTGATTGGCGGCGGCGGGCACGGTGCAGGCCGATCGCCGGCCGATCCGCACGCGGGCGCGCGCCACGCCGCCGCCGCGCCGCTCAGCGCCTCCCAGCAGGCGGCGCTCACCGATCGGGATGAGAACAACGCGATCGACCGGGTCCTCGCCTACACGCCGGCGATCACCCACGGCGGCGACTCCGGGAACGACGTCGCGCTCACCTTCGACGACGGGCCCGGCCCGTACACCGAACGGCTCGTCCAGGTCCTCAACAGCCTCCACGTGACCGCCACCTTCTTCGCGATCGGCGAGGAGGAGCGCTACTTCTCGGGCGGAACGCTGCTCGAGCTGCGCTCCGGTGACGCCGTCGGCGACCACACCGAGACCCATCCGATGATGGCGTCGCTGTCGCGGCGCGACCAGCACGAAGAGCTGTTCGAACAGATCGCCCGGATCGAACTGCTCGGCGGGCCGCGCCCGCGCCTGTTCCGCCCGCCGTACGGCTCGTTCAACGCGACCACCTTCAAGGAGCTGCACGCGCTGCGCCTGCTGATGGTGCTTTGGTCGACCGACACCCGCGACTACACCATCCCGGGAGTACAGGCCATCATCCAAAGCGCCCTCGCGGGCGCTCACCCCGGCGCGATCATCCTCATGCACGATGCCGGCGGAAACCGCTCAGAGACGATCGCGGCGCTTCCGGCGATCATCGCGGGGCTGCGCAAGCGGGGTCTGCGCCCGGTCACCGTCCCCCGTCTGATGCTCGACGACCCGCCCCCCAGGGGGCTGCCGATCCCCACGAGCCTCACCGGAGACTGATGCCTCCACTGAAGCGATGACCGCGGGGCCCGCCGGGCCCTCAGTGGCCGAGCTGCACGGTCTTGACGATCAGCAGCACCATCGCCACCACGAGGTAGCCGCGCAGTGACAGCATCGCCGCCTTGCGTCCCGGCGACCACACGGGGCGCTCGAGCAGAGCGATGGGGGGCATCGTCCACGTGGAGCGCTTCTCTTCGGCGGCCCCAGCAACGTCCACCTCGCCCGCCGGAGCCCTGTTGCGCAGAGCGTAGATCGCCATCCCGGCGAGGCAGGCGAGGAGCACGAGGGACAGGTAGGCAAAGAGACGCGTCACGTTCACCTTCGGGAACACGGTGCTCACCATCAAAATCAGCGAGAGCTCGACCAGGATCCCCACGATCACGCTCGCTATCGCGTTCAGCCAAGGCCGATTGACCCAGGGGCCGAGGACTTCCCTGTCGTTGCAAAGCAGCAGCAGGAACACCGTCGCGCTCGGCAGCAACACGCCGGCGAGCGCCTGCACGGAGGTGGTGATGAGGCCGAGCGGCGCACTGGGGATGAGCACGATCCCCGCGGCCGCGATCACCATCAGCGCAAAGCTCGCGTAGAACGCCTTGGCGTCGAGCGGCCCGCGGTTGAGGGAGTGCTTGGCGCCGAACACATCGCCGAAGGCGTAGGAGGTCGCGAGCGTCACGGCCGCCGCTCCGATCAGCGATGCGTTGAGCAGCACGATCGCAAAGAACGCCCCCGCCGTGGACCCCAGCTGCCGGGAGAGCTCTGTCGCCACCGCGCCCGCGTTGGTGAACTGGCCGAAGTCCGAGGTGCCACCGAACGCGAAAGCCGTGACGGCGACCAGCGCGCCGGCCCCGATCACAACGACGAACGCCCCGATCACCGTGTCGGCGCGCTCGTAGTTGATCCAGCGCGGCGTGATCCGCTTGTCGATGATGTTCGACTGCTGAAAGAACAGCTGCCACGGCGCCACCGTCGTGCCCACGACGGCGATGATCAGCAGCACCGCAGTCGAGTTGGCGCCGCCGTAGATGCTCGGTACGAAGGTGTCATGGACCATCGTGTGGACGTTCGGGTGGGCGAGGATCAACAGCGGAATATCCAGGAAGTTGGCGATGATGAACACGTACATGAACCGCTCCCAACTGCGGAAGCTGCCGGTCGAGGTGATCGCCACGAGCGCGACCGCGGCGATCGGCACAGCGACGTACCTGCTCACGCCGAAATAGCCGAGCGCGAGGCTCACCCCGATGAACTCCGTGACGATCGTCAGGAAGTTGAGCAGGAACAGATCGCCAACCGAGAACGCGCCCCAAAACCTGCCGAAGCGCTCGAAGATCAGGCGGGCGTGGCCCACACCGGTCACCGCCCCCAGGCGGATGACCATCTCCTGGTTGACGATCAACACGGGGATCAGCAGCAACAGGACCCACAACAGGCTCGTGCCGTAGTTCTGCCCGGCCTGCGCGTAGGTCGAGACGCCACCGGCGTCGTTGTCGCCCACCATCACGATCAGGCCGGGGCCCATGATCGCCAACAGCGCGATGCCGCGCGAGCGCCAGCCATGGCGCTCGCCGCTGTCGTGCATCGCGATCGTCCCCAGCGCCCCGCGGATGTCGCCGATGTGGGCCTCGTCCAGGACCGGAGGAACGCCGTCGGGCCGCGGCGACGGGGGGGCAAGCATCGTGTCGTCCTCGGCCATCTCGGTCAACCTCCTTTCCCTTCTGTCGGAACCAGGCGTCACATCTCGGCGCACGCCGATGCGGACGGGGTCCCGGGAAAGCGGTTAGGGCAGGAGGGACGGGCCCGACGGGCGTGCGGTCGGCTGGGTACTTCGTGGCTGTTCTCTGTCCACGCCGGCCTCCTTTCTACGCGCCGTTGTGCGGGCTCATCAAGCGCTCAGCGTATCAATCGTCAATCGCGCACGACACCGAAGCGCCGGCGCCAGCCGGCGGGCAACGTGAGCTCGAGCACGTCGTCGACGGTGATCACCCCCACCATGCGATGGTCCTCGTCGAGCACGGGCAGCATGACCAGGTTGTAGTCGGTCATCGTGCGGGCGACGTCGGGCAGATCAGCGTCTGTCCCCACCCATACCGGCTCGTGCTCGGCGACCTCCTCCAGGAGCGTCTCGGCATCGGTGCGAAGCAACGTCACCACGAGCACCGACCCGGACAGCCCGCCCTCGGTGTTGCACAGGAAGACCGTTGTCAGCGTGCCCGGCGCCAGATCGCTTGAGCGGACCTTCTCGATCGCCCTCGCAACGGTGTCCTCGTTGCGCAGACCGATGAAATCAGGGCTCATCAGTCCCCCCGCGCTCGATGGGTTGTAGCCGAGGAGCGCTTCGATCTGGCGCCGCTGCGTGGACGGCAGCAGGGCGAGGATCCGCGCCCGGCGCTCCTGATCGATCTCCACGATCAGGTCGGCTGCGTCGTCTGGTGCCATGCGCGCGATCACCGCCGCCACCTGCGGGTCGGGGCGCTCGCGGATGAACTCCAGCTGATGATGCTCGTCGAGCTCCTCGAACACATCGGCCTCGAGCTCGCGATCCTGGCCGACGGCCTCGATCAGCTCCTCCCCCTCATCATGTGACGCCGCCTCCACGAGGTCGGCGATCTCGGCCGGATGCAGGTTCGCGAGCTTGCGGTGGGAGAAGCGCAGCCGGGCACTGGGCACGTGCCCGACAAACGGCTCCATGTCGGCCCAGTCGAGGAACGGCCGATCGGCGACCATCGAGCGCAGCCGGCGGGGCATTGCACGCCGCAGGCGCGCTCGCGTGCTGGGATCCACGCCGACCACCCGCCACCACGCGTCGATGCAGGCCAGCTCGATCTCGTGGGCGGTGACCAGCCTCGGCGGATCAGCCTCGACGTTGACGAGCTTGCGCCCGAGCACATCCTGCCCCAGCAACACCTCGCCGACGCGGCGCTCGAACCGTTTGAGGCTGAGCTTCTCGCCGGCAAGGCGTGCCCCGCCGGGCCCGAGCTCGGCTATACGGTCGACGGGCACGAACAGCTCGCGCCCACCGATCCTGGCCTTCAGTCCCGTCACCGGCGGGTAGCCGCCGTCGGCGAGGCGGACGATCACATCCTCGACGCGACCAAGGCGCTCGCCGTCGCGATCGAGCAATGGGCTGCGCAGGGCCGACGAAAGGTGCAGTACGGACTGTGCCACAGCGCCGCGAACGTTACGCCTCGGCGCGGAGGAGCAGCGCCGCGCCGATCGCGCCGCCGAGATCGCCGAGCGCCGCCACGTGCACGTGCGGGGGCCGCCAGTCGGCGAACAGATGCGGCAGCATCTCATCGGCGATCCGCTGGGCGTAGGGATGACCGAGCCGCACGCCCAGCCCGCCGCCGATGATCACGCCTTCGACGTCGAGCAGGTTCGAGGCCGAGGCGATCCCGGCGCCGAGCGCCCTGATGGCTCGATCGAGCACCTCGATCGCAACCTTGTCCTTGTGCTCGATCGCCCGCGCCCAGATGCCGCTCGTCAAGCGGGTCCGCCCGTGTTCCTCCATGAGCTTGAAAAGCTGGGTCTCATGGCCCTCCTCCTGGAGTTTCCGCACATGCCGTTCCATCGAGGCCCGCCCGGCGTAGGCCTCCATGCAGCCTCGCCGGCCACAGGTGCAGCGCGCGCCGTTCATCTTCACGACCATGTGCCCGATCTCTCCCGCCGCGCCGAGGCCGGTCCATGCCCTGCCGTCCAGGATCAGCCCGCTGCCCACACCGGTGCCCCAGAACACTCCCAGCAGCGAGCGGTAGAGGCGTCCGGCTCCCAGCTTGAACTCGGCGTCGGTCGCGACCTGGACGTCGTTGCCCACCCGGACCTCGCAGCCGAGCGCGCGTTCGAGCGTCGCGGCCAGCGGGAAGGCCCCTTCCCAGCCGGGGAGGTTGCGGGCACTCGAGACGGTGCCGGCGTCGGCGTCGATCGTGCCCGGAGACCCGACGCCCACCCCGGCCAGCGTGGCCGGCTCCATCTCGGCGGCCTTGGCCGCGTCGCGCAGGGCGGCCTCCATCTCAAGCGCCACATCCGCCGGGCCGCCGGTCGTGGGCGTGGCCCGCCGAGCCGAGCCGAGCACGCTGTGCTCCTCGTCGACGATCGCCGCCTGGATCTTCGTCCCACCGAGATCTATTCCGCCCTGGAGAGCCACGCGGGCGGATCATCGCAGACCGCCCCCGGGGGCAGGGCGGTGCTAGATAAAGGAACGAGAGGCGAGGCTTTAGGAGATTTTATGCGTGCTTGCAGGCTTTCTTCGCAGGTTCTTACGGGCCTGGCACAGTATCGATGCAGGTGACATGACCGAACGCACCAGAGCATCCTGGGTCGTATACGTACTGGGGGCTCTCAGCGCGGGTGCGATCGCAGCCGCCATCGTCGTCGTGGGACCCGCATCGGGCAGCCAGGCGACCGTGAGCCGCACGGCCACGGCGCAGAGCGGCGTGGTCCAGTCGACGGTGTCCGGCAGCGGCAACGTCCAGGCCGCGAGTCAGCTCAACCTCGGCTTCAGGACGAGCGGAACGGTCACCCACATCTACGTCACGCAGGGCGAGCAGGTGACGCAGGGTCAGCTCGTCGCGACGCTCGACCCGCAGAGCGCCGAAGTGACGCTCGAACAGTCCAAGGCGGCGCTGCAGTCCGCGGAAGCCAACCTGGCCAAGGAGGAAGAAACCGACGGCGAAACCTCCGCCGGGCAGAGCTCGAGCGGCTCGGGCGCCGCCACCGCAGCAGCGGCCTCGGTGCGCCGGCCGGACGCCTCCGGCGTGGCGGCGGTTGCCGCCGCGAGGCCGACGGGCACCTCCCCGAGCGGACCGACGGGCACAACCACGGCGCCGGCCGCCACGACACCGGCGACCACTGCGCCGGCGCCCGCCGCCACGACGCCGACGACGACGACCGCGCCCACGACCACCTCGCCAAGCAAGAAGAAGACAGCGGCGACGCCGAAGACCAGCTCTCCGAGCACGAGCACGAAAAGCGCCGGCGAAGGCCAGAGCAAGGAATCGACCTCCACAGCGTCCAAAGCGACCATCAGCTCGGCCACCCGCGAAGCCAACCTCGCGTCGGCGAGGGCGGCCGTCAAGAGCGACAAGCTGACCGTACAGAGCGATGAACAGGCCGTTCAGGACACCAAGCTGTATGCACCCGAGGACGGCACGATCGTCTCGCTGTCCGGCCAGGTCGGGGAAACCGTGTCCGGAAGCGGAACGACCCGGGCTTCATCCAGCGCGAGCTCCTCCAGCGGCTCGGGATCGAGCGCGGCCGGGGCGGCCGGTGCTGCCTCGTCGACAGCCGGTCGCGCAGCCACCGGCTCATCGAGCTCCTCCGGCTCCTCCTCGGCAGGCTCCTCGAGCTCGAGCTCCGCATTTGCCGTCCTGAGCGACCTCAGCTCCATGCAGCTGGTGGTGCCGCTGAGCGAGTCCGAAGTCGGCAACGTCAAGAATGGCCAGATCGCCACCGTGACGGTCGAAGCCCTTGAAAGCAGCAAGCTCGCTGCTCACGTCAGCGAAGTCGCCATCCTCTCCACGAGCAGCAGCGGCGCCGTCAGCTACGACGTCACATTTCAGCTCGACCAGACCGAATCGGGCCTGAAACCCGGCATGAGCGCGACCGCCGAAGTGGTCGTCAAGCAGGAAGAAGGAGTCAACGTCCCGACCACCGCGATCTCCGGCGGATCGGTGACGGTCCTCGAAAACGGCAAGCAGGTCCGCCGGCGAGTCGGCACCGGCCTGAAGGGCAACAGCTCGACGATCATCCTCAGCGGTGTGAAGGCGGGCGAAAAGGTGGCCCTGCCGGCCGCGACCAGCACCAGCAGCTCGAGCACGCGGGGCGGCACAGGTGCGAGCCGCCTGGGCGGCGGCGGCCTCGGCGGCGGCGGCGGCCTCGGCGGCGGCGGCCTGGGCGGCGGCGGCGGCGGTGCCGCCTTCTTCAGGGGAGGGGGATGATGGTGCGCCCCCTGCGCCGACAGGCTTCGATCGCGGCACGCGTCCCTCGTCAGCGGCCGCTGGTCAAACGGGTGGCACCCGCCGCCGGCGGCGCAGGCGCCCGCCCGCACCCGGTCATACAGGTGCACGACGTCACGAAGACCTACGAGCTGGGCCAGATCCGCGTGCGGGCGCTGCGCCACGTATCGATGCGGATCGACGCGGGTGATCTCGTGGCGATCATGGGCAGCTCCGGCAGCGGCAAGAGCACGCTCATGAACATCCTCGGCTGCCTGGACGTGCCCACGAGCGGGCGCTATGAGATCGACGGATTGGACGTCAGCCGGATGGACGAGGACGACCTGTCGGACCTGCGCAACCGCAAGATCGGGTTCGTCTTTCAGAGCTTCAACCTCGTTCCCCGCACGAGCGCGCTGGTCAACGTGGAGCTGCCGCTGGCCTACGCCGGATTGAGGGGCGCCGAGCGGCGGGGACGCGCCGAGCGTGCGTTGCGCTCGGTGGGCATGGGCCATCGCCTCAACCATCAGCCGGCCGAGCTGTCGGGCGGGCAACAGCAGCGGGTGGCCGTCGCCCGCGCGATAGTGACGAACCCCTCGCTGATCCTCGCCGATGAGCCGACGGGCAACCTCGACTCGCATTCAAGCGAGGACGTCCTGCGGATCTTCGCGCGCCTCAACGAGGAAGGGCGCACGGTTGTGCTCATCACCCACGAGCCGGACGTGGCCGCGCAGGCCAAGCGCGTCATCCACTTGAGCGACGGCGAGATCGTCGAGGACCAGCGGACCCGCGACGTGCACGACGCCCCGCCCGCGGTAGCAGGCCAGAAGTCAGCCCATCCGCCGGCCGGCGCCGGCGCCGGCCTGGCGCAGGCGCGGCCATGATCGGGCCCGAGACCCTCCGGATCGCCTGGAGCGGGATCACCGCCAACAAGCTCCGCTCCGGCCTGACCATCCTCGGCATGACGATCGGCGTCGCCTCTGTGATCGTCCTGATCGCCGTCGGAAACGGCTCCTCCAAGGCGGTCCAGTCGCGTATTCAGAGCCTCGGAACGAACGTGCTCGTGGTCATGCCCAGCGGCGGTTTTCGCGGTGGCGCGCGGGCGAGCACCACCTCAAGCGTGTCGCTCACCAAGGAAGACGCCCAGGCGCTCCAGAACCCGAGCCTGGCCCCCGACGTCAAGAGCGCCTCACCCGTGGTCAACGCGAGCAGCGCACAGCTCGTCTACAACGGCTCGAGCTACGAACCTTCGTCGTTCATCGGCACCACCCCCTCCTATCTGACAGCGCACACCTACAAGGTCCAGGAAGGCGCCCCCTTCACCTCCGCCGACGTTAGCCAGCACCGCCACGTCGCGGTGATCGGGCAGACGGTCGTTCAGGAACTGTTCGCCGGCCAGAGTGCGGTCGGGGCGAACATCAAGGTGAACGGGAGCAACTTCGAAGTGGTCGGCGTGCTGGCCTCGAAGGGAACCAACGGCGCAACCAACGAGGATGACGTCGTGATGGCACCGATCACGACCGTGCAGAACGCCCTGACGGGCCCCGGGCCGGTTGACTCGATCACGGTCGAGGCGAAGTCCGAGTCCTCGCTCAACGCCGCAGAAGCGGAGGTCACCCAGATAATCGAGGAACGCCACAAGATCACGAACACCTCGGAACCGGGCTTCAACGTGCTCAACCAGGGATCGCTGCTCGAAACGTCCAACTCCACGAGCAGCGTCTTCACGACCCTCCTCGGCGAGGTCGCGGCGATCTCGCTTCTGGTCGGCGGAATCGGCGTTATGAACATCATGCTCGTGAGCGTCACCGAGCGAACGCGCGAGATCGGCATCCGCAAGGCGATCGGCGCCCGGCGCGGCGACATCCTCACCCAGTTTTTGACCGAGGCCGTGCTGGTCTCCCTCGTAGGCGGCCTCACGGGCGTTCTGGTCGGCGTGCTCGGAAGCCAGTTCGAGATCGCCGGAGTGCATCCGGAAGTCGCCACCTACTCGATCTTCCTCGCCTTCGGCGCGGCGGCCCTGTCCGGCCTGTTCTTCGGCACCTACCCCGCCGCTCGCGCCGCGGCCCTCAGACCGATCGAGGCGCTTCGCTTTGAGTGAGACACCTTCCCCCCAAGAGGAGCCCGCAATGCCACCGGAGAAACCCACCGTCGAGGCCGGCCGCGGCGAGGCCGCGCCGGCTCAGGACAGCCCCACCCAGGAGAGCCCGGCCGCGGCGCCGGCGAGCGCCGCGTACGGCTCGCCCCCCTACGAGCCGGTCGATCAGGAGGACGAATGGGCGGAGGAGCCGCTCGAGCTCCCCCGCCGGCCACGCCGGCGCCTGCTCAGCCCGATTCCGCTCGCACTGTTCGGCGTGCTGATCACCGCCTGCGGGTTCATCGGCGGCGTGCTCGTGGAGAAGGGCCAGGCATCCCCGAGCACCTCGGCGGGTGGCGCCTCGGCGCTCGCGTCGCGCTTCGCGGCGCTGCGCGGGGGCTCCTCGGGCACGGGCGCAAGCGGCGCCTCCGCCGCCACGAGCGGCGCATTTGCCGGCCGCGCGGGCGGGGCGGCCGGTGGTGCGACCGCCGGCCAGGTGGCCTATCTGGCGGGGAGCACGCTGTATGTGACCACCGCCGAAGGAAACACCGTCAAGGTCACGACCTCGCCCGCCACGAGCGTGTCCAAGACGGTGAAAGCGAACGTCGCCGGCATCCACCCGGGCGAAACCGTGACCGTCACGGGCGCGACCGGCAGTGACGGTGCGGTCAGCGCCGAATCGATTCGCGTGGGTGCCGGCGCCGGCGGCGGGCTGGGCGCGCTGTTCGGTGCCGGCGCAGGTGGGAGCGGCAAAGGCGGAGAAGGAAAACGCGGCACGGGCGGCGGTGAACCGGCCCTATTCGGCAACGGAGGGGGCTAGCATCGCTGCGAAGGCGGACGTGCGTCCCAACTCATGATCACCGACAAAGGAGTTCCATGCCTCACATGAAGCCAGACGGACGCAATCCCGCACGGGCGGCGAGACCGGCGACGGCAACCTTGGTCATCCTGCTGCTCGGCTGTCTCGGGCTGGCCGCCTGCGGCGGATCCTCTAAAACCTCAACCACGAGCGCGAACGCAGCCGCCGCGAGCGCGACCGGCGCCGCGACGAGCGCGACGGGAGCCGGCACGAGCTCGACCGGCGCCCCGCCGGCGCCGGGGGCGACGGGGTCCGGGCCCAGCCGCTTCAAAGCGATCCGCGAATGCCTTCAGAAAAGCGGGATCACGCTGCCCCAGCGCACTCCCGGCACGCGACGTGCGCCCGGCGCGGGCGGCTTCCTGGGGGGAGCGGGCCCGGCGCTGCCGAAAGGCGTAACTCGCGCGCAATACGAAGCCGCCGTGAAAAAGTGCGGTGGCCGCGCGCTGGGCGGCGGTGTGGCTCGTCTGAACAACCCCGTCTACCAGAAGGCGATCGCGAAATTCGCGACGTGCATGCGCGAAAACGGCGTGAACGTGCCTCCGCCCAACACCTCAGGGAAAGGCCCGATCTTCAGCGTCAAAGGACTGAACACCGCAAGCGCCCAGTTCAAAGCCGCTGAGAGCAAGTGCAGCGTTCAGCTGCAGGGCGCTCGGCCGGGCGGCGGTCCGCCGGGAGGCCCTGCCGGCAGCGGCGCCCCAGCGGTGCCCGGGGGCTAGGGGGTCGCGCCCGATGCGTGGGGAGGCGGCTGCAGAGGATCCGCCACGGCCGAGGAGCTCGGCTTGGTGGACACCGTCGGAACCGGCAGTGCTCCCACGCGGGCGATCAGCTGTTCCCACTGGGCAGCGCTCAGTTCGCCGCTGACGCTGAGCGGCGAGGGG
>Ga0182024_10000638_pt1 | contig 90636 bp, 78 predicted proteins | sample P32metaG_FD_120480 | JGI IMG/M metagenome (GOLD analysis project Ga0182024, IMG submission 120480) | Permafrost microbial communities from Stordalen Mire, Sweden - P3-2 metaG (Illumina Assembly) | ecosystem: Environmental > Terrestrial > Soil > Wetlands > Permafrost | place: Sweden: Stordalen... | reverse complement strand
CTGGGGGCCTCCTTCTGCCGCGCTGGCAAACTGCGCGGTGATCAGCTCCCCTTTTTCCGCCGTCCGATCCAGGATTGTGCCGGTCACTGGCGCTCGAATCACCGTCGCGTCCAGTTGAGACTTGGCATAATCCGCCTGGCCTTGGGCTTGTGCGAGACTGCCCTTAGCCCGGGCGATCTCCTCGGCACGCGGACCGAGTTTCGCTAAACGGAAGGCTTTGTCGAGGGAGTTGACACGCTGCTGGTCGGCCCCGAACTTGGCCGTAGCATCATCAAAGGCCTGCTTCGACACTACACCCTGTCCCCACAACTCGCGGGTGCGGTCGAGTGTGGATTGGTCATCCACGAGCGTCGCGCGGGCCTCGTCCAAATTATGCTCGGCCTGTTGTATTTCTTCAGGACGTGAGCCATTCTCTAGCTCCTGCAAGTACGCTCTCGCGGAGTCTGCCGTGCCTTTCGCCTGCTCGTATAGAGCGCGAAATTCGTCATTCTCCAGGCGAACCAGCACCTCGTTCTCTTTCACTTTGTCACCCTTTTCCACACCCACCCACGCCACGCGCCCCGTGACTTTGGAATTCACATTGATCTTGTGATGGGCCACGATGTAGCCGGTAGCAGAGAGCACTGTACCGCCTACGTTGCTGCTTTGGGCTTCAGCCCGGGTCACGCCCACCTCGGGAGCGTCCGAGGCGAGCATACGGTACGCCAGGGCGACAATACCCAGCAACACAACCACGGCAATCCCGGCAATGATGAAGCGCCGGGACCAGGTCGGTGGCTCCTGCTGTAGTGCGGAGCGGTCAATGCGAAGACCTTGAAGATCGGCGTGTTTGGAGTCAATTGGCATAGTCTATAAGTTCAAACGTATATTGAAGCGTTCTGGTTCCCCCGAAACTAATCTCGCAACGCGGCAAGAATGTCCCGCCGGGCCGCTTGCCATGCCGGGGCGATTCCTCCGATTAAGCCCATGACCATGGCGAACAAAACGGCTCGCCCGACCACCGCTGGGGTCATGCGCAGGTTGAAGACCACCTCGCTGAATGTGACCTGGTTCTGCGTCCCGGTGGTCATGCCGTTAAACGGCAGCATAAGCAGAATTCCCACCGCTGCGCCTAGAACAGAGAGCATTACGGATTCCAGCACAAATGACGTCAGAATACTGGGCCGCGAAAAGCCAATTACGCGCAGTGTGGCGATTTCCCGCGAACGATACGCGACCGCCGCGTACATGGTGTTCATGGCGGCAAAGCTCGAACCGATGGCCATGATGACCGCCACAAGCAACCCCACGAATTTGATGGGAGCGCCCGACCGGGTCTGTTTGGCGTAATAGTCCGCCTCCAGCATGCCGTCAAGCTTCAGACGCTGGTCGTCACTCACCCGGTGTTTGAGCGCATCGGCTGCAATCGGATCAGTGGCACGCAGATAGGCCGAACCGAAGGCTCCCTGCCGGTCGAAATCGGAAGCCATCTGATTGACATCGCCCCAGATCTCTGACTCATAAGCCGAACCACCGGCATCAAAAACCCCCACTACCTTCCAATCACCCTTGCCAAATTGCAAAGTATCGCCTACATCTGCATGCGCGAAACGCTTGTGAATGGATTCGCTGACCACAACTTCCCGCTGGCCCGGTGTAAACCAGCGGCCTTCCGCTAATTTGGCGGAAGGCCGCAGCTCAAGGCCGTCGGGCATCATTCCTCGCACACTGACATTGACCTCGCCCGTGCCGTCCTTCCGAGGGAGCAAGATGATGACCATCCACTCGCCCGAAACCATCGGTTCGCCATGGCTGTCTTTGGCGACGCCAGGAAGCTCCTTGAGGATTGGCAGACTCGTAGCGTCAAAACCGCCCGAGAGTTCTGCTTGCGATCCTTTGCGCATCACCAGAACATTCAACGGATCGCCACTGGTGACGAAGGCACGGTCCAGACCAGCGAGGAGCGCCATCAGAAAGATGGCTGTCGTGACCGTGAGCGCAATGCCCAGCGCGGTCATGCCGGTCAGGCCTTTGCGCAATTTCAAGTTACGGATGTTGTAGCTGATTGGAATCGCCATAATTGTTTCCTGCTCACCCGATGTGGCGCAACCCCTCCACAATATTCAGTCCTGCCGCGTTGTACGCGGGCAAATAACCGCTCACTAGCACAACACAGGCTGCAACCAGGAGCGCCGCCGCCATCGTAGGGATGGTGACGCTAAAGCCGGTGGGGACCCCGATCGCCGCGGGAGAATGTGCAACCAACCGAACCAGGCCGGTCGCGGCGGAAATTCCTAAAAGGCCTCCGGCCACAGACAAAGCCATGGACTCTCCCACGAAAAGCGAGAGCACCAGACCGCGAGTAAACCCGAGGGTCTTCAGCATGGCAATCTCCCGAATCCGCGAGCGCGTGGAAATGGCCATGGTATTCGCCGAAACCAGCAGAATGGCGAACACCACGGCGGCCGAGATGCTCAGGATGAACGCCTTAACATTTCCCAGGGTAGCGATAAACGACAACCGGAAGGCATGTTCGGTTTCAGTCTTGGTTGGTTCGGGCGAGTTACGAAACATGTCATCAATCGCCTGCGCGACCCTCGGAATGTCGGCTGCGGTGGCGACGTGAGTGTCGTAAAAACCAGCCTGCCCCTTGAACCAGGGAAGAGCTTCTTCCAGATATTCTTTGTGGAAATAAACCGACCGATTCGATCCCTCCACGGTGTACATGGCGCGGATGGTGAGCTCGGGATTGATTTCGAAAATAGTCCCTTGCAGAACAAAGCGGTCACCGATCTTCCAGCGATGATCTTTGGCAAGACCGCTGTCGACAAGCACGCCGGCACGGTCATGGATCCAGGCCTCAGCCTGGTCCGGAGGGACGATTTTGTCCGACGCGACTCTCAGGTATTCGCTTGCATCAGTCGCGAACTGGGCGAAAGCATTCTCCGGCCGATCGTCCTTATAACGGCCACCAAACCAAGTCAGCGGGACAATGGCCACCACGCCAGCCACGCTGCGAATCTTGTCGCGGTAGTAAGCCGGCAGGAAAAAAGCCAGTGAAACGCGGTCGCGCGTGATGACCCGCTTCACCGAATCCGGCGGCCCCGCGTCAATGTAAAAGCTCCGCCAGATGGTCATCAAGAAGGTGAGCAGCAGCAAAGAAAAGCCGATGCTCAGTACCGTCAGGATACTGCGGCGTTTGTTACGAAAAGCGTTCTTCATGACAAAGTTACTGAGTGTCATACTGGCTCAACCGATGTGGCGCAACCCTTCCACAATCCCCACCCGTGACGCGTTGTAAGACGGAATGATTGCGCTCACGAAGCCGACCATGGCAGCCACGAACCAGGCAATGAGTAGGGTAGGTAAGGTGACCGTCATGGCGGCAAAAAAGGCGCCCTGAGGCGAATGGGCTGCCAACATGATCAGCAAGCCGGCAGCCAGCGAACCAAGGATCCCTCCGACAAGAGTCAAAGTTACGGCTTCGCCCACAAACAGACTCAGGATCGTTTGTCGCGTGAATCCAAGCGTCTTCAGGACGGCGACTTCGCGAGTACGTTCGCGAATTGACATGGCCATGGTGTTGGCCGAAACCAGCAGGATGGTAAACACCACGGCCAAACAAATACTGAGGATGAAAGCCTTAACATTGCCCAGCATGGCCACAAAACTTAACTGAAATGCTTTTTCCGTCTCGCTCTTTGTAGGTTGCGGCGAGTTCCGGAACATGTCGTCAATAACCCCGCCCACCCGGCTGACGTCGCCAGGCGTTGCCGCCAGAATAGCGTAGATACCGTGCTGCCCGTTCATGTACGGCACCGCTTCCTCAACGTATTTTTCATTGAAGAAAACCGCGTTTGTAGGCTCGGCCGCTGTGAAGATGCCGCGAATAGTGAGACTCAGATCTACCGGGAAAATGGCGCCCTTTAAGATGAGGCGGTCCCCCACTTTCCAGCCATACTTTTCCGCCAATTTGCTGTCTACCACCACTCCAGCCCGGTCTCGCTGCCAAGCAGCGACTTGGTCCGCCGGGATCCGGTACTCCTTGTAAACGGTGAAAAATTCGCTGGGGTCCGTGCCGAACTGGGCGAAGAAATTTTCTGGCTTGTCGTCCTTGTAGATCCCACCAAACCAATTTTCGGGGACAATGGCTGACACCCCCGGTATCCCTCGGATCTTGTCGCGGTAGAAGGCGGGCATGGTGAACGCGAGCGAGACCCGATGGCGCGTCATGATGCGCTGCGCGGATTCGCTGCTGGAGTCCCGAAGATAAAAAGCATGCCAGACGCTCATCATGAACGTCAGCAACAGCAGAGAAAAGCCAATACTCAGCACCGTCAAAATGCTGCGCCGCTTATTGCGAAAGGCGTTTTTGCGGACAAATCGGGTCAGGGTCATGGTTCAAACTCCGAGAGAAAGCACACCAGAACTGCCGAGCAGTCGCGCCCCAGGATCCACACAGGAACTAATTGCCATCCAGCATAGACGATTGAAATGGACTCGACAAGCGGCGTATCCTCTCGCTTTTCATAGTCAGCGAAATCGTTTTTCTTCTGCCCGTGGAGATCGTCATTAGCCTGGAATGACAAATGTCACCTTTGCTGAAACCCTCAAATAACATAACGTCTGATGGCACCCAAGAGTTACGGGGCCAGAAGCGAAAGAATTCCGAAACCAACCATCCAAAATAGCTCCCACTGGTTGTCGCGGTTCTGCCGCCCATTTCACCCGAGCATTTCGGTGGGTCGACAAAGTCGTGAGCTGGCACCCCGCCGCAATGGTTGATGGAAAACGCTATTACCTTCGTAACTCCCATCTGTTATCGCCCGGCATTATGCTTAGCTGAAATCTCCTTATCCCCAAGGACGATACTGGCATCTGGCGCCGGAAGATTTGCCCTGTTCTTTGCCTATTTGAGGCTAGGAAGATAATGTCTAATAAAATCGGCCGTTTCGAAATACAAAGTGAGATCACGCAATCCGCGATTGGTTCGGTTTACAAGGCCTCCGATACGGAGAGCGGGCAGACGATTGCCCTGAAGACCGTCAAGCTCGAACTGCTTGGCGAGCAAGCCTCGGCGCTGGTGGCCAGCGTTCTCGAAGAAGCTGAGAGCTCCAAAGTCCTCAACAGCCACAACCTCGCATTGCTCTACGGATGTGGGGAAATTGAAGGGCAACTCTGTGCCTCGATGGAGTACGTGCAAGGCAACAGTATTGCCACGATGCTTGCCCGGAAAGAAGGATTCTCGGTTTGGGACCTCATGGACATTGCCCGCCAGTCCTGCCAGGGACTCGATCACGCCCGCGGGCATAACGTCGTGCATCACTCCCTGGAACCGGCCAAGATCATGGTGCAATGGGATGGCATCGTGAAGATCCTGGCTTTCGGAACCTCCACCATGGGCTCGCTGGCTGCGCACGCTTCCGGCAGCGCACCGGAGGTCTTGCACTACATGTCGCCGGAACAATTGCGCGGAGACCCGCTGGATGCCCGTTCCAACTTGTTCAGCCTGGGTGCCATCCTCTACGAAATGGTCACCGAGCGAAAGGCCTTTGATGGCGATGATGCGGACCAGGTGCGGCAATCGATTTCGGAGATGACGCCGCCTGCGCCTGACCAGATTAACCGCAAGGCTCATCCTGTCTTGAGCCAGGTGATCATGAAGTCTTTGTCCAAGGCCTCCGAACAACGCTATCAGTCGGGCCAGGACATGGTGAACGATCTCGAGCGCTGCAAGGAAAGCCCAGTAAAGGCGACGGCAACCACGGCGAAGCCAGCGCAGCCCGCCCAAAAAGCTCCCAGCGCACCACAAAAATACCCTTCTGCTGGCAACACGCCACCGCAGAAAGCAGAAGCACCAGTCGCGAAGGTTGTAGCATCCCCAAGGGTTGCCGCAGCCGCCGCTGGGGCGAACGCGCCCGGCATCAGCTCGACGACATTGGGAGGTCGTAAAGCGCCAGAGCAGGATTCGAGCGAACCATCCGGTGGTTTGGTTGTGAAGGCCCCTGTTTCAGCGTCGGGCACTGAAGCAGCTAAGATGTCCGCAGTTGCACCAGCCGAAACTGAGGTCCCGCACGTCACAGTCGACCCGATGATGGACGAATCAAGGACGACGAACGACAAAGCCGGGCGGAGTTTTTCCGAGATCAACGAACTGCCGCCAATGAAGGAAGTCTATGTCGCCCCTGCGCCGCTTCCAGAGCCCGTTACGGCGCCGGAACCCGTCGATGTGGTGAAGGCCGCGGTCTTCAAGAATGCTGCACCCGAGAAGCTGAAAGTGCAGCCCCGCGAAGTGGCAAAGAAAGCCGTCACAGAAATTAAAAAGACCCCGCCGAAACTGTTTTTCTATTCGATTGCGGGCGCGATTGGAATCATTCTGATCATTGTGGTTGGAATCGCATACCATATCCGCTCCGAGAATTCCGACGATGACGGGGGGCCGGCGCAATCGGTTGCTTCTGCTCCCGCTCAATCGAATGAGGCGGCGCAAGCACCGTCGGCGCACGGGACGTCTGCCACAGCGCAAGCCCCGGCGCCACAGCAGGTCGCTCCTGAGCCGGTAACCACGGAACCGCCGGCGGTATCGGTGAAACCAAAGTACGCCGCTAACAACAAGAAAAAGACAAGAACTCCGCCTCCCGCGCCCTCCATTGTGGCGGGGCAGTTGAACGTGAGTTCGACCCCGGCAGGAGCGCAGGTCTCCGTGGATGGCCGGAGTGATCCGAGCTGGGCGACGCCCTACAATATGCCAGGGTTAAATCCAGGCCAGCACACCATCGTTGTGACCAAGCCGGGATACTCCTCGGAAACGCGAACGGTGGAAGTCGCTTCGGGAAGTAAGTCGTTTCTCGTGGTCCAGTTGGCCCAACTAACAGCCACAGTTTCCGTGGCCAGTGCGCCCGCCGGAGCGGCCGTGTTCATAGATGGGAAGGACACGGGACGAGTCACGCCCACGCAATTCTCCGTCGACAAGGCCGGCAGTCATTCCTTCCTGTTCAGAAAACAAGGGTATCTGGAAGAGGCCACGACGGCCAATCTGCAAGTTGGTCAGACTATCCATCTGTCGCCAACACTGACGCCCCTCGGTAACACGAATGACATCAAGATTGGGGGCAAGTTCAAGAAGATGTTCGGTGGCAGCGGGGACACGGCAGGAATGGGCACGGTGAGCGTGAAGACACAACCCAAAGGCGCCCAGGTCGCAATCAACAACCGCATTCTCGACAAAAATTCGCCGGTAGAATTTTCGCTCAATCCAGGGGCCTATGTGGTTGACGTCACGTTATCTGGATTTAAAAGCGTGCATAAGGTCGTCAACGTAGACAAAGCGGGAAAAGTGGTTGTCGACGAAACCCTGGAACGGGAATAGCCCTCGCGGAACTGAACCGACCACGGAGCGACAGCTGCCCTCATTGTCGTCTTTGCGAGCTTTGCGTCCCCTTTCTGGCCTTTGCGGTTAAAAGGTTATCCGAATATTAACCGCAAAGTAGGCCAAGAAACTCTGCCAAGCTCGCCAAGAAACACAACTCTTGCCATTCCAAACTGTTCTTTCCGCTGAAACTAGTTGGGATCGCCACGAAAACCCTGCCACCGCTCAATCTCTTACGGTAGTGTTAGACTCGGGAGTTTTCTGGCGGAGGAGCGCCCATCATGGAAATCCAGCGTGTGGGAGTCGTCGGTGCGGGGATCATGGGCAATGGCATTGCCCATGTTTTCGCGCGCAGTGGCTATCACGTAGTGCTGTGCGACCTGCAGCAGAGTTTTCTCGATCGTGGCCTCGATACCATCTCTAAGAACTTCGATCGTGAAGTGGCGAAAAACAAGATCACCGCAGAAGAAAAAGTAGCTACGCTGAAGCGGATCGAGCCCGCGCTTGAGCGCTCCAAGCTTGCAGCTTGCGATTTTGTGGTAGAAGCGGCCACGGAAAAAATTGAAATCAAAGCACAGATATTTGGAGATCTCGATAGGATCTGCCGTCCAGAAATCATTCTCGCTTCCAATACATCGTCAATCTCCATTACCAAGCTGGCAGCTTTGACCCGCCGGCCGGACAGAGTGATCGGGATGCACTTTTTCAATCCTGTGCCGGTCATGAGACTGGTGGAAGTAATTCGTGGTCTGGCAACCTCGGACGACACTCTTCAGGCGGTGCGTGAGCTTGCGCTGAAACTAGAGAAAACCCCAGTCGAAGTCAACGACGCGCCCGGGTTTGTTTCCAACCGGGTGCTGATGCCGCTGCTGAATGAAGCCATGTACGTAGTCATGGAAGGCGTGGCCACTCCCGAAGCAGTCGATGAAGTGTTCAAACTCGGCATGGCCCATCCCATGGGCCCGCTGACGCTCGCGGATTTCATTGGCCTCGATATCTGCCTCGACATCATGCGGGTCTTGCATGGCGGCCTTGGCGATCCCAAGTACCGCCCCTGCCCTTTGCTGATTAAGATGGTGGACGCCGGCTGGCTGGGGAAAAAGAGCGGGCGCGGATTCTATAACTACTGACCCCCCTTTCGACCGCAGGCGGAAATAAAAATAATGCCGGCCCATTCTACGAATCCGCGCGATCTCTCAATCTATCTTCTCGGTGCGTTCCTTGGATTCTGTGCTGGGATTCTGGAGGTAAAGATCGGGGATGTTTTGTTCACGGCTCTCGTTGTCCTCGCATCCACCATGCTGCTGGGCATTCTGCGTCCGGGAAAGCCATGGCGATGGAGCGTGCTGGTGGGGATCGGCGTTCCTATCGTCACGTTGTTGGCCTATCTGTTTCTGACGGAAAAACCCTATCGCGCCCAGATCTATGAATCCGCACTGGCATTTCTGCCGGGCTTTGCCGGAGCTTACGGTGGATCAGTGGCGCACAAAGGGTGGAATGAACTGTTTGGCAAGCGAGGGTCGAGCGCTTAGCACTTAGCATTCCGCCACCATGCTCTGAAAAGAAATTAGTCATTTAAAATCCGCTCATTGATTCCATGAAGCTGCAGGGGGCCGGTTGCTGAATGCTGATGGCCGAGCGCTGACGGCCGACAGCTCCTCCAAAGGCCTCGGTTCCCAGAAAATTACTCCCGCTTCCACAGCGGGAGCGAGTATTCTTCGACCATGGGCGTTTCTGTCTCGGTGCTGGCCAGCGGCAGCCGGGGAAACAGCGCGATCGTGCAAAGTTCGACAACGTGGATTCTCGTGGATGCGGGAATCTCTTGCCGCGAAACTTTCAAACGCATGCGGGCGGCGGGGCATGACCCGCATTCTCTTTCCGCCATTCTCATCACCCACGAGCACTCTGATCACATCTACGGCCTGTTGGTGCTGGCCAGGAAGCTCGACGTTCCCGTGTACATGACAGGGGCCACGCATCAAGCGTGGGCCCGGATGATGCGCGACGAAAATGGTGAGCGTCCCGAACTTGCCCGCCTGGAGATATTTTCCTCGGGCAAGAGCTTTCACGTCGGTGATATTGCCGTCGCTCCCTTTACCATTCCGCATGACGCAGCCGACCCCGTGGGGTTTACCTTCCGCACGGAAGGAGTGAAAGTTGGGATTGCCACCGATCTTGGCTATATGCCGCCCAGCGTGTGCGACCATTTACGCGGCTGTGATGTGCTGGTCATCGAAGCCAACCACGATCTCGAAATGCTGCGTGGCGGCCCCTATCCCTGGTCAGTGAAACAACGGGTGATGAGCCGGGTAGGGCACCTGTCCAACGATGCCCTCGCGGAATACCTTGCCACCAATTATGACGGTGGTGCATCTTATCTAGTACTGGCGCATATTTCCGAGCAGAACAATCACCCTGAACTTGCGCGGAAAGCGGCGGAACAGGCCTTAGGTGGCTGCCAGACACTATTGCGCAACCGGGTGATGGTGGCGGCCCAAACGGCCCCGTTGGAAGCCATTCGACTGTAGTCCGTATGAACGATTGTGTGGATCCGATTGTCGGCAAAATCCTGGCGGGCTGGCGTTATGACATTTCCAGTCTGGCGCCCGAAATGTGTGGGGACTACGAGGAGCACTTTGCCGCCTGCGCTCACTGCCGCTCGCGGCAGAAACTGCATCGCATTATCGACGTCTCGTTGATCGCCTTGGCTTCAGTTTCTGCTGGGGTGTTTCTGCTGGCGTTTGGTGTGATCCGGCATTTCGGCCCTCGCCATGCCTTCTGGCTGGAACTGGCGGCGTTGGCTGGGTTCGCACTTTCCGCGCTGATTTGGCTGGTTGTGGCTGTTGCCACTCCTGCTCCCACCGCGGTAGTGGACGCCGCCAAGATCGGTGCCCGCCGCGTGCATGATCGCCTGCCGGCGGAAATTCGAGAACGCTTACCCGAAGAGCTGCGGCTGAAGATTACCGGTTCGTAAGGATCGAAGCTCCGCTATTTTTAATGCGATGCGATCAAGACCAAAACGATTAGCGATTTTGCTGCTGGTTACGGTGGGAAACTTCGTTCTCGCTGCGCAAATGCTTCCTCAGCCAACGCTCCCGCAACAGCGTCCTGCGGGTTGCCATGGACACGCCCATAAAGTGCCTGCTCCTGGCCCGGTCAGTTACAACTGCTGCCAAACCGGGCACGGCGCGGCCCTTCTGCAAGAGATCTCTTCTCTCCGCCCTTCGATCCTTTGCAACTCACTTGTCGTGGATTCGTCGGATCTTTCCCCGGCGGCAACTTCACCGAGCCCCGTTCGATATCTGATCACCCTATCGGGTAGCCCACCCCGTAATATTCCGCAGCGAATCTAAACTCCGTTTCCCTCGAACGTCCTGCTCTGGAATGCGCTAAACACGCGCAATCGGAGCGCCGCCGGAATTCGTTTGTCATCGCCTTGGGAGTCGCTACGTGCGCAGGGAAGTCATGTTTTTCCCCCAATTTGTTATTTTGGCTTTGTGGCTTTTAGCCTCACATGCACAGGCGCAGAATACTCAGCACGACATGAATATGCCTGGTATGGACATGAGCGCGACCGCATCTTCATCGTTGTCTCTGCCGTCTCCGCATTCTGCCTCAGGCACCGCTTGGCAGCCTGCATCGGTTCCGTCACACATGTGGATGATCTCTCATGATGGTTGGAACCTAATGGCCCACGGAACAGTCTTTTTGACCTACAACCAGCAGGGTGGCCCACGCGGTAAGGGCAAGGCCGAATCCGTCAATTACTTTATGTTTATGGAGCAGCGCTCTCTTGGCCGGGGAACGATCTTGTTTCGGCAAATGTTTTCCGCCGAGTCGCTCACCTCTCCGCATCCGGGCTTTCCCGAACTCTTTCAGACCGGAGAAACCTACCATGGGCAGCCGCTGGTCGATCATCAGCATCCCCACAATGTATTTGCCGAACTCTCCGCGCTCTACACATTGCCTCTCGGCAAGAAAGTTTCATGGCTGCTTTACGGAGGCCCGTCCGCGGAGCCTGCTCTGGGGCCGGTAACCTACATGCACCGGGAGTCGGCTTCAGAAAATCCCGCTGCTCCGCTCAGCCATCATCTGCAGGACTCAACCCATACCAGCTTTGGAGTAGTGACCACCGGCTTCATCATCGACCGCTTCAAGGTTGAGGGATCGGCATTCAATGGTCGGGAACCCAATGAAGAGCGCTGGAGCATTCAACCGGCACCGCTCGATTCATGGTCATTCCGTGCGAGCGCCGCGCCCACGCGCAATTGGACGGTGCAGTACAGCTATGGCCGCCTGTTGCATCCAGAAGCCTTGGAGCCGGGCAATCAGCTTCGGCAGACGGCATCGCTGGAGTACAACCGTGCGTTGCCAGGAGGAAAGCTGGGGAAAGGGAACTGGGCCACGTCGCTGGTTTGGGGACGAGTGCAAAAAGAATTCGAGAGCTTCCCCCTCAACAGTTATCTTCTGGAATCCACGCTGAATTTTCGCCGCCGCAATTACACTTACACGCGCATGGAATTGGTGGATAAAGACGAATTATTTCCAGATCCCCTGATCCAGCCTGCCTTCCGCATAGGCGCTTACACATTCGGTGCGGTACGCGATCTGGTGCAGAACCAGCACTGGCAGCTCGGCTTAGGTACGGACGTAACGTTCTATTCGAAGCCGGCAGTGCTCGATTCCATCTACGGAAACGACCCGGTTTCATTTCATGTTTTCTTGCGAGTGAGGCCGGGTTTAAGCCAGCACGGACACTGAGTTATTTGATGTGGCAGCTCGCCAGCCCGCGCTTTTCCAGATATTGTTGGTGATAGTCTTCCGCCTCGTAGAATGTTGTCGCGGGAACGATCTGGGTCACAATCGCCTTGGTGCAACGGTGCGACTTCTCCAATTGCTCTTTTGAAGCTTTGGCCGCCACTTCCTGCTCGGGCGTATGAAAGAAAATTCCAGAGCGATATTGCGAGCCAAAATCGGGTCCCTGCCGGTTGAGTTGAGTGGGATCATGGTTTTCCCAGAAAACCTCGAGCAGTTTGTCGTACGAAAGTTTCGCCGGATCGTAATCCACTTCAACTGCCTCAGCGTGCCCAGTACGATCGGTGCAGACGTCCTGGTAAGTGGGATTCACGGAGTTTCCACCCGTGTAGCCGGCCCGGGTCGAGACCACTCCCGGCAATTGGCGGAACGTGGCTTCGACTCCCCAGAAACATCCTGCGGCAAAAGTAGCTTTGGCCATATGTAAGTAGCTCCAATCTCAGGTTCTCGATTTTATTGGATGCGGAAAGAGCGTGAAAGTAACACGCACAATCTTGTTCACCGCGATGATGCCGATTCAGCTTTCCTTGGGAGGGATATAGGGCCCTCCTGGCACACCCCATCCCCAGTGCGGTATGGGAATCGAACTATCGGCCGAAGTCGACGCATCCAATTGCGAATTGATGACCGCTAGGCGCGATCCCCACTCCAGATATGCGACCAGTGCCGACCGGAATTCCGGATCGTCCGGCAGCCTTAATTCGTCGGCGCTTTCGAGCAGGAGCGCGACCCAGCGGCCTCTTTGTCCCTGGGTAATTTTGCGGCCGAAATGCCGCTTCAGCATATGTGCATGCCCACCCTGCGACGAGCTGTAATTCGCCGGCCCTCCTAGCACTTCCGCCAGGAACATTGCTACATGCTTGGTGTGTTCCGGGGACATGTCCTTGAACAACTCGTACAACAGATCGTCGCGCAGAACCTTTTCATAAAAGTGCGTGGTAAGTTTTTCCAAAACATCATAGCCCCCGAGCCATTCGTAGAGAGAGGGAACCACCCTATCCATTTCGAACCTCCGTAAGAACTACTCCACTACCAGGCCGCCGGTTAAATCCGCAACCCGACCCACCCGATGTTCCACACACCAGTTTTCAAGTTCCTCCACGATTTTTTCCGTGGCCCTTGGGTCCCAATAACTGGCGGTCCCGATCTGCACCGCCGTGGCGCCGGCCAGCATAAACTCCACGATGTCCGCCGCGGTCGAAATGCCTCCCATGCCGATGATCGGGATCTTCACTGCCTTGTAAGCGTCGTAAACCATGCGGACGGCGATGGGCTTGATCGCAGGCCCGGAAAGTCCGGCAGTGACGTTCGCAATCCGCGGCTTGCGGGTCTCAGTGTCAATGGCCATGGCCACGAACGTATTCACCAGCGAGATCGCGTCCGCACCGGCTTCCTGCGCCACGTGGGCCATTTGCGCGATGCTGGTCACATTGGGAGAAAGTTTCACGATCAACGGCCGCTGCGAATTGTGCCGGGCCGTGGCGACCACTTCGTCCAGAGAACGAGGATCGCTGCCGAACTGAATTCCGCCGTGCGCGGTATTGGGACACGAGACGTTTAATTCGTAGGCGTCAATACCCTCGCCTTCATTCAGAATCTGAATGGTCTGCTCGAAGTCTTCCCGGGTATAGCCGAAGACGTTGGCCACGACGACGATGTTCTTGGTCTGTCGCAGCTTGGGCACCTTCTCTTGAATGAAGGCCCGCGCACCGATGTTCTGCAGTCCGATCGCGTTCAGCATCCCCGCGGCGGTTTCATAGAGACGCGGTGGCGGATTGCCGGCCATCGGTTCTTTTGACAGTCCCTTGACCACGAATCCGCCGAGCTTATCGAGGTGAACAACATCTTCGAATTCCACGCCATAGCCAAACGTGCCGCTGGCCGCAATCACCGGATTCTTGAGCTGAAGGCCGGCGAAGCTAACGCTGAGATCCACACCCGGCTTGCCGCTTGCAGGAGAGGCTGTCATCGTTGGTCCCCGCTCGCAGTTTGCGCGGGATGGCCCGGAGCCAGTGCCTCGGTGAGAACCCGACCAATGGCATGGGTTGGCGCATTAATGCCGAGCAGCGATGCCAGCGTCACCGCCAAGTCCACGGGTTCGGAATGAGCGCGGTAAGTTCCCGGCTGAAAGGGGACGCCATAGAAAGCCAGCGGCACATGTGTGTCATAAGTGTAAGGTGAAGCATGATCGGTCCCACTCATGATCCCCACCGTGAAGGGCTCCGGAACGCCAATCACGTACCAGCCGCCCTCTGGTGAATAACTGTGAACGTACTTGAGCCCGGTCTCGGTATTAGGAACATCGCCTTTCGCCAACTGGGAACGAGTGTAATATCCACGCAACCCAATCTGCTTTAGTGCTTCTCCCACCTCGCGTTCCGCGTCGGCTTCTTTGATCTTGGCGGTAGCGAAAACGTCCTCATTTACCCAAATAAGCGGATAGTCAAAATCTCGTACATACTCGGCCGGATGCCTTGGCGACAATTGTGCCGAGAGAATGCTGTTGATCTGCACCCGCAATTTGGCAGGCGAAAGATTCGCGGCGGGAATGTGAAGCTTGGCCGCAGCAGGAGGCGCCGGCGCGATTCCGTGGTCTGCCGATAAAGCAATCCAAACATTGGCCAACCCGATCTCGTGTCCAAGAAAGTCGAAAAAATCCGCCATTTGACGATCCAGGGCCAGAGCCATGGCACGCATTTCCGGCGAATCCGGCCCCACCTGATGGCCAAGGATATCGTTCGCCGACAAACTCACGACGAGTAAATCAGTCGCCGGACCGTTGCCGAGCTTTTCGTACGTGATCAGATCACGCGCAAAATCAAATTCATAGTCGTTGGCGAAAGGAGTGGAACCAACCAGTTCATAAAAACTGGCGTCCTTGCCTTTTGCTGCCAGAGGATTCGTAGTCCGTAATACGGTTCCGCTGCTATCCTTCCACTCCCGGTTCAGGTATCTTTCATTACGCTTGCTGTCGTTGAAGTCCTGGGCCCATTTCGGTAGCTCGCTGCGATAGTAAGTAGAAGTAATCCAGACCCCGGCTTTCGGATCGATCCAATAAGCGCCGTCTCCCGAATAGCCTGCAGGCAAAATGGCAGCGCGGTCTTTGAGCGAAATCCCAAATACGCGTGCCTTGCCCTGAGTCGCCAATTTGAGTTCATCCCCGAGCGTATCGGCCAGCAGGTTATGCGGTGAGGCTCCAGCCCTGTCGCTGGCTATGCCCACGAGCTTTGTGGCGTCGTCCTCTACGGAACTGACTCTGCGCTTCTTTTGCGGGTCCCACCACTCGTTGGCCAGGATTCCGTGTCCATCTGAGTAAGCGCCGGTGAGCAGGGTCGCGTGCCCCGGTGCGGTACGGGTATTGGCATAGTTGTAATTGCAGCTGGAGAAATAGGCGCCGTGATCGAGCAGCAACCGGAAGCCGCCCTCGCCAAATTCGTTGCGGTAGCGTTCCAGGTAGTCTCCTCGGAATTGGTCGATCACAACAATGACAATGAGTTTGGGGCGGCCGTCGTAGGCGGAAGCCACGCCCAGGCACGCCAGAAATACGTTAACCAGCAGTCCGAGAACTGCAATGCGGAGGAGGAATCTCACTGTCGTGGTAGTTTACAGCGTGTTCGGGGCCGGGCCAAATTTTCCAGGCGATTTGGGGCTCGCCGTGCACTTCCTGCTCATTTTTCGATACAGTAGATGACTCATGCTTGATCTGAACTTCGTTCGCGACAACCTGCCGCTGGTCGAGGAAAAGCTGCGCCAGCGGGGCATGAATCCTACCCAGGTGCTAAGAGACTTCGGCGAGGTCAATGCTCAGAGGCGGCAAGCCATCGCAGCTGCGGAGACGCTTAAGGCCCATCGCAACCGGGCATCTGAAGAGGTCGCGAAGCTGAAAAAGAGTGAGCAGGATGCGAGTGCGCTCATTGCCGAAACCAAAGACATGCGGGAGCAGATCCAGGAACTGGAGAAAGCGGCTGAAGAATACGATGGACGCCTGCAAAAAGTCCTGGTCGGCATTCCGAATATACCTCATGAAAGTGTGCCAGTCGGGAAGACTGCCGAGAACAATGTGGAAGTCCGGCGCTGGGGCGCGCCTCCGAGTTTCGACTTTGCTCCGAAGCCCCATTGGGAGCTCGGGGAACAGCTTGGCGTGCTAGATCTGGAACGTGCAGCCAAACTCTCCGGGGCACGATTTGCCGTGTATTGGGACCTGGGCGCCAAGTTAGAGCGTGCACTGGCCAGCTTCATGCTCGACCTGCACACTGGCCAGCACGGCTATACGGAGGTGTTGCCGCCCTATCTGGTGAATTCCGAGTCAATGTACGGCACCGGACAACTCCCTAAATTTGCTTCTGATCTTTTTCGTGTTCCTCACGGCGACAAGGATCTCTGGCTGATTCCCACGGCGGAAGTTCCCGTCACCAACCTTTATCGTGATGAAGTCCTGGATCCGTCGCGGCTGCCTATCTCGCTCACCGCTTACACGCCGTGTTTTCGCAGCGAGGCTGGTTCGTACGGCAAAGACGTACGCGGCATCATCCGGCAGCATCAATTTCAAAAGGTGGAATTGGTCAAGTTTTCACGGCCTGAAGATTCGTACGATCAGCTGGAAAAACTCACTCACGATGCCGAAGAGGTCTTGCAGAAGCTCGGCTTGCATTATCGTGTGATGCTGTTGTGCACCAGCGACGTGGGCTTCTCCTCGGCCAAGACCTATGATCTTGAGGTATGGCTGCCGGGGCAGCAACTTTTCCGCGAAATTTCTTCGTGCTCGAACTTCGAGTCCTTTCAGGCCCGGCGCGCTAATATCCGGTTTCGTCGCGAAGGAAAAAATAAGACCGAGTTTGTCCATACTTTGAATGGCAGTGCTCTCGCCGTGGGACGCACCTGGCTGGCGGTGATTGAAAACTATCAGCAGGAGGACGGTAGCGTATTGATTCCAGAGATCCTGCGCCCTTACATGGGCACTGATCGCATCACGCCAAAGAAGTTCTAGCGAGAGCTGGACAACTCGAGTCGCCACAAAACGATCTGCCTGGCAGGACGCACATTGCCAAGAGAGAGAGCAGAAACTAGACTTGGACAGGGCAGACACAATCGCGACGAATGCCGGCGTACCCCCGGTGCTGATGACAGGGATCTGGCGCACAATCCGTGGCTACATCCTGTGGTCGTATGAGCGGGGGACCATTCAGTATGACGTCATGGTCACGCTCATTCTGCTGTTTGTTTTTCTCACGCCACGCTGGGTCAACTTCAATGACAAACCGGTGCAGCACAATCCGCATCCTAGTGGAGTAGTGGTCACGCCCGATGGCCAGGGCGGCTTGATTTACCAGGTGGAAGGCTCGGCGGTTGCCGGCCAGAATGATGGCCAGGTTCGCACCGAATTGCTGCGGATCATCGAACCGATCTCGGGAGAAGTCAGCATCACGAATTACGAGCCCGTGCGCGACCGCTCCGGGCACGTGCTCAGCTATAAAGTGTGGGTACGCAGGGAGTAGTGCTGGTAACAGCGGCGACAAGGTTGGACGATGAAACCTTCCCATTTGTTTCGTGCGTGCGTCTCGGTGTTCCTTCTATCTATGGCCGCGTGGGCCCAGCAGCCTGCGAAAGCTGCTTCCAGCGCCGATCTGGAGAGCGTCCTCAATCGTATAGACAGTACCGCTGCCAGTTTTCGCACCACGGAAGCCAGTTTCGTCTGGGACCAGTTCACCAAGGTCGTGGACGAAACCGATACCCAAAAGGGCAAAGTGTATTTCCGGCGTGCCGGCAATGAAATCCAGATGGCCGCTGATATCGGGGCCCCTGACAAGAAGTACGTGTTGTTCGTTGGCGGTAAAGTTCAAATCTATCAGCCGAATATTGAACAGGTGAATGAGTACCAAGCAGGCAACAACAAGCAGGCCATTGAGAGCTTTCTTGTGCTCGGTTTCGGTGGCTCAGGACATGGCCTGCTGAAGTCTTTTGACGTGACCCATGTTGGCCAGGAAACGCTAGGTGGCATAGAGGTCGACAAGCTGGATCTCGTTCCCAAATCCCCCAAAGTCCGTAATATGTTCGACCATATTTTTCTGTGGATTGACTCCCGCGGCGTGTCTGTCCAACAGCAACTGGTCGCCCCTTCAGGCGACTATCGCCTCGCCAAGTACTCCGGGATCCAATTGAACCAGAAGATCCCTGACACCGTTTTCAAGTTGAAAACGACTGGCAAAACGCAGTTTGTATCGCATTGATAGACCACCAGATCCCCGGAAATCCGAACGGACGAATCGGCGAAGGGCAGACCAAGGCTCGACGAAAAAATCAACTAAAAAAGGGTAGTGGGTCAGCATGATTTCATGCTGACCCACTACTACCGAAAAAAGAATAGAGCTGAAAAAGCCGATCCGGGGCGTTATACTCCCTAAACGGGGGTTTTTTCGCTGAAAAATGGCGATTAACGATCCGGCACTCTCAGACGCGGGTTTTCATGGCAATGGCCAAGGTTTTCACGATCCCGGTACCTCCCAATATGGACCGCAAGCGACGTGAACGCACCTCCGACCCTCGTTACGTGGACGGCCAACGCCTGCTGGTCGAAGCCATGAGGTATTTGGCCCAATCTGACCCGGTCGCGAATCGCGGTGCCATCGAACTCCTTTCCGAGCACGTGCGAACCCGCTTCCGCATGACCGACTCACCCCTAGGGTGAGCTTTCCCCGCTCCCACGTACTTGTTTAGTCGGTGCTGATCGGCCTCAATTTCTGTATCTAAAGAGAAAAGAGCGATCCATCCACTCTTCTCCTCTCGACTAAGAACCAGACCTCAGCCGCGTTTAGAAATAAAACTTTAGAGCCAACTGGATGATGCGTGGGTCCCGCGCCTGCGTAATCTGGCCAAAATTTGCATCTCCCCCGAAATGGTCAGGGTTGAAGAACTGGGTGTGATTGAACGCGTTGAAGAACTCAGAACGAAATTCAATGCTCCGGCTCTCTCCGAACTTGAAGGTCCGTCCAATGGTCAAGTCGAAATCATTTCGGCCGGGCCCGCGTAATGCATTTCTCGGCGAATTGCCGAAAGTGAGAATCGGGACATTATTGCAATCGTAAGCGGTGGGGTCGAAATAGAAATGTCCGAATCCAGGACCTCCTGAACAATCTGAGGTGAAGCCGCGCTGGGAACGCGGTGAATAAATGTGATTTGGCCCGATTTGGTCAGCGCGGTCCTCAAAAAGTTGCTCTTGGCTGGAGTTGGACTCCGAAAATATCGTGAACGGCGTTCCCGACTGGAAGCTGGCAATTCCACTCGTCTCCCATCCTTCCAATACCTTGCGCATGAAGCTGGTTCCATTGCGGAAGGGTCGGTCCAGCGGAAGTTCCCAGATTCCGCTGATGACTAGCCGATGCCGGACGTCAAAGTTTGCCGGGCCCCGGTCGAAGGCGAAGTTGAACGGATCGGTGAAAACCGAACTGTTGTAACGAAACCCTGACTGATTATCAAGGATCTTCGCGAACGTATAGGCGCCACGAATATTGAATCCATGGCTGAATCGTTTGTCCATCGTTACCTGCAATTGGTTGCTGCTGGAAGAACCAGCGCTTAGATCGGTGAATAGCTGGAGAGCTCCCGTGGGGCTGGCATTCGGATCGGTCGTCGGATTGGTGCAACCCGCGAGTGGGCGCGCGCAGTCGGGATTGGTGGAACCGTAATTGTTGAGTTGTTGCTGCAGGAGGCTGGGGAGTGGGGCGTTCACGTCCTGGGTGACGATGGATTTGCGAGAGAACGTCCCTACATAGTCGGCCTCGATCATCGTGTCGGGCGTGATCTGATATTGCAGACCGTAATTCACGTTTTCCGAATACGGTGTGCGGAAATGCGGATCCACAAGGTAGGCAAATGAAATCGCTGGAACCCCGAAAGTGGACCCAACCACCCCGCCGGTGGGATAGGGATTGGTTTGACCGAACGCAGTGAATGGATCTGCGATGGTGTTAAATCCGGGGGTAACGCCCGAGTAATCATTGGGAGTAATATCAGTAACCCGGCCAAAAGGGGCCTCGCCGCCAAACTGCAAATTCAGGGCACCATCTTCAATATCATAAAAAATGCCAAAGCCGCCACGCATTACCAGCTTTGCATCGCCGAGCATGTCCCACGCGAAACCAAAACGAGGAGCGAAATTGTTACGGTCGGGGTAAGTCAGTGCGCTGTTCGGCGTTCCGGGATCTCCCGAGTAAAGCACGTCTGGCGGTGCTCCAGGAAATTTCGTCGATTGCTGTCCTGGGAAGAATCCCTGAATCTCATTGTGCGGGTCCTCCAGGGGAGTGTTGTACTCGTAGCGCAGCCCATAGCTCAAGGTCAAGCGTTTTCGGATCTTCCACGAATCCTGCCCAAAAAAGTGCCAGGAGGTCGTGCGAATTCCGTAGACTGCCCGAGAGAACTGCGAATAGTTATCAAAAAATCCACCCACGAAATCTGCTAAGTCACTGCCCGTAAAGCTTTGGTCGCTACCGAAATCGAAGGCGCCATTGTTGTCAAAATCAAAATCAAAATTGTTGCGTACTCTCCGGATGTCAGTGCCGAACTTGAAGTCATGATGCCCATGGTTGATGGACACACTGTCCTGAAAATGGAAAGTAACGTCATGAATCTTGGTCGGGCCCTCCGGGTTTGGCCCCAGGATAAAGCTCAGAGTCGACATTACGGGAGGTGCAGTTCCTGCCGGATCGTCCGGGTTCACGTTAGTAAAGTCCAGAGCCGAAGGAGCAGTTGTGTCATGCGGTACATCCTGTAGAATCGCACTCCGGTTGGCCGCGAAGATGAACTCATTCATCACGGTTGGGTTGAAGTTGTGCAACCAGTTGATAGAACCAAGTTGCGTTCGCAGGAAAGTGTTAAACCCGGAACCAACCGGGACGTTTCCCCCGGTGCTGCCCCCGGAGGTGATTGCGAAGGGAACATTCTGACTCAGATTGTCGATGATATAGGAGGCGTAAATCGTGTCCTTCTGTCCGACGTGGTGGTCTACACGAAAAATCCCCTGATCGTCCTGGTCCACTTCCACCGGCGCTGCAACGAAATTGTTGTTGGGCAAATTCGGAAGAGGCAAATACTTGGCGATGTAGTTGGCGATAACCGGGTTCACTGGTAGCTGATTGTTAAAATAGGGATTACCGGAAATCGGGTCGACTAACTGGGTACTCGGTAACAACTCGCTGAAATCCCCGGTCCGCTCGGCGGGGCTTAGCACCGCCAGAATGGGAGCAACTGCACCCTCGTGCTTGCGCACCCCTTGGTAGGAGATAAAGAAAAAAGTTTTGTCCTTGCGGATCGGCCCGCCAAGAGTGCCACCGAAGGTGTTACGTTTGAACGGCGTAACGGAGGGCAGAAAATAGTTACGCGCATTCAGGGCGTCATTGCGGAAGAATTCAAACAAGTCGCCATGAAACTTGTTGGTTCCTGCCTTGATGACTTGGTTGACGATGCCACCTGAAGTGCGTCCATACTCCGCCTCGTAGTTATTAGTGAGAATCTTGAATTCTCCAAGCGCATCGGGATTGGGGTCCACCACGGCATTGTTGCCCAGGAAGTCATTATTGTCGGCTCCGTTTACCAGGAAGCTTAGAGACTCGGAACGCTGCCCGCTTACGGAAAACGGATTTTTGCTGCCGTCGTCCTCATCAGGAGGGAAAACGCCTGCCTGCAACAAGCCGAGCTGGAAAGCATCCCGTTCTACCAGAGGCAGAGAGACAATCCGGCGCGAGGTTTCCACGCTACCCAAAGTCGCACTGACGGTGTCCACCTGGGACACATCGCCCGTCACTTCCACAACCTGGCTGCTGGCGCCAACCTGTAAAACAATGTCCAACTTGGCATTCTGATTAACGTTCAGCACGATTCCATTGTGAACATACTTACTGAATTCGGGTTGTTCCACCGTGATGCGATACGCTCCAATTGGTACTATCGTGAAAAGGTATGAGCCATCATTCCCAGCTCGAATCGTGCGGGATACATTCGTTCCGGTGTTGGTGAGTGTTACGGAGCAGCTTGGAATCACCGCTCCCGTAGAATCGCTGATGGTACCTGACATGGTTGCGGTGACTTCGGCAGCGTGCGCTGGAGAGGCGAAGACGAGAAATGTCAGCATCGCAAGAGTGAGACTCAAAATCACCGTTACGCGTCCGCATGAGAGCAAGTTGCGCTTCATCGATGGCCTCTTCCCGTTACAGTTTCGTGTAGTGTGACCGGGTGTCGCACTTGTTTCCAACTACCCAACTTTGGGTTGCAATTCTGCAATCATTGGCCCACTGCACACAAGCCTTTTCTGCAATACTTTAAGTAATCTCTGTGGCAGCTTATACCGATTTCAATAGCCGAGGAATACCAATTGCTGTAACGTGACTGCCGGTCAAGCATTGCTGGGAGCGGCTTTTGAAAATAGTGCGCAGGCCAGCAGAATCACGATTGGGTAGCACTCCAGCGTATAGCGCGGCTCTGGATTTTCCAGTGTGCCCAGAAAAGCCGATCTCAACATGACAAATGTTAAGAGCAGTCCGAGATGAGGCAAATATCGTCTGCGCACAAGACCGGCAATGGCGGCGATAACATATAAGAGATTAATCGCTCCCATCGTTACCGCTAAAGTGGATGGCCAGGGATCATCGTTGAATTCCCACCAGCGCGGATCAGAAGGCAGCAACTCAGTTCGAGGACGCAGCCACATATCGGAGATTCGAACCAGCGGCAGCCAAACGTAGTAGCGCAACGGAACAGCATGAATCCGAGCAGCGGCCAACTCTGCAAACCTGGCATCAAGCTCGGGAGTAACGTGCAAGGCGTCGTTATAATCCGCTACTAATTGCACCGTTTGTTCACGTTGCGGTGGGGAATCAAAGGCGCGGGAAGGAAGCTTTTCCGCGTCAATGGTCGCACCCGGCACCGGCCAGTAGATCTCCTCAACCGATGTGTACTCGGCCATCCAGGTCTTCACCCAATGATTGAAGCCCATGGGCACGTATTCATCTTCTTCGTTGGCGTACCGCGGCGCGAGCGGTTGAAACCGTTGCATGGTGTGCAGATTGCGCAAGGTCCAGGGAACGAGTGGAGCGAGGGAGACCACTCCCAACACCACAGCCGCCCGCAAAACTGGAAAGTAGGAACGTTTTGTACGGATTCGCAGCATCACAATCCACATTAGATACAACCCGATCGAGACCAGTAGAAGTCCACCGTCGGGTCGTAGCAAAATTGCCGCTCCCACCACAAGTCCGCAGCCCAGCCATGAGCGCCATTGTCCTTCATCAAACGCATCCACTCCCGCGATGGCGAGATCCAGGGCCAGCGCAGTGAAAAAGATTTCCAGTGTCTCGGTGAGCGCCGCCGCGGCGTAGTTCGCAAGGAACGGGCAAAGCGCAGCCAGCAGAAACGCCAATTTAGCCGCCCGCGGCGAAATCACGCGGCGGGTGATGTCCGCGATCAGGAAGCACGTACCGATGTCCCCGAACATCTGCACCACGAGAACGGCCCGATAGTGCTCCATGCCGAAGATCGTAAATATCGCCGCGAGAAACGCGGGATAGCCCGGCAGCCGGATATAGGTGGGAGAAATGCCGTCACCGCTCAGGCCATAAATCTCATGCTGCAGCCAGTTTTTGGCAATGTCTCCGTAGATGAACGAATCGGTCGTGATGCCCGGAAAGCGGAAAATGAACAGCAGCCGTAGCGCAAGGGCGGCAAGAGTCGCGAACAAGAAGAATCGGAAGTTTTGCCGCACGATCTCGCGCACGCTTGCGAATATATCGCGTTTTCGGCAAATCTCCACGTTCCAGAGCGATCCCGGAGATCCGATCGTAGTGGTGCGGCCTTGAGTTAACGGAGAAGACCCCGGAATTGAAAAGGGGTGCCTTGTGCCCTTCGCGAGCCCTTGGCGTTCGTTGCGGTCAAAAGCTCTGGAAAGCTCTTAACCGCAAAGGTCGCAAAGTCGACGCAAAGAACGCAAGACAAGAACGGTAATCTAAGAACACGAAACTGCACCGCCACCGGCGATCGCCGCGACGGCAATAACGGTTTGACCCTCCTGTTCCTACAGCTTAGGATGAGTTGACATATCTTTACATGGCGCAACCTGTTTTTTACGATCCTCGACAAGCACGCTGGAAGCGGTTAAGGCGATTCTTCGACGCCGCCGGTGTTGCCGCCACTTTGATCATCATCTTTTTTATTTACACAGCTTTACGCAGTGAGCCCCTCCCGGAACTCCTCTTACCCCTGCAAAAGAAGCCGTATCACGCATTGAAAGAACGGGAAAAAGAGAAAGCGAAGGAGAAGCGTCGCTTAGCGGCGCTGCGTGGCCATAGAAAATCGAAATCCGCGCCATCGCAAGTCAAGCTCAATTCTGTGGAAGGCATTCGCGCTGGTTTCTATGTCCCCTGGGACGCGGCCAGCTTTTCCTCTTTGCGCGAGTATGCTCGCCAAATTGACTTGCTTTATCCCGAGTGGTTGCATGTTCTGACACCGGATGGGCATTTGCAGGGGGTCGACGAAGAGACCAACAACTTTTTCGATCTCGTACAGGGTTCCACGCTTCGGCCCGTGGATAACAAGGTCATGCCATTCCTGAAGTCAGAAGACACGGGAATGGAAGTCTTTCCACTGGTGAATAACTTTGACGGCCTGGACTGGGTCGACATTAGCCCGTTCCTGAATGATCCCGGGGCCAGAGCCTTATTTCGCCAACAGGTCGCGGTGTTCCTCGCCACCGACAAGTATCACGGACTCATGGTGGACTTCGAAGCCTTTCCCAAGAAAGGGCAGGCGGGTTTTCTTGCGCTGCTGAATGAACTGGCCAGCGACCTACACGCCAAAGCCATGAAGCTGTACGTAAGCGTGCCCTCTCACAACAACGAATGGAATTATCCCGCGGTTGCCGCCGCATCGGACGGCGTGGTTCTAATGAACTACGACGAACACTACGGAGGGGGAACACCGGGCCCCGTCGCTTCGCAAGACTGGTTCGTGGATAACATGAAATTTGCCACGAAGCTGATCCCCAAGGAAAAGTTGATCTGCGCCATTGCCAACTTCGGTTATGACTTTGTGCAAAAGCCCAAGAGCGGCAAATTGCCCAACGACGTAAAAGACAAGAATCAATCGGTTCAGGAGGCCTGGCTCGCGGCGCGTGATTCGGAAGAGGATGTTGATTTCGATGGCGACAGCATGAATCCTCACGTCACTTACCTTGACGAGCACAATCTGCAGCATGACATCTGGTTTCTTGATGCGGTGACCGCGCTCAATCAAATGCGGGCGGCGCAAGCCCTCGGTATTCAAACGTTCGCACTATGGCGCTTGGGATCCGAGGACCGCTCGCTGTGGCGAGTGTGGGATGTGCCCGGCGACTGGGCTGCTCCCTCCAAGCTAAAAGACGTCCCCCCCGGCCAGGACGTGGATATGGAGGGAACCGGGGAAGTTCTGAGCATCGAGGCGCGGCCGGCCAACGGGCAACGCGATCTTAAGCTAGACACAGCGTCCAGCCTGATTACCGACGAGACTTTCGATCCCTTGCCCGAGCCCTACCGCGTGGCACGTTACGGATCGAGCCTCAACCAGGTTGCGCTCAGTTTCGATGACGGGCCCGACCCTGAGTGGACCCCCAAAATTCTCGATATTTTGAAGCGCGAACATGCGACCGCGACCTTCTTTCTGATCGGCATCGAAGCCGATCATTTCTCTGGCCTCGCGGAGCGAATCTACCGGGAAGGCAATGGAATCGGGAACCACACCTTTACTCATCCCGATATCAGCAACCTTTCCGGCAGCTACATGAAGGTCGAAGTCAATCTCACCGAGCGCCTCTTTGCCAGCCGCATGGGGATCAGGACACTCTTTTTTCGGCCGCCCTACTCCGTTGACTCGGAGCCGGACACAGAAGACCAAGTTCGTCCGCTTGAGTTCACCCAGGATATGGGCTACATCACCGTTAGCGACAAGATCGACCCCAACGATTGGCAGAACGATCCCCGACCCACAGCCGATCAGATCGCGTCCCGCGTCCTGGAACATTTGCCGCCCTGCGCGCCCGGTGATCTGGGGTGCGGCAACATCATTCTGCTGCACGATGGCGGCGGAGATCGCAGTCAAACCGTGCTGGCCTTGCCCAAAATTATTGAAGGCATCCGAGCCAAAGGGCTTGAGATTGTTCCCGTTTACGAGTTGATCGGCAAGACCAGGGCCGATGTCATGCCCCCCATTCCCGCGAACGAGCGCTTGGCCGCCAGTTTAACTTTGATCGGGTTCTGGTTGTTCGACGTGGGCTTCAAGGGAATCACATGGATATTCTTTCTCGGCGATTTGTTGATGACCGGCCGTCTTTTGTTTATTGGCGCATTCGCAATTTTTGACCGTCTGCGCCAGTCGCGCTACGGAACGCCGGGCGAGGTGGAAAGTTATAAGCCTAGAGTCGCAGTGTTGGTCCCCGCTTATAACGAGGAGAAAGTGGTTGAGCGGACGGTTCGCGCCGTACTTGCCTCGGACTACCCCAATTTGCGTGTGATTGTCATTGACGATGGATCCAGCGACAGAACCTTGCAAGTGGCGGGTGCAGCTTTCGCTGCCCATGAGGTTACCGGCCGCGTCCTTATCCTGACCAAACCCAACGCCGGTAAAGCTGATGCCTTGAATTTCGGGCTACAATATCTCGCCGATGAGGAAATCTTTGTCGGTATCGATGCCGATACCGTAATCGCTCGTCAGGCGATCTCCCGCCTGGTACCCCATTTCCTCAACCCCAAGGTTGGCGCTGTGGCGGGAAATGCCAAGGTCGGTAACCGCATCAATCTCTGGACTCGCTGGCAGGCGCTCGAATACATCACCAGTCAGAACTTCGAACGCCGCGCTCTGAATACGCTGGGGGCTGTAAGCGTGGTGCCGGGGGCAATCGGGGCTTGGCGGACTTCAGCCGTACGCGAAGCCGGAGGCTATCACACCGATACCGTGGCGGAAGATGCGGATCTCACCATGGCCCTATTGCGGCGCGGCTATCGAGTGGAGTACGAAGACATGGCGCTAGCATACACCGAGGCTCCAATCAATGCGAATGGCCTCATGCGCCAACGCTTCCGCTGGTCGTTTGGAATCCTGCAGGCCGTCTGGAAGCATCGTTCGGTGTTCGCCCGCAAAGGAATGTTGGGATGGGTGGCTTTGCCCAACATCGTCATCTTCCAAATCCTGCTCCCGCTGGTGTCCCCGTTTATTGACATCATGTTTGTGGTGGGCACCGCCTGGTACTTCGTCCAGAAGTGGTTTCATCCAGACTCCACCGACCCTGCCAGCTTCCAGCGATTGCTGCTGTTCTTCGCTGCGTTTCTGATTATTGACTTCATCACCTCGGCCATTGCGTTTGCACTGGAACGCCGTTTGCCGGAGTCGCGCGAAGATTTCTGGTTGTTGAGTCAGGTATGGCTGCAACGTTTTGCTTATCGCCAGTTGTTTTCGGTGGTGCTGTTCAGGACGGTCAAGCGTGCCATCGGAGGCCAGAGCTTTGCATGGGACAAACTCGAGCGCACCGCCGCCATGAGCTACCGTCCTTCCGAGGACCACGATTCACTACAGGTACGCTGACCTTCTTTGCTCGAGCGGGGAGTTCTTCGGTAAGAAAGACACTGCATGGCCCGAACCATCATCGAACCATTCCGCATTAAGAGTGTCGAACCCATTCGCTGGACCACTCGTAAAGAACGCGAGCACCTGCTGCGTGCCGCGCACTACAACCTTTTCCTGCTCCCCGCCGCCGATGTCCTGATCGACCTTCTCACCGATTCCGGCACCGGTGCCATGTCCACCCACCAGTGGGCCGCCATCATGGAAGGCGACGAGAGCTATGCGGGCAGCAAAAGTTTCGATCGCTTCCGCAAATCCGTTCAGGACATTTTTGGCTTCGAGCATATCATTCCCACCCACCAGGGCCGTGCCGCCGAGCGCATCCTGTTCAGCGTGATGTGCAAGAAGGGCGACGTCGTGCCCAACAACACTCATTTCGATACCACGCGCGCCAACGTCGAATTCGTCGGCGCCGAAGCCGTGGATCTGGTCATCCCGGAAGGCAAGCAACCCAGTCTGGTGCATCCCTTTAAGGGCAATATGGATGTGCAGGCACTGGAGAGTCTGATCGAGGACGTTGGGCGCAAGCGCATTCCGCTCGTAATGCTCACCGTCACCAACAACTCCGGTGGCGGTCAGCCAGTTTCCATGGAAAATATCCGGCAAGTCAGCGCGGTCTGCCAGCGGAACAAGATCCCGCTGTACTTCGATGCCTGCCGCTTCGCGGAAAACGCCTATTTCATCAAGCTCCGGGAAAAGGGGCACGAATCGAAAACTCCCAAGCAGATTGCGCAGGAGATGTTTTCCCATGGCGACGGCTGCACCATGTCCGCCAAGAAAGACGGCATGGCAAATATCGGCGGATTTCTGTGCACCAACAACGATCTGCTGGCGCAGCAGGAGAAAGATCTCCTGATCTTGACCGAAGGTTATCCCACTTATGGAGGCCTTGCCGGACGCGATCTGGAAGCAATCGCCGTCGGTGTGCAGGAAGCTCTGGAAGAAGATTATCTGCGTTATCGCATCGCTTCCACGTCATATCTTGGCAGCCACATCGCGGAACAGGGCGTGCCCATCGTGCAGCCGCCCGGTGGCCATGCGATCTATATTGACGCCCGCGCTTTCTTGCCTCACGTTCCGCAGGGGCAGTTCCCCGGCGTGGCCTTGGGTGCCGAGCTCTATCTCGAAGGTGGAATTCGCTCAGTTGAGATCGGCTCGCTGATGTTCAGCGCTGCCGCCAAAATGGACTTGGTCCGCTTGGCGATTCCGCGCCGCGTCTACACCCAGAGCCATATCGATTATGTGGTGGAAGTTATCCTCGAAGTCTGGAAACATCGGGAAAACATTAAGGGTCTGAAACTGACCTACGAAGCCCCATTCCTGCGTCATTTTACGGCTCGCTTGGAACCAGCAACTGTCAATTGCGACTAGCAGGAATCGATTCGATCTTGGTTCAGCCCCGCAGGGGCGCATTTGATAGCCCGGCACGGAAGTGCCGGGGAGAGGGGAGCGTCGAGCGAGTCCGGCGAGGGACGGTAGCTCACTGTTCACGCCGCACGCTGTCTTCGAACTTCCACCTCAGCTCCCGTCGCCGAAATCCACTCCCCTTCTGGGTTCCATCACACTCCGATAAACCTGCGCAATCTCTCTTGCGATCTGAGGCCACAAGAAGTCTTCGCGGATTCTCCGCTCGGCCGCTCGCACGGCCACTTCGCGCAGCTCGGGATCGGGTATGGGCAGCTCTAACATATGTTGCAAATCGGTCACATCCCGGCGCTGGAAAGTAAAGCCTGCTCCCTCGAGCACTTCCAGGTTCCCCCGGGATATCGCTGGCCAGCACGCATACGCCAGCTCCCATCGCGTCGAGCAAGGCGAGAGAGAGTCCCTTGATATCCGAAGGCAGAACGAAAAAGCATGGTTGCCGGGGGCGGGATATAAACCGTCCCGTCCAAGGTTCCGCAATTCAGCACTCGCAACCCATGCCCGAATCTGTCTACAATGTGCTTTCGCGCCTGAGGGCACACTGCTCCAAGTCGAAAATGGTCAAATCAGAAACCACCAACTCTGTGAGTAAAACCCGCCGTGGGACCGTCATCGCTTCCGGCCTGCTGTGTGGCGTCCTCGCCTTGGTTGTGATGTATACCAAGCGCAGCGCGTTTTACAGCCTCCGGGCTGTGGTTGTGGTGGCGGCTATTGGATTCGTCGCGGTGCTGCTCCAACTGCGCCTCCGCAATCGCGAAAAGACGCCCGTCGTGCATCCGCCCGTGTGGCTGAACATTCTGGGCATCCTGTTTGCCTTGGCAGCATTGTTTGCGGACAATCTAAAATTAAGCGCTCCGGTGTCCCAGCTGATGGCCCTGGGTGCGGTCGGGAGTTTCGCCATCAGCGGTGCGCTGATCCTGCATGTCTTGCGCAAAGATCGCATCGCCCCAAGTGAGTAATGACTTGAAAGACCCGGTGCAAGACACGACACAAGACGAGGAAAAAGAAGCGGCCGCCCATGCCAGCCTGCAGTTCGTGTATGACGGCCAGATTGTGGGATTGGGCACCGGCTCGACTGCGTCCCACGCGGTACGGCTGCTCGGGGAACGGGTGCGAGCCGGCTTGAAGATCCGCGGCGTTCCTACCTCTGCGCGCACCCAAGATCTCGCCGACAGCCTGGGCATTCCTCTGCTTACGTTGGACGAAGTCCAACAAATTGATGTGACCATCGACGGCGCCGATGAAATTGACCCCCAACTACAGCTGATCAAAGGCGGCGGGGGCGCGCTGCTGCGGGAAAAAATTATCGCCTCAGCCTCACGGCAAATGATCGTCGTGGGCGATGCCAGCAAACAGGTCTCGATGCTGGGCAAATTTCCCTTGCCGGTCGAAGTGATCCCCTTTGCCCAGGTGCTGGTGGGGAAACGGATCAGCGCGCTGGGCGCTTCGGTTCGTCTGCGGATGGATGCGTCTGGCAAACCATTCGTCACCGACGAGGGCCATCACATCCTCGATTGTTCCTTCGGCCAGATTCCCGACCCGCCAGCCCTGGCCCGCCAGCTCAGCGACATGCCCGGCGTCGTCGAGCACGGCCTGTTCATCAATCTGGCCAGCGTGGCCCTGATCGCCAAGAATGGGAAAGTGTTGGCCTTGCGACGCTGACTCGGAAGGGGATTTGTTCTTGGGCGGCCTTGCAAAATTAGAGAAATGTTTCCCGAGCTATCTTCCGTGTCATTCTCGTTTCGGCAATCCCAGTTCTTCTAGCGGTCGGCATTGGTTCTTTGATTCGGCCAGAGAAGAAAATGAGCGCTGTTCGGGCACTCAGTTCGATCCCGAGATCGTGACGACGTTCCTCAACATGCCCACTAACATCTGGAGAGATCTAAGAGAAGAAATTGCTTTTAAGGGCTGAACCCCTCGGGCGGCGTGGGGGGTAGCCCACCTTTTTTTCCACTCAACCGATAACCGCGGTTGCTCCATCCGTTGCGGGGGGTTTCAAAGGGTGGGCTGTTCATTGGCCACATCATCGGGCGGACGATGCGGAACGCAGATGACAATGACCACCCTGGCAAGAAATGCAAGAACGGGGCAGCCTCGGTCAGAGCATGGAACGTGAGAAAGGTGGGCCACCGGTCAATGCGAGTAGTTACCCTTGAACGCGCGATAGATGACGTAAAACCAGGAGCATATACCATGCACTATCGCCCACAAGATGGAGTGATTCAGCTGGAAGGAAAGAATCATCGCAAGCGCTGATCCGAAGCTGATACCTGCAGTGGCTGCACTCGTCTGATTGCTCATAAAGTCTTCAAGCGTAGCACAAGGGCTGGTGCGGACATCTCCACTAACGGCGCTTGGTTGTCTTTTTTCCTCGGACAAGGCTAGTGAGTGACCGGGTATATTCTTCCATGGTTTCGGGAACGACTTTGTTGAGTACAAATTGTCCTTCGCGGCGGCATGCGATCAGCCGAGCGTCGGCAAGAACTTTAAGGTGGTGGGAAACGGTCGCGGGCGTGACCCCTTGCAGGGAGACGATTTCACCGCAATTCATCTGCTTTTCCCGGGCGATTGCCTCAAAAATCATCAGCCGGGTCTCATCGCCTAAAGCTTTGGAAATCTTTTCGATCTGGGTGCGATCCATCATCTGGCAGTCAGTGTGACGAACTTTCCGTCCCGGGTCGGTCCCGGGGATCCAGCGTCCACAAAAATACCTGCGACTAATCATTTAGATGCTCATCTAAGTATCCGTGACTCGATAAAAGCATTCTTACGAGCTTTCGAATTGCTGATGCGAATGTTAAGAAGATACGAAATCTAATAGCCCATTTGGGTGGAGACAATTATGCGCAGACTAGAAGGCAAAGTTGCAGTGATTACCGGCGGAAATAGCGGAATCGGATTGGCCACCGCCAAGCGGCTGCAGGATGAAGGGGCGCGCGTGGCGATTTCCGGGCGCAGCCAGAAAACGCTGGACGAAGCCGTGAAACTGCTCGGCAAAGATGTGCTCGCCGTGCAGGCGGACGTTGCCAAGCTCATGGACACGGATAAATTGTTCGCCGCGGTGCAGCAGAAGTTCGGGAAGATTGACGTTCTCTTCGTCAACGCCGGAGTTGCGAAATTCGTTCCTCTGGAAGCAGTCACCGAAGCGCTCTATGACGAACTCTTCGATATCAATACCAAAGGCGCATACTTCACCATCCAGAAGGCGCTGCCGCACTTGAACGACGGTGCATCGATCATTCTGAATACCAGCGTCGTCAGCCACCTCGGGGTCGCGAATGGAACCGTTTACGCAGCCACCAAGGCAGCGATGCGCTCGCTGACTCGATCCATTGCCGCCGAGCTGGTGGGCCGCAATATTCGCGTGAACGCCGTGGCCCCAGGCGCGACTGAAACGCCTATCTTTGGGCGCACCGGACTTCCCAAAGAAGCGCTCGATGAGTTCGGCAAGATTTTGTTGGCGGGCATACCTATGAAACGATATGGCCAGCCAGAAGAAATAGCTGCTGCCGTCGCATTTCTGGCTTCGTCGGACGCGTCCTTCATCACCGGAGTAGAAATTGACGTCGATGGAGGCAAGGGACAAATTTAAGTTTGGCTCTCTTCAATTCTGGGTTTTCTGGCGAGTTGGCCGGGGATGAGTTCCCATGTCTGGCAGACATGGGGTCCCCGGTTTGGGTATATTTTCGCGGGAAGCTTGGGTCACGCCCGCCGGACGGCTGCCGCCTGCAATCGAAAAAAATCATGCAAAAATCGTCCTTGGATCGGCCATTGAACAATCATAATGTTCGGGTTACCAAGTGAAACAATAATGGTCATCTCACCTACTGAAAACGTCCCTTCAAGAGACCTCGTCACGTCCAAAATTCACCCGTTGGAACCTCTGAGCGCAGCTGAGATCGCAGAAGCCGTGCGTCTCTTGAAAACCAACCCAGTATTCACAGCCACTACGCGGATCATCAGCGATAACTCGTTTCCCTATGCTTCGCCGAATGCTTGGTGGAGGAAACGAGCGGCTTTGTGCACTACCACGTCTGGGTAACACCGTTTGAAGAAAATGAGAAATACGCTGCTGGTGACTATCCCAATCAGAGCTCCGGCGGCGATGGGTTGATTCGTTGGACGGAGGCGGATCGGCCCGTGGCCAATACCGACATTGTCTTGTGGTATACCTTCGGCCACACCCATATTCCGAGGCCGCAAGATTACCCGGTAATGCCGGCACCCCACATTGGCTTTTTGCTGAAGCCCAATGGATTTTTCGATCTAAACCCGGCCACAATCTGCCACCTTCCGCGGTCAAAAAGGAAGGTGTCGCGCGGCCCATTCCTGCTGTAAGACGGGTAGCTGAGGCGCCAGAGGAGAGACTTCCAGCAGGCGCGCAACGCAGTACCATCGAGTTGCGTAGCGCGCCCTAGTCCGGAATTACTGAAAAAGATTCAGTGTGTTGGAAGCGTCATCCACATAGTAGAGACCCTGGCCTTGAACATCGACCATGCCGAACAATGCGCCTGCTCCGGGAGGCGTGCCTGTGCTGTCCAGGAGTGTTTTCGAAATCTGCTGACCTGCCGGCGTTATTTCAGTCAGATATCCGTTGTTTCCGTTGACCGCCAGGATATCGCCGTTGAGCGCGAGAGCTAAACCGAGCGGGTCATCTAAACTGCCGCCGTGAGTGAGCGTGGTACCCAAGCGTGCCGTGGAGACGCGCGACAGTGGATTCGAGATTGCCTGGATCCGGTTGCGCAAGCTATCGGCCACGTATAGCGTACTGCCGTCTTTACTTACCGCAAGTCCGGTGGGCCCGATCACCAAAGCGGCGGGGTCGGTGCGTTCGGCAAACCCTGAACCAATGGTGGTAATCGCCTGTAGACTAGGCATCGATCCTTTCTTAATGCTGAGGTCCAACCGGATCACCGTGCCGCCGTGTACGATCACACCTCCCGCAGCGACCGTGCCGTTCAAGACATTCGTCACGAAAAGCGCCGCGCTGCGTCCGGAATCAAGCGCGGCCATGTCCCATGGACCATTGATGAGCGAGTCAGAGAATGTTTCGACGACGTTTCCGGTGCTGTCCAAGACAATCAAACATCCTGCCTGAGCGGTTGCCGAGGTCCCGTCGGTAGTCGGCAGACTGCCAACAATGACCCAGCCCGTGCGCAAGACAGCCAAAGCCGTAGTCAAACCTACGCCACCCGGACAAGCGCCTGGCAAGGTGGTGGCATCGATCGCGGCAAACAGGCTCGTCGTGCCGCCAGGGGTAATTTGCACGATCGTGGTCCCAGTACCCTGCAGATTGGAGCTAGCGTTGAAATTGCTGACGAGGATGTTTCCCGCCACCAGCGCACCGGTTGTCTTGGGCACGCGTACGATTCCGTAGGGATTGATATCTCCGTTGCTGGGAACGGTCGACGCGACGACAGTGATGTTTTGTGCGTGCGCCACTTGTTGAGTGCCAACCAAGGTCAGCATGGTTAGAACAGCGACTACGAGAATTCGCACTGCGCCAGATATTGGCTGGGAAAGTTGTCTTTGACTTGTCATTTTCTGTCTCCAAGGCCTTGCGATGGACATTCTAAGGAAGCAAGGCGCGGCCGTTGGCACCTGCTTCTGCGGTACAGGCCACACTACGGCCCGCAAAGGGGGCAATTGTCAGGGAGTTGTCAAATCTTTGTCGTTCCTGCGTCGGGAAGGTGCAAAAGATTACATATGTCGAAGATAAAAGATCAGGCTGACAGGGCACTGGGAAAGCGCGTCTGGAAGTCGAGCAGGCCGACCCATTCAGGGGTGACCGTGATGCGTACCATGTTGGGAATCAAAGTCCGCAGCTTTTCTACCCAGGCCTGGCCCTGTTCGCGTCCGAAGTAGCGTTCGGCGGATGCGGCATACTCCGGCACGATTCCGTCCACAGTTTGCAAGCGTGCGCTGCCGCGGATCAAAAGAACCTTGTGGGGAAAGACATTGTCATCGATGGTGAGCGAAACTTTCGGGTTCTTTGCCAGGGCTTTCAGCTTCGGCGCTTTGGGTGGCGTGGCCAGGATGAGCTCGCGTCCGTTCCAGTGGAACCAGATGGGGATGACTCTGGGCGTGCCGTCGGTCCACACGTAGGCCAGGCGGGCGGGAATCTTCGACTCCAGTAGCTCCTTGGACGCGGGATGTTGCAGGAGCCCGAGATCTCCTTGCTTGACCGGCATAGTTCGCTCCTTGTGTTGGCCGTGAGCGAATCACTCAAGGCAAATAAACGATAAGTTGTTTTCAGAGGGATTGTGCGCTTGCACCGGGCAGAGGTCAAGGGTGAGGAGCAAGTCCCTGCCCGTGGCGAGATCCGGCGAGTCTCGTTAACTTTGTGACTTGCAGTCGGTTCCGGAATTCTTTAAAACAACGTTATATCCGCAGATTTTCGCCGCTCTCAAGCATGCCAGTGTATGCGTTTACACACCTAAGGGGCTGGCGTGTGAAGAACTACCCTGCAATCTCCCTCAACGCCGCCAGCAGGCGCTCCACTTCCTCCGCGGTGTTGTAGTGCGCCAGGCCGATGCGCAGGAAGCCGCCGTCTTTTTCTACATCCAGACGGTCGGTCAGGTTGATGGCGTAATAGTTCCCGTCCCAAGTGAAGAAGCCGCGTTCCCCCAGCTTAGTTGCGAGTTCGAGAGGCGTGTGTCCAGTGATCCGCAAGACAATTGTCGGGCAACGATGGTCAAAACGCTTGGGATCGCTGATGCCATAGAACCTCACTCCCGGAATGGCCAGCACTCCGGCGATAAGAGCTTCCATCAGGCTGTGCTCGTGTTCCTGTATCGCTGCGAACGCAGACTCGATCGCCGCCCGCCGATTCGTCGCCGAGGGATCGACACGCCGTCCGAGATCGGCAAGGTAATCCACACAGGCGGTAATTCCGGCAATGCATTCGTGATTGTTCGTGCCCGATTCCCAGCGGCTGGGGCTCTCATTAGTGCAGGCGCGAACTTTATAAGGGGTCAGCCGTTTCAGGTGCTCGCGCTTGCCATAGAGCACGCCCATGTGCGGGCCAAAGAATTTGTAAGTCGAACAGGCGAGGAAATCGCAATCCCGCGCCCGGACATCGATCAATCCATGCGGCGCATAGTGGACGGCATCAACGAAAGCCATTGCTCCCACCGCATGCGCCAGGCGGACGACTTCTGCCACATCATTGATCGTGCCCACCGCATTCGAGGCATATCCCACAGCCACCAGCTTGGTGCGAGAAGTGATCTTCCGCGCCAGGTCTTCCATGTCGAGGGTGCAGTCTTCTTCGCGGATGTCCACGATACGAATCGTCACCCCACGTTGTTCATGAGCTTTCCAGGGCGAGAAGTTCGCATCGTGGTCAAGCAGCGTGAGCACAATTTCGTCGCCGGGTCCGAGCTCGCGTCCAATGGAACGGCTGATGGCGAACGTCAACGTGGTCATGTTGGCGCCGAAGACCACTTCATCCGGATCGCAATTCAGGAAATCCGACATTGCGGAGCGAGCGCCATCGATCACAGCGTTGGTGCGCTGGCTGGTGGCATAAGCTCCGTTGGTGTTGGAGTTCGAATGCCGCAAATACCCGCTGATGGCATCGATGACGCGCTGCGGAACTTGCGTGCCGCCCGGTCCATCGAGAAACACTGCAGGATGGCCGTTCACGGTCTGTGCCAGGGAAGGGAATTGCGAACGAACCCAATCGAGGTCGAGAGCTGTGGTTTCGTCTTTAGTAATAAACATAGAAGCTTTCGCGGACGTCAGTCCCGACAGCTATCCCATCGTTGTCGTGTGCTCAGGCTGAATTTTGTAAATCACACGCACTTCACTGGGCTGGCCGTAGGGATACTTGTCCACGCCGAGATATTTCTTCGCCAGTTTGTCAATGCTAGCGTTCGCGCCCTGCTCGGTGATCTCCACCACGCGGCCGCGGATTTCCATGTAGCGATAGGGATTTTCCGGATCGACGATGGCCAGAGACACGCGCGGGTCGCGGCGAACATTGCGATCTTTCTGCCGACCTTTGGCAGAGTTAAAGATTACGTGGTCGCCGTCCAGATCAACCCATACCGGGGTTACCTGCGGACGGCCGTCAGGCATGAGCGTTGCCAGGCTGGCAAAAGCGCGCTTGCTGAACAGATCACGATATTTTTCGGGGATGGCTTGCGACATGAATTCCTCCTAGCAGTGTATGTGGACTATCGGGGCCCTTTTCTCAAACACGTGATTATAGATGCAGCAAGGGATTCTGCGGTTCCATCTCGCCGTTCAGTAGCGGGCGAAGTTGGAATTCTAACCTTAAAACAGGATGTCATCCTGAACTTGCGAAGGATCTTTGCGTGGAACGGGAATGCACTTTTAGTCCAGCGATGTTTACAAATGCGCGAGATCCCCTTCAGCTTCGCTCAGGGCAGGCTCTCGCCCGGCTGAACTGTGCCGGATTTTTGGGGTGACGACTGGGGTATTTTAAAATTCCAAACCTCCGAAAGCCTTGTCTGTAGCGGATTACACTGCGATTTTCACAGGGCGGTAAACTGCCGGCCTTGACTAATAACTTCCAGATTGTGCGCAGTTCTGCGGAAAATCCCTTATCCCACGCCCATTGCCAAGAACCTGGCACGCTCAAATGCACCAGATTTGAGTCACCGCCCTGTGGACGGTCTGCACTTGATTGAAAAACAAGAACATAGAAGCGTGGATTTTTCATTGACTATAAGAATAAGAGGAGTAAAACGACAATCGTTCTTTGACACCTTCTAAAGTTTGTCCGGTTGGTGCGGCGTCCGGGGCTCAAGCAAAGTCACCCTTCACATCGCAAGATGGAAGCAAGGGAGGGCGAGCAAGGGTCTATAGCAAAGCGCTGGTCGAGGTGAACGAGAAGAATTGTTGAAGGCAAGATAGAGTCCCGAGGCGTCAAGCTGGTTTGTCCGGTTGGCGGTAAGCCCGGAGCCCGAGCAACAGATCGCACACTGCTACCCGCAAGGGAACAGCGTGGACAGGTCGGCAAGGGTCTAACGCGAGCTACTGGCCGAGACGAATGAGCTTAACACCACCTCGGGATTCTTATTTTGTAGTCCAGTGTGGCGCAGCGTCGTCCTGCCGTTCCTGAACGGATCAGCTCCTCATGCCCTCTCCTGTTCACGAGCGGATCAAATTTCAGCCCTGGACGGATGGCGTTGAATGCCCGTGGTCTGAACCACTTTTACGGCCCTTGGATTAATTTCAGTCTGCCGTTGCTCACCAGCCGCGCCCGATAAATGGTATTGGTCGCTGCAACCTCGGCCACGGCATCCACGTTGACCTGATATGCCCCCCAGGGAAGGTTCTCTCCAAAAGGAATAGGAAAATCAATCGTCTGCGGCTTTAACGTGAAATGTTGATAGCCAATGGCGGTGGCCCGCCCGGTCTCGTCGACTGCCAGCACAATTACGGTGAGGTCAAAATCCATGCCGGTCTGATTGGAAACTTTGATCCCACCGTCGATTCTCTGCCCGTTGATCTTAGCGGTGGGATTCCAATCCAAAAGCATGGGCGCTACAACCTGCAGCGTTAACGGGTAGTTGAGCTGGCGCGGTGGTTTGCCGCTGTCGATGATGGTCACAACGAATGGAAAATTGCCGGTGCCGGTAGGAACGCCTCTGAGCAGGCCATCTTCACTCAATGTCATCCCCGGAGGCAATGAGCCGCTGGCCAACTTCCACTTTAGCGGCGTGATTCCACCGTCGGCTGCCAATTGAAAGTGATACTGCTGCCGCAAATACCCTTTGTCCAGCGTTGAGGTTCGAACCGCGAGCGGTGGACCAGTAGCAGCACCTTGCTGTGCTGGCATCGTTGAACTGAACGCACATAAACCCAGAACCAAAAGACCAATTCTCGCGCTGGCACAACGGTTCATTCGCATGAGCATGGCTGGAGACATTATAGGCCTGCCAGTTGACGGGGATGCGGTTCTAAAAGCATAGGCACTGCCGGGGCAGTGCCTAATCGGGAAGCAAAAAACCTTAGCAAGTCTGGCACTACTGCGACTGCTGATTCATCACTCCATTGATCTCCACGCCGGGGTCATTTTCCAGGATGTAAGCGTTCGAGCCTGAGACCAGATAGAAAACGATGTCATTGCTGTTATAGGAGAGGTTGGTGACGGAGGCCGTCGCACGTCCGTTGGTGCCAACGGTGTAGGTGCCTGACAAAGCCCCGGGACTACTAATCGTTCCCGAGCTGTTCAAAGCTTCATTCCAGGTCAGACTGCCAGAACCATTCCACTGGATCCAACCGACCCGGTCGATGAAAGCACCTGCGTTGTTGTCATAACCGTCCATGGTGAACCCATACTGTCCGTTCAGCGACGAATTAGTAAAGGTTCCTTGTTGCTGGTCGGCAGTGCCATCTTCGATCTTAGTGACGTCACTGGAATCGCTGGTAGTCAGGAAGAAGGCACGTGATGGATTCACCATCCAAAACACCTGCTGGACCGTGCTGGGGATACCAGTGGTGAATCCAACCACGGTTCGGCCGTTCGAAGCTACCGTCGTATAAGTCCCGCCGGAGTTAATGGGAATGTCCGCATAGGAATTGGTGCCGTCCACCGACGAGTCCAATAGGCCCCCGCTGATGGCCCCACTGCTGGCGGTGAGACTGCCCACGGTGTTTACGGCACCGGGGCCAGCGACGTTGTCGTCGGCCCGGCTGCCGAATGCATAACTGCTGCCAGAAAGAGGATCAGTCGTAAAAGGCTGCCCGGTTTGTGCTTCTGCCCGGCCCGCGCCCACAACGCCGGCGTCACTCACCAGAAAGCGAATGTTGTTGGAATTCACAATGTAGTAAATGAAATCAATCGCCCCGGTGCTGTCAGCAAGGGTTGCCGTGCCGCGGCCAGTGCTGTCGGCTGCGGCAAACGACGAGGCGCTGGTCAAAGCCAGTGGATTGGTTGTGCCATTACCACCATTGATGGCTCCGCTGCGGTTCACATCATCGCTGCCGGCGACGGTTCCATTCGTCGCCAGAGTAAGTTGGCCGACCGTGGAAAAGTCTTGGATCGCACTCACGCTATGCTGCTTGAAAACAAAAGCGGTCGCAGCGGTTGGCAGGGTCGTGGAAGTCTGTTGTTCGGCGACTCCGGTTGAATTGAGATTGTCGGCGTCGATCAAATACAGCTTGGAGGAACTCACCAGCGTAAGATCCAAATCAATGCTGCCACTCGAAAAATTCAGGGTCAGAGTGCCGGTCCCGTCGCTATTGATACTGTATGTTCCGGTGTCCGTACTGGTACCAACGCCACCCGAGCTTTCTTCCGTAAAATCGTCCGTGCCGCTGGTAATGACTCCTTGACCGTTCGCCGCGAAAACGCCTGCTTCCTGGTAGGGCACGGGGGAGCCGGAACTGAAATCCCATCCAGTGATCTGATACACATAGTTGCCGGTCAGACTGGAATTGGAGAAGTGGCCGGTCCCGATCAGGCCACCAATCCCGCTCGTCCCGCAAGCTACACAAAATACAAGTGAAATCAGTGCTAATGCAAGAGATAGTTTTTTCATGGCAGTGGGGCAGCGATGGGCTGCATGAACTCCTTAGAGAATCGAATCAGAACTGAAGTTGCCCGGTGCTCCCTGTCGATCAATCAATTCGGGCTTTACCCAGCTATCTAACCCAGCATGGCAAAGAAAGTTGTCCATAGAAATACCTAGTCGGATACGGTGGGGAACCATGCCGGGCCCTAAGGTGAGTTGGATGCGAAAAAATCCTAGATAGTCGTGCGCAGGACCTCGCGAACCTTGCGCGAGAGCGCTTGCAATGTGAATGGCTTCTGCAAGAAAGCTGTGCCCGCTTCCAGAGCGCCCTCGTGGATGATCGAATCTTCTGTATATCCCGAAAGATAAAGGACCTTAAGTGCGGGATCCGAGATGCAAAGCTGCCGCGACAATTCCTGACCGCTCATGCCGGGCATGACCACGTCGGTGATCAAAATATCGATGGGGCCGCTATGGCTGGATGCAACTCGCAAAGCAGCCTCTCCGTTTTCCGCTTCCAGAAGCTTGTACCCGCCCGCTTCCAGAGTTTCCCGGACGAGTTGACGAACGGAGGCTTCATCCTCGACCAACAATATGGTCTCCGAGCCGCCAACCGCTTGCGAGGGACGCACCGGAGTCATGGGTTCGAGCGCATCTTCGACTTGTGGCAGATAGATGCGGAAGGTAGTACCGTGTCCCATCTCGCTCTTGGCGAAGATGTAGCCGCCACTCTGCTTGACGATTCCGTAAACCGTCGACAGCCCCAGTCCCGTGCCCTTTCCTTTTTCTTTTGTAGTAAAGAATGGTTCGAAGATGCGCGACTGGGTCTCTTTGTCCATGCCGCAACCGGTATCGGTTATCGAGAGCAATACGTAGCGGCCGGGCTGAATGTAGAGATTTTCCTTTGGACCGTCGCCCAGGCTTTCATTCGCGGTTTCGATGGTGATTTTGCCGCCTTTCGGCATGGCATCCTTGGCATTCACCACCAGATTCATGATGACTTGTTCCAGTTGACCGGCATCGGCGCGGGCCCGGCCAAGGTCCGATGCAAGCCGCGTATCCAGTGTGATGTTCTCTCCGATTAGCGGGCGGACCAGGCGCTCCATGTCCTCAACGATAACGTTTACATCCACGACCCTAAGCTCCAGCATCTGCTTGCGGCTGAAGGCCAATAGTTGCCGGGTCAGGCTGCTGGCGCGATCGGCAGCCTGTTGAATCGCCTCGATCTTTGGATACAGAAGGCTGTCGCGTTCGGTGTGCGCCAGTAGCACTTCGCTGTAGCCGCTGATCACCATCAACAGATTGTTGAAGTCGTGGGCCACGCCGCCCGCCAGACGTCCTACGGCTTCCATCTTCTGTGCCTGCCGGAACTGGTCTTCTAAGGCGCGCCGTTCTTCTTCTGCTCTTTTCTGTTCGGAGATGTCGCGATAGAGAGCGTAGAAGGCCACCTGGACTCCGTTGACCACGACGGGTGCGCCAGACATAAAGACATCCACCAGCGTGCCATCTTTGCGTTGCCGTTTGGTCTCCAGCGCCACTCTTTGACCGCGAGCCAGGGCTTCGCCAATCCACTGCGTCTCGGTGTTCCGGTCAGATGGAACGATCAGGGTATCAATGTTCCGGCCTAGGGCCTCTTCCGACTGGAACCCAAACAAGCGGGTGAACTCACCGTTGATACGCATGATGCCGTGCTGAGTATTCAGGACACTGATGGCTTCAGGAGTGCATTCCACCAGTTGTTCCAGATAAGCTTTTTGCACGTCCGGGAGGCCAAAGGTAAAGTCGGGAGCGTTTTTTGAGGAAGTTGTTAGGCCGGATTCCCGGGTGCGGGAAAGCCGAGGAGTCCCACGCCTGAGTGCTTCCTTCAGGGACTTGGCGCGCACAAGGTCAGCGGAGCCCGCTGGCCGGGTGATCTTGTCACCCATCTAACCCCTCCCGGTTCGATCCAGAGCTTGAACCGGATGGTAGACCGGTAGAGGATTGCCCCAAAGTTACGGAGGTAATTGCCGGGGATTGTAAGTTGAGAGCGGGCCGCTATTTATTCTCTGGCCGCCAGGGTCTCACAGAGTTGGCGAATGATCTCCTGCTGTTGGGTGCTCCGGGCGAGAAATTCAAAGCCGTGACGCAGCCCATGGTGGTAGCGCACAATAGCCCGGAGTTTCAGCGGAAAGGCGACCCCTGGGAGGGAAAGTTCCATGGAAACCACTTCGCCCGCTTCCACTTCCCCGGTGAGCGTTGCGCTGATGCCATCCTGGCCAAACTCGGTGGAGCGTCCCCAGAGAGACAGTGTTTTTCCCTCCCGAAACACGTGCACTGAGACCCGGATGTCGAGTGGATAGCGGGGGAAACGCCGCGCAATATGTTTGGGCTTTGAGACGGCGTCGCTCATCTGTCTGATCCTCGCTGAAACCCGATAAAGCCTCAATGGGCTTGTACCAGCCGAGATAATACGCGATTCGGGCGCCAATCCATCATGGAATGAAGGGAACCTGGGCCTGCCCCTATGCGTAAGACTTAAGCAGAGCCTCGCTCAATGGTCTCAGGAGGTCCGAAATGTACTGTAATCAGTGCGGAAACCATGTTCAGCCCGACCCTAATCTTTGTCCCAAATGCGGGACGGCTGTTCGTGGCCATGCCGGCCTTCGCATTCCCACCCGGCTACAGCGCCACCTGCGCACGCTGAGTACTTTGTGGATCGCCGTGGGCGCACTCTGGCTGGTTCCGTCCCTGGGGCTGATGACTCTCAGCCGGACTGTCCACTTTGTGGTGCATGACCGGGACGTTATGGGTCAAGTCTTCGGTCCGCCAATTCTCTTCGGTTTGGGGGCGGGTTTCCTAATCATAGCTGCGGCCGGGGTCTGTATCGGGATGGGATTGATGCAACACGCCCCGTGGGCCCGTATTGCCGCGCTGGTATTGGGTATTCTGGCCCTGCTCCATCCCCCGTTTGGGACTGCGCTCGGCATCTACACCCTATGGGTGCTGTTGCCCGGCGACGCTGCCATGGAGTATGACCGATCCGGAAGATTGGGATAACTTCCAAGCCGGCGCATTCGGCGCAGAAAAAATCGGGCCAGAGTACGATTGTCTCTGGCCCAGTTCGTTTCAAATCACCTCGACTGTTTTCTCACAGTCGTGAAGGTCTTATTTTTTTGTCGCAGCGTCAGGAGCAGGAGCGAAAGCGTCAGCAAAGGCTTTCGCGTTCGGTGTTCCCACGCCAGTCACGTTGTCCCAGCCCACTTTCGTGTGCAGGCTGGTTGGGTCTGTGCACAGCGTCCCGGAGAATGAAGCTGGAGGTTCCGCAGAGCAATCGGTCCCGAACGAAATGACAAGCGCAGTGTCTTGCAAAGCAGCGTAGTCCCAGATAGCGCTGACGAATTTTCCTGGTCCTGAGCCGCCCAGCAGTGCGTTTGCGTTGTACTTGGTGGTACCGCTCGAGTCCAGGATGGATGCAGTCACGTTGGTCTTGGAGCTGACGGGAACAACATCGGTGACGGCCCCCGCCGGCAAGGAGTACAGATAGGGAGCAGCCTGGCCGAGAGGCGCGCCGGCTTCCTGGTTAGCGATCGCCCAGAGTGCGGAGAACATTGGGCAAGCAACGCTCGTCCCTCCCCACACCTGCCAAACCTGCTCTGGAACCTGGCCCGGGATACTGATCAAAATGGCGACTCCGGTGTACGGGTCCGCCAGCCAGGAAATGTCCGGAACCTGGCGATATTTGCCAGGCAGCTTCTTTTGGTACGACGGCTTGGGAAAGCCGCCGAGGCAGTTGAAGTTAACATCCTCGAAGGCGCAGTTGCTGGGCCCGCCACCCGAGCCCCCAATGAAGCCGAAGGCCCCCGAAGCTGGTGGATCGGACACGAACCCCGTTTCAGCAATCAGAACTTCGTCGTTTCCCCACCCCGACTGCCATGCGATCGAGTTGTCGGGATTGAGGGCCAGCGTAACGCCGCCTACCGCCGTTGCCCAGGGAGAGTCCGCCGGAGCGCTGACCGTCGCAGGGATTCCGAAGAAGGTGAAGTCTCCGTCGTCCCCTGACGAAAAGTTGGTGGAAATTCCCGAGACCGCGCCGATTTCGGAAATCAGGTTTTCGGTGGTCAGCACGCTCGGCGAAGTGAAGGACTCGGGCGAACCATAGCTGCCGGAGATGACATTCGCGAGACCATAGGTCACGGCAGTGAACTCGGCTTCGTCCACATCGGAGAAGTTCGCCGAGGGTGGAACGATGAGGTTGATGTTGGCACCGGGAGCAACCGCATGCGCCCACTCGACGTCAATGTTGATTTCCACCTGATCGGTGGCCTCGCAAAGACTCGCCGTCGGGATGTAGGTGATGGCGAAGTTCGATGAAGTCAGCGCCGGCAATCCAAACTGCGCCGAGAACGCATTCGCGTCCCGCTGAATGGTCAGCGAACCGCACCAGTCGATGATGCCGATGGTTTGGCCCGTACCGTCAAATCCTTCGGCGTAGAGACCGGTGAGCCCGTAGGCAGTTTGGATCGGTGGCGGAGTGTAGCCGCAACCCGCGCTGGTCAGGCTTTGCAGGTTCAGGTGATTGCCTTTGTAGGTCGCGATAGGGAGCGAACCGTCGTTGTTGTTTGAAAACGATTCCGTCTCTGTGCGGTTGAAGCATTTGGTAGAGAAGAAATCATCGGGAGTGGCGGCGGAAGCTGTCTTGAGGTTTGCGGCAGCGGCCTTTTGATTGGGAAGACCCATCGGCCGGGCCATCGCGGGGTGCTCATACTCGCCGGAATCCAGCCCAGCTATGGACGCTACGAGCGCAGCAGCGGCCCCGTCCACGTAGGGGTCGCGGTCGTTGGCGCGGATGACCTTGCTGCGTACCTGGTAGTTGTTGAGCTGCACATGGAACGCATTCTCCACGTCGCCCACCGTTCCGCGTGCTCTCACGAAGAAATTGTTGGGCCCAGTCCTGACGACCTTCAAATTGTGCGCTTCGAAAAACTGCTGCACCGTCTTGGCTTCCGCGGCAGTTGGCGCAAACCGTGCAGCAATCTGCGACTGCTTTAGGAAGTGACGATAACTGGGCGAAGTACGATCGTAGAGCCGTTGAGCGAGCGCGTCGAGTTGGGCGCGATGGTGAGGATTCAGCCAAATGCTGACCTCAACTGTTTTCGACGGGTCCTCGGTGCCGAGGTTTTTCGCCGTTGCTACGTAGGCGGGAGTGTTGTGCGCGATGAACTTTCCGCTCGCCGCAGTGGCTGGCACCGCCACAGCCGCGATCAGGGTCAACAGTAAAGCCGCAACGGGCACGGCTGATAACTTACTTTTAGCATTAGCAGAAGGGCGACACGTGTCCATGGGAGTTTTTTCCTTGTCTTTCGCTCGGTGAATTTTGCTTATTCTCGAAGGAAAACGGGCGAGGCAGGATTCTGAACTTAACTATGCGCTGGTGTCAAGATGAAATAGTTTGCATTGTCTGCTCGGGAAGCCGCGATGGTCGCGCAATGTCAAGAATTCGGCGTGACCCCGGCGAATGTGTAACTCATTTCTCTGACTGGCGCCCTTGTTTCGCTTGTGAGGTGTAAAATTGACCTGCTAGGTTCTGCAAACGGCCAAGATATTCACAGACCCAATTCACCGAATTGTTATTCTTCATCCGTCATCAGACTTAAGTAAATTCTCCGGAGGAACATTAAATGGCGCACGAACTCCCCCCTTTACCGTACGACTATTCCGCTCTTGAACCTGTAATCGATGCCGCCACCATGAAGCTGCATCACGACATGCACCATGCCGCCTATGTAAAGAACCTGAACGCGGCGATGGAAAAATATCCCAACCTGCAATCGAAGAGCGCCGAAGACCTCATCCGCGACCTGAACGCGCTTCCCGAGGACATTCGCGGCCCGGTGCGCAACAACGGCGGCGGCCATGTGAACCACACTATGTTCTGGAAGATCATGAAGCCCCAGGGCGGAGGCGAGCCTACCGGAGCGATTGCTGAGGTCATCACCAAGACTTTCGGCAATTTCAAAGACTTCCAAACCAAATTCAACGAAGCCGGCGTCAAGCAATTCGGCAGCGGATGGGTCTGGTTAGCGGGCAAGCCCAGCGGCGAAGTGCAGATCATGAGCACGCCGAACCAAGACAATCCGATTTCACAGGGACTGTCGCCAATTTTTGGCAACGACGTCTGGGAACATGCCTACTATCTGAAGTACAACAATCGCCGTCCGGAATATCTCGCCGCTTGGTGGAATGCAGTGAATTGGGACGAGATCAACAAGCGCTACGCCAGCTTAAAGTCCGGCAAGTAGTCTTGTGTACTCGCGGGGACGCGGGCGACTCGCCCGCGTCTTAATATTTTTTCTTTCGATTGTCATCCTGAGCGCAGCCGGACGTTCCCAACGTGAACGTCTGCAAGCCGAAGGGACCTCTGCCCATCGCACACTCTTGCTCACCACGGAACATGCGGCTTCGCCGATCCGTATCTACTGTAAGGACGCCACGTGCATCGTTCCAGACTTCTCCGCTGGGCATTCTTTGTCTTCTTGACCTATGCGATTCTCTGCGTCGTAATCGGCGTCTTCGTGGCCGAAGGTACATTGCATCCTCAACGCCGCGCTCTTACCCCTGAAGCCGAAGCCTCGGTCCGGCAAATGACGCTGAGGAACGGATCAAACTTGGAAGACATCTCGATTGTCGGCCAGAGGAACGTAGTTCTGCAGGCCTGGAGCATTCACCCGCCGCCGGAGAGAAATAATGGCAATGCAGTCATCTTGCTGCATGGTCTCGGGGACAATCGGATCGGTATGACGGGATACGCGGAACTTCTGCTCAGACATGGGTACAGCGTGCTGCTGCCGGACGCGCGTGCTCACGGAGCGAGTGGTGGCGAGCTGGCAACGTATGGTCTGCTCGAGCGGGACGACATCCGGCGTTGGTTCGAGTGGCTGGTTGCGGACCAGCACCCTCGCTGCATTTTCGGACTCGGCGAGTCCATGGGAGCGGCGCAGCTTCTTCAGGCGTTAGAAGCCGAACCTGGTTTCTGTGCCGTGGCGGCGGAGTCTTCTTTTGTCGATTTCCAGGAGATCGCCTACGACCGCGTTGGGCAATTCTTCCATGCCGGCCCGGGGGTGGGACGAACTGTCCTGCGGCCGGTTGTGTTTACCGCCTTCTGCTACGCGCGCTGGAAGTACGGATTGAACATGTGGCAGGTTTCGCCGGAAGACGCAGTGGCTCAGACTAAAGTTCCGGTTCTTTTGATTCACGGACAGATTGATAGCAACATTCCCCTGCGTCACTCCCGTCGGATCCACGCACGAAATCCCGCCGCGATTTTATGGGAAGTCCCAAATACAGACCACTGCGGCGCCATCAGCACTGCTCCGATGGAATTCGAGGCCCGAATCACTGAATGGTTCCAGTTGAAACGACCGTAGCGGCCGCTTCTTCTCGTCCCACTGGAGTGGTGCCACTCCGACGTCCCGTCCGTAACGTTAGGAACGGGACGTGTGGGGTGATTCTGCTAGTTCTTATCTCGATGATCGTCATGATCTGGATGCGCATGGCGCCAGTTCCAGTATTGCGACTGCTCCTTCTTATTCGCCTTCGCGTATTCGTGAGAACCCCTGTGGTTTTCCGTAAGGTACTGCCCCCAGGCGCGATTTTCGTGGTCATCCCAGTTGTGATAGTCCTTGTGGTCTTTATCGTAGACTCGGACCGAAACGCCGGCGTCTTGAGGCGCGGCCATGATTGACACTGGCCCCGCAAGGGCAGCGGTCAGGAATAGCGAAGCGATGTAACGATGTGGACGGTGCATGTTGTAATCCTCCAAATTCAGAATGTCCGCTGTCGGAATTGCGGCCAGCCATAACTGTGCAGCAACAGTCGGTTGATTGATGTCTCATACAGCTCACATCGCATCGGATAGGGCCTGAGAAACGCGTTACAGGCAGAAGTGCGGTTCGCGCTGGCCCATTTCGGGAGTATTCGCCAATCCGGTTGGGATTTCCGGCCAGGACTGAGACGAGGGCGGTTGGCGGTCTGCAAGTCACGCCTCGTCGTCACCTGACATTCGCTTCCGAGCAGCTTCGCTACGGCTTCTTGTACACCATCCCACCCTTCATCACGAAGTCCACTTTTTCGAGGACTCGTACATCGGCCAGCGGATCACCCAGCACCGCCACAATGTCCGCAAACTTGCCCGGCTCAATCGTGCCAATCTTGTCCTGCATGCCCAATAATTCAGACGCACTCACCGTTGCCGCACGTATCGCTTGCGCCGGTGTCATGCCGTACTTCACCATATACGAGAATTCCTGCGCCGGATTCTCTGTCCAGGCGAAGCCTCCGGCATCCGTTCCAAACGCAATCTTCACTCCCGCTTTGAGCGCTCGCCGAAAGGTGTCTTCGTGAATCTTCAGCATCTTCGGCCAAACCGTAGCGCCTTCCGCCGCGCGGCCCTGGGCTACATATTCAAAGACGAAGATCGTGGGCACATAGAAGGTGTCGTGGGCCACCATGGTCTTGAGGTCTTCGTCCGCAATGTAGGCGCCATGCTCGATCGAGTCCACGCCCGCCTCCACCGAATTGTGTACGCCATGAAGCGCCATGGCATGCGATGCAACTTTATGCCGCTCGCGGTGGGCTTCGTCAACAATGGCGCGCAGTTCATCCATGGTGAAGGTGGGAATGTCGTCGAGAACACCATCCTCGCGCACCCGATAATTGCGGTCTGCATACACCTTGATCCAGTCCGCGCCGTACAAGATCTGCTCACGGACAGCCTTGCGGGCTTCCTCCGGCCCGTCGACAACCTGCACGCCATGTGGCACTGGAACATTAGGTGCGTATCCTTCTAACGGATATGCGCCGGTCACGTTGAGCGCACGCGTCGCCACTTGCATGCGTGGTCCGGGAACCACGCCGTTCTCGATGGCTTTCTTCACATCGACGTCGGCATAGCCAGCGCCTTCGGTCTCGAGATCGCGAATAGCGGTGAATCCGTATTCCAGTGCTCGCCGCGCATTTACCGTGGCCACGATGGTGCGATACTCGGGAGATTCCTTCAGAAGTTGAAAGTCATAGTCGACATCTGTAATGTCGCCTTGCAACAGCACATGCGTGTGCGTATCGATCAGTCCCGGCAGGCAGGTCTCCTTGGAGAGATCAATGTTCTCAATTGTCCCCGAAGCTACCCCAAGAAGGATTCCCGGTTGATGCGGCTGGACTGCCGCGATTTTACCGTCAGGCAGGGAAACAGCAATCCTCACCTTTGGGATGAGTTTTTCCGATTTTACGTCCCAGAGCGCACCGCATTCGACGTAGACCGTGTGCTGAGACTGACTCTCTTGCGTTACCGCAAAGCCAACAAAAAAGAAAATCACAAACAAGATCACCCAGATTTTTTTCATAAGGTACCCTCTTCTATTTGGAAGGCGCGTGGGTTGCGGCCAACGACGAACGACCAAGGACCAACGACTGCTTTTCTGCATTTCCTGTGCTCGACCTGTGGATAATTCGGCTGCCGAGTGTAACAGATTTTCCGGCACTTGCCCGGCATCCCTGAAAGGCCATATTGCAAGCGGTGAATTCACCCTTGCTTCATGTGCTGCTTGACCTGTTCGTAGTTCGATAAATCCTCAACGAGAAATTTTCCGACTGCACCATTCTTATGGAATTGACCGAGCGGCTCCCTGCGGGTAGATTCGTGTTCGCCTTTGCAGCGAACTCCAGCCAGCAAGGAATCTGATTTTCAGAAAGATCCGGCAATTCGAAAATCCGGCAATCGAGAATTCAACCTTATCTCCCCTAAGGGTGGATACCACGTGAGAAGAATATTTGCTGAATGGAAAACCTATCGCACTCGTTTTTTGGTGCGCGCCCAACAACTTGACCAGGCGCTTGCATTTACCGACGCACTCGGGCGGGAACATCGCGGTCAAATTGGTGACTACCTGGTCGAGTCCTCGGACGGCACGCGGAGCATAACCCCGCGTGCCATTTTTGAAGACATTTATGTCGTCATGGGACCGGTGGAACAGTCCAGCAAAGAAAAACTGCCGGGAGGACGCAAATTGCCTATCTCGTCACCCAAACGTCGGTCCCCGTCCAGGACTGCCTCCGCCTGAAAACCTATGAAAACAAACTGTGGAAAACGGGGGTGTAACCCCCGCATCCGAGCCGTTAATCGCTTGCGATACAATATGTAGGGGTGGGCTATTGACAGCCCCCACCTACGGGCGTACTGTTTGACATCCTAAGTGATAAAACGCCTCCGAAAACGGAAGCGAGTACAGAGTAAAAACAGGGACGGTCGCTTGGCCAGAGGTGACCTGCAACCGTCCGCTAACGGGTTTCCCGTCCACCCGGAATTTAGGATGGGGATCGTCATTGTGCTGAATTGGCTCAGTGGCGTGTTTGGGGCCGTAAGTGCTTGTGCGGTGGCCGTTTCCCGGTTCAGTATCTGAACGTCCCCCCGGGGAACGAGAGAACGACAATAGTTTGACAATCAGGCTGTGGAAAAAGCCTCGCTCGGTGGGGATGAGATCCCTTTCCTTCGAGGCAAGCCGTTGAGGAGCTCCCGTGGAAAATCTGACGCATCTGGTTGCCGAATCGTTGGCCCGTAACGGCTATGAAACCAGTTTGGACCACCGTCGTCTGCAATGGTCCAAGTGGTTTCGCTGCGAGTCCAGTTTCAGCGTCCTGCTGGCGCCCAGCAAGCCGGGGGTCTTTGCCTTGGGAGAAGAGATCCTGCTGCCCGGCGAAACCTTGGCCACCACTAGCGGAAAGCGCATGTTAGCGCTGTTCCGGATCGCGGACGCCGAAGACCTGGGCATGGCCTTGGGACGCATGTTTTTGCCCGGCAATCCCGAGCGCGAAAAGTTGGCCCAGGGACACTGCTTCGTCCGCTATGCCGTGATCGAAGACGCCGTCCAGCGCCAATCCGCCTACACCGCCTTACAACAATGGATGGCAACATCTTCCGAAACCGCTTCCGACGTCTCCAGTGAGGTCACGGCTCACACTTTTCCTTCGGTGAGTTCGCAAGATCCCAAGGCCTCCGACGGAGATCCACCGCAGGCCCAAATCGATCCTGAGCACCCGTTGGCCTCCGGTTTTTAGGAATCACGAGACCCATAACAAGAATCAGTAATAACAAGCGGACCACAAGAATCCGCAGGAGAAACAGAGGCAATGTCAGAGGTCACTATTCAAGGAGCCCCCGCCGCCGAGAAGACCGCTGCCCCCAGCGTGCCCCTCGGAACCGCCGCCACCGCCAACAACTCCATGAACACCGCGACAAAAAAGTCCCCGGGCCTGAGCTTCCGCCGCTTGTTTACCAAGCCGGGCGTCTCGCCTTATGACGAGATCGAATGGGAACTCCGCCTCGCTCAAATCACGGACGCCAAGGGCAATGTGATTTTCGAGCAGAAAGACGTCGAAACTCCCAAAGACTGGTCCATGACCGCCACCAACATCGTGGCCAGTAAATATCTGCACGGCACCATCGGATCGCCCGATCGTGAATCTGGCGTCCGCGCGCTCGTGACTCGTGTGGCCGAAACCATCCGCGACTGGGGATGGTCGCAGGGCTACTTCCAGACGCCGGAAGACGGCGCCACTTTCCACGACGAACTCGCGCACATCCTCATTCGTCAGTATGCGGCTTTCAACTCGCCGGTCTGGTTCAACGTGGGATGCGACCGCATCGAGCCCAACTCCGACGCCCAGAACTGGCACTGGAATCCAGCCGTCGGCCGCGTCGAATTCGGCGTCACCGGATACAGCACTCCGCAGTGCTCAGCCTGCTTCATCAATTCGGTAAAAGATTCGCTCGATTCCATCCTCACCCTGGCGAAGACCGAAGGCATGCTCTTCAAGTGGGGATCCGGCACCGGCACCAATCTTTCCTCGCTGCGCTCTTCGACCGAAGGCCTCAGCGGCGGTGGCACGGCCAGCGGCCCGCTCAGCTTCATGAAGGGCTTCGACGCCTTCGCCGGCGTCATCAAATCGGGCGGCAAGACTCGTCGCGCCGCCAAGATGGTCATCCTCAACATCGACCATCCCGACATCGTTGATTTCATCGAATGCAAGAGCAAGGAAGAAGCCAAGGCCCACGCTCTGGTCGCCTCCGGATACGACGGGTCGTCTCCCGATTCGGAGGCCTACTCGTCCATCTTCTTCCAAAACGCCAACAATTCCGTGCGCGTCACCGACGATTTCATGTACGCCGTCATGCGCGATACCGACTTCTCCACCCGCGCCATCCGCGATGGCCGGCCCATGCACACCTTCAAAGCCAAAGACCTGCTCTACAAAATCTCCGACGCCACCTGGCGCTGCGGCGATCCCGGCATGCAGTACGACACCACCGTCAATCGCTGGCACACGTCGAAGAACACGGCCCGCATCAACGCCAGCAATCCATGCTCCGAGTACATGTTCCTCGACGACTCGGCCTGCAACCTGGCCAGCATGAACCTGCTGAAGTTCGCACCCAACGGCACATTCGACGTGGACGCCTATCGCCACTCCGTCGATGTTCTCATCACAGCGCAGGAAATCCTGGTCGACAATGCCGGCTACCCCACGGAGATGATCGGCAAGAACTCCCACGACTATCGTCCGCTAGGCCTTGGCTATGCCAATCTCGGCGCGCTGCTCATGGCCGCGGGACTGCCCTACGACTCCGACGCCGGACGCGACTACGCTGCCTGCGTCACCGCCATCATGTGCGGACAGGCCTATCTGCAATCGTCCAAGATTGCCGAACTCTGCCCGCCGCTGGTTCCCGCCACCGAACCCACGAAGAAAGGTCTCGGCGACACCAATCTTGGCGCGAATCTCATGCCCGGCGGCGCATGCCCCGGCTGGTACATCAATCGCGAACCGTTCCTCGATGTCATCCGCATGCATCGCGCTTCGGTCAACAACATCAACAAAACCAACGTCCCCAACTCACTCTTCGAAGCCTCGAAGCAGTGCTGGGATGAAGCTCTCGCTCACGGCGAAAAATTTGGCTATCGCAATGCCCAGGTCACAGTCCTAGCTCCGACAGGCACGATCGGCTTCATGATGGATTGCGACACCACGGGCATCGAGCCCGATCTCGCTCTCGTGAAATACAAAAAGCTGGTCGGCGGCGGCATGATCAAAATCGTCAATCAGACCGCGCCCACGGCGCTCTTCAAGCTCGCCTATACTCACGAGCAGGCCGACGCCATCGTCAGCTACATCGACGCCACCGGAACCATCGAAGGCGCGCCCCACATGAAGGACGAGCACCTCGCCGTCTTCGATTGCTCTTTCAAGCCATCCAAGGGCACGCGTTCCATCCACTACATGGGCCACTTGAAAATGATGGCGGCCGCGCAACCCTTCATCTCGGGTGCGATATCCAAGACGGTAAACCTGCCGAACAACGCCACCGTGGAAGACATCATGGAGGCCTACCTGCAGGCATGGAAGCTGGGACTGAAAGCCGTGGCCGTCTATCGCGATGGATGCAAGCAGTCGCAACCACTGAGCGCCGCCGGAAGCACCACCGCGCTCTCGAAAAAAGAGGATGCCCGTGTGGCGGCCTCGGCACAACACGAAGAAGAAAACCTCAACGCGCCGCCTCGCGCCGTTCGCCATCGCCTGCCCGAGGAGCGCGCTTCCGTCACCCACAAATTCAACGTGGGCGGACACGAGGGCTATATCACGGTCGGCCTCTATCCGAATGGCCAGCCCGGCGAGCTCTTCATCACCATGGCTAAGGAAGGCTCCACCGTGAGCGGCCTGATGGACAGCTTCGCCTGCGCCGTCTCGATCGCGCTGCAACATGGCGTGCCTCTGAAACTCCTGTGCGAAAAGTTTGCGCACACCCGCTTCGAACCCAGCGGCTGGACCAGCACCCCCGAGATCGGATTCGCCAAGTCGATCATGGACTACATCTTCCGCTGGCTACAGTTGCGTTTCCTCACCGGCCAGCAGCAAATGTTGTTCGACGCCCTCCGCCCACGCGTCAGCGGCACGTTGCCGCCAACAGGCGAAGGCGTTGGCGATCAGAACGGGTCTTCTCATGAAACTCGAAACCCGAAACTGGAAACTGGCGGTTCGGTCCACGCCGCCGATGCCCTAGCCAGCCTAATCGACCTGGGCGATGCACCGACGTGCAGTTTCTGCGGCAGCATCATGACCAGAAATGGAAGCTGCTACCGCTGCGGCAGCTGCGGCAGCACCAGCGGCTGCAGCTAGATTTTAAGGGTCATTTATAGGCTTGTCATTCCGAATGAGCGCGCACTTCGCGCGACCTGAGGAATCTGCTTTAAGCGTGGCTGTGGGTGTGGGGCGGACACTGTTGTCCGCCGCCTTGGATTTACGCAGGGCCGAACCTATCTCGACGGCTCGAGCCGCTGTCCTAGCCGCGCGGCACCAGGGAAAGAAAATCGTCATGGACGAGACTAAGAAATCAGCTGGCGATGAGCGCGAGGTAGATGTCTATTTCTCGGCGGGACGGCCAGCGCTTCACTCCTCCGGACAGCTACGAACAAAGTTTTTATCGAGAACTCAAGCCTATTTCGGCGGACTACCAGGCAGAGACGCTTCGCGTGAATGGGCTCGATCGAGACAGGCTTCTGAAGGAAGGTGAATCTCCGGAATCGGCCATGGCTGACGCTTATCGCTGCTCGGCTGGAGTGGCTGCATGCTCAGCCAGAACTCCAAAATGCCCATTCATCCCTCAGACAACTGATCAAGAGATACGAAGAATTCCTATCCAAAACCGATGCGACCGAGCAAGAACTCGTGTCGCGATTCATGGACAAGCAACAACGAGAGGAGTACGGCAAGTCAGCGTCTCAGTTCGGAGATTTGGTATACAACGTCATGGGCACGATTGGAAAGAAGAGCCCGCACTTTCATCGTCTTTTGGCGGTATAGGCCCGACCCGAACTCCGGAAACAACCTGAAGACCGCATTAGCTGTCTCAGCTTCCCCATTTTGGGAGAGGCCCGCGGCCCAAATTCGCAGACCCACCATCGGTAAAAAAGACACACGTCAAAACCGCAACTCCCGCGCTATGAATTGCATCCAGACAAATATCTTTTAGCTATGTATGTACAAAATGTTCCCCGTGGAACACAACGCTGATTCCAATCGGCCGTCCAACGGATGTAAACTGAGACCTGCCAACCCGAGGAGGAGCACGAGGAGGGCCCATGAAACGCAGAGAATTTATCCGTCAGACTGCCTATGGTGTAGGAGCAGCCTGGCTCGGTGCCAAAGGATTCGGAGCGAATGCGCTTGCGTCGTCCAGTCTGCCACGCAAGTTCAGCGCCGCGGACACGGTGGTCATCGGCAAGACGGGGATCAAAACCAGCCGCCTCGCAATGGGAACTGGAACGGTGGGGAGCGGGCATCACTCCAACCAAACTGCTCTCGGCATCAAGGGGCTTTCCGATCTGCTTCTCAACGGACACGATCAGGGCCTGCGGTTCTTTGACGCGGCCGATACCTATGGAAGTCATCCCCACGTGGCCGAGGCGCTCAAGCACATCTCTCGCGACAAAGTTACCGTGCTCACCAAGACCTGGTCGCGTGACGCGGCGTCAGTCCGCGCCGACCTCGATCGCTTCCGCCGCGAGTTAGGCACCGATTATCTCGATATTTGTCTGATACACTGCGTCACCGAAGCCGACTGGACGGACCGCTACCGGGGAGCGATGGACGTTCTCTCGGAGGCGAAAGAGAAGGGAATCATTCGCGCTCATGGCTGTTCATGCCACTCGATCGAGGCGTTGCGAGCGGCCGCGAAGTCTCCCTGGGTGGAAGTTGATCTGGTGCGAATCAATCCCATCGGATCGCACATGGATGCGGCCCCGGACGCAGTCGTGAGCGTGCTGCACGAAATGAAGGCGGCGGGAAAGGGGATCGTTGGGATGAAGATCCTTGGTCAGGGAGACATGCGCAACCGGCAGGACGAGGCGCTGAAGTATGCTTTGTCGTTGGGTGTGCTGGATGCCTTCACCATTGGCGCCGAAAGCAAGTCCGAGCAGGAAGACCTGATCCGCCGCATCGCCGCGGCTGCTTAGCGTGGTGGGAACGGTGCGCTGCCTTGTCGTAACCTGCTATCCATGATTCGACATCGATTTCACTTGCGTGTAACTCGCCTCCTGTTGGTCGCTGGCTTTTGTCTGGCTGTCATGGGGACGCTCGTTGTGCGTCCCCTGGATTTGTCGGCGCAGAAACAAACGATTGAATGGAGCGATCAGGAGAAGCCTATTGCTGTAGGCTTGCATGGACTGAGAGGATTGCCCGACGATGTGAGAGCGACGACGACGAAAGATCTGGCGCTGAAGATCCGGCAACTGCCTGCGGTTCCGAACAAGTTGCGGCTGGCGAACGGCCTGGCGAATTTGTCCACCGAAGGCGATTTCGGCTTCGACACCCTGCAGGAAGTCACGGCGACTTTAGCGCGAGCATTGCGGGAGCAGCCCTTGCCGGCACAAAAGAATGGGGATCCCGCCGAGGCGTATATGGAACTTGCGGAGCTGGCGCGCTATGAGCATGTGCAGACCGCGCCTTTGTCTGCATCGAATACGCCGCAACTGGCGGCGGCCTTGGCAAAGTTGGAGGTGGAAGACCAGCATCGGCAGCAGGCCGACTTCACGCTGACTGACTTGCAGGGGAAAAGTTGGACGCTGAAAGAGCTGCGAGGCAAGGTGGTGCTGGTGAATTTCTGGGCCACGTGGTGTCCGCCGTGCCGCAAGGAAATGCCGGACCTGGATGCGCTGTACAAGAAGTTCAAAGATCAGGGCCTGGTGATCCTGGCCATTTCCGATGAAGAGGCCACCAAAGTCACTCCATTTATTGCCGAGCGGAAAATTTCCTATCCCATCCTGCTGGATCCGGGACGCAAGGTGAATGAGCTGTTCGAGCTGCACGGCATTCCGAAAAGTTTTGTCTATGATCGCGACGGCAAGCTGGTGGCGCAGTCCATTGACATGCGAACCCAGAAGCAATTCTTGGAACTGCTGGGGCAGGCGGGACTGAAATAGGACGGTCGTTGGTCGTCGCCTTTTTTCGGCGAACGACGCACGACCAAGGACGAACGACCAACCTGCGTCCCCCTTCGCTGCTTATAGTCTCCATTTAATAATCCAATGACATGGGCCTGCAGTTTTGGCGCTATAATCCGCGCCATGGAGGGCCGTGAGTTGCCTTCCGCATGTCGCTTCGGCTGATATTTCGGTGAGGAGCGTGCGCAATGATGCCAAACAAGTGGCCTCTTCGGGAGATCACACTCAAAGTGTTGGACCTGCCCGCGCAGACTGTGTTCTATGAAAGCTTCGGACTACAAGTGCTGGAGCGCAGCAAACGCGCCGCTGTCCTGGCGGCCGGTGAGATGACTCTCTGTTTGAAGCAACTGCCCAGTGGGCGGCAGCGTCCTCCGAAGACCGCGGGGCTGTATCACTTCGCTTTGCTGCTCCCCACACGGCAGTCTCTCGGCGCATTTCTGCGCGCGGCTTATCTCAATGCGTGGCAATTCGCCGGGTCCGCCGATCATCTGGTCAGCGAGTCGCTTTACTTCTACGATCCCGAGGGCAATGGCATCGAGGTGTATTCCGATCGTCCGGCGGAATCCTGGGACTGGTCGGACGGCACGGTCAAGATGGCGACCTGGGCGCTCGATCTCGACGAACTGACGCAACTTTCCGGCCCCGAGTGGAACGGGTTTCCGCCCGCCACTCGCCTTGGCCATATGCATCTCACGGTGTCTGATCTCGATCGTTCGCAGGAGTTTTACGAGTCGCTGGGCATGAGCCTCGCTTTGGATTGGGGCACGTTCCGTTTTCTGTCCTGGGACGGCTATCACCACCACGTGGCCATCAATCTGGTCGAGGGGCGCAAGGCCGCGCCGGTGACGCCGGAGATCAGCGGATTGGAATCGTTTTCCATCGAGCGCGATACTGTCCAGCGAAAGATTGTGGATCCCAATGGAATCGCGTTGAAGCAGTACGGAGTGGTGCGTAAGGCGAGCTGAAGGGCGTGCTTCTGGTTCAGATACCTCAGGGGCTAAAGCCCGTTCAGAAAATGGAGCCTTGATCGCAGCGCCAAAAAGCGCTGCGCCACCCAAAAACATATTTTTCCCAGCGGCGCCAAACTTGCGGAGCTGCGCATAGGAAAGCAGATTCCTCGACTCGCTTTCGCCGCGAGATGCGGCTACAAGCGGCTCGGAATGACAAGGCTTTAGGTTATTTGGAAGAACCGAGCGACAAAATTCTCCCTCTGGATGCCTTCCGGGAGCTATCCAACAAGAATCTGGATCGTCTATTCATAAAAGCCAACTCCATAAGAGTTTTGGAGCTATAATTTGCGCAACGGAGGGATTCTTCTTATGAGAAGCCCCAACCTCCTCGTTTTGTCTCTGTTCGGATTGATCCTCGCATGTGCCGCGACTGCAAGCGGTCAACTTCTATCAACTTCGTTGCAATCGTCAGCGCCCACGCCGTCATCGAATCTTGATCTGCTTCAGCCTCCTGCAGCGGGCATGGCAATCGATCAATACCGTTTAAGGCAACAGTGGTCCAACGTCCTCGACCGTCTTGCAAAGAACGACGAACCGTTCTCGAATGAAGTTTGCTACACGATGCGCATCTACGGGGGCAGAAATAGCGAGCGGTTTACCGGCTCTGACAATCCAGTGGAGGATTCTGTCTGCCTGCCGTCGTCCAAGATCAAGATGAAGAATGCGGACGAACCTGCCGCGCTGACTTTCCCCTGAGAATCGCCGTGAGAGTTAGGCGCCTATGGCGGAGGACGACATGAAGCGAGTGCCCGCTATCCTCGGTTCGGCATTATTTCTGGTGATTGCGCCGGGCGGAGTTGCCGGACTTCTGCCGTGGTGGATTTCGGGCTGGCGAATGCAACCGCCGCTGCTTCACTTTTTTCCTTTTCGCGTGATTGGTGTTCTGCTGATTGCAGCGGGCATTCCCGTTCTTCTCGACTCATTCGTTCGCTTTGCAGTGCAAGGAGTTGGTACCCCGGCGCCGATTCTTCCAACCCAACACCTTGTGGTCACCGGGTTTTACCGTTATGTGCGCAATCCCATGTACGTTGCGGCCGGTGGGATGATCATTGGGCAAGGACTGCTTCTCGGAGACGTCCGAGTTCTTGGTTACGGAGCGGTTGCGTGGCTGGCCAGTCACCTATTTGTGATCGGCTATGAAGAGCCGACGTTGCGCCGCAGCTTTGGGGATGAATATCGAAATTTCTGTGCGAATGTCTGCCGCTGGATTCCGCAGCTGAGTCCCTGGCGGGGAAAAGCGACTCAATAATCATTAGCATCGTTGCCCGACGTACCAGGGCGCACTGACGGTAAAGATGCGCTCGTTACCGCGGGCGAGCAGTACCCATTCCAGAAGCCGGCCACGCTGATTGTGCAGAAAGAACCCATACCATTTGTCTTCCACAAGTTCAGGAATCACCACGATCACGCTGCGATCAGGGTTCTTTTTCGAAAGGTCGAGAATGAACTGAACGATGGGAATGATGATAAAGCGGTAGGGTGAAGGCAACACATGGAGCTTGGGCGGCTCCTTGCCGGCCGCGCGGAAGGGTTGCTCAACGTAGTTTGCCCAGTCGTCTTGAAGCAATTCGGAGTGCTCGCTGGGCTCGACGTGCAAGGCGATCACGTCCGGGGAAAGGCGTGCAGCAAACTCAATTCCCTGGCGAGTGATGTTGCTCCAGCGGTCGATGGCAATGACCGCAATCGGGTGCTGGCTGAGACTTGCCGCGTCGACGGGGACCTTGCAAGTAGTGAGCATCTTCACGGAGTGGTAGTGGCGGCGGACAACGACGAAGAAAACAATCGTCAGCGGAATGAAAAGTAGCGTGATCCAGGCGCCTTCCACGAATTTCGCGACCAGCACGACGACGGTGGTGATGCCTGTAACCAGCGCGCCAAACCCATTGACCAGCGCGTTCTTCAGCCAATGCGGCCCACGATTTTTCAGCCAGTGCATGACCATGCCGGATTGCGAAAGCGTGAAAGCCAGAAAAGCGCCGACGGCATAGAGCGGGATCAGCCGGTCGGTGACACCACCGAAAAGAACGAGAACGCCGCCGCAGAGTACCGCCAGCGCGACGATGCCGTAGGTATAGACGAGCCGCCGTCCGCGGTACCCGAAGGCGTGCGGAAGGTAGTTATTTTGCGCGATGGCGCGGCAGAGGCGCGGAAAATCGGCGAAGGCGGTGTTAGCGGACAGAGAGAGAACGACGAGAATGGAGGCAATGGTCAGGTAGTAAAAAATGCCTTTGCCGAAAACCGCAGCGGTGAGCATGGAGAGCACGCTCTGGTAGCCGGGCTGGCCGGGATCAGTGGCAGCGATTCCGTAAGTCCTTACCAGGTAGGAAATTCCCGCCAGCAGTACCGCCAGGAGAAAAATAATCACGGTGAGAGTGCGCTGGGCATTTTTCACGGTGGGCTCACGGAAGGCCTTCACGCCGTTGCTTACCGCTTCCACGCCCGTCAATGCCGTACAACCGCTGGCGAAAACCTTCAGCAGCAGCCAATAGGTGACGGCTTGTGTCATGGGCGGCGGAGGCGGAAGAGGAACTACCGACGCGGGATGTCCTCCGCTGAGTAGAACACGCACAACGCCCGCGACGATGGTGATGAGAAGCGTGCCGACAAAAAGATAAGTGGGGATCGCGAACGCAGTGCCAGCTTCGCGCACACCGCGGAGATTGAGGATGGTGATGATAATCAGAATGCCGACGCACAGAGAAACCATGTGCGGCAGCAGGGACGGAACCGCCGAGACCAAAGCCCCGACTCCCGCAGAAATGCCCACGGCGGCGGTGAGAATGTAATCGGCGAGTAACGCGGCTGCGGCGAGCAGGCCGGCGGGTGCGCCAAGATTGAAGCGCGCCACGGTGTAGGAGCCGCCGCCGGAGGGATAGGCGGCGATAGTCTGGCGATAAGAGAAGTACACGATCACCAACAATGTGATGATGGCCGCGCTGATGGGAACGATATAGCGAACGCCGAGGAGCCCAAGCGGAATCAGGAGGCTGAGGGCCGCTTCCGGACCGTAGGCCGCCGAGCTGAGTCCATCCAGGCCGAAGATCGGGATGCCCTGCGTGGGACCGATTTGCTCGGCGCGTTCGTCACTGGTTTTGATGGGTTTGCCGACAACGAGATCAAGTATGTTCATGAGGGATGGTGTCCAAGGGAACGTTGTAAGTCGGGAAGTCCGGGCAGAACAAGATAACATCGGGGGGATTTGCAATCAAAAATCGCGCCAAAGGAACGCCATTTGGTGGCGCCGAGGTGGGAAAAAGCAGGTTTCTCGACACGCTTTCGCCGCTATGCGGGGCCGCAAGCGGCTCGGAATGACAACGCAAGGAATAATCCTGCCGTAACCTTTTAGTCCCCCCGCAGTTTTATAGTTGAGGAACGATGGCCGTCAGAGCGCCGGCAGCGAGGGGGTCGCGGGAGGGGGCAGACGAACGCCTTCTGATCCAGGCTGCGCAAAAAGATCCGACGCGCTTTGCCGAGCTCTATGAGATTCATTTTGAACAGGTCTATGCCTACACCGCGCGACGGGTGGGCAGCCGGGAGATCGCCGAAGACCTGACTTCCGAGGTGTTTCACAAGGCGCTGGCCAATTTGCATCGCTTCGAGTGGCGCGGCGTGCCTTTTGTGAGCTGGCTTTTGCGGATCGCCGCCAACGCGATTGTTGACCAGGCGAAGCGTTCGTCCAAAGAAGTTACCGATCTTAAGGATCACGAAGAAATTGCCGTTGCCGAGGTGGGCGTTTCCAAGGACATGGAAGACGCGATACACCGTGCACGGCTGTTCCATCTGGTGGACGAGCTTCCCGCAGACCAGAGCCGTGTGGTGCTGATGCGTTTTGCGGAGGAGAAAAGTATTCGCGAAATAGCTGATGAAATCGGGCGCAGCGAAGGTGCGGTGAAGCAGCTGCAATTCCGGGGATTGCAGAACCTGCGAGCGCAGTTCGAGAAGAAGCCAGGTGGCAAGAATGGCTAAGTTCAGCGTGTACGAACAACTCGACGAAGCGGTACAGGCGATTGTCACTCGTCTGAGCGACGCCAAGGCCTATGAGCCGAGTGCTGCAGTGGATGCTCGCGTGGTCCCGCTGGTTCGCCTGGCCACCGAACTGCGCGATCTGCCGCGAGGGGAGTTCAAAACTCGTTTGAAGAGTGATTTGAAAAGGAGTACGTCAATGACGACCAGGGCTGAACCTATTACTACAACTCGCACATTCGCCGCTCCCAAGCTGGCCTTCAAGGATGCGGTGAAGGCAATCGAGTTCTATAAGAAAGCTTTCGGGGCGACGGAGACTTTTCGCTTCGAGAACGAAATGGGAATTGGACACGCAGAGATCATGATCGGAGACTCGGTCATTATGCTCGCGGAGGAGTGGCCGGAAGGGGGACGGTACAGCGCCGAGACGATGGGGAGTTCGCCCGTCCAGATGGTGATCCGGGTTCCGGATGTGGACGCCTTCGCGGAGCGCGCGGTGGCCTCCGGTGCCAAGCTGCAGGGCGCGATCGCCGACCAGTTCTATGGACGCCGCGAGGGAACTCTGCTCGATCCCTTTGGATACGCGTGGAACGTGTCCACGGTAAAGGAAGAGATGCCGATCGAGGAGATGCATCGTCGTTTCAATGCGATGATGAAGCCGAAGGAGACGAAGAAGCCGGCGGTTAAGCCGATTCCTAAAGGCTACCGCGCGGTCACGCCCTACCTAGTAGCGGCAGATGGGCCGGCGTTGGTGGAGTTCACCAAGCAGGCGTTCGGTGCCGAAGAGACATTCCGCAGCGTGGGATCAGCGGGCGGGCTCCACGGCGAGGTGCGCATCGGCGATTCCATGGTGATGGTGGGCGGTGGAATTCCCGGCCGTGAGTTCCGTGCAACGCCGAACGCCACTGCGCTGCACGTGTACGTCGAGGATACTGACGCGGTCTACGAGAGAGCTTTGCACGCCGGCGCAACATCCGTTTCTGCGCCGCAAGACCACGAGTATGGAGAGCGGTCCGGCAGCGTGAAAGACCCGGCCGGCAACTTCTGGTACATCGCTACCCACAAGGGCGGGAGCTACATTCCCGAAGGGCTGAACAGCGTCAATGTCTATATGCATCCCTTGCGCGCAGAACCTGTGATCAGCTTTCTCAAGCGCGCTTTCGGCGCGCAAGAACTAGCCAAGTACGCATCGCCGGACGGAGTGGTTCATCACGCCGAATTCCGGATTGGCGGCTCAGTCCTCGAGATGGGGGAAGCACACGGTCAGTATCAGCCCATGAAGAGCATGTTCTATTTGTACGTTCCTGATTGCGATGCGGTTTATCAGCGGGCTTTGCAGGCGGGCGCAACCTCGATCTCTGAGCCTAAAGATCAACCGTACGGCGACCGCAGTGGAGGTGTGACCGATCCGTTCAGCAACCAGTGGTACATCGCGACGCACATTAAGGATGTCGAGATGTAGAGTCGTATCAGATACTCAGGGCACTAAAAGCGCGTTCGTTAGATCGAGCGTTTTAACGGCACGACTGGAACGTCGGGCTCTACCCCCGAATCACCCTCTGCAACGACGCGCAAAGATGACGAGCCCGGCATTAGCCTGGCTGCACGCCAGATCCCTCCCCCGGCTGAACTGCGCCGGATCCTCGGGATGACTTCGGGGGATAAGTTCAAACTGAGCACCACCACATCCCGCGATGGAAGTCAGAGGTAGTGTGCAAGTGCTATCCTGTGCGCTTCATGGGAAGCGTATCTTTGCTCGTCAAGTTCTTCGCTCTGGCCTTCAGCGCTCTCCTGCCGGTAATCAATCCGCTGGGATCGGCGTTAGTGTTGCTCGGGGTCGCAGGAAACGCGCCGGGGCCCGTTTTCCGCAAGCTGGCGCGCAAAATCGCAGTCCGCACCACGCTCTTCCTGGTGGTCGTGGAGCTGGTCGGGACCGCGCTGCTGGAGTTTTTCGGGATTTCGCTTCCCGTAGTGCAGGTCGCGGGCGGACTGGTGCTTGCTACCATGGGATGGAGCCTGCTGAATCAACAGGAACCCGAGACCAATGCCGACCAGGCCCAAGTTACCGAAAGCAGCTTCGAATCCCTGCAAAAGAAAGTCTTCTACCCGCTCACATTTCCGCTGACCGCCGGTCCGGGCTGCATTGTCGTAATGTTGACCTTAGCCGCGCAGGCTTCCAGGAAAGGCATCATCGACGAGGTCATGACCCACCTGGGAATCTTTCTGGCCGTGGTGGTTTTGAGCCTGATCGTCTTTCTGTGTTACGGCTATGCCCCGAAGATCACGGAACGTATTTCACCGCAGACGGCGCATGGCATCCTGCGCGTCATTGCGTTTGTGCTTTTGTGTATCGGCGTGCAAATTACGTGGAACGGCGTGGAAGCTTTGCTGAAGACGTTGTTGAAGCCGTAGCCCCGATTCCCCGCTGGCTGCAAGCGGATGTGGATCACCATGCCCTGGGGTAACGTGGTTATCCGTGTTCAATTCGGGCCGAAGGCCAAGGGTGGGATGGAACCTCGGGCATCTGAGCTCCGGAAAAGTTGGCTGCTAGACTCCTGAGCTATGCCGGTTTCCACCGAGGACACGAAAACTGTTGATAAGGTCCAGGCGCTGGTGCAGCTGTTGCGGACCCGGTCCTATGAGGAGATTCGCGAGCGTATGTACGACAATGCGCCCGGAAGCCCTTGGTGGTCTGCCTGCAAAGCCGAACTTGACCTGCGCAACGGACAGCAGGTAGCGGATGCCTCTCTAGCGTTGTCGAGGGGACTGGAAAAAATGCGGGCATCCACCCAGCACTTCGAACAACTCGCCGATACCTTGTGCCAAACCACCAACGATATCGCCGATCTGCTGCGGAATACTGAGGCGGCTTGCCGCAGGCTGGAAGTTGTCGTCTACGTCGCCATTGGCATGACCATCGTCCAACTCTTTAATCTGATTTTTGAGGTTTTCCGGAAACGATAGGGCGGATCATCAATCACCAAGTTATTGCCGAACGAGTTTGCAATGCAGTCCTATTCGTACCTGAGGGCGATCACGGGATCCACTGTGGTTGCACGCCGAGCTGGAATGTAACTGGCTAGCAAAACGATACCTAGAAACGCCGCTGTCACACCGGCGAAAGTGAGTGGATCGGTGGGGCTGACACCATAGAGCCAGAACGCCAGCAACCTGGTGGAAAGCAACGCAGCAGTGAGTCCGATCGCCATGCCGATGCCGGCCAGCTTTATTCCCTGGAACATCACCAGCTTGAGCACATCGTTGGTTTGGGCACCCATTGCTGTGCGGATCCCAATTTCACGGGTCCGTTGACTAACAGTATGGGCGAGCATTCCATACAGGCCGACAACGGAAAGTGCCAGCGCCAGAAGGCCAAAGATCCCCAACAGAGCTCCGGTTGCCTCCGCGGGAAAGATGTCCGTTACCGAACTCCACTGTCCGGAAGCGAACAATCCCAAACCAAACTGTGTACAGGGCCGGACGCGCGGCCATTTGGCATGACCATAGCCAACCCTTCAATCTGGTTTTCGAGGTTTTCCGCGAGCGCTAGGACCGGCCACAGTGTGACGGACTACGACCTCCGCCCCTCTGCTAAACCCCGATCGCATCGCTACGACTCCTTGACACAATCGCCAGGGAGAATCATGCTTGATGCTTGGTAAACTCTACGCCAATGGCATTGTTAATGGTGGAACTGATCCACACAGGAGAACCAGCATGAGCGACCCCGAAGAAATAGAAGAAATAATCGATCGGAGAAAATTCCTGACCAAGTCCGCAGCCCTGCTTGCCGGAGGCGCAGCGTTCGCGAGGACAGCTCTTTCGTACGACAAGATTCTGGGCGCCAATGATCGGATTTCGGTGGGCCATATCGGCAACGGGAGCCGGGGCGAGGAATTGGACTCGATCGTGTCGCAGCTGCACACCAGCCACAACGTGGAGGTGACCACTGTGTGTGATCTGTGGCGGCTGAAGCGCGAGAAGGCGATCGCGGCGAATGAAAAATATTATGGCCGCACGCCCCGCGCGTATCAGTACTTGGAAGACGTGCTCGCACTGAAGGATGTCGACGCGGTGATTATTTCCACTCCCGAGCACTCGCACTCGCCCATCCTGAAAATGGCGGTGGAAGCCGGCAAGGACGCCTACGTGGAAAAGCCAATGGGCAATGTGCTGGCCGACGCCAAGGCGGCCCGCGACGCAACCATGAAATTGAACAGAATTGTGCAGGTGGGCACGCAGCATCGCAGCGAACCTTATCCCAAAGCGGCCCACGATTTGGTCCAGACTGGCGTCCTCGGTGATGTGAGCAAGGTGGAAATTGTCTGGAATTACCACGGGCCACGCTGGCGTGGACGCGAGGAAACAAAGCTGATCCGGGAACAGGATACGGATTGGCGGAAATGGCTGCTCACCAAGCCCGATCGCCCATTTGATCCCCAGGTTTATTGCGAATTCCGCTTGTACAAGGAATTTTCCAGCGGCATTCCCGATCAATGGATGAGCCACGCGATCGACCTTGTGCATTGGTTCATGAACGACAACTTTCCCCGCTCGGTGGCGGCTCATGGCGGCATTTTTGCATGGCGCGATGGCCGGGAGAATGCCGATACGTTTCAAGCCTTGCTGGAATATCCCAAGGGCTTTCTCGTGAGCTACTCCACTAGCTTCGGCAACGACTCGCCAAGCTTCACTCGCTATATGGGGAAGAAAGCAACCCTGATCAACGTTGGAGGCGAGGGCAGTCCACGCTACCAATTAGTCGAAGAAAAAGGGAACCACGAGGACAACGCCGACATCGATCAGAAGAGGGCCTCGAAATACGTTCTTCTCCCGGGCCAAACCAAGCTTCCACCTATGGGCATTGATGACCTGTCGCTGGGGCACATGGCCAATTGGTTCGAGTGCATGCGTTCCCGCCAGCAGCCTCATTGCACGGTACAGGATGGATTCGCACATTCGGTGGCCAACATGATGGCGGCGGAGGCCTACCATTCGGGTAAGAAACAGTACTGGGATGCCGCCACCGAGATGATCGTAGATCGGGCACCTGAAAGCCAGGCGGCTTCCGCGTGAGCTATCCCCGACTACGCAAGATATTGGATGGTCTGTGCGATCAGTCTTGCCGTCGGCGCGTAGGGTTCACCCGTCGCGTCGAATTCCATCGAGCAGTAGCCTCGATAGCCGCTGGACCTCAGGATGTCGAACGATCTCTTCAGGTCAATGCTCAACAGCTTGTCGTGATCGTCGGTCTCGCCGTCTTTCACATGGCAAATGCAGTAGGCGTGCTGAAACATTGCTTGCACCGCACGGTAATTGAAATCGGCATTGCCGGTCATCATGGAATTCGCGAAATCGGGCAAGGCGTGAAGATAGGGATGGTTGACGGCCTCGATTACTTTCACCACGAAGAACGCATCCTCGCTGACCAGATCATCATTTTCCAAATTGACGACTACATTTTTCCCGGCACCGTACTCGGCCACTTCGCGAAGGCTTTCCGCTGTGCGCTGCACATTGGGCACTGAGTTAGATGGCTGCTGAATGTGCGTACGGATGCTGGGGGACCGGATCTCGACGGCTACGTCCACCCATTTCTTTGCATAGTCGATTGCTTTCTTGCGAGTGGATCGGTCCGCATCATAAAAGCTCTCGTGTCCATCGACGGCGATATCCACAACCTTCACGCCCGCTTTCCCTAACGCTTCCCGGAAACTGCCGAGATAAGCAGGGTCAAGCGAGCGAAAATGACGATTGTGCGGCTCGATATTGCGGACGTCGAACTTTTTCACCACCTCGGTCGGGAAATCCGTGAGGTCCATTCCCGGCAAACTGCGATCGCGGTCGTGGTTGGTGGGACTCTCGATGTAGGCGCGAAACGGGTACGACGCAACGGCGATGCGATCCCGTGGTGCGCTCGGGAACGAAATGTGAGGCTCGGAGACCGCTGACTTATCTGATCGACCAGCTGCGAAGGCGTCCCGCACACCACTCGCGACCATCCCGCCAGCTGTTAGCGCGGAAAGCTTTTCGAGGAATGAGCGTCGAGTTAGCGAGTCCATGTGTCCGCACCTGAGAGTTTTCGATTATACGCGGGTTGTGGTGCGCGGCGACTCGATGTCTTATCAACGGCCCGACAGTGGTCAGACTTCCTGAGCGACGGGCGAATGCAAGACTTTGCTGAGTTTTGTCTTTGCCGGCTCGGTTGCCCCGGGGAAAGAAATACCGAGCAGATGTTCAACCAGTTCTGCCACTTGCTCTCGAATCTCTGGCACGGCCGTGGTCTCCCATAAGCTTCCCTTACGCGGCGGGCCGACGCTGTAGAGAAAGTCCGAGGGCGCGCCATTGGCATCGATCAAGGCGCCGTCTGGGGAAACGTCCAGACCCAGAAACAGTGGGTCGGGGCGCACGAGCTGCTGGTTCTGAAGACTGGCCAATAATGGATTGTCGAGTCTGCGGCAATCGGTTTCCGGGCCCGTACAATTGATCACGCGATCCACACGCAGCTGTTGTTCTTTGCCGCTCTTGCGGTCACGGTAGCTGACTTCCACGCCGTCTTTATCTTCGAGGTACGCGATGATCCGTCCAGCGTGCGCCTGAATGTGATGGTTCAGCAATTGATAACCAATCAGGCCGCCGATTTCGGGAGCGATGCGGTGACGATGCACTTCCCAATAGGGCCGGACATGGCGGAGGAATCGCCGCTTTTCCTGTATCGGAAGCGACTGCCAAATGCGTTGCGCGAAAGGACGGAGCGAATTCATGACAGCACGCCAGTCGGTGCCGTGTTGGCCGGCTTCTTTCACCTGCTTCCGAACCAGCCGCATGAGTCCGAACGCGGTCTTCGGAGAGTTTTCATTCCAGAAAGCGGGCCATTTCGTCACTGCAGTATGTTTGTGGGGCAGCAAGCCCCGGCGCGACAGGATGTGAATGGTCCCGCGAAATTCCCGGGCCCGGAGAGCGACGGCGAGGTCGACACTGGTGAGTCCGGAGCCGATCAGCAAAATATTGCTTTCCTGCTCCACCTGTTCCAGTGCGGCCGCAGACCACGCAAAGGGAATGTAGCGCGGACTGTTCGGAGTTCTTCCCGGCAGCGGAGGATTGCTGGGTGGAAAATTCCCCAGCGCGAGAATCACTTTGTCAGCAACAACGGTGTTGCCGCTGTGGAGAAAAATCTCAGCTTTGTCTCCAGATCGAGCTAGCGAAACAGCCTGGTCGCACTTCCATTCGAATTCAGCGGGATGCGACTCCTCGGTTTCCTGCAGCAGGGATTCGATGTATTGTCCGTAAACCCTGCGGGGAAGAAAGCTCTCCGGCCCCACGCGTGAGTCGAAGTTGGTTTGCGCCCAGCGCAAGAAGTGGTCCGGGTCGTCGGCTAAGGCGCTCATGCGGGCGGCCCGCACATTGAGCAGGTGCCAGCCTTGCAGGGTCCCGTAAGCCACGCCCCGTCCGCGAGTCGGGCCGCGCTCGATGACGACCACGGAAAGGGATTGAGTTGCGTGCCGCAGGAGTTGGACCGCGAGGGTCGCGCCGGTAAATCCGCCTCCAATAATGGCAATGGTCAACTTCCCGTGTGCGTCGCGTCCCTTATTTCGGTTCATGAGGTGTCCCGGTAACTCCGTTGCACGTACCGTGCCAAGGCCGATTATATAGGAATGTCTATTGATATGATAGACATTCGGGGGCGGTAGTAACCGAATGCTGCCAGCGCTCGGAACGCGAGTGAAAATCATTTCATCCCTTTTGGGCAGAGGTTGTTCTTCCGCGCCGGGGAGGCTCCCCCGCGGTCTTAGGTCTCAGCCATCCAAAAGCCTCCGTTGGCGGCCCAAAGCCTAAGACCTGGCACCCGACACCTGGCACCCACACCTGGCAACCCACACCTATTTCCTCCCGACCTGGGAATAGCGGAAGCAATCTACCGCGTGATCATTCACCATCCCGACAGCCTGTATGAAGGCGTAGCAAATGGTGGATCCTACGAAGGTGAAACCGTGTCGCTTGAGGTCTTTGCTCATGGCGTCGGATTCGGGCGTGCGAGCGGGAAGCCGCGGCGACGATCGGCACGAATTCACTTGCGGTCCACCGCCGACAAATTGCCAGATGTATCGGTCGAACGAGCCGAACTCCTTCTGTACTTTCAGGAAAGCTTTTGCGTTCTTTACCACGGACTCAATCTTCAATTGGTTTCGAACGATGCCCGGATTGCCCATGAGTGTTTCTAGCTTGCGGCTGCTGTAGCGTGCGATGCGGTTGGGATCGAAACCGGCGAAGGCGGCGCGATAGTTCTCTCGTTTTTTGAGGATGGTGTCCCAGCTTAGCCCGGCCTGCGCGCCTTCAAGAGTAAGGAATTCGAAGAGGACCATGTCGTCGTGTACGGGTACGCCCCACTCTTTGTCGTGATAGCGAATGGAGAGTTCATTGCGCGCCCAGGAACAGCGGATTGGTGCTGGGGTTTGTTTGGCCATCGTTCAGATTGACGGGTACAGAATTCGGAGCTTGTGCTTCGTTGAGCGCCCCATGCGGGCGGCGTTCCGTTCTATCTTAGCTTTTCTAGCAGGTTTGGGTCTGGTTCGTACAGCGCATCCCCAATGTCATGCTGGTGGCAACCCCGGTTTTCTAGTTCCTCGATCAGCCGACGGATTGAAACAGGTTCTGCTGTTGACCAAGCCATCCGCACGGGTGGCGGCGAAGCCTTCACTTCGTTGAGGTCTCCCGCCGTTTTGCTTACGCTCAATGCCATTTCCAAAACCTCACCGAGGGTGTGCAAGTTCAGGGAAGATCTGCGGGAGGCGGGCGTGGGCGCCCGTCCCACACAGACACAAACTATTCAATTACTCGAGCGACTTCGGATCGGAGAGGTTTTTCGGGCTTTTCCGGTTCAGTAGGGCGATGAGCGCTGCGGCCGACGGAGGAGCTTTTACTTTGTGCTCGCGAATGATTTCCTTCGCGCTCAGCTTTTCTCCGTAGAGCTTTTCGTTCGCGCTGCCATCCGAACGCAGCGTGGAGCCTTCCAGCGAGACGCCGGCGAACAATCCCTTGCTGCGCGAGTAGGAGAGAATCTCAGCCGTCATCACGATGTCCGTAGCTCCTTCAGCAGTGCGGCCTTTCGGGCCGGCGGCCGCGGAAGCGTCTGCACCCAGCTTTACCTTGCTACCGAGAAGTGATTCCGCCCCTTTGGCATTCATGACCAGCAGCACGAAGTCCGTGGCCTGGCCACCTAGCTGGAAACCGATGCTGACGCCTTCCAGAGCGTATAGCGCAGGTGCTCCCCATGGTCCGGTGTAATGTTCCCCGCTGCGGCAAATCATGACGCCACGGCCATAACTTCCGCCGATTCCAAATGCGCCTTTCTTCACCGAAGGCAGAATGATCAGGCATTCGGCCTTGTCGATCAGGCCCTGAGGAATGTCGTCGGGAATATTTAGAATCTCTTTCAAAACCACGCCCGATTCCTTCACTCGGTCGGACTCTGTCTCATCGTCGGCCGCGGAAGCGAGTGGTAGGATGGCAAACATCAGCAATAGCGCATAGAGCTTCTTCATAAGATCCTCCTGTTGGCGGTAGCTCATTTTACCTCGCATGCCGCAGGAATGTTTTCGCAGCTCAAAAATTGGGGCCTTCTAACTCATTGATGTGACAAACATTGCCGGCGCAAGCCTGTGAAAAGGCTTGCTATGACCAAATGAGTGCTCCTTTTGTAACTTGGCACTCGCCTTATGCGTCCCTACAGTCAACATAGCAGAAGCCGCGTCCAGCTGGATATTCCGGCCCTTCACGTGCATCTAATGATAGTGAGTCGCTCCGGGCCATGGTTGGCCGTGGAAATTTGGGGTGGATAGGGAATGAGTTACATGAAATGGGCCTTTTGTGTCGGAACACTTTTCCTGGCTGCTGCGGTGCTGCCGTTGCGGGCGCAGTCAAATCAGGTGGTTCCGGCAAGCGCCGTTTCTGTAATTTCCAGCTCTGTCGTTTCGACTATTCCTGCTGCCGAGCAGCCCGATGATCCCATCCTCACCATCAAGAAACGGGTGGACGAAGTTAATCTGCTCTTTATCGCCACCGATAAGCACGGCAAGTTTGTCCGGGACCTGAACCAAGCTGATTTCACGATTCTTGACGACCACAAGCCACCACAATCGATCGCGAATTTCCGCCGCGAAACTGACCTGCCCTTGGAATTGGGTCTGCTGGTTGACACCAGCGGTTCGGTGCGCGGACGTTTCGATTTTGAGCAGGAGGCCGCCGTCAGTTTCCTGCAGCACACGGTCCGCCCCAACTTCGATCAAGCCTTTGTGATGGGCTTTAACGGGCACAGCCAGGTGACCCAAGCTTTCACTGACAATGTGGCGCTGCTGACAACCGGAGTCCACCGTCTGCAGGATGGTGGAGGGACTGCTCTGTACGATGCGGTCTATCGTGCCTGCCGCGACAATCTGATCAAACAAACCTCCGACCATCCAGTGCGCCGGGCGATTGTGATCGTGAGCGACGGGGAAGATAACCAGAGCGAAATCAGCCGGGCGCAGGCCATTGAAATGGCGCAACGCGCTGAAGTAATTATTTATGCCATTTCCACCGATGACAGCGGCCTGATCCTGCGCGGGGACAAAGTCCTGCAGCAGCTGGCCGACGCCACCGGCGGACGCGCATTCTTTCCCTTCAAGATGAAAGACATCAAGAACTCATTCGTAGCCATTGAAGATGAACTGCGCAGCCAATACGTGATTTCGTATCATCCCGCCGATTTTGACGCTGACGGCCGCTACCGCTCGATAGAGATCACTTCCCTGAAGAAAGATCTTCAAGTCCGCGCCCGTAAAGGCTATTTCGCTCCGCGTCAGTAAAGCTGCTCCCCTCTCGCAATCATTTTTGTACCAGCTCAGCAACGAACGCGGAACCCTTTTTGAAATTGGAGTCACCGGGATACAGGGCTTTTATGTTGTGGTTGCCCACCGGCAGAGACGAAGTAGTGTAGGTAGCCACGCCCCCGCTGAGCGTCCCCGTGCCGAGAGGGGCGGTCCCCATGGTGAAGGTGACCGTTTCGCCGTCAGGTATGGCGCCGAAAGGGGAACTGACCGTGGCACTGAAGGTAACGGACTGGCCCACTTGCGAAGGTGAACCCGAAGTGGTGATGACGGTAGTCGTGGCGGCAGGGAGACCCCGCACAAGCTGGGTGAGGGTGGGGGATGTGCTAGCGATGTAGGTGCTGTCCCCGGAGTAGGTGGCTGCGACAAGGAGCTTGCTCGCTTTGGTGTACCTGGTGGTATAGCTGGCCTGTCCGCTAGTCAGCGGAACTTTGGCCAGCGTGATCTTGCCGTGCAGGAATGTGACTGATCCCGCGGGTGTACCAGATTGAGCAGAAACCGTAGCTGTGAAAGTGACCGGTTGAGTTACATAGGCGGGGTTCAGGCTGGAAATGAGAGATGTGTTGGTGGACATGGAACTGGAAGGCAGCAGCCCGTAAGCGCTCACCCCCGCTTGACTGCCAACGTAGACCTTGCCGTTAGCGACCATGGGACTGGTAAACTTCACCGAGCCGCCCGGTACATCCCGGCTATTGCCGGCCTGGTTGCTGTCATAAAACAGGTTGGCGAGATTGGTGGCATCGTAGGCGTAGAGCACCTGGCAGCAACTCGAGCCGAAAGAACTGTTGTCGAGTATCCAGAGAATTCCGTTGGCATTCACGTTTGCGGAAATAACAGGAGCGGCAGTCGAGAAGCTGAAAGACTTTGTGCTTTTCGAAGTTGGAGAGCTGGAAAGCATCCCGCTGCTATTAGCGTTGAATGAAAACGCTTTGACGTGATCGGCGGCGCCACCGTCGTTCCCCCCTCCCCAATAGACAGACCCGTTCCAATACGAGGGAGAGCCCCAAATTCCCGTGGTTGCTCCCGGAATCTCCTGCACAATCTGGGTGTCAATGCTGGTGCAAGTTGAACAGAACTTACCCATGCCGTTGCGGTCGACAAGATAGATTTTGCCTTCTTTGCCCATCTCGACGAGCAGGTCTCGATGGGCCGCGCCTGCAGGAAGTTCGGGAAGCAACAGCAGACCTCCGGAGCCCAAATCTATGTCGCCATCGCTCAAGTTCTGCTGGTTCCAGGGAGTGAACCAATCGAGGATGCCGAAGGCCCCGTTGCTGGGCGGGCCGAGTTTCATGATGCTGTCGCCAAAGTCTCCGTCGGCCAATCCGTCATAGGTGCCGTTGCCGGTTGCGAAAAACAGGTTTCCACTGGAATCCGCAGCCACGCCGTCCCCCGACATCCAGATGCCTGCCAGTCCACCGTTGGGCGAACCGTTGAAAACGGCTTCCTGGGTCATGGTGTCGGTGGGCTGAACGCCGGCTTTGTAGGACATCACCCAGCCGTGATACGGAGTATTGTCGCAGTGCGAGGCCCACGCGATAACCACGTGGCCATTCTCGAGCAGCAGTCCTGGCCGGTTGCTATTTCTTAAAGGGTCGAAGGTCTGGCCGTTGACGCTAGCCGAAATGGCGACGGGGCCGCCGAATTTTTCCGCGTGAGTGAGGATGTCAAGGGCGTGAAGGCGCTGAAAGTAGACACCGTTTTCGTTGGTCTTGGTCAAGAGGTAGATCGTTCCGGTACTCTGGTCAATGACCGGCGTGCTGGTGATTCCAATCTCAGGCACCAGATCGCCGCAGGAGACTTCACCACTGGTGACGGTCGCTATATGAGGAGGATTAATGAAACTCTTCTGCCAGAGAGTATTCCCATTATCGGCATCGAGGGCGTACAGGCTGTCGTGCTCGGTGGCAACGAACAGGACATTATGCGTTCCACCGGCGATGTTCTGCACGTTGGCCAGATAGAGCGGCTGGGCATAAACGTATCCGTCGACGGGGACCGTAAACAGCTTTCCGAACTGGCTGCTGGTTACATTGCCAGGGGTCAGAATGGTTTCCTGTGTGTTCTGCCCGGTGCGGGCGTTGTCGTAGTGATAGGTGGTGACGTTTACTTGCGCAGCCAAAACTGCCGACCAGAAAAGCAAAATTCCGATGGCTGGGCAGAAGGACTTAAAACAGGCTGGTCTTTTCATGATTCCCCAGAGGCCAGAGGTCAATAACTCTTCTATTACAAATCGAAGGCCAGTACAAATCAACAACAGATTAAAAAAATTGCCCTCGAAACCGGTATTGGACAAGGCTTTTGGCTCGGGTGGTGACTGCTCGACTGGTTACTTTGTTGCCCGAACCAAATGCAAACCCATGCGTGGATGGTCTTTATCGCATTTACAAACACCCATTACTCTGGAGTGCTACAATCTCAGGAGTCAGCGGTCGCCGGCCCTGGGATTGCCGCAGAGCAGGTGGTGGCGGGGTTTCGTATGGCAGGTAAATTCTGGTTCGTCGTTCTTGTGGTTTTACTTGGCTTGCCGGGTGTGACCCCGGCCAACGCGACCCAGAAGCACGCCGCTAAGAAGAAGCAGGTCAAGCAACAGCCGCAATCTGCCGCTCCAACACAACCCCTTCCTCCCTCTGGCCCGCTGCCAGCGGTCAACCTGGACCAGATTCCTTCTTCATCGCCCTTGGTGGCCTATCAGAGTGACCAGTTGACGATTGTGGCCCAGAACTCGACTTTGGGAGACATTCTGCGGGCAGTGCATGCGCAGACCGGCGCGGCGATAGACATGCCATCGAACTCCACCGAGCGGGTGGTTGGGCATTTTGGTCCTGGGCCAGCACGGGAAGTATTGGCGTCACTGCTGAACGGATCGCATTTCGATTACGTGCTGCTCGGCTCCGCGGCCTACCCGACTGCTTTGGATCGGGTGGTTTTGCTGGCCAGGCCGATCGGCCCGGAAGCCGCCAGCCCGACAGTTGAGGCAAATGCTGGTACCCAGCCCAGCGGTCCCGTCGCGTTCCCCCACACCCAGCCCGCGCCGCAGGCTGCGGAGGATATGTCGGACGATTCCGCCGATGACTCCGCCGACGATTCCGCCGACCAAGCCGACGAACAGGCCCAGCCGGCAGCACAGCCCAACGGGCAGACACCCCCGAAGACTCCGGAAGAACTTCTACTGCAGCTGCAGCAGCAACAACAGCAACAACAGCAGCAGCAACAGCAGCAACAGCCGGGTGCAGCACCCGGGATACCCGGACCTCCGGGCGAGGGGCGCCGAATGCCAATCGTCAACAATCCCGACCAGCAATAAGCCTCGATTCTGGCTTTCCGGCAGGCGTTCGAGTTGCCAAGTGGATCTCAACGCGCGGGAGTACGCGCGGATAGGAACATATGAAAAGCTTGGTGATTCAGTCTCCGCCGACGGGGGACTGACTGGGGACAAGCACAAGAGTCCGGGCGAAACGCTGCCGCGACTGATAGGCGAAAGCCTGAAGAATGCCGATTACAGCGCCATAGGCTGCAAGGATCCCTATTCCGACCACCGTTACGGCAGTAAAAGACATCACGAAAACAACCAATAAGCTACCCAAGATCGGCCCACTTTCCCCATGAATTGCCGCCGGAAGTGCTCTGGCGGGGCTTGGTTCCCGATCCGCTGAGCGCTTCCTCAATCTACCCGCGTTGACGCTTGCCGCTGTTAGCAAATAAGATACGTGAGTAGAGTTGCGTTCTTTCACTTTCCATCATTTCTGTCGACCCGTCCACATTACGGAAGGGCATTACGGTCGGGATTTATGGCCATCACCAAGATCTCGGTGCGCGGAGCGCGCCAGCATAACTTGAAGAATATCGACGTTGAAATTCCCCGGAATTCGCTTACGGTCATCACCGGCCTGAGCGGGTCAGGGAAGTCTTCGCTGGCGTTTGACACTATTTACGCCGAGGGCCAGCGGCGTTATGTTGAGACGCTCTCCGCATACGCCCGGCAGTTCCTGGACCAGATGGAACGACCCGATGTGGACGCCATTGACGGCCTCAGTCCGGCCATCTCCATCGAGCAAAAAACCACTAGCCGCAGTCCCCGCTCGACCGTTGGAACGATCACCGAAATCTACGACTATCTTCGTCTCTTGTTCGCTTCCATCGGGGTGCCGCATTGCCCCAAGTGCGGACAAGCCATCACCCGCCAGTCGGCCGAACAAATCGTTCAGCGGGTCATGTCATTGACGCCGGAAGACCGGGTCATGGTACTCGCGCCTATCGTGCGTGGCCGCAAGGGAGAATTCAAAAAGGAGATGGAGAAGCTGGTGCAACACGGCTTCACCCGTGCGCGCATCGATGGAGAATTAGTAAATCTCGAAGACGACCTCCCACTGGACAAGCGCAAGAACCACACTATTGAAGTCGTGATTGACCGGCTGCTGGTGAAGCCGGGAATCGAGCATCGGCTGGAGCTGTCAGTTGGGCTGGCGATGAAGCTGGCGGGTGGGCTGGTGCAGGTGGCGGTGGTGGGCGGAGAAGAGCAGCTTTATTCCGCCCGGCTGGCGTGTCCGGATTGCGGCATCAATGTGCCGCAACTCGAGCCCCGCTCTTTCTCTTTCAACAGCACATATGGTGCCTGCCCCGAATGCCACGGGCTGGGTAGTCGTTACGACTTCGATCCCGGCAAAGTGATCACCGATTGGTCGAAGCCGCTGTTGGAAGGCGGACTGGGGCCGGGTTCGGCCTCGCAAAACCTGATTCACATGGTGCAACTGACGGCCGCCGCGCACGGCTTCGACTTGAGCACGCCATTCGACAATTTCCCCGAGAAGATCCAGAACCTGCTGCTCCACGGGGACGGGAAGGGCGGCCGGACTGGTTTTACCGGAGTGCTCGGCTATCTCAAAAGGGCGGCGGAAGATTCCAGCTCAGAGACTTATCGCGATTTTCTGCTCGACTACATGTCCGCCACTCAATGCCCGGCGTGTCATGGCAAACGGCTGCGCCCCGAAAGTTTGGCGGTGAAGGTCAACGACATGTCGATCGCCGACTTCACGGCTCTGCCGGTATCGCGGTCGCTCGAAGTGGCGAAGAAAATCAAACTTGGCGGACGCGAAGAACTGATTGCCGGACGCATCGTGCACGAGATCGTGGAACGGCTGCAATTCCTCCATGCCGTTGGATTGGGCTACATCTCGCTGGATCGTTCGGCGGCAACGCTTTCCGGCGGCGAGGGCCAGCGCATTCGTCTGGCGACGCAGATCGGGTCGAAACTTCGCGGCGTGCTGTATGTGCTGGATGAGCCTTCGATTGGATTGCACCACCGCGACAATAACCGTCTGCTGAAAGCGCTCGAAGAACTCCGCGATCTCGGCAACACTGTGCTCGTGGTGGAGCATGACGAGGAAACCATTCGCCGCGCCGACCACGTAATTGACCTTGGGCCGGGAGCTGGCCGGCATGGCGGTAATCTCGTGGCTTACGGTACGCCGGAAGAAATTATTCGCGTACCCGGATCGCTCACTGGAGCCTACATTTCCGGCAGGACGCAGATCGAAATGCGCCCGGAGAGACGTCAGCCCAACGGAGCCGCGATCAACATTCTGGGAGCGCGCGAGAATAATCTCAAGAACCTTGATGTCACTTTTCCCCTGGGCGTGATGACCGTGGTGACGGGCGTTTCCGGCTCGGGCAAATCCACGCTGGTGAATGACATTCTTTACCGGGCCCTGGCGCGCGGTTTGTACCGTTCGCGCGAAGAACCAGGCGCTCATAAAGCCATTTCTGGCGCGGAAAACATCGACAAGGTCATCCGTATTGATCAGTCGCCAATTGGGCGCACCCCGCGTTCCAACCCGGCAACTTACACCGGAGTATTTGCCCAAGTCAGAGACCTCTATGCCATGCTGCCCGAGTCGCGTGAGCGGGGCTACAAGCCGGGGCGATTTTCCTTCAACGTCGCCGGCGGTCGTTGCGAGGCTTGCCAGGGCGAAGGGCAACGCCGCATTGAAATGAATTTCCTGCCGGACGTCTACGTGCTTTGCGAAGTGTGTGGTGGCAAGCGCTACAATCACGAGACCCTGGCGGTGAAGTACAAGGGATACTCGATTGCAGACCTGTTGGAATCGTCCATCTCCGATGCCCTGCAGATTCTCGAAAATATTCCGCTGGTGCAGCAAAAGTTGAAGACGCTGGTGGATGTCGGCTTGGGCTACATTCACCTCGGACAATCCGCGGTGACGCTTTCCGGCGGCGAAGCCCAGCGCATCAAGCTGGCGCGGGAATTGAGCAAACGGCAGACCGGCAAGACGCTCTATCTGTTGGACGAGCCCACCACCGGCCTGCACTTCGACGATGTCAAGAAGCTGCTCGACGTGCTGCATCGTCTGACCGATTTGGGCAACACCATCATCATCATCGAACATAATCTCGACGTAATCCGCAATGCCGACTGGATCATCGATCTCGGCCCCGAAGGTGGCGAAGAGGGCGGAAAAATCGTGGCCCAGGGGACGCCCGAGCAGGTGGCGCGGATCAAGAAGTCTTACACCGGGCAGGCTCTGGTACAGTATTTTGGCGGAAGCGCCGCCAGGATGCCGAAAGAGACTTCCATCGCGTAGAGTGGAACCCATAGAGGTTCACGTTCAGCTTTTGGCATCAGGCTGACGAAGCTCGAAGTCCGTCGAGTCAAAATCGTGTCAGAACTGAACAATCCGCTTCCCCCGCTGCAGGCTGAGCCAGTCGTTGTCGACCTGACAACTCAGGAGCCGCCAAATCAAGAGCAGCCCGCCCAACCCCCGCCGGATCCAATCAACCCCCATGCGGAAGACCCGCCGTGGACAGGACTTGATCTCCTCCTGATGGTGCTCATCCTGATCGCGTCGCTGTTTGTGTTTTCAGGGATCACGTTCGGGATCAGCACTCTGCTCGCATCTCGTTCTGTCCAACCGTTGGCCAAAGCTACTGGAACGCTGGTGATTGTACCGGCGATGGCCCTGTCGTATCTGGTGGTGATGTCTTTTATGTACGTGCGGTTGGAGCGAGTGCGCCATGTACAGTTCTGGCAAGCCGTGAGCTGGCATTGGCCCAAAGGGCGAAGCTGGTTGGGTTTCCTCGTCGCCGGCGGCATCACGGCCATTACGCTAGGACTGCTTTCCCGGCTGTTGCCGATGCCGAAATCGCTTCCAGTGGATCGTTATTTCGGGGACCGACAGAGCGCCTACTTGATGGTTTTTTTCGGGGTTGCAGTGGCCCCGCTGGCGGAAGAACTGCTGTTTCGTGGTTTTCTTTATCCGGTGCTCGACCGTTGGCTGCAAACCTCGTTCATGCTTCCGCGAAAGCTTCGGCGCGGCGGCGGGTGGGTTTTGCTCATCGCGGGCTGGGGCTATGCAGACCACAAGGCGACGGCTCCCGGTGCGCTGCTGCTTGCGGGTCTGCTCGCGGTTGCGGTCATTGCGATATTCTTGGCCCAGAGTGCGAACCCAAGAGGTCGGCCCGCGCACGCCGTGCTCCTGCCCGGTTTCAGCATGATTGTTTGGGGATTGGCTTCGCGGTCTCTGCAAGGCCGCGGCTTCGTGTATGGAACAGCTGGCCTGTTAATTTTGGCGTTCCTGCTTCTAGCGATCGGGGCGGCCCGTCCGCTAGCGGCATCGCCAGCTGCAAAGCTGGGCAGAACCCTGGCCATTCTCATCACGGCTACGGGCTTCGCCGTGGTTCACAGCGACCAGCTTGGAAGTGCGTGGGCCCCATTGCTCGTGCTGTTCGCGGTGGGCTGCGTTCTCACCATCACGCGCGCGGTCACCCGGGCGGTTGCTCCCGGCGTCCTGATCCACGCGGGCTACAACTCGACACTCTTTGCGCTGCTCTACCTCGGCACCGATCATTTCCGCCACTTGGAGAGGATGACTCAGTAGAGCACTGCGGGAGCGGGTAATAGCTCAGTCTGAACATGCTCCCCAGAAATGTCATCCCGAAGCCCGCGCTTCTACCAGCGCGGCGAGGGATCTCGCGCGTGTCTCGGAAGTTGCCGTCCCAAGATTGCATATCCGCTGCACGCAAGATCCTTCGCGACGCCTTGCATAACATTAAGATTAGAAATTTACACCTGACCCACTCCCCGGAAGCGGCCTCCGGGCACTCCAGCAAATAGCCGTGTTATCTTAGTTTTTCCATGTCTTCCGCTCGCCAAGAACTACTGCGTCGGCTGGCTGCCAAGTCTTTCCGGCTGGGTGAGTTCAAACTCTCCTCCGGGGGCACCAGCGACTATTACATCGACTGCCGTATCACCACTTTGGACGGCCGCGGCGCGCAGCTTACCGGCAAAGTGTTTCTGGAAGAGATTCGCGAGCGCGGATGGAAACCGCAAGCCGTCGGTGGATTGACCATGGGCGCCGACCCGATTGTTGTGGCGGTCGCCATGACCAGCGGCGAGTTGCACGGATTTCTCGTCCGCAAAGCCGAAAAGCAGCACGGGACCGGGCAGCGCATCGAAGGCTTCCGCGAAAAAGGCGCGCGCGTGGTGATCGTGGACGACGTTTGCACGACAGGCGCTTCCACCCTTCAGGCGATTGAAGCCGCGCGCGAATTTGGATTTGAGGTCGTCGGAGCAATGTGCCTGGTGGAACGGCAGGAAGCCGGTGGCCGTCCCAATGTGGAGAAGGCAGCTTCGCCGGCGCCGTTTATTTCGCTGTTTACGGCCGCCGATGTCCGCAAGGAACACGTGTTACAGAACCACGAGACGTCCCCGGTGCTTGCGGTCGCAGGGGCAAGCTGCGAGATTTGCGGACGCCCTGCGGTCGTCCACAATCCGCGAATTCGCTGCCAGCAACATAAGGCCTAAGGGCCGTCGTTGGTTGTTGGCTGACGGTCGTTGGCCAAACCCAACTCCAGACCGCGGTAGTGGCCAACGACCAACGACTGACTTATGATCCGAACCCTCGAATGGACGGACAAAGGCGTACGCTTCATCGATCAGACGAAGCTGCCCATGGAAGAAACCTACGTGACCTGCAAGACCTACGAACAGGTCGCCGACGTGATTCGCGATATGGTGGTGCGCGGCGCGCCTGCGATTGGTGTGGCTGCGGCCATGGGCATTGCGCTGGGAGTGAAGAACTCGAAGGCGGTGAACAGCGGCGACCTGAAACGGGACTTCGACCAGATTTGCGAGGTCATCGGCAAGACGCGGCCGACGGCCGTGAACCTGTTCTGGGCCATCCGGCGCATGCGCGACAAATTCGAATTACTTCGCGTTCGCCCGTTGCCCCAGATCAAACAATCTCTGATTGAAGAAGCCCAGCGCATGCACGCGGAAGACATCGCCGCCAATCAGGCCATGGGCCGCCACGGTGCGACTCTAATGCCTGCCAGCGGCGGAGTGCTCACCCATTGCAACGCAGGCGCGCTCGCGACTTGCGGCTACGGTACCGCGCTGGGCGTGATTCGTGCCGCCGTCGAACAGGGGAAGAACATCCACGTCTATGCCGACGAAACGCGTCCCTTTCTTCAAGGCTCGCGGTTGACTGCGTGGGAATTGATGAAAGATGGTATCCCCACGACGGTGATTTCCGACAATATGGCTGGTGCCTTGATGAAGCAGGGCAAGATTCAAGCGATTGTGGTGGGTGCAGACCGAATCGCGGCCAATGGCGACGTGGCCAACAAAATTGGAACTTATACGGTTGCCGTGCTGGCAAAAGAACATGGCATTCCGTTTTATGTGGCCGCCCCCATCTCGACCGTCGATCTCGAAACCCCCGATGGCGGCAGAATTCCCATCGAACAAAGAAATCCTCGCGAAGTCACCCATATTGCCGGCAAGCAGATGGTTCCCGACGGAGCGAGCATCGAGAACCCGGCATTCGACATCACCCCGGCAAAGTATGTGACCGCCATTGTTACGGAACGTGGAATTGCCCGCGCGCCGTATGAAGATTCGTTGCGGAAGTTGAGTGGCACTTAGCAATTGGCACTTAGCATTTAGCGAGGACCCAAAGCCAATTGGTACGTGCCAACTGCTTCACCACCGCTCGGGAACTTTTCCACCCCTGTCTGCGTAGAATGACCAAGGAGGGATCCCTATGTTCGCTTTCCTTCTCTGGTGTCTGCTCCTTGTATTGTGCTGGCCGCTCGCGCTGGTGGCCCTGATCGCGTATCCCTTTGTATGGCTTGTTGTCTTGCCGTTTCGCTTGGTGGGAATCGCCGTCCACGGGGCCCTTGCGCTGGTGTGGGCTCTAGTGATGCTCCCTGCCCGGTTGTTGAGCACCCCGTTCCGAGTCTGATCTCTTAGACCCTGCTCTGTGACTAGCGACGGCCTGTCATTCCCTGTTAACATCCGTCGCAATGGCGCCGCGCAAAGGCAAGAAGAAGTCGAAAGCCAAGACTTTAGGACGGACCGTCGAACGTTCTGGTATTCCTTCGGATGGGCGCGGTGATCTGGTCATCATTACCGGCATGAGCGGATCGGGGAAGGCGTCTGTCCTGAAGGCCTTTGAGGATCTCGGTTACTACTGCGTGGATAATCTGCCGGTAGGGCTCATCCCGCGCTTTGCCGAACTGGTCGGCCAATCTTCCGAGATCGAGCGCACCGCGTTGGTGGTGGATGTTCGCGAAGGTACGCAACTGGAAGCACTGCCATCCATCATCAAGTCGGTGAAGCGCATGCTGCCGACCCGGATGATCTTCCTGGAAGCCTCCGATGCCGTTCTGCTCCGCCGCTTCAGCGAGACCCGCCGCCCGCACCCTCTCGGGACCCATGCGCCGGTAAAGTCTTCATTGACGGCCGAACGTGGACAGCTGCGAAAAATCCGTGCGCTTGCCGATTTGGTCATCGATACTTCCAAGTTCAATGTCCACGAACTGCGCTCCCATATCATCGAGCGCTTCCAGAAGCAGCAGGAGTCCGGCAAGAACATCCTGGTTTCCTGCGTCAGTTTCGGTTTCCGGCATGGAGTGCCGGATGACGCCGACCTCTTGTTCGATGTTCGTTTCCTGCCGAATCCGCACTTCGTACCGGAGTTCCGCGATCTCACCGGACGCGATCCGAAAGTGGCCAAGTATATCCGTTCCTTTCCCCAGACCAAGGAATTTATTCAGCGCATTTCCGACCTGCTGGTGTATCTGTTGCCGCATTACATCCGGGAGGGAAAAAGCTATCTGACCATCGCCTTCGGCTGCACCGGCGGCCAGCACCGCTCAGTCATGATTTCAGAAGACGTAGCCAAACATCTGCGCAAGCCGGGATACCGGGTGAAAGTAGTGCATCGGGATAGCCCGAAGTGACGCTCGTTCCAGTCCACGAGATATGAGCAACGCTCCATATCCAATCATTCCTACACCGATCAGGAAGAGTTGGACTGACAGACATCCTCGCTGGAAGATTTTGCTGGGAGCACTGGCGGTGGTTGGACTGTTGGTGTTTTTTGTGGGCTCCCTCTTGGGAGTTATCGAGTTCAGTTTCAAGCAAAGCGACGTTTATCACGTTGCGCTTGCAGCGGCGCAAGAGAATCCTAAAGTCATTGAGCGGATTGGACAGCCTATTCATGCCGAGTACTTCGTGCTGGGAACCATTAAGACCTATGGCTCAGATGGCGATGCGATCATGACAATCCCGATCACTGGATCCCGTGGAGCAGGCAAAATTCACCTGCTTGCAAAGAAACGTGCGGGTTCGTGGAGCTTTCGTCAACTTGCTGTCGAAACGGGGGCGGGCGCGGAGTCGATCAATCTACTGGCACCGGAAACGGAGTCTCCATAATTCTCTTTAGGTCTCCGTTCAAACGGACTCCGGGCCGAGGGGCGGCCAACGACGAACGACCAACGACTACAGTAGAATAAAACCTTGCAACGAATGCCAATCTCAACCCCCGGCATTTTCTGGCCGCGCATCGGGAGCCCTCAATGCGGCAACTGACCCGCCTCATCCGCTACGTGGTCCCCTATTGGTGGCAGCTTCTGTCCTCGGTAGTCTTGATGGCCGGAGTAGGCTTCCTCGAGGCGTTTCGATTATTGCTGCTCCGGCCCATTCTCGACCGCGTTCTGAACCCCTCCACTGGCTCTGACGATATCCAGCTATTCACCGTTCCCTGGACGAATCACGTTGTCTATCTGCAGAAATTCGTTCCCACGCGCTTCCACAACGCCTGGACCATTGTGGCGTATGCGCTGGTCGCGTCCACCGTACTCAAAGGCATTTTCGATTATGCCGGCACGTATCTGGTGAACTACGCCGGGTTCGGCATGATGACCGACCTGCGCAACGATCTTTACAACTCCATTCTGCGGCGCTCAGCCGCATTTTTTCAGAAACATACGACGGGCACGTTGGTTTCGACCATCATCAATGACATTGAGCGTGTGCAGTACGCCATGTCGAGTGTGCTGGGCGAGTTTCTGCAGCAGTTCTTCACTTTCCTGTTCACCGCTGTCGCCGTCATTGCGTTGGGTCGCAAGCTGGCATGGGTGCTGGTGCTGTTCGTCCCTGTCATTATTATTTCCGCAAGAAAGATCGGCAGCCGGGTGCGCCACACCACGCGCAGCGGTCAGGACAAACTCGCCGACATTCAGAATGTTCTTCAGGAAACCATCACCGGCAATCGCATCGTGAAAGCGTTCAGCATGGAGCTCTGGGAGATTGCCCGCTTCCGCAAAGCGACGCAGCGGTTTTTTAGCGCCAACATGCGTTCGGTAGCGGCGGCGGCGATCAGTTCTCCCCTGATGGATATTTTTGGGGCTATTGCCATCGCTCTCCTTCTGCTGCTGGGACGGGGCCAAGTCGCACATGGTGTGATGACCCTGGGAATATTTGCCGCCTTCATCGCTTCCGTTTTCAGCCTTTACAACCCGGTACGCAAGTTCGCGTTGTTCAATAACAATTTTCAGCAGGCGTTAGGGGCCTCGTCCGAAATATTCAAGTTCATGGACACCGTGGATGAAATCCGTGAAAAACCCGGCGCCAAGCCCATCCCACCGTTCTCTCGTGGCATTCGCTTTGAAAATGTTTGCTTCTCCTACGAGACCAACGGTGACGAAGCCCGAGAAATTCTGACCAACATCAATCTGGAAGTGAAGGCCGGAGAAATCCTGGCGCTAGTCGGGTCGAGCGGCGCGGGCAAGAGCACACTGGTGCATTTGATCCCGCGTTTTTTCGACGTAACTTCAGGAAGCATCCTGATCGACGGTCGCGACGTGCGCGATACCACGCTCGCGTCCTTGCGCGCTCAAATCGGGGTGGTCACGCAGGAAACCGTCCTCTTCAACGACACCCTGCGCAACAACATTGCCTACGGTCAGCCCAGCGTTTCGCAAAAGCAAGTGGAAGCCGCGGCCCGCGCGGCCCTGGCGCACGACTTCATCATGGAAATGCCGGCCGGCTATGACACCATGATCGGCGAACACGGCGTGCGGCTTTCCGGCGGAGAACGCCAGCGCATTGCCATTGCCCGCGCCCTCCTGAAAAATGCCCCCATTCTGATTCTCGACGAAGCCACCTCGGCGCTCGACAGCGAGTCGGAAGCCCTGGTGCAATCGGCGTTGCAGAATCTGATGACCGGACGTACCGTCCTGGTCATTGCCCATCGGCTTTCCACCGTCCGTCGTGCCGACCGGATCGTGGTCATTGAGAATGGAACGATCGCGGACATTGGCGCGCACGAGGAACTGATGAAGAAACTCGGCACTTATCGCCGGCTATACGATCTGCAGTTCGTCGACTTGGAGCAACCCAAGGCGGCCGCAGCTCCGGTGAGACAATAACCCAATGCCTATCCGCTCCATGACCGGATTCGCCCAGACCAAAGGCCAGATGAATGGCCAGACCAGTTTTACCCTCTCGCTGAAATCGGTGAACCACCGTTTTCTCGACCTGCATTTCCGCCTGCCCCCCAACAGCGATGCCCTGGAAATGAAACTGCGCCGCTTATTCAAGGAGAAGCTGGCGCGGGGTCACCTTGAGCTGACTCTCAACCTGGAGCGCAGCAGCAACGAAACGTTTTCTCTAAATCGTCAATTGGTGGGCGGGTACATTCAGGCATTCCACGCCGCTGCTTCAGAATTCGGTCTGGCGACGGAACCCGACCTGAATACCATACTGCGCCTGCCGGGCGCTCTCGATGCCGCCACCCCGCCCGCAGATGGCGACAAACTGGAACCCGTCGTTCTCGCCAAAGCGGAAGAAGCTCTGGCCCGCCTCAACCAGATGCGCGAACAAGAAGGCAGCGAAATTGCCCGCGAGTTGAGCGAGCGCATGACCCATGTGCAGCAAGCCTGCGAGGGCGTCAAGAAATATCGCGGCTCGGTTCTGCGGACTTATACTGATAAGCTGAGGACCCGCATGCAGGAGCTGGTTGGATCGCAGGTTGACCCCGAACGCATCCTGCAAGAGGCGGCGCTGCTGGTTGATCGCAGCGAGATTCAGGAGGAGTTGGTCCGCCTCGAAAGCCACGTCAAACACTTTGCGGCTGTCCTCGAACAGGGCGGAGAAGTCGGCAAGAAGCTGGATTTTCTTCTCCAGGAAATGAATCGCGAAGCCAACACATTGCTTTCCAAGACTTCCGGTTTAGCGGGCGATGCTCTCAAAATCACCGAGATGGGCCTGGCCATGAAGGCGGAAATTGAAAAGGCGCGTGAACAGGTGCAGAACCTCGAATGACGACCGTTTATATCATTTCCGCACCCTCGGGTTCGGGCAAATCAACGTTGGTCAACGAAATCCGTCATTTGGTGGAAGGACTGTATTTTTCCATTTCCTACACCACGCGTCTTCCCCGAGGCAGTGAACAAAACGGACGCGAATATTATTTCGTCTCGCGAAGTGCGTTTGAAGACATGGTCCAGAAAGACGAGTTCCTCGAATACGCCGACGTCTTCGGGAACTACTATGGCACGGCTCGGCGGTTCCAGCGCGAAGCCGAACAGACTGGTCAGGACTTATTACTCGACATTGATGTGCAGGGCGCAGCACAGATCAAGCGCAAAATCCCCCAGGCAGTAAGCATTTTCATCCTGCCGCCGGACCGGAATACCCTGGAACGAAGGTTGCGCACCCGCAGCCTCGACGCCGAAGAGGTCATGCAGCGCCGGTTGGTCACGGCCACTCGTGAGATTGAGAATTATGCCAAATACGACTATATTTTGGTGAACGATCGTCTGGAAGAATCCGTTGAAGCGTTGAAGTCGGTCCTTCTTGCGGAGCGACTCCGGCGCTCAGGAGCTCAACGAACCGCTGACGACACCGAAATGCTGGCTATGGCCGAACGCTGCCGCCTGAATAGCGTGCGTGAGCGTTTACAGCCCATTCTGGCTTCGTTCGTACCGGCGGTTCCTGGTGGACGCTAAAGGGGCAGGAGATCACTATGAAGTTGATAGAAGGGTTCGACAGCAATTACCGGTACATCCTGGTGGCGGCGCGGCGTGCGCGGCAGTTGCAGGGTGGAGCGCCTCCCGTAATTACCACGCCATCTCGCAAACCCTGCCGTATCGCGCAGGACGAAATCAAGGCCGGCAAAGTGAAGTGGGTAATTCCGGATATCCCCAAGTCACCCGCCGAAGTTGCCAGCGAAATTCTGGATCAGGCGATGGCACCAGAGTAATGGATTGGCGATTTCGGAGTTTTTGATTTCAGATGCAGGCACGTTCCCCGCGTCGCTCAATCTGAGATATTCAATCAAGAATCTGAAATCAGGCTCCAGCATCCAATCCTTCAGCGGAGCTCTCCATGAAGATTGCCCTCGGTGTCAGCGGTGGAATCGCGGCCTACAAAGCGGCAGAAGTAGTTCGCCTGCTGCAAGACCGCGGCCTCCGCGTGCAGGTCGTCATGACCCAGGCAGCGCAGGAATTTGTCCGGCCCCTCACTTTTGCGGCGCTCTCGGGTGAAAAAGTTATCACCGGCATGTTTTCAAGCGACGGGAAGGACAGCGGCCAGCCCAACATCGATTCAGCCATCGAGCACATTGCAGTTGCGCAATCCATCGATGCGCTGCTTGTTGTGCCCGCTAGTGCTGATGCGCTGGCCAAATTTGCCCAGGGCATTGCCAACGATTTCTTGACGACTCTTTATTTGGCTACCACCGCCCCGGTCGTGGTGGCTCCGGCGATGAACGTCAATATGTGGAACCATGCTGCCACGCAGGCCAATCTCGAAACCTTGAGAAAGCGCGGCGTGAAGATCGTCGAACCGGGAGCCGGCTACCTCGCTTGTGGCATGATTGGCGCGGGACGCCTCGCCGACAATGATGCAATCGTCGCGGCCGCCATGGAAGCCTTGGGAGCTTCGCAGGAGTTGACTGGCGAAACCGTGCTCATCACTGCCGGCCCGACGCGAGAAAAGATTGATCCCGTGCGTTATCTAACCAACCGTTCCAGCGGTCGCATGGGATACGCACTGGCCGAAGCTGCCCTGCGCCGGGGAGCGCGCGTGTTGCTGGTCAGCGGACCGGTGACATTAAGCCCACCGGGCACAGCCGAAGTGACGCGGGTGGAATCAGCGGAAGAAATGAGGCAGGCAGTGTTAAATCTGCTACCCCAGGCAACCATCGTCATCAAAACCGCCGCCGTTTCCGACTATCGCCCCAAGTCGATGGCATCGCAAAAAATTAAGCGCAGTGGCCACATGACAATTGAACTCGAGCCCACCGCGGACATCGTTTCTGAAATCGCACGCAGCAAGGGCTCTCAGTTGGTGATTGGTTTCGCCGCGGAAACCGAAAACGTCCTGGAAAACGCCCGCAAGAAGTTGCTCTCGAAATCGCTGGACGCCATTGTCGTGAACGATGTCTCGCACGAAGGCGTGGGCTTCGACTCCGACCGCAATGCGGTCACCATCATCACTCAACACGATATCGTGGACATACCCGAAACCACGAAATGGGACGTCGCCCAACGCGTCCTCGATCAAATTGCCCGCCTCCGCAAACGTCAACCCGCCCTGAAGACCCCTTAGGCTTAGCTCAGCAAACCCCAGCCCCGAAGGGGCGGCGTTTGGTGTAGTCGATGAGGGTCGTGCACCGCAGGTCTGGAACTTCTCCCAGGGTCAAGATACGGTCGAGGTATCCACCCCGACACATGAGATTTCGAGTTCCGCACCCGTAGCTT
>Ga0182024_10000637_pt1 | contig 90725 bp, 73 predicted proteins | sample P32metaG_FD_120480 | JGI IMG/M metagenome (GOLD analysis project Ga0182024, IMG submission 120480) | Permafrost microbial communities from Stordalen Mire, Sweden - P3-2 metaG (Illumina Assembly) | ecosystem: Environmental > Terrestrial > Soil > Wetlands > Permafrost | place: Sweden: Stordalen... | reverse complement strand
TTCTTTATCCAGCCCATCCAGGAACACAGCCGGAATAGGTGGATCCTCTTTAGCGCCGCTTATCTCTGCTTCCTTGGCCTCTATACCGGGCTGGTGTACGCAAAGTCGAAGCGAATTCAATATTCTGTGCTCGCCCTGATGGCCGTGCTGGGCGTCGCTTACTTCCCCTGGAACGCGGGCGCCAGCGGCATGTTCATCTATGTCGCGGCGTTCATCCCCTTTATCTCCGAATCCATAGCCGTCTGCGTAGCCACCTTCGTTGGCGCCTGCGCCACCCTGATGCTGGAGGGATGGCTTTTGCATATGAGCCCGTGGAACTGGGCTTTCACCGCCTTTTTCTCCGTGGCGGTGGGATTGGGCAATCTGGTCGCGGCGCAGCGCATGCGCGCCAACAAACGGCTCAATCTTGCGCACGAGCAGATCGCTCACCTGGCCAAGCTGGCCGAGCGCGAGCGTATCGCGCGCGATCTGCACGACGTGCTGGGGCACACGCTGTCGGTGGTGGTGCTCAAGTCGGAGCTGGCGGGCAAAGTGATGGAGCGCGATCCGGAGCGGGCGCGGAAAGAAATCGGCGAAGTGGAACACATTGCCCGGGCGGCGCTGGGCGAGGTTCGTGAGGCGATTCGCGGCTATCGGTCGGAAGGACTTGCGGCGGAGATCAATCGTGCCCAGAAGACGCTGGATGCCGCCGGGGTGACCCTGGAGTGGGAGGCGAAGCCGCTGCAGCTGGCGCCCGCGGAAGAGACGGTTCTTTCGCTGATTGTGCGCGAGGCGGTTACAAATATCGTGCGCCATGCGCAGGCCAGCCACTGCCGGCTGGAATTCGCGGAGAACGGTGGTGGGACCGCGCTGCTGGTGGAGGACGACGGGCGCGGGGGCATCCAGCAGGAAGGAAACGGGCTGCGTGGGATGCGGGAACGCGTGGAGGCGCTGGGCGGCCGTTTCCGGATCGATTCGGCGCAGGGAACGCGGCTGTTCATTGAGTTTCCCCCGCAATCCGGCAGCACGTCGTGAAGAAGATTCAGGTTGTGGTGGCCGAGGACCAGGCGATGGTTCTGGGCGCGCTGGCGGCCTTGCTGGAGACGCAGCCGGACATCGCGGTGTGCGCTCGGGCCGCGAATGGGCGCGAGGCTCTGGCCGCGGTGGGCAAACACAAGCCGGATGTCCTGGTCACGGACATCGAAATGCCGGAGATGACCGGACTGACGCTGGCCGGCGAGGTGCGGGATCGCTATCCGCAGACGCGCGTGATGATCCTGACGACCTTTGCGCGGTCCGGCTACCTGCGGCGCGCGCTCGACGCCGGGGCAAAGGGCTATTTGCTCAAGGACCGGCCGTCGGCAGAACTGGCCGACGCGGTCCGGCGCGTGAACCAGGGGTTGCGCGTGGTCGATCCCGACCTGGCGCTCGAGGCCTGGGACAGCGGGCCCGATCCGCTGACGGAGCGGGAGCGGCAGATCCTGTGGCGCGCCGGAGAAGGGAAGTCGAGCGGCGAGATCGCCGAGGAGCTGCATCTTTCCGAAGGCACGGTGAGGAACTACCTTTCCGAGGCCATCAGCAAGCTGGGAGCGTCGAACCGTGTAGAGGCCGCCCGGCTGGCGCGGGCCAAAGGGTGGCTCTAAACGGGTTACTCCTAAAGTCACCACCCCTGTCGTTCCGATGGGGAAGTTCATCATCCCTCTTTCGGTGAATTTCAGCGTGATTCCTACCGTGGTACTTTCATCCATCGTTCGCGGGTGCTCGCGAGCGCAGCCTCGGAATGCTCGGCATCGCTCGCCTCTTCCGGCGTCAGGTCTCCCCTGCCCAGGAATCAACAGTGGTTACGGCCGACACAGATCGAGCGACCCCCGCAGGGACGGAAACCGTCCTGGTGGTGGAGGACGACCGCGCGGTGCGGCTCCTCTTCACGAAGATCCTGCAAAGCGCGGGATATGAAGTGATCGCCTGCGAGAACGGAACCCTTGGCCTCGAAGCGGCGCGCAATCAGATTGAAAAAATCGACGCGGTTATTACCGATGCAAGGATGCCCGGGATGCAGGGGCCAAGGCTGATCGCGCGCATACGCGCCATGCGGCCGGAGATTCCCGCGATTCTGGTCAGCGGCAATCCTATGGATACGGACATCGACCCGACGACCGTGTTTCTGAGCAAGCCGATTTCGCCGGGAATGCTGACTCGCGAACTGCGGCGTCTCCTGCACGCCAGGATGTAGAATCTTCAGTCTGCCCCTCAACTCTCTTAGCCGATCGCGGGAGAACCATGATCATTGGTGTGCCGAAGGAAGTGAAGGACCACGAAAGCCGCGTGGGGATTACCCCTGCCGGGGTTAAATCCCTGAGCGAAGCCGGACATAAAGTGCTGGTGGAAACGGGCGCCGGAGAGCTTTCGGCGCTCACCGACGACGAATACCAGGACGCGGGCGCGGAGATTGTCGGCTCAGCCCACAACGTGTGGGGCAACGCCGACCTGATCGTCAAGGTCAAGGAGCCGGTGGAGAAGGAATACGTGTTTTTTCGCGAGGGGCTGGTGCTTTTCACGTATCTGCATCTCGCGCCGCTCCCGGTTCTGACCGAAAAGCTGCTGCAGAAGAAGGTTGTGGGGATCGCGTATGAGACGATCCGCGACCGCGCAGGCACGCTGCCGCTGCTGACGCCCATGTCGGAAGTGGCCGGGCGGATGGCAGTGCAGGTGGGCGCGGCGTATCTGGAGAAAGAAAAAGGCGGGCGCGGCGTTCTCCTCGGTGGCGTTCCGGGCGTGCCTCCGGCTGCCGTCTGCGTGATAGGCGGCGGCATCGTCGGCACGAATGCGGCGAAGATCGCGCTGGGCATGGGGGCGCGCGTCACGCTGGTGGACGTGAACCTGAACCGTCTGCGGGAGCTCGACGACATTTTCAACGGCCGCATCTTTACCCTGGCCTCGAATTCCTGGAACATCTCCCGCGCCGTGCAGGAAGCCGATCTGGTGATCGGCGGCGTGCTGATTCCTGGCGCGTCTGCGCCGAAGATCGTCACCCGCGCGATGGTGATGAAGATGAAGAAGGGCGCGGTGATTGTCGACGTTGCCATCGACCAGGGCGGCTGCGTGGAGACCGCGCACCCGACCACCCACAGCGATCCGGCGTACGAAGTGAATGGCGTAGTCCACTACTGCGTGACCAACATGCCGGCGGCGGTGCCCAATACTTCCACGCTGGCGTTGACCAACGCGACCTTCCCCTACGTCCTGCGTCTGGCGCGGAATGGCGCGAAGCAGGCGATTCTCGACGACGACGGCATTCGCGACGGCGTGAATACGTATGAGGGCACGCTGACCTGCGAACCGGTCGCCGTCTCGCAGAAGAAGCCCTGGACGCCGGTGCGCGAGCTGCTGGCGTAGAGGCGAGTTCATCACGGGGGAGATGGAATAGCCCGGGCTGAAAAAGGCGCGTGTTATTGTCTTTGCTCTGTGGCTCGGCCATGCGTTTCCTCCTTAGGATTCGCATGATCGCCTACACGCCAAACTCAGGGCCACGTGGTTAATCCGCCTTGGCAATTGTCCACACGTGAGAAATACAAACGGGGTATTTCCCACGTCGCCAAGCCGCTATGGCTTTCGCCTTCGCCTGGACTTCGAGTACGACTCCACGCCTTCCAAGCTGAGGGACAGCCCTTCGGCCCTCAATAGGTCTTGAATCTGCTTGTTCGTCTTCCCGGCAGCACGCCAGGCTTGGATTCGCTCGGCCAGCTGGACGTTCGGCTTTCTCCCCGGTCTTCCTTTCTTGATCTCAAGTCCTGGGGTGTGCCTGTACCACGCTTCGACGGCCTCATGATATGCCTGTTGGCAAAACCTAGAAGCTACCGATTCGATCACCTCGGCCGAGACGCTAGGTTGGCCTAGCGGCTGAGGCGGCCACTCTTCTTCTGTTGCCCGGCTAGGAACTTTGCCAAACGCAGCCACCGCCTCGAGGGGTGACGGGTGGCGACCGGCCTTTTCTGCCCCGGCATAGAAATCCTCGAAGAACTTCTTACTGAACCGGCGCAAACCTCGGGATAATTTCCTTGCCTGGTCCTTGTTGGAAACCATGTCACCACCCTCGACCGCTAGGCCTGTAGAATTTGTGGCAAATCAATTCAACTGTAACTAGCGCGCGCGGAGGAAAGCGCAGAAAGGCAGGCACGATGAATCCTGGACTCTGCCATCCCCTGTGTGTTCTGGCTCTAGCTATCACAGCGTCCAGTGCAAGGGCGCAGCAGAGCGTGCCGCCAGCATCCGATCAAATGAAGGTTAACCGAAGCTGGGAGGCAACCGTCCGGCTTTCGGAGCTGCAATGCGGATTACCCCCCGCATTCGATGAAAAGAGCATCACCACGTTCGAACAGCAAGCTGCCAGTGGCGATGCTGCCGCTCAATGCGGGTTGGGGCGAATGTATTACGTCGGCGAGGGAGTACCGGAAGACTACTCTCAGGCCGCTCTTTGGTTTCGCAAGGCGGCTGATCAGAATAATGCCACGGCGCAGAGCAATCTTGGGTATGCCTACCTGAACGGAAGAGGTGTACCCAAGGATGACGCTCAAGCTGCCTCTTGGTGGCGCAAAGCGGCGGAGCAAGGGGACGCCATGGCGCAAGCTGGCTTGGGGGCAATGTACGAGGGCGGTCTGAGTCTTGCGCAGGACTACTCGCAGGCGGCGATTTGGTATCGCAAGGCAGCCGAACAGGGCGACGCTGAGGCGCAGGACGGTCTCGGGCGTTTGTACTACGGCGGCGCCGGTGTGTCGCAGGACTACATAGAAGCGGCCTTCTGGTTTCGCAAGGCGTCGGAGCAGGAAAACGTTCGCGCCGAGGTCGTACTTGCCACCATGTATGCAAAGGGATTCGGTCTGCCCCAAGACGACACTCAGGCTGTCTTTTGGTTTCGCAAAGCAGCCGAACGGGGCAATGCTGACGCGGAGTTTACCCTTGCAGGCTTCTATGGGACAGGCCGAGGTGTGCCCCAGGATTTCGCAGAAGCCTGTTTCTGGGTAGATTTGGCCATTTCTGGCAAGCAGCTCGACTCCTCAGATATGGACCGAGCTGTGAAGCTACGGGACGCTGACGCGTCAATGCTGATGCCCGGCGAGTTGTACGCAGAACGGCAGCGGGTACTGAAGTGGTTAGAGGAGCATAAGGCAAAGCCACAATGAAGGGAGCGTCGGCTCTCCCGCTTAACTCGGGGTTCCCTCTGCAACAACGGCCGCCGCCAACCCGTCTGAAGAACAGCGGGTTAGGCCATTCCCCGGCCTATAATCATCGGTAATTTTAGAAGCGGACCATCGATTTGGCTGAAATCAAGCATCGCCGGGCGACTTTGATCCTGCTGGCGGCAGTGGTGTTTGTGCTGCTGTTGCTGTTGATCGCGCTCAACGCGTTCAATGTCCGCTCTCTGAATCCCACCACCACCGGCGAGATTTTCCTCCTCACCTCGCTCTCGGTGCTGGTTTTTCTGCTGTTCGTTACGGTCCTGGTGCTGCTGCTGCGCAACCTCATCAAGCTGCTGGCCGAACAGCGCAGCCAGGTGCTGGGGGCGCGGCTGCGGACGCGCATGTTCATCGGCGCGTTGCTGTTGTCGTTCGTGCCGGCACTCTTCATGTTTTTGTTTAGCTTCTTGCTGATGAACCGCTCCATCGACAGGTGGTTCTCCGAGCCGGCTTCCGAGGTTCGCGACGACTCGACGAAGATCGCCATGGAGCTTTCGCACTATGCGTCGCTGAACGCGCGTGCGGAAGCCGAGAGCATGGCGCGCTCGCCGGCGCTGTCGTCGGCCCTTGGTTCTGAGGACCGCGACGCCATTCTGAACGAAATGCGCGCCCACCAGATCACGCTGCAGGGAGGATTCGCCGTCCTCTATCGCGATTCAGCGCCGGTGGCCGCTTACCAGCTGCCGCAGACGTCGAGCGCCGCAGAAGTGCATTCGTGGCTGAATGGCGACGACCGGCAAAAGATCGAAGCGGGGCAACCGCTCACGGGGGCGATCCTGAAAGCGGCGCGGCGGTCGGACGAGCCGATGCTGGTGGCGGGTGGGACAGAATATGCCCTGGGCGCGGCGAGCCTTCCGGGTGGAGGGGTGGTCGTCGCCGGTTTGCCCATGCCCGCGGGCCTGAATGCCATTGTTGCGGACCTGAGCACCGGGACGAGCCAGTACTGGGCGCTGTACCGGCAGCGGCGCATCATCCGCATGACGTATTTTCTGCTGCTGCTGATGCTCACGGCGCTGGTGTTTTTCGCCAGCAGCTGGCTGGCGCTGAATGTGTCACGCCAGATGACGGGGCCGCTGGAAGCTCTGGCAGACGCGACGGTCGAGATTGGCAAGGGCCACTACAGCCATCGCGTGACCGCGGAGGCGACGGCCGAAATGAGCGAGCTGGTGCGTTCGTTCAATGCTATGGCCGCCGATCTGGAGCAAAGCCGCCTGCTGGCGGAAACGTCAGCGCGCGAGCTTTCGGCTGCGAATCTGGCGGTCGAGGCGCGGCGCAAGGAACTGGAGACCATCCTCGAGACCATTCCTTCCGGCGTGGTGACGCTCGACGCGTCGCGTCGCGTAGTGCTGGGGAATCGCGCCTTTGCCGAACTGCTGCGCCTCGAAGGGCAGCCGGACCTGGCCGGAACTTCGCTGGACGCGCTGCTGCCTGCGGAATTCAACGAGGAGTTGACGCGCCTGGAACGCCGGGCACGCCGCATGGGTGTGGCTTCGTCGGAGTTCGAGCTGCGCACCTCGCGCGGCTTAGTCAACCTTTCCGTGACCCTGGCCGCACTGGATCCGCCGCACGGGCAAAATCACGGTTCGATCCTGGTGCTGGAGGATTTGTCGGAGTTCCTGCACGCGCAACGGCAGGCTGCGTGGAAAGAGGTGGCGCAGAGGGTCGCGCATGAGATCAGAAACCCGTTGACGCCGATTACGCTTTCCGCAGAGCGCATTCGCCGCCATGTCGAGCGCGGGCTGCCCGAATCGGCGGGCGTGATTCGCAAGTGCTGCGACGTGATCCTGGGCTCGGTGGAGTCGATGCGCACGCTGGTGGGCCAGTTCGGCGCGCTCGCGGAGTTTCCCGTGGCGCACCCTCACTCCGCGGATCTGAACGAAATCGTCGAGAGCGCGACCCTGCTCTTCGAGGGGCGCATCCAGAGCATCCGCGTCGAAAAGCATCTGGATCCGAACCTGCCGCCGGTGATGGCCGATCCGGAAGCGCTGCGGCGCGCGGTCGCCAACCTCATCGACAATGCGGCGGAAGCGATGCAGGAGAGCCTGCTGCGCGTGCTTTCGATTGAAACCAGCGCAGGGGAACGCCCAGGCATGGCGGAGATTATTGTGGCCGACACCGGGCCGGGATTGACCGATGAGATGCGCGAGCGGCTCTTCCTGCCGTGGTTTTCGACGCGGCAGCGGGGAACGGGGCTGGGGCTCTCGATCGTCGCGAAGATCGTGCAGGACCACGGCGGCTCGATCCGCGCCGAAAACAATGTGCCCGCGGGCGCGCGCTTTATTATCGAATTGCCGCTGGCGGAGACGAATGGCGTGGAGACCGCGCCTGCCGCAACGCTGACCAGGGCCGTCTGAACCCCGGGACCTGATGAACCATATCCTCATCGTGGACGATGAAGCGGAGATACGCGAGTCTCTCGAAGAGATTCTGCGCGAGGAGGGCTACTCCGTTGCGAGCGCGGGCACGGCGGCGGAGGCGCTGGCGCAGGCGCGCGATCCCGTGTACGACGTGCTGCTGCTCGACATCTGGCTGCCTGATCGCGACGGCCTGGAAGTTCTGACAGAGCTGCGCGCGCTCGGCGCCGAGTCGCGGCCGGAAGTGATCGTGATCTCGGGCCACGCGACCATTGAAACCGCCGTCAGGGCCACCAAGCTGGGCGCCTTCGATCTGCTGGAAAAGCCGCTGATGCTGGAGCGGACGCTGATCGTGGTGAAGAACGCGATCGAGGCGAAGCGGCTGCGCACGGAGAACCTGGAGTTCCGGCGGCAGCTCTCGCTGGAACAGCAGATCACCGGCGAAAGCGTGCAGGCGCGAGCGCTGCGGCAGCAGATCAAGCTGATGGCGCCGACCAACGGCCGCGTGCTCATCTACGGCGAATCCGGGTCGGGCAAGGAGCTGATCGCGCGCGCTATTCACGCGGAGAGCCTGCGCAGCGACCGCGTTTTCGTGGAGCTGAACTGCGCGGCGATTCCCGAGGACTACATCGAGAGCGAGCTGTTTGGCTATCGCAACAGCGCCATCAGCGGCGGCCCTCCCGAGAAGCGCGGCACCTTCGAGCGGGCTAACGGCGGCACGCTTTTTCTGGATGAAGTAGGCGACATGAGCCTGAAAACCCAGGCCAAGGTACTGCGCGCGCTCGATGAGCAGCGCTTCGTCCCGGTGGGCGCGCTGCAGCCCATCAGCGTGGACGTGCGCGTGATCGCGGCGACTAACAAGGAGCTTGAAGACGAGATCGCCAAAGGGAACTTCCGCGAGGACTTTTTCTATCGCCTGAACGTGATTCCGTTTTACGTGCCACCGCTGCGCGACCGGCGCGAGGACATTCCGCTGCTGGTGCGCGACTTTCTGCGCGGTTTCGGTCGCGAATACGGACGTCCGCGGGTCGAGATTGCCGAGGACGCGATCGAGTTGCTGCGCCAGTATCACTGGCCGGGAAATGTGCGCGAGCTGAAAAATGTGATCGAGAGGGTGTTCATCCTGAACCCTCAGGCGCGGCGCATCGAGCGCCGCCATTTGCCCATGCTGGTGCACCGCACCGGGCGCGCCGGCGACTTCGACACGCTGCAGCAGGCGCGCGACGCCTACGAACGCGAATACATCCTGAAGAAGATCGACGACTGCAACGGCAACATGAGCCGCGCGGCGGAAACCCTGGGACTCGAGCGCAGCCACCTCTACCGCAAGATGAAGGCTCTGGGGATCAGTGTGCGTGAATCGTCAACGGAGCGCTGAACCGGCGCGCGGCTTGCATCCAGGCTCGGCCGTTCGCCCCGCTATAATGCGTCTTCGCATCGGGGGTCGTTTCCGTGGCTCGCAAAAGTTTAGTCCTGAGCACGCTGGTTCTATTCGCGGGTGTCGTGTTGTCGCACGCCGAGACGCCTGCCGCGCCCACGCCGCAATCCAGCCTGCCGCGCATCGAACAGCGCGACGGGCGCTACGCCCTGATGGTCGATGGCGCGCCGTACCTCATGCTCGGCGCGCAGGTGAACAATTCCAGCGCCTGGCCCGCGATGCTGCCGAAAGTCTGGCCGGCCATCGAGGCTCTCCACGCCAACACCGTGGAGATGCCCATCTACTGGGAGCAGTTTGAGTCGAGCCCGGGGCACTTCGACGACTCCGTGCTGCTCACGCTCCTCCAGCAGGCGCGCCAGCACAAGGTCCATCTCGTCTTGCTGTGGTTTGGCACGTGGAAGAACGGCAGCGGGCACTACACGCCGGAGTGGATCAAACTGGACAACGCTCGCTATCCGCGCGTGATCTGTTCCGACGGGCGGACCATGGATTCGCTCTCGCCGCTCTTTCAGTCCACGCTCGAGGCCGACCGCGCCGCCTTCACCGCGCTGATGCGCCGCCTGAAAGCCGCCGATCCGCTGCACACCGTCCTCATGGTGCAGGTAGAGAACGAAGCCGGAACATGGGGCTGCATTCGCGACTACTCGCCAACGGCGCAGCGGCTCTTCGATGGTCCGGTCCCGGCTGAGCTGATTGCCGGCCTCCACAAGCAGCCGGGCACCTGGCAGCAGATTTTCGGCGACGATGCCGATGAGTTTTTCCACGCCTGGAATGTCGCCCACTACATTGGCGAGGTCGCCGCGGCCGGCAAAGCCATCGACCCGCTGCCGATGTACGCGAATGCCGCTCTGCGCGATCCATTCCATCCGAAGCGCGGCAGCTACGAAAGCGGCGGACCCACCGACAATGTGCTCGACATCTGGAAGATCGCGGCGCCCGCCCTCGACGTGCTTTCTCCCGACATCTATAACCCGAGCTACGACGCCTACACGCGTTACCTGGAACTGTACGGGCGCGCCGGCAATGCGCTGTTCATTCCCGAGACCGGCAACCAGCCACCGTACGCTCGATATTTCTTCGCGGCCCTCGGCCGTGGCGCCATCGGCTTTTCGCCCTTCGGCGTGGACTACACCGCCAGTGTCAACGAGCCGCTCGGGGCTCCGCGACTCGACAAGGATGCGCTGGCGCCGTTTGCTCTCGACTACGCCATCGCCGCGCCGATGGATCGCGAACTGGCACGCCTCAGCTTCGAGGGCAAGCTCCAGGGGGTTTCCGAAAGCCCAACCGAACATCGCCAGAGCCTCGACTTCGGCTCGTGGCGCGCGGTGATTTCCTACGGCATGCCGCAGTTCGGGTTCGGCAAAGAGCCCGGCGGAAATCCGCAGCCGGACGGCGGCGCGCTGATCGGCCAACTCGGTCCCGATGAGTTTCTGGTCTCCGCGCTGCATGCGCGCGTCGACTTCACGCCCACAGCAGCCGGCAAACAGCGCCAGTTTTTGCGCGTCGAGGAAGGCAGCTACGAAAACGGCGTATGGCGGTTCGAGCGCATCTGGAACGGCGATCAGACCGACTACGGCCTGAACTTCACTTCAGCGCCGCAGGTTTTGCGGGTGAAGCTGGCCACCTACTGAGGCAGCTTCACGCAAGCGTGATCACGGTGATTTCCGGAGGGCAGCGGAAACGGAAGGGCACCCCGACCGCGCCGATGCCGCGGTTCACGTACAACTGCGTGGGGCCGTGCCGGAAGAGCCCCTCGACATAGCGGCGGCCATATTCAGGCAGATCCAGCGGCGGCAGGAAGGGAATCCGCACCTGACCGCCGTGGGTGTGGCCGGAGAGCATCAGGTCGACGTTGTAGCGCGCGATATCGGGCAGAATGTCCGGCTCATGCGCCAGCAGAATGACGGGCTCCTGCGCGACGGCGCGAGGAATGGCGCGCGCCGGATCGGCCTGGTGTTCGCAAATGCTGCCCAGACCCGCCAGCCATAGGCGCTGCCCCTCCCGTTCGAGCGCGACGGCGGAGTTCATCAGGACAGGAATCCCGTGCTCCTGCAAAGGTCCAGAAACATAGTGCGGCCCAATGTAGTAATCGTGATTGCCGAGGCTGGCATAGCGAAGCGGGCACTCGATCCCGCTCAGAATGGCCGCGCAGGCTGGCGCAAAACGGCGCGCGAAGGCCCTGGGCAACGGTGAGTAGCTAATGAAGTCTCCGGTGAGCACCACCATGTCCGGGCGCAGCGCGTTGACTCTCCTCACCATCTCATGCAGGAAAAACGCCTCGGTGAATTCGGCGTAGTGGAAATCCGAAATCTGCACGATGCGCATGCCGCGGAAGGAATCGGGGAGACGGGCGAGCTGAATGGTGTGCTGCTCAACACTCAGCTCGTGGCGCGAGATCTCGCCGGCATAAAGGGCGAGGCCGGCCACCGAAGCGGCGGACAAGCTCAGAAAAGATCGCCGCGTCAGCCGGCGCTTCGGCTCCGGCGGCAAAAAATCCAGCTTCTCCTCAGTCGCTGGGGGCGTTTCGACTGAAATGGTCGTATTCACTCTTCGATTGGACGCGAAATTCCTGCTCAGGAGTCGGAGACCGCGAGCCGATCAGGACTGGCGCATCTATTTCATTATCGCAACAAACAAGAAAGGCCGCCTCGACGAGACGGCCCTTCTTTGTTTTGAGAATCGATTACCATCCGTAGACGCGATACGGATACGGATATCCGTACGGATACGGCGGCGCCATATAAACCGGCCTGCGCTGCAGCTGGGGAACGCTCTGCGCCAGACGCTGCGCTTCCTGCCACGAAACCGGCTGCACCGTGACCGCACTCGTCAGGTGGAAGTTCAGCAGAGACTCGGGAGGCAGATAGAGCCGCGGTCCGTTGGTTCCGGCCGATGCCGCCAGGCCCGCTCCACCGCCAACCGCCGCGCCGATCGCCGCGCCGGGTCCGCGACCCAGAATGCCGCCGATGATGGCGCCCACCACCGCGCCGCCGGCGGTGTTGCTCGCGGTGTAACCGGCCTTATTGGGGCTCCGGTTCGACCAGATATCCGAAACAACCGGATAGCTGTTCCCGCTCAGATTGACTCCGGTAATCTGCAGCTGCAATTCGCCGCTGCCGCCCAGCGCGCCGGGCTTCTTCACCTTGACCACCGAGCCCTGCAGCACAGCACCCCGCGGAATCGCCAGCACGTTGCCTTCAAACACGTCGCTGGCGGCGGTCGCCTGGAACGCGGCGCCGTCCTGCAGCTTGGCGATATCCAGTGGCTCGCTGATGCGAATCTGCAGCAGCGTGCCCGCGGGGATCGTCACCGGTCCGCTGGTTTGCTGCGGCGGATAAGGCTGTCCGTAGCCTCTCTGCGGATAAGGCGCATACGGAGCGCGCGGGGCTGCCGGCTGAGCGGGCTGGGCGGGCTCGTCGGGGGGAGGTGGGGGAGGAATCTGCTGCGACTCGGGAGCCGCTGCGGGTTGCTGCGTGTCGGCTGGAGGTGGAGGCGGAGTCTGCTGCGCGTCGGCCGGTGGAGGCGGCGCGGTTTGCGCCTGCGAGGAATCGCTGCCGGCCACGGTGATGTTGTTCTGGATGCCGCTGACGCCCTTCACGTTCGCTGCGACGGTCTCAGCTTCCTGCCTCTGCTGTTGCGTCTCGACCGTGCCGGTCAGGGTTACGACGCCATTCGCGGTGTACGCCGTCACCGGCTGGTTCTTGAGCATCGGATCGTGGGTCAGCGCGCTGGCAACGGCAGCCTGCAGGTCGCCATCGCCGGAACTCTGGGCTAACGTCGCGGTTCCCGCGAGAATCCAAAGGCAACCGGCCAGGAGGCCCGTGCCCGCCAGCAATGAAAACTTCCGAAAGCCATTCGTAAGCATAATGTGCAACTCCCTTGCTTCAGGCCGATCTTCTTCTGCGTTCGTGGGTGTCAGACGCAGCGCCGCCTGAAGCGTCACTGTTCTGTCATTTCCAACACCAGATTAGATGAAAAGTTCTGTTGAAAGGCCGCAGGTTATCGGCAGTAATCGGATTAACCCTGTTGCTTCCGGTAGCGCTCCATCAGCGCCGTGGTCGAGCTGTCGTGGCTGCCCGGGGCGGGTCCGGAACCCTCGAGCTCACCGATGATCTTCTTCGCCAGAACTTTGCCCAGCTCCACGCCCCATTGGTCAAAGGAATCGATCTGCCAGATCACGCCCTGGGTAAAGACGCTGTGCTCGTAGAGCGCCACCAGCTTGCCCAGCGCCTCGGGCGTCAGCTCGCTGAGCAGGAAGGTGCTCGACGGCCGGTTGCCTTCGAAAACCCGGTGGGGAACCAGCCAGTCCGGCGTGCCTTCGGCCTTCACCTGTTCTGGAGTCTTGCCGAAGGCCAACGCTTCTCCCTGCGCGAAAACGTTGGCCATCAGCAGGTTGTGATGATCACCTAAAGGATTGAGTGTCTTTCCGAATCCAATGAAATCACAAGGGATCAGCCGCGTTCCCTGGTGGATGAGCTGATAGAACGAATGCTGCCCGTTGGTCCCCGGCTCGCCCCAGAAAATCGGCCCCGTTTGGTAATTCACGCGCTCGCCGGAAAGCATTACGTGCTTGCCATTACTCTCCATGGTCAGCTGCTGTAGGTAGGCGGGGAAGCGCTTCAGGTATTGCTCGTAGGGGAGAACAGCGACCGTCTCGGCGCCAAAGAAATCTGTGTACCAGACCGAAAGCAGACCCATCAGCACCGGCAGATTCTTCTCGAACGGCGTATGGCGGAAGTGCTCGTCGATGCCGCGGAAGCCCGCCAGCATCGCGCGGAAATTCTCCGGCCCGACGGCCAGCATCGTCGACAGGCCGATGGCCGAATCCATGGAGTAACGGCCCCCGACCCAGTCCCAGAAGCCGAACATGTTCGCGGTATCGATGCCGAACTTCGTCACTTCCTTCTCGTTTGTCGAAACCGCGACGAAATGCTTCGCCACCGCTTTTTCGTCCTTCAGCTTCTCCAGCGACCAGTCGCGCGCCGTCTGCGCATTCGTCATGGTTTCCAGTGTGGTGAAGGTCTTCGACGAAATGATGAACAGCGTCTCTTCAGGATCGAGGTCCCGCGTGGCTTCGGCAAAATCCGTCCCGTCCACGTTGGAGACGAACCGAAACGTCATATCGCGCTGGCTGTAGTGGCGCAGCGCCTCGTAGGCCATGACCGGCCCCAGATCGGAGCCGCCAATGCCGATGTTGATCACGTTGCGAATGCGCTTGCCGGTGAATCCTTTCCAGGCGCCGCTGCGCACGCGGTTGGAGAAGTCGGCCATGCGGTCCAGCACCTCATGCACGCCGGGGACGACGTTCTCGCCATCGACCTTGATCACGGTGTCTTTGGGCGCGCGCAGCGCGGTGTGCAGCACAGCCCGCCTTTCCGTAATGTTGATCTTCTCGCCGGTGAACATCGCCTCGATGCGCTCGCGCAGCCCGCTCTGCGTCGCCAGATCGAGCAGCAGGCGCACCGTCTCGTCAGTGATGCGGTGCTTCGAGTAGTCGAAGTAGATCCCCTCGGCCTCGGCGGTCAGCCGCGTCCCGCGTGCCGGGTCGCTCTTGAACAGCTCGCGCAGGTGCTGCGTGCGCATCTTCTCGTAATGCGCCTGCAGCGCCTTCCAGGCGGGAAGGGAAGTCAATGGGACCTGAACGGCGGTCGCGGTTGCGCTCATAAGTCTCTCCTCTTCATGGATACGATTCCGTCCGGACCCCGGTGGTCGTTCAAATTCCGGGACGGTGCGAAATTAATTGCCGGTCGGAATGATTCCGGCGTTCTCGACCATCAGGATTACGGTGCGCTCGGGCGCGCGGGTGCGATGCAGGACTGTCTTCGGGACGACAAATCCCTGGCGCGGCCCCAGTTCAACGGTGCGGCCCTCGAGATCGATAAGCAGTTTGCCTTCGACCACGTAGAAAAACTCATCGTCCTCATCGTGCTTGTGCCAGTGGTATTCGCCCTCGATCACCGCCATGCGCACCACGCTGCCGTTCACCTGGCACAGCGTCTGATTGAACCATTTGTACTCGCAGGCATCGGCGATCGCCTTCTCGTCGATGATCTCCAGCGGCTGATGCAGGATGTTCAGCCGCGTTTCGTAGGGGTAGCTGGCGACACAATCGGCCATGGGGACCTCCGTGGTGAATCGCAACCATGGTACGACGCCTGTGTGAAAACGAAAAAATAGCGGCGTCGGGACAAAATGCCGACAAAATTGTGGCATAATGTCCCTATGGAAAATGCTGCAACCTCCGAGCGGCTTTCCCTGATGAACTCTCTGCGTCTCGACCTGCGGACCGTGGAAACCGGCGTTTCCGTCGCGACCATGGCCAGCTTTGTCGCTGCTTCCGGGTTGCAACTACACGACATCTACGACATCGTGATTCCGGCGCGCACGCTCAAGCACCGCAAGGCGCGCAAGGAGCCGCTGACCCCCGACGAATCCGACAAGCTCGCGCGGCTGATCCGCATTTACGACCACGCGGTGCGCGTGCTGGGCGACCGCGAGAAGGCGCTTCACTGGCTCAACAAGCCCCTGCGGCGGTTTACCGGGCGCCCTCCAATGCAGATGCTGCGCACCGAATTCGGGGCGCGCATGATTGAGGAAATGCTGGGCCAGATGGACTACGGCATGTTTGCCTGATGACGTCACTCTGGAGGATCAGCAATTATCAATCCCTCTCCGGCGACGGAGGGCTGCAATTTTCGGCTCGCTGGCACACTGCGGGCAGGCCCATCGTCTATTTTGCGGAGTCGCCCGCCGGCGCGATGGTCGAAGCGCTCGTTCACCTCGAATTCGATGAGCAGGATTGGCCGCGTTCCTACCAACTGCTGCAGGCGGAGTACCCCGAGAAGCTCCGCGTGGAGACACTGAACCCTGGAGCGAACCGCGACTGGCGGACGAGCGTCGCGGTAACGCGCAAGCTGGGCGATGCATGGCTGCGCTCCGGACGCTCAGCGTTGGTTCGGGTTCCGTCCGTAATACTGCCGGAGACGTGGAATGTTCTGCTGAATCCCGATCGTGAAGACGCCCGCCAGATGCGCGTGGTCAGAACCGTGCGCGCCGAGTACGATCCGCGGCTGATCCGGGCATCGCGTCGCCCCAGACACTCGTAGTTCGTCTTTGCGCCCGAAGGGCGCGGTTGCCTGGACGGCTAGTCCCTGCTCATTGCGAATTCCCGCGCCGCTTCGAGCAGCTTCTTCACCGACTCCTTCGAGCACGACTCGGAATAAATCCGCAGCAGCGGCTCGGTCCCCGACGCTCGCAGCAGCAGCCAGGTCTTCGCCGCGTTCGGTTTCGTCTTTGCCTCGGGATTGTCGAGCCAGAACTTGATCCCGTCCAGCGTCTCGACCTTCTCGACCGGCATCCCGGCAAATTCCTTCACGCCGGCTTTGGCGCAGGCGATGGTCGCGTTCTTCAGCGCATCGGAAATGTGCAGGTCAATGCGTCCGTACTGATGCTCGCCGTATTCCTTCTGCAGCCGATCGACCAGCTGGCCCAGCGTCTTCTTCTCCTCAGCCATCACGTTGGCGATCAGCAACGCGTTGAGCAGGCCGTCGCGCTCCGGAAGATGACGCCGGATCCCAATCCCGCCCGACTCCTCTCCGCCGATCAGAATGTCCTCCGTCAGCATCAGGTCGCAGACATACTTGAAGCCGATGCCGTGCTCGTACAGCTTGCGTCCGTAGCGCGCCGCGATGCGGTCCAGCATCGACGTCGTATTAAAGGCGCGCGTCACGCCACCCGGCCAATCTTTGCGCTCCAGGATCCACTGCAGGATCACGGAATAGATTTTGTGCGGGTCGACGAAGTTGCCGTGCTCATCCGCCGCGCCAATGCGGTCCGCATCGCCGTCGGTGATCAGCCCTGCATCGCACTTCTTCTCAACGACGATCTCCTGGCAGGCGCGCACGTGCGGCTCGATCGGCTCGGGGTTAATTCCCGGAAACAGCGGGTCGTGATTCGCGCGAATCTCGATGTAGTCCACGCCGATTTTCGAGAAGATTCCGGCCAGAATTCCCGCACCCGCGCCATACATGCAGTCAATGGCGAACCGGAATCCCGACTTCGCGATCAAGTCCAGGTCGACGAAGCGCTGGATGGCCTCGACGTAAGGCGGCACAAAATTTACCGGCTCGATCTTCGCGGTCGAAGCGGAGGGAATGGGCTTTCCCAGCAGGCTCTCAACCTCCGCCATGATCGACGGGCTGCCTGACCCGCCGTAAGACGCCTTGTACTTCACTCCATTCCACTGCGCGGGATTATGGCTGGACGTGATCATTACGCCGCCTGCCGCGCCCAGTTGCTTGACCGCGTATGAAAGCGCCGGCGTGGGCGTGATGCGATCCGCAAGCTTGACGGGAATGCCCGCGCGGGCCAATACTTCAGCCACCGCGGCCGCAAATGCTGGCGATCCGAAGCGCGTGTCGTACGCAACGAAGACGCCCTTTTTCGGATCTTCCTTCGTCAGAACATAGCTGGCGATGGCCCCAGCGGCCAGGCGGACGTTTTCAAACGTGAAGTCGTCGGCGATAACGCCGCGCCAGCCATCGGTGCCAAATTTAACAGGGGATTGTGTCGACATTGGTCTAAATGAGTTTCTCGTGCCCGCGCTCCGCCAGCTCCTTCACCACTTTGCCCACGTCCTGCGAGTGATGCCGCGTGGTGATCAGCAGCGCGTCGTCCGTTTCCACAACCACCAGGTCCTCGACGCCCACCAGCGCGACAAATTTATCCGGACTGAAAACGTAATTGCCCTTCGAGCTCATCACCACGCTGCCGCTCGCGTCCAGCACATTGCTGTGAGCGTCCGCCGCTTTACGCTCCACCTGGTATTCATGCAGCGCCGCCCACGAACCCAGGTCGCTCCAGCCAAAGCGCGCTGGAATGCAGTACAGATGAGAATGATGCTCGCCTTTGGCCGAGCGCGGCTCGAGGATCGCGTAATCGACGCTGATGTTTTCGCACTTCGGATACAGCTCGGCGAAGACGCGGTCGAATTCCGGCGTATCCCAGGCCGCCGCGATCTGCTCCAGCAGAGGAGCCGTTTCCGGCAGCAGCTCGCGAACGGCGTTGGCCAGGGTGCGCGCGCTCCATACGAACATGCCGCTGTTCCAGAAATAATTGCCCGCGGCCAGAAACTCCTCCGCCCGCTCGCGATTCGGCTTCTCGGTAAACCGCCGCACGCGCAGCACGCCATCGTCGCAGGCAGCGCCCGTTTCGATGTAGCCGTAGCCCGTCTCCGGACGCGTGGGCTCGATGCCCAGCACGACGATGTTGTCGCCTGCGGCCGCCAACTGAATCGCGCGCCGGATGGTCGCAACGAAAGCGGCTTCGTCGGCGATCACGTGATCGGCGGGAAAGATCCCCAGCACTGCCTCGGGAACCAGGCGCTCAATCAAAAATGCCGCCAGCCCGCACGCCGGAGCCGTATTGCGCGCGGCCGGTTCGCAAACCACCTGCTGCGGGGGCACGCAATCCAGCTGTGTGCAGATCGCCCCAGAGAGAAGCGCGTTGGTGATCACCCACACGTCGTGGGGCTCCGCAAGGGGCGTCAGCCGATCCGGAGCCGTCAGCCGATCAAGAGTCCGCTGGATCATGGTCCGCTCGCCGTCCAGCGCCAGCACCTGTTTGGCGCGTGCGCGCCGGCTGCGCGGCCAGAAACGCGTGCCGCTGCCCCCGGCCAAAATGACAGGTCGAAAATCAATCGCCGCGGTCATCGTTGTTCTGGATGGAATCCTACAGGATTTAGCCCGCCGCCGGTCTAGTCCGCCGCAGGCAGAATCCGGATGATTTCCGTCGCTTCGTCGCCGGCCAGGGTCCAACGCGGGGAAGCCGACGGAATCACCGCGAGCTGATTGCGCTCCACCGTGAAGGGCTCAAAGCCATCGCCGGAGACGTGAAGATTCCCCTGCGTGATGAACAGCATCTGCACCACCGGCGCGGGAGCTTCCAGCGCAGCCGCTCCGTCTCCCATCGGCCACTTCTCGATGCGGAAATAGCGCTCGTCGATGAGGACGCTGTGCCCGTCGACGGCGCGCGGCGGCACGATGCCGGCACTCGTGACCAGGTGCATCGCCGCGAATGCCTTTTCCAGATGCAGTTCGCGGGAACTGCCGTAGTCGTACATGCGGTAGGTCAGGTCGCTGGTCTGCTGGGTTTCCAGCATCACCACGCCCGGCAACAGCGCGTGCACGGTGCCCGCGGCCACGAAGACCAGGTCGCCCTTCTGCACCGGCACCATCGCCAGCAGCGATTCGAGCGTAGCGTCGTGGACGGCGGCTTTCACCTGCTCCACCGTCACGCCGGGCCGGATGCCGAGAGCCACCTCTGCTCCGGGTTGCGCGTCGAGCGTATACCAGCACTCCGTTTTGCCGCGCGGCTCGCCATAGCTTTGCGCCAGCGCATCGTCAGGATGCACCTGGACGCTGAGCTTGTCCTTCGGAAACAGGACTTTGATCAGCAGAGGGAAATCCTGGCCGTTGAGAGCCGCGCCCATCAATGCGGAACTGTGCTGCTTTGTAATTTCATCGAGGTTCAGGCCCCGCAGCGGACCCGTATCGGCCGCGCACATTTCGCCCGTCAGCCACACTTCGCCGATGGGCTCGCCGTCCGTCTTGTAGTCGTACCAGGGGGCAAGATCGTTGAACCCCCAGGGCCGCGTTCGAAAATACGGCGCGAGGCGGAAGGGCGGGAGCGTCTCCATGACCCTTTAGTATGCACGAGCAACACCGGGTTGGGATGGCCCTCCAAACCTGATCCGCTACGATGAAAGGAATGCCCCGCTATCTTGTTACCGGCTGTGTCGGGTTCATCGGCTCGTGGATCATGCAAACCCTCGTCGAGCGCGGCGCAACCGTCCGCGGCCTGGACAATTTCGAGACCGGCAAGCGCGAAAACATCGCCCACCTGCAAGGGCGCTTCGACTTTGTCGAGTGCGATCTCCGCGATGCCGACGCGACCGCCCGCGCCTGCGAAGGTATCGACTTCATCTTCCACCAGGCAGCCCGGCCCTCCGTACCGCGATCCGTCAAGGACCCGCGCACCAGCCACACTGCGAATCTCGACGGCACCTTCAACCTGCTGGAAGGCGCGCGCGCCGCCGGCGTTAAGCGGATCATCTACGCCGCGTCGTCTTCCGCTTATGGCAATCAGCCGGGATTCCCGCGCCGCGAAACCATGGTGCCGATGCCGATCGCGCCCTACCCGGTGCAGAAGCTGGCCGGCGAGTTCTACATGAAGAGCTACTGGCAGGTCTACGGCATTGAGACGGTCTGCCTGCGCTACTTCAACATCTTCGGACCGCGCCAGGTGCCCGACTCGCCCTACAGCGGCGTCATGGCGAAGTTCACGCTGCAGATGATGCGCGGCGAGCGGCCTACCATCTTCGGCGACGGCGAGCAGGGACGCGACTTCACCTACGTCGAGAACGCGGTCTCCGCGAACCTGCTGGCCCTCGAAGCTCCCGCGGAAAAAGTCGCGGGGCGCGTCTTCAACGTCGCCTGCGGCGAGCGCCACACTCTGAACAAGACGTTCCGCGTCCTGGCCGACCTGCTCGACTTCAAAGAGCAGCCCATCTACGGCCCCGAGCGCACCGGCGACATCCAGAATTCCCTCGCCGACATCTCCGCCGCCCGCGAAGCTTTCGGCTATGAGCCGAAGATCGGCTTCGAAGAAGGCCTGCGCCGCACCGTGGCCTGGTACCGCGAGCAATACGCCTCCGCCGCGGTGTAAGTAGTCACAAAACCGGAACGTTCCGCCCCCAGCCTGCGTAAACTAGCAGGAGTCCTCAGACCAGCTGTGCGCCGGGAAAACCCGGCCAGGGGCGTACTTCCAGCATGGGTTTTGCTGAAGCAATCCGCGTGGCGCTCCAGTCGCTCTGGGCGAACAAACTGCGCACCGTGCTCACGCTCATCGGCGTGGTCATCGGCGTGGCATCGGTCATCGCCATCATCACCCTGGTCAACGGCGCCAACCGCTTCGTCGCCACCAAGATCTCCGGCTACGGCTCTGACGTCCTGACCGTGACGCAGATGTCGTCCATCATCCAGACCGCCGAGGAATATCTCGAGCAGCAGAAGCGGAAGAACATCGAGTTTTCCGACTACGAATACATCGCGCAAACCTGCACGCGCTGCCAGTCGGTCGGCGCGCAGCTTGATACCTCGGGCAAAGTGGTCAACGGGAAGCAGTCCTCCGACAACACCACCATTAATGGCTGGACCTCGGCCATGGCGGAGATGAGCAACATCAAGGTGGCGGAGGGCCGCGAGCTCACCCCGATGGACGACCAGGCGGGCACGCACGACGTGGTAGTCGGGGCGGATATCGTGGACAACCTGCTGCCCAATGGCGACCCCATCGGCCGGGAGATTCGCGTCGATGGCGAAGTCTACACCGTGGTCGGCGTGGCAGAGCGGCAGGGCACCACGCTGGGGCGCAGCCGCGACAACTTCGTGAACATGCCGCTGAGCACCTACATGCACACGCACGGCGAACACGAGAGCATCACGATCTTTGCCAGGGCCGGAACCGCTCCTGGGGCGCTCGACAGCACGGTCGACGAAGTCCGTGCGCTGATGCGCATCCGCCGCCACGACCGCCCCGGCGTGGAAGACACGTTCGCGGTCCAGACCAACGAGACCTTTGCCAGCTTCTGGAAACAGATCACCGGAACCTTTGCCATCGTCATGGTCGGCATGGCTTCTATCGCACTGGTGGTGGGTGGCGTGGTCATCATGAACATCATGCTGGTCTCGGTGACGGAACGCACGCGCGAAATCGGCATCCGCAAAGCGCTCGGCGCCAGGCGGCAGGATGTGATGCTGCAGTTCCTCATCGAAGCGACAGCCATGGCTCTGCTGGGCGGCATCTTCGGCGTCATTCTCGGCGTGGGGGTCGCGGAAATCGTGACCACGATTATTGGCTGGCCCTCAGCCGTGGCAATATGGTCGGTAGTGCTGGGGCTGTCAGTAGCCACCAGCGTCGGCGTTTTCTTTGGTGTTTACCCAGCGCATAAGGCGGCTCAACTCGACCCCATCGTCGCCCTGCGCGCGGAGCTATAACTTATGCGATTCACCGACTCTCGCGAATCCATCCAAATGGCCGTGGACACGCTGCGCTCCAACAAGCTGCGTTCCGGGCTCACCATTCTCGGCATCGTCATCGGCGTGGCCACGGTCATCACCATCTCCTCGCTGATCAACGGAGTCAACAACCGCGTCGAGTCCTTCGTCAGCTCACTGGGCACAAATGTTCTCTGGGCATTCCACATGCCGGTCATCAACGTCCGCCCCACCGCGGAAATGCTTGCGCGCAAACGGCTCACGCTCGACGACCTCGATGCGCTCTCCAGGCTGCCCCACGTCGTTGCCGTGAGCGGCGGCATCCAGTACTCCAACTGGCAGCTCGGCGTGGGCAGCGTAGCGGTCAGTTATAACGGCAAGAAGATTCAGAACACCATCCTCGAGGGCGACACGCCCGACGTCGCGAAAACCTACGACCTCAACGTCATTCAAGGCCGGCTCTTCAACGAATCCGATCAGTTCCGCAGCGCCAACGTCGTGGACCTCGGCTATGACTCGGCCGACGACCTGTTCCAGGGGCAGGACCCCCTTGGCAAACAGGTGGTCATCAATGGCGACGTGTTTACGGTCATCGGGGTGCTCGACAAGCAGAAGCAGCCCTTCGGTACGGGCAAAAACGCCAACGACAATGCCGCCTTCATGCCCCTGAGCACTTTCCACAAGATCCACCCTGAGCTGAAGGACCTGTGGATCAGCGTCAAGTACGACGATGCGAAGAACGCCTCCATCGTGGAAGAGGAGATGCGGACGGTGCTGCGGGAGCGTCGCCGCGTGCGTGTGGAGAAGGACGACGATTTCTCCATCTTCAGTCCGGATTCGCTCACCCGTCTCTGGGATCAGGTCACCGTGGGCCTGGTCATCTTCATGTTCGCCGTCTCCAGCGTCGGGCTGCTGGTGGGTGGCGTGGGCGTGATGAACATCATGCTGGTCTCGGTCACCGAGCGTACCCGCGAGATTGGCGTCCGCAAGGCCATCGGCGCCACCAGGCGAAATGTCCTCATCCAGTTCACGTTTGAGGCGATGGCGCTCTGCGCTCTCGGTGGCGTGATCGGCATCATCCTGGGGGCTCTCATCACCCTGGCCATTCGCTACGGCATTACCTTCCCGGCCACTATGTCGACCATGTGGACCATCATCGCTTTCGTGGTTTCCTGCGGTATTGGCCTGGTTTTCGGCATCTATCCCGCCTGGAAAGCGGCCACCCTGGACCCCATCGAAGCCCTGCGCTACGAATGATCCTCTATTGGCGACGCTTCATCACAAGAGGGTGAACCTCAGGCCCGAAACCTGCGTAAACTAAGCGCAGAACCTGCAGACAAGGTGTGCGCCGGGGAACCCGGCACGGAGCGAAATTCCAGCATGGGTTTTCTCGAAGCAATCCAGGTGGCGCTCCAGTCGCTCTGGGCGAATAAGATGCGCACCGTTCTGACCATGCTGGGCGTGGTCATTGGCGTGGCGTCGGTGATCGCCGTCGTCACCCTCTCCAACGGCGCCAAGATGTTCGTGGTGAAAAAAATTGCCAATCACGGCTCCGATACCCTGACCGTCCAGCGCATGAATCCTGTCATCTTCAGCGGCGAAGAGTACCTGAAGGAAACCAAGCGCAAGAACATCGACTACGACGATTTCCTCTACCTGCAACCCGCCTGCACTCGCTGCGTTTCCATCGGAGCATCGCTCAATTCTTCAGGCACCGTCGTCAACGGCAAGCAATCCACCACCAATACCGAGATCTCCGGCTGGACCTCCAGCATGTTCGAGATCAACGACCTGAATGTGGTCGAGGGCCGTGCCCTCACCCCCACCGACGACAAAATGGGCACCCACGATATTGTCGTCGGCTACGACATCGTCGATAACCTGCTGCCCAATCAGGACCCCATCGGCCAGGAAATTCGCGTCGATGGCGAGGTCTACACCGTCATCGGCGTTGGGGAGCGCAAGGGCGAAGTCTTCGGCCAGAGTGAAGACAACTACGTCGATATGCCCCTCAGCACTTACCTGCACACGCATGGCGAGCACCAGAGCCTCAACATCTCCGCGAAAGCCGGCATGGTTCCCGGCGCTCTGGACAACCTCATCGACGAAGTCCGTGCCCTCATGCGCGCCCGCCGCCACGATGCGGTCGGCACCGACGACGACTTCGCCATCCTCACCAATGACACCTTCATCAGCCTGTTCAACCAGATCACCGGCATGTTTGCGGGGATCATCATCGGCATCGCCGCCATCTCTCTGGTGGTCGGCGGTGTAGTGATCATGAACATCATGCTGGTCTCGGTCACCGAACGCACCCGCGAAATCGGCATCCGCAAGGCGCTGGGCGCGAAACGCCGCGATGTCATGCTCCAGTTCCTCATCGAAGCCGCCACCATGGCTCTGCTCGGCGGATTTTTTGGCGTCCTCCTCGGCGTCGCCCTCGCCGAAATCGTCACCACGGTCGTGGGCTTTCCCTCCGCCGTTGCCCTCTGGGCCGTTTTCCTCGGACTTTTCGTCGCCACCAGCGTCGGCATCTTCTTTGGTGTTTATCCGGCCCACAAAGCCGCGCAGCTCGACCCCATCGTCGCCCTGCGCGCGGAGCTATAAGCCATGGCCCTCAGCGATTCCCGCGAATCCGTCCGCATGGCGCTGGACACCCTGCGCAGCAACAAGCTGCGCTCCGGCCTCACCATTCTCGGCATCGTCATCGGCGTGGCCACCGTCATCACCATTTCTTCGCTCATCAACGGCGTCAACAACCGCGTCGCCGACATCGCCAGTCAGTTCGGTACCAACGTCCTCTGGATCTTTCGCTGGAACTTCATTGGCATTCGCCCGACCGCCGAAATGCTGGCTCGCAGGCAGCTCACCCTCGACGATGCGGATGCCATCGGCACCCTCCCCCACGTGATTGGGGTGGATGCCGCGCGCCAATACAACAACTGGCAGCTCGGTGTGGGCTATGTCGCCGTCCAGTACAAGGGCAGGAAGATTCAGAACACCATTCTGAATGGCAGCATGCCCACCTTTGCCACGGTCAGCAATCTGACCTTCATTGCAGGCCGTCCCTTTACGCAAAACGAGGAGTTTCGCGCCGCCAATGTCACCGTTCTCGGGCACGATACCGCTGAGAAGCTCTTCGACACCGAAGACCCCATCGGCAAAGATGTGGTCGTGGATGGCGACGTGTTCACCGTCATCGGCGTGCTCGATAAATACAAGCAGCTCTTCGGTGGTGGCAGCAATCCCAACGACAACGTCGCCATCTTCCCCCTCACCACGTTCCATAAAATCCACCCCGAGATCGAGGACACCATCATCTCGATCAAGTATGACGATGCCAAAAACAAATCGATGGTGACCGAGGAAATCCGCACCCTCATGCGGGAGCGGCGCCGCGTCCGCGTGGAGAAAGACGACGACTTCGCCATCTTCGGCCCCGACGATATCCTCTCCTTCTGGGCCCAGGTCACCTCCGGCCTCGTCATCTTCATGTTCGCGGTCTCCAGCGTGGGGCTGCTCGTCGGCGGCGTGGGCGTGATGAACATCATGCTGGTTTCCGTCACCGAGCGCACCCGCGAGATCGGGGTCCGCAAGGCCATCGGCGCGACGAAGAGGAATGTTCTGGTCCAGTTCACCTTTGAAGCGATCACCCTGTGTGCCCTGGGCGGCGTCCTGGGTATCGTTCTGGGTACGCTCCTGACCCTCGCCATCCGCTACGGCGTTTCCTTCCCTGCAAGTCTTTCGACCTTCTGGGTCGTTACCGGCTTTGTCGTATCCGGCGCCATTGGTTTTTTCTTCGGTATCTATCCGGCCTGGAAAGCCGCCACCCTGGACCCCATCGAAGCTCTGCGCTACGAGTGAAGCAGCCGGCGGCCAGCAGCCTGCAGATCGTAAGGCGAGCCGCTCTAACCGGGAGAGGAGTTGATTCCTGCTGCTGGCCGCTGGCTGCCGCCTGCAGGCTCCCGGCTCTCAGCTGGGGTATCATGAAATAAGCGGCACCACCGCCCCCGAAAACCTATGCCCAAAAGCTTCAATCACACGATCCTCGGCGTCTCCATCGCCATCATCCTTGTCGTGCTCTTCGGCGGCTTCGGCCCCGCGGGCGTCAACGCCAGCCAGAGTGACGGCGCATACCGCCAGATGGGCGTCTACGAGGAAGTGCTCCACAAGATCCAGACCGACTACGTCACCGACCCGAACATCCAGAACGTGACCACCGGCGCGCTGCACGGACTGCTCGAATCCCTCGATCCGGATTCCAGCTACCTGACCCAGGCCGAGTACGCCAACTATGTCGAGCACCAGCACGAGGGCCAGGCGCAGGTCGGCATGGACGTCTCCAAGCGCTACGGCTACGGCAGCGTGATTTCGGTGATCCCCGGCAGCCCCGCCGAAAAGGCGCACGTCGAGGACGGCGACCTGATTGAGTCGATCAACGGCCACTCCACGCGGGAAATGTCCGTGGCCATGATTCGCCTTCTGCTGGAAGGCAAGCCCGGGACCAGCGTCACCTTCCAGTTGGTGCGCCACATGAAGCCGGAGCCGGACGACATTTCCCTGACCCGTGCCGCCGTCATCCCGCCGTCGCTGTTCCAGCAGCAATACGAAAATTCCAGCATTCTGTATCTCCGGCCCGTGGTCCTCACCCGCGAGCGCGTCGACGACATCGTCGCCCGCCTCCGCGAGATGCCCAAAGACAACAACCGCAAAGTGCTGCTCGATCTTCGCGACGTCGCCGAGGGCGATCCGCAGCAGGGTATTCGCCTGGCCAACGCCTTTCTGCAGGGAGGAACCATTGCGATGCTGCAGGGCCAGACCGTCCCCACCGAGACTTTCAAGGCCGACACCTCGAAGTTCGTGACCGCCGCACCCCTGGTGGTGCTGGTGAACCACGGAACCGCCGGTGCAGCCGAGCTGGTCGCCGCGGCGATCCTCGACGACAAGCGTGGCGATCTGGTGGGTGAACGCACCTTCGGCGAGGGCGCCGAGCAGAAGACCTTCACGCTGCCGGATGGCTCCGCGCTCATGCTCACCATCGCTAAGTATCAGTCGCCCTCGGGCAAAAAAATCGAAGACGATGCCGTGACTCCCAACATTGCCGTCAACCAGAACTCCGCGGAAGTTCCTGAGGCGGAGAGCAATCCCCAGGAGCCGCGCACCGACGATCAGCTGAACAAAGCGCTGGAAATTCTGAAGCAGAAGAACGCGTAACCAGCAGCGATGCGTGGCACGTTTTCACCCATGGTGCCAGATCGAAACCGGAATCTGACGCAGCCCACCCACCGGGGATCGGCCGCAGAGAACCGCCTCCCGTCACCCCTCAGGGTTTTGTGAAGCTGGGATGGCACGCTTAATCACTCCATCGGACCAGGACGACGACCCGGTACCGCCGCGCCGGTTTCGGCGGCGCAACTCGGATTTTCAGCCTCCTCCAGACCACCCAAAAATCGCCGGCAGCCTGGCTCTTGCGGTTCTTGTCGTGGTGGCCGCCGCCGTGGGCAGCCTGGCCGGACTGATGCTGGTCTATTCCGTCGATCTCCCCCAGGTGGATGAGCTGGAGCACTACCGTCCCTCCACCACCACGGAACTGTACGACGTCCACGGGCGCAGCTTCGGCTCCTTCGCGCTGGAGCGCCGCGTGGTCGTCAACTACAACGACTTTGCGCCGGTCCTGCGCCAGGCCGTCATCTCCACTGAAGACCGCGACTTTGAGAGCCACGGCGGCGTAAATCTGCTGCGCTTCGCAGGCGCAGCATGGCACGACCTGTTCTCGAAAGGCCGCGCCCAGGGCGCTTCCACGCTGACCATGCAACTCGCGCGCAATCTCTTCCTCTCCAACGAACGCACCGCCTCGCGCAAGCTCCAGGAAATCTTTCTCTCTCTGCAGATCGAACACAGCTTCACCAAAGAGCAGATCTTCACCCTGTACGGCAATCAGATTTACCTCGGCAGCGGCGTCTATGGTTTTGAAGCCGGCGCGCAGTATTACTTCTCGAAACACGCCAGCGAGCTCACGCTTCCCGAGGCCGCGCTCCTGGCTGGCCTTCCCAAAGGGCCTGCTGAGTTTTCCCCCATCCTGAACCCCGATCGCGCCTTCCGCCGCCGCAATGTCGTCATCGACTCGATGCTCGAGGACGGCAAAATTTCCGCTGCGCAGGCCGAAGCTGCGCGCTCTTCGCCGCTCGGCCTGCATCTGGAGCCGCCTCCCAACAGCGTCGCGCCGTGGTTTGTCGAAGAAGTGCGCCGCGAGCTCGAACGCCGCTTTGGCACCGCGGAGGTCCATGCCGCGGGGCTGAAGGTTTACACCACGCTGGACCTCGATCTGCAAGAGTCCGCCAATCAGGCGGTTCTCGACGGCCTCGCCGCGTACGAGCGCCATCACGCCTGGCGTGCGCACCTGCTCAACGTGCTCGCCGCCGGCCTGAACGTCGACACTTTCAAACATCCTGACTGGACCGTCCCGCCTGCGCCCGGAACCTATGTGCATGCGCTGGTCACCGGCATCCTGCCGTATCAGGTGACGGGCCGCATCGGCGACCAGCCGTTCATCCTCACCCCCGAAAACTGGTCCTGGACCGGCTTCCACACCGCCGACCAGTTCCTCAAGCCCGGCGACCTCATCTACATGAAGATCACCGGCGAGGACGGCGGCATGCTGCACGGCGCCCTCGAAGAAGACACCGGCGTCGAGGGCTCGCTGCTGGCCATGGATAACGCCACCGGCGACGTGCTGGCCCTGGTGGGCGGCCGCGACTTCAACCTGTCGCAGTTCGACCGCGCCACCCAGGCCGAGCGCCAGACCGGCTCCTCCTTCAAGCCCTACGTCTACACCACGGCCGTGGAAGATGGCGCGACCCCGCAGGAAATCATCGTCGATCGGCCCATTTCCTTCGGAACCTACGTCCCCCACAATTACGACGGCAAATTCAAAGGGCGCATCTCGCTGCTCGAGGCTTTCGCCGACTCACGCAATATCCCCGCGCTCGAGCTGGCCAGCCGCGTCGGCATTCGCAAGGTCATCGCCACCGCTCATCGCTTCGGCATCACCACGAATATGCCCGCGTATTTACCCATTGCTTTGGGCTCGGCTGAAGTCACCCTCGAGCAGCAGGTCGCTGCCTACGCCGTCTTTCCCAACGACGGGATCCGCGTCGGGCCGCGCCTGGTCAAGCGCGTCACCAGTGCGGATGGCGACCCTCTCAATGAAGACACGCCCGACGTGAGGGAAGTCATCAGCGAGAAAACCGCGCGCACCATGATGGTCTTCTTCCGCGGCGTCACCAGCGAAGGCACCGCCGCGAAGCTGATTGCGCTGCATCACCCCCTCGGCGGCAAGACCGGAACCACCAACGACTTTACCGACGCCTGGTTTGTCGGCTTTTCGCCGTCGATCACCTGCGGCGTCTGGGTCGGTTACGACGATCGCGAGTCTCTGGGGGACAAACAAACCGGCGCCGCGGTTGCGCTGCCCCTCTGGACCACCTTCATGCAGACCGCCATCGCCGCTACCCCCAACGAAACCTTCCCCGGCGACACGCCAGGTCCACCCCACCCCCCGCTCCAGCAAACCGCCGCCCTCGCCCCCCACCGCTGAGTATTGACGGGTGCTTTGTGTCAGGGCACGGCTTTCAGCCGTGCCGAAACAGCCCCAAAATGACGGGGCTTTCAGCCCCTGAGTACCAACCTCGTCGGTCACCCCGCCGCTTTTGTATCAGGGCACGGCCTCGCCGTACCCCATCATCTTCCCCACCTTAAACAGCAGCGGAAGCATCAGCAGCAGCACCAGCCCCACCCCGATCGAATACACCACAGCGTCATGGGCTGTTACGTACCCTTGTCGCAGCGCCGACACAATCAGAAACGTCAGAATCGGCACATTCAGCGCCACCGCCGTGATCACTCCCGGCATCAGCGTGCGCTTCGCCATCGACACCGCAATGTGAGGGAAAAAAGCATTGAACAGCACGGCGGCCATGTACCCGAAGGTGACATTCCCCCAGAAGCTCATCCTGCCCGACACCGCGCTCAGCGCCGTCGCCATCGCCGCCAGCGCCGTGAACACCACCACAACAAATCGGAACACTCCCGGCTCGGCCCCGCCAAACCACGGACCCGACCGGCGTTTCCACCGCGGTATGCGGATGGCCTCTTCCGCGTTGTGCAGGGTCACCAGAACCGGAAACAGCAATTGCATGTAGCGGAAGGGCATGTTTGCCAACCAACAAGGATAGTCCCGACGAGGCCCTGCCAGGGCGGGAATGCCATTTGTCATTCTGAGCGAAGCGAAGGACCCTGCGCTTTCTCGCACGACCCACGGGCGCCCCACAACCCGGTCGCTTCCGAAAGATGTACTGATTTTGAAAGCGCACAGCTTGAGCTGTGCCGCAAGCTGCAGGATGACTCCGGCTTCAGCCGCCGAGGGACGTTTTTTCTTCCCGCCTTTGTATCAGGGCACGAGTCAAAAGACCCTTGATTTCACATAGCCTATTGATTCTTGAATGCTCCAAATGGCCGAGTGGCCCATGCAAGCCTTCTTTTGGCTTGAGTGGGCTCTCCCCAGTCTTGTAACCCGTAACCTGTCACCTGTAACCCGCATGGCGCGACCTGGCTGGCCCGGAGCCTGGCCTGAGCGAGCGCAGCGAGTCGAATGGCTCTCGCCTTTGAGACCCGGGATTCGCGCATAGCGCGCCGCCTTCACTAACCCAGCCACGAGCTGTATCAAGGCCCGACTTCACCGCTTACAAAAAAATGCGGACCTCGACCGCTTTTGTAACAGGGCACGACCTTGGTCGCGCCGTACAAGCCCCAAATCATCCGGGCTTCAGCCCCGGACTTGTTTTGAAAGGGCTCAGCTTCAGCTGTGCCGAATAGCTCGCACAATGACCGCGGCTTGCGCCACGGAGGGATGGTCTTGCTGGCCTGGCTCCCCCCGGGGTCTCGCTTCTGAGACCCGGGATTGCGCGAAGCGCTCGCCTCTTGTCTCCCGACCCCCCGGGATCGCCACGATGAGGTTCGTATCAGGGCCCGACTTCAGTCGGGCCGTTCGGCCGCAAATCATCCGGGCTTCAGCCCCTGAACACCAAAGGTCCTGCGCAGCAGGACGACGGTAAAAGCCTGAGCCTGCCCTGAGTGAGTCGGCGTCAGCCGACGAGTCGAATGGGGCCTTCAGGCCGGGGAATCCAGCGCTCCAATCAAAGCGGGCTTCAGCCCCGGCTGTTTTGAAAGGGCACAGCTTTAGCTGTGCCGAAACTCCGCAGAATGGTCCGGCTTTTAGCCGCTGAGGGATGTTTCCACACCGACTTTTTCCGCGAGCTGGGTCAGTTTACGACCGTTCTTGCGAGGGAATCACAGCCGCCCGCAAGAGAGAGCGCCATCCAGACGTTGACCTCACGAAAAAATGAAATCATGCGAATTCTCGTCCACAGGGGACCGGGGCCCGACTTGTCGGAAAGACCACCGGGGGTCCCCCAGTCCGTCATGGCCACTTAAAACCTTCAACGCTGAATTCGAGTGTCTGCGCCCCCTCCTGATAGAACGTCGCCTCGATCCGAACGGTCTTCGCCCGACGAAGCTTGGCCACAAAGGAGGGTGCATCTTCGAGGAAAAGAACCGTAGTGCTCTGGTCGCTGGGGGGAACTGCTGAAAACCGACGGATCGGATCTTCATCAAAACGGACATTGACAGTGCAGTCCTCTACCCCGCAGAGAAACTGCCCTCTCTCGATGCTGACCATCGCTGCGCTCCCTTGCCCCGCAGTTTTGCGGATGGTTAGGTGGGCGTATTGGCTTCCCGTATATGGAAAATCGAAGTTGAGCGTGTTGGTTGAGGTCACGACCGCAAAGGATCGCGCACGTCCCATGTTGTCCTGATCCGTCGAGTAATTCCATTGGGAACCCGAGGCAGATTGGGTCGTGGTCGCCGACGTCGGTTCGGGGGCGGTCGGCGTTGCCGTAGGTTCCGATGGATTAGCTGGCGATGCTGGGCCGGCAATCGAGATTGTATGAGGCTTGCTGAAAACCATCGCGAGCGCGAGCCCGAGTAGGATAAAGACGACAATGCTAATGAGAACCCACCCGAAGGCAGACGAATTCCTCTGTGTCTTGTCTAATGAGGGATTCTGCTGCGGTGTTGCCATTACCGGTCCAGCATCAGGCAAAGCCGCACCACAGGCGCCGCAGAATCGGTTCGTTACCGGGTTGGCCGTCGCGCAGTTCCGGCAATCGGTACTCGTTCCATCCGCAGCGTTCGCAACATGGGTGGCTTCACTGCCCAGACCGCTCATCGAGGCACCGCCTCCGTACTCCACTAACGGGAGTATAAGCGGTTGCCGCATTCAATCGACCCTCAGAATCAGCCGTTGTCCTGTCAGTTATCCTGAAGGCCGAGTTGAGCTTGAAGAAACACACATCAGGATAAGCCGTTTAACTTTCGGCTCCGTGCGTGAGGCACGGGTGCCCATCCTGGTTGCGCCTGGGTTGCGGTGCAAACAGGGTGGGAAGGCGAAAGCCCGACCGGCCGTTTATCTATCCCGGCACGACTTTGGTCGTGCCGACCAGCCCTTGGGATATGCGGGCTTTTCAGCCCCGGCCTCTCGCATCCCCATCGTCCCCCCCGCAAAAACCCCGTAACGTTACCCCTTCCCGAAAAACTGTCAATCCTAACCTTAGTAATTGCGCCCCCTAACTCCTTTCCTTGCCTTGCGCATTCGTAACTGCGACCCCGCCAAAACCCGCATTTTTATTCCCCTGATTTGATATTCTGAACTTAGATGGAAAAAGAGAAAAAGGCCTCGCTTCCAGCGAGGCCTTTTCGCGTCTCTCACTGTCCACTGTCCACCGTCCACTGTCCACTGTTCACTGTTCACTGTCCACTGTCCACCGGCTGCCGGCTCCCAGCTCCCAGCTGCCAGCTCCCAGCTATCTACTGAAGAATCAAATGCATCGACGACTTGCGCTTCGTTTTCAAATACATGCGTGCCACCTCCCGGCAGCCCAGGGCCCACGCATAACAAAACAAAATACTTAACCGCAAGTATTGAGGAATGAAATGCGTACCGCGCACGCCCAATCAACCGCCGCCGCAGAATCAAATACTTGCGCGTCGCTACCCCCAGGAAGGGGGGAGGGGGGAGGGGGTATCCCACCAAACGAAAGTACCGGCGCCACATCGCAGGATCGGGGCCCTCAACGCCTCCGGAGACCGCTGGCTTCACCCCTGGCCCACAAGGCGCCCAGCACAAACAGTGTCGCCAGCGCCAGCACCAGCAGTCGGCCGATCCATGGAGTCCGAATGCACATCGTCTGCGTGCAGAACGAGCTGCGGGCATTCCAGACCGCCGGCAGCGTGCAGGCCAGCACCACGGTCCAGAACAGGGAATACGCGCCGAGCAGGAGTGCGCCCATCCGCGCGCGCAGCAGAATCAGCAGCAGGGCCAGCACTCCAACCACACCGGGCACCAACGTAACCGACAGACCGGCGCGTCCGGTGGTGCGGATCAATCCGAGGTTCAGGGGGAATTGCGCGTCACGAAAAATCAGGACTGAAAGTGTCAACAGATAGACTGCGGTGAATGCCGACCAGAGCAGCACAACCCAGCGGTAAACACGCGGACCGACGGAAACCGGCATAGAGACCTCCCAGGGTGCTGGGGGCACTCAGTATTCGATACGCTTCAGGAACCTGGAAGGTTCCCTGTCAGCCGCTCAGCGGCCCGCCGAAAGTACCGTCGCGCCCGCTCCACATCCCGCAGGATCTGCGCCTTGAGCGCCTCCGGAGAAGGGAAGCGCCGCTCCTCGCGCAGCCACATCAGAAAACAGACCTCAATCGGCGTCGCCTCCGTCAGCTCAACCGAAGGGGGGCCGTCGAGCAGGTGCGATTCGACGGCGAAACCAGCGCCCTCGAACGTTGGTCGCGAACCGGCATTCGTCACGGCATTGAAAATCGGCGTGCCGTCGCCAATGCGTACCCGCGTGACGTAAACGCCGTCCGGTGGCAGCAGCTCCCGGTACGGAGCGAGGTTGATGGTCGGCGTGGTCAGCTTTTTCCCAACGCCGCGCCCGTGAACAGCAGTGGAAAGGATCGAAAAGGGCCGGCCCAGCAAGGCTCGCGCCAGGGACAACTCGCCGGCCACGATGCGCCGCCGGACCTCGCTGCTCGAGACCGTAATCCCGCGCACGATGAGCGAGCCATGCGAAACCACGCCGAAGCCGAGTTCCTTGCCCAGCGATTTCAGCTCCGCAATGCCGGCCGCGGCATCGTGGCCGAAGCGAAAAGTATCGCCCTCGTGAACTTCCAGGACGCGCAGCGCCCCGCGCAGAACATTCTCGGCAAATTCGCGCGGCGACAGCAGGGAGAAATCCCGCGTGAAGGGCAGCACCAGGGTTGCAGCGATGCCGGTCTGAGCGAGCAGCCGCAGCCGTTCCGGGATCGGCGTGATCAGCTTCGGCGCCAGCTCCGGCCGCAGCACCGCCAGCGGGTGCGGATCGAACGTGACTGCGATGGACTGCGCCTCAAGCGAGCGCGCCCGCTCGATCACGCGCCCGATGATCTCCTGATGCCCGCGATGCACGCCGTCGAAATTCCCGATGGCCGCAACGGTGTGCGGCATCGGCGGCATCTCGGTGATCGATCGGAATATCTGCATGGTTCGTTGCCGGTTTTCTAAACGCTAAACGCTGCGTTCCATCTCATAGCTCGAAGGGAATGCGCAGCCCGTCATACGAAAGCCTCACGTTGGCCGGGAAAGTCTTCTCCGTCGCCTCATGGTCCACCTCATGCGACATGTGCGTAAACCAGGCCTGGCGTGGTGCGATCCGCTCCACCCACCGCAACGACTCGGGAATGGTGGCGTGGCTGGGATGGGGCTGCGGACGGAGCGCATCAATGATCACGACGTCGAGGCCTTCCAGCAGCGGCAGGCTCGACTCCGGAATGCTGCTCATGTCGGTCAGATACGCCGCCGACCCGAATCGAAACCCGGCAACCTGCAGGTCGCCATGGGTCAGCGGCACGCGCTGAAAGTGGGCTCCGTGCACCTCTGCTGTCTGCGCACCTTCCAGGTTTCGCAGCTCGACGCGGGCTCGCGTCGGATAGGTTGCGTTTTCGGAAAACGTGTATTCGAACACCCGCCGCAGAATCGCCGCCGTCTGCTCGTCCACGTAGAGCGGCAGCGACGCCGGCTTGTGCTCGAAGCTGAGCGGCCGCAAATCATCAAGTCCGAGGATATGATCGGCGTGCGCATGCGTATAAAAGACCGCATCGACGTGCCGGATGCCCGCGCGCAGCGCCTGATCCCGAAAATCCGGCCCGGTGTCGATCAGCACCAGCCGTTCACGCCCGTCGTCCTTCCAGGTAATGGCGATCGACGGCCGGGTGCGCCGGTTGCGCGGATCGGGCGAGGTGCAGACCGCGCAGCGGCAGCCGAGGGTCGGGACGCCCATCGAGGTTCCACTGCCGAGAACAATGATTTCCGCTTTCATCCGGGGGGAAAGCTACTTCTTCTTTCCATCGACGGCGCGCTGGGCCGACTGGGCGATAGCGTTGGTGATTTCGAGAAACATCATGCGCAGCTCGAAGAGCACGTTCTGCAGGGTCGCTTCTTCCTTCTGGGTCAGGTTGCCCTTCGTCTTCTCCTGCAGCAGCGCCAGCATGTCGATGCTCTGCCGCGCCCCCAGAATGTCGACCCGCGCCTTCTGGCCCGGCTCGGTGCCGGCGCCCAGCGCAATCATGGCCGAGACGTAGAAGGACTGGATGATGTGCTCGAACGCAATCACCCCCGTGGGTCCCACGCCCGGATTCGCCTGGCGCAGCATGTCGTCGATCTGCCGCGACGATTCCTGGTAAGCGGCGTTCTGCTCGGCTGTTTCCTGCGCCGTGAACTGCGGCAACTCCGCATCCTCGGCCGCCGCCTCTTTCGTCTCCGGCGCGGGCATGGTTACGACTTTTTCCTGCGCAGGTGGCGCAGCCGGCTTCTCTTCTTGCTGCTCGGCGGCAGGCGCATCGTCGCGCAATGCGCCGTCCAAAGTGAATTTGCGGCGGTCGGTTACGGTAAATGTAGGTTCTTTCTCATCCATAGACAGCAGTTCTCCCCGCGTGGATCAACATTCGAGTCATTCCGTCGCCGGAATCGGCGGAGCGGCCAGCGGTATCGCCGTTCCTCCGTCGTACGTGATCGGTTCAGTCTCACTCTTTTCCAGCGCCTCGACGCGAGCCACGCCCAGGGCGAGGGTCTTCGAGAAGCCCGGCAGATCAATGGATGCCACGCTGGTCAGCTCACCGACCGCCGCATCGCCCGCGCGCAGTTCGATCTTTTCGCCCGGCCCGAGAGTCGGCGCCGCACCCTGCAAGGCAAATTGCCGCAGAGCACGGTGAACCGTCGCCCGCGAGCGAATCCGCTCGACGATCTCCTGGCCGATGTAGCAGCCCTTGGTGAAGTTCAGCGCCCGCGGCACGTTCGCCTCCTGGGGCAGGTGCTTATCGCTGAAATCCACGTCGAAGAGGGGCGTTCCCTCGAGGATGCGGAGATCCTCCAGAGCCGTAACGCCGCAGGGAACCGCTCCGCCCTCAACCAGCGCTTCCCATGCCTGGAAAACCTGCCCGGCTGGGACGTGAAGCTCAAACCTGGTGACCACAGGACTCCAGGCGCAGATCAGCGTGACCTCGACGCCCGCCAGTTGCCCCGAGCGGAACGTGCCGGCCTCCGGCAGAGTAAGACCCAGCTTCTGAAGGATCGCTGCCGAGCCGGGCCCCGCGATTCCGATCGCCGTCGTCGATCCGTCTAACTCTTCGAGCTTCACATCGTCCATAATGATGTAGCGGCGCAGGTGCGCGAGGAGACGTTCGGCCTGGCAGCGGTCGGTTTCGAGCAGCAGCGAATCTTCAAGGCAGGACACATCGCCGTCGCCCTGAATCCGGCCTTGAGGACTCAGAATCAGGGTGTAGCCGGTCTGGCCGACAGCCATACTTTTTACGGCTTGCGTGATCATGCCGTTCAGCCAGCGAACGCGGTCCTTGCCGGTAGCCCGGAGAAAGGTGCGGTACCCCAGATCGAAAACCCCTGCTGAACGGAGCAGGGCCTGCAAAGAGGTGCCGGAAAAGCGCAGCGGCGTCTGGGCTCCCCGGTGCATCTTCAGTTCGAGAGCGGAAGGATCGACAGCGCGGAGCCGGACCGCCAGGGGCGTTTCTGCAACAGCGGCGTCGGGAATCTGACAGGCCTGGCTCATAAATGACTCTCAGAAAAATTATAGTCTGCGGATAGCAGGGAAGGCTCAGCGGGCGGATTCGCAGCAAAGGGCGAAAGGACAAGGGATGCGAGGAAGAAACAAGGCATGGTTGGCGTCAATGATTGCTCTGGCTGCGCTCGCCGCCGGCGCGCAGACGCCTGCAAACAGCGCTGGGCAGGCTCCGCCAGCGGCTGCGCCCGGGCAGGAGCAGACCCAGCCGAAAGCCAAGGCCAACGAGACCCACATCACCGCGCAGGAGGCGAAGGAGCTATTCTCCTCCATTCCTCCCATTCTTCAGTTCGCCTCGGAAGACACCAAGCTGCCTATTAAGCACGAAGTGAAACCGCACCTGACCACGCGACCGGAAGTCGAGAAGTATCTCCTGGAAAAAATGAAGGACGACAAAGATGCGAAGCGCATGGAGCGGTCTGAAATTGTGCTGAAGAAATTCGGTCTGATCGATGCGGATTTTCATCTGCAGTCGTTTCTGGTGCAGTTGCTGGACGAGCAGATTGCCGCGTACTACGACAGCAAAACGAAGACCGTAAACCTGCTCGACTGGATCGCGCCCGACACGCAGAAGCCGGTTCTGGCGCACGAGCTGACCCATGCTCTCCAGGACCAGCGGGTAAATTTGGACAAGTGGCAGAGCCAGACCAGCGACGATCTCTCGCACAGCTATGCTGAGGACCGGAAGCACGTCGCCACGGACGAGGCCGATACGGCGCGCGAAGCGGTTCTGGAGGGCCAGGCCATGGCCGTCTTTGTCGATTACAGCCTGGCGCCCGCGCATCAGAGCCTGCGCACCGCGCCGCAGCTGATTGAAAACCTCCTCGATAACATGACCGACGACGGCGATTCGCCGGTGCTTTCCCGCGCGCCGCTGCTTCTGCAGGAGTCGCTGTTGTTCCCCTACAAAGATGGCCTGAAGTTCGAGGCCACCCTGATCGCCGACTCAAAAAGCCCGTCAGCCGCATACGGAGCCGTCCTCGATCATCCGCCAGCCAGCAGCTACGAGATCATGAACCCGCACGCCTATGAGCAGCAGGCGAAGGTTCCGCTGCTGAACATGCCCGACATTCACCCGGTCATCGACGCGGAGTACAGCCCCTACGATATCGGCGTGATGGGGGAGCTGGACGTGCGCATTTTGGCGGAGCTGTTCGGCGGGAACGACAAGGCGACTCAACTGACGCCGGCATGGGACGGCGGCCTCTACTATGCGGCGCAAAAGAAGAGCGCGCCCGACAAGAGCTCAACTTCTTCCGTCGCGCTGTTGTACCTCTCGCAGTGGAAGTCGGAGGATGCGGCCGCGGCCTTTGTGAAAATGTACGCCAACGAGCTGGACAAGAAATATACTCACGTAGTCCGCGACAATTCGACTGAGACCAGCCAGGACGAGCAGATTTACCAGACCAACGAGGGACCGGTGCTGATTGTCACCAGCGGCACCGACGTCTTCGTCAGCGAAAGCTTCGACCTGCCCACCGCCCGCAAGCTTGAGGTGCTCATGCTCGCCGCGCAGCAACAGGGCCCGACCCAGATCGCCTTGCGCGGCGCTCCAGCTTCCGATCTGGCCGGCAGCATGGTGAACTTCATGGCCACCTGCGGCATGATGAAGGCGGCTTTGCCCCACCGAATCGCCGGTTTCTGATCGGCTTGCGAGGATCGCGTCGAAAAGTCCGGGACCTTTTCGCTTTTCCGGCGTATTATGTGGCTTCTCTTACGCACTGCCGGGTGGCGCAATGGCTGTCTCCTGTCCGAATTGCGGGAAAGACCTTGAGGAAGTCAGCCTCACCTGTCCGGATTGCAGAAGCCTGGCCGAAGCTGCGATTCCCGCGACCGAACCACCGGCTCCGCCTCTTTTTTCCGCCTTTGAGGCCAACGAGAGTCCTCGCGGCATCGGCGGATGGCTTATTCTGGTCGGACTCGGACTGGTACTTGGTCCAATCTTCCAGTTATTCGCCATCTGGACTAACCTTCGCGCCTTCACCGGCCCGAACCGGGCCGTTGCTGAGAGGGTAATTCCTGGTATCTCAGCCCTTGTCCTGTTCCAGCTCCTAACAGGCTGCGTTCTGTTGCTCGCCAATTTATTCCTGCTCGTTCTTTTCTTCCGCGAAAAGCGCAGCTTCCCGAGATATATCCAGGTTTGGCTGGGCTTCTCGGCAGCCGTCAGCTTGGCGGCGTATACGCTTTGCCCCCACGACGCAACCATGGGCGTTGCCTATGAAGCTACATCGAAGCTCGTTCAGAACACGAGAACGCAACTTGCGGGTGCGTCGTGGGTGTCGTTACTGAGGGCTGGCATCTGGATCGCCTATTTCGGAGTGTCCCGCAGAGTAAGAGCGACCTTCGTCCAGTGAGGACGGTCGCTCCCTGTGAGACCACCATTTATACTGGTTCCCTGCGTTCATTCAGCGCCGCGAAGCACAGGGGCCGTCCGCTTTCTGTCGTATAGCGCGCTTTGCGGGGAGCCGTATTGCAACAGGCAGAAATCGGCATCATCGGAGGCAGCGGGCTGTATTCCATGCCCGGCCTCACCGGCGTTCATGAGGAGCGCGTCTCAACACCCTTTGGGGATCCCAGCGACGCTTTTGTGCTGGGCGATCTCGAAGGTCACAAGGTCGCTTTTCTCGCGCGCCATGGGCGAGGGCACCGCATCCTTCCTTCGGAGCTGAATTTCCGCGCCAGCATTTATGCGCTCAAGAAGCTGGGCGTCGAGCGGATCGTTTCCGTTTCCGCCGTTGGATCGCTGAAGGAAGAGCACAAGCCCGGGGACTTCGTCATTCCCGATCAGTTCATCGATCGCACTTTTCATCGCATCTCCACGTTCTTCGGCGACGGCGTGGTCGGCCATGTTGCCTTCGGCGATCCGGTCTGCGCCACGGTGGCCAAAACCATTGTCGACGCGTGCAGGAAGGAAGGCGTGCTGGCCCGACCCAGCGGCACCTATGTCTGTATGGAGGGCCCGCAGTTTTCCACCCGCGCCGAATCGAATCTCTACCGTAGCTGGGGCGCCGACGTCATCGGCATGACCAATTTGCAGGAGGCCAAGCTGGCGCGTGAAGCGGAGATTTGCTATGCGACTGCGGCCATGGTCACCGACTACGATTGCTGGCGTCCTGGCCACGATGACGTGACCATCGACCAGATTGTCAAAGTGATGAACCAAAATGCGGCGAACGCCGCGCGCGTGGTGAGAGCGGCGGTGGCGGCGATGCCGAGCGAACGCAACTGCGCCTGCAAATCGGCGCTGCAATTTGCCCTGCTCACCAGTCCCGACGCGATTCCACCGGCCGCTCGGGAGAGACTCGACCTCTTGATCGGAAAGTATCTGCAGAAAAAATAAAGAACACGGGGAAAATTAGCCGCATGGCCATTCTTGTCGTAGGCAGTGTCGCGTTTGACGCAGTAGAAACTCCTTCGGGCCGCCGGGATCGCTGTTTGGGCGGCGCAGCCACCTATTTCGCGCTGGCCGCAAGCTATCTCACCCAGGTCCGCGTCATCGGAGTCGTCGGCGAAGACTTCGGTCCCGACGAAGAGCGCGTCTTCGTGCGCCGCAAGATCGATACGCGCGGCATCGAGCACGTTCCGGGCAAGAGCTTCTTCTGGAGCGGCTCCTACATGAAGAATCTCAACGAAGCGCAGACCCTGAACACCGAGCTGAACGTCTTCCAGAGCTTCTCCCCCAAGATTCCCGCCGAATACCAGGACACCGAGTATCTTTTCCTCGCCAATATCGATCCGGTGCTGCAGGAAGACGTGCGCCGCAAGATGCCGAAGGTGAAGATGGTCTGCGGGGACACGATGAATTATTGGATCAAGGATCACGCCGAGAATCTTGCGCGCGTCCTCAAGGGCCTCGACGTATTGCTGATCAACGACACCGAAGTCCGGATGCTCGCGAAGGACAACAATCTGGTGCTGGCTGCTCGTAAAGTCCTCGACATGGGTCCGAAGGCGCTGGTCGTCAAGCATGGCGAGTACGGCGCGACGGCCTTCTTCTGTGAGCGCTCGTTTGCAGGGGAAAAAGGATCCATCACGATCCCATTCCGCGCGCCTGCTTTGCCCCTGGCAGAAGTCGTCGATCCCACGGGCGCCGGCGATTCCTTCGCCGGCGGGTTCTTCGGCTACATTGCCTCGCAGCCCACGCTCACCCCCGCCGTCTTTCGCCGCGCCATGTTCTACGGCAGCGTCATGGGTTCGTTCGCTGTGGAGCGCTTCGGAACCGAGCGCCTGCAGCAGCTCGACCCTAAGGAAATCGAGGAACGCTTTGCGCTCTTCCGCCAGCTCTCGCACCTCGAGTAAGCCGCCGCGCCTCAGAGGGAGTAAGAAGGCCGGCGAGGGTGCGGATTCTGCCGCGCGCGAACGCCGCTCCCTCCGTCACGAGACCATCTTTGCCGGCATGGTGGCCGCGCTTTTCTCGGTGCTGGCTTTCGGCTACTGTTTCCCGCGCAACATGCTCTTGCTGTACGGCGATGCAGTCGCGCACCTGGGTATTGCGCGCCGCCTCATTGACTCGCTCAATCCCGGCATTCGCCAGATCGGTTCCGTCTGGTTGCCCTTTCCGCACCTGCTCATGATGCCCTTCGCGGCGCGCATTTCCTGGTGGCAGAACGGCATCGCCGGCGCCATTCCGTCGATGGCCTGCTACATCCTCGGCGTCGCCGGCCTGTGGCGTCTCTCCCGCTATTGGCTGCGGCCCGCGGGCGCCGTGGTCGCCACGCTGTTCTTCGCGCTCAATCCTGGTCTGCTCTACATGCAGACCACGGCCATGAACGAACCTGTCTTCCTGTGCCAGATGATCTGGTCGGCGCTCTTCCTCATGGCCTATCTGCGCGGCCTGGGGGAAGGGAACCAGCGCCTGGCCGGGCGGGCAATCGTCGGCTGCGGCGTCGTTCTTGTCACCGCCATCTACACGCGCTACGACGGCTGGATCTTCGCCTTCATCGTCTGGCTCATCGCAGTGCACGCCCTTTGGCGCTCGCGCGCCTGGAAGTCGCCAGTCGGCGGCGCCTTCGTGTTGTTCACCGCGATGCTCATCACCGCTCCGGTCCTGTGGTTTGCCTGGAACGCGCGCCAGTATGGCGACTGGCTCGACTTCATGCGCGGCCCGTACTCGGCCAAAGCCATCGAAATCCGCACCGCGACCCCCGGCGCGCCGCACTATCCCGGCTGGCACAGCATTCACGTCGCGGCGCTGTATTACATCAAATCCGCGGAACTGGGCGCGGTTCCGTCCTGGTGGGGGAATCGGCTGCTGTTCCTTACGGTCGCCGGCTCCATCGCTGCTCTTGTGAAATGGCGAAAGCAGTGCCTCGGGCCGTTGTTCCTGTTCTGGATGCCGCTGCCCTTCTACGCTTACTCAGTCGCCTGGGGATCGGTTCCCATCTTCATCCCGCTGTGGTGGCCCCACTCCTGGTACAACACCCGCTACGGCATGGAAATGCTGCCCATCTTTGGGCTTTCTCTCGGATTTCTCGTCGCATGGCTGATGGGTCTGGCGGAGAAGCGCTGGCCGCGACCCGCGCAGCTCATCCTGCTGGCCGCCATGGTGCTGATCCTGGTCGACTGTTCGCTCCTGATGCGTTCCACGCCCCTGGTCCTGCGAGAAGCCATCGAAAACTCCCGCACTCGCATTCCCTTCGAAGCGGCCTACGCTCGTGCCCTCGAGCAGCTCCCGCCCCAGGGGGAAATTCTGGTCTGGACCTCCGACCACATCGGCGCATTCGAGCGCGCGGGCATCCCACTCCGCCGCACCATCAACGAGTCGGATTACTACCAATGGAAGCCTGCGCTCGAGCACCCCGCGCAGTCGGCGGCCTTCGTCGTCGCCTCTGACCACGATGCGGTGGCGCAGGCGGTCGAAGCGCATCCGCAGGGGCTCACGCTGCTCAACATTGTGTGCTCCACTGATCAACCTTGCGTGCGCTTTTACCGTTCAAACCTGGCCCCGCCCGGTGATAGGATCAGCGGCAAGTGATCCTTGCAACTGACAACAACGGCCATATGCTGGCCTACAGCCAGCTGGAACAATGGCTGCTCACCGGCGGCGCCGTCGGCCGCCTGGTGCTGGCCGCAGCGCTGGGTGGCGCCATCGGCATCGACCGCGAATATCACCACCGCCCCGCGGGCGTCCGCACCAATGTGCTCATCTGCTTCGGCGCGGCCATGTTCACGTTTCTCTCCGTCATCATCGCCGGCGAGGGCAGCACCAATCGCGGCCAGATCGCGTCCAACATCGTGCAAGGCATCGGATTCCTCGGCGCAGGTCTCATCCTGCACAATCGCGACCGCGTCAGCGGCCTCACCAGCGCCGCCACCGTCTGGGCGGTTGCGTCCATCGGTATGGCCTGCGGCGCAGGCCTTTACTTTCCCGCGATCTTCGCCACTGTCGTAGTGATCGTTGTTTTGGAAATGATTCGGCTGCTCGAATACCGCGCTAATCTGAAGCTCTACTCCGTGACCTACGAAGTGCGCGGCGGCGATGCGGAGCTGATGAGCATCGCCGTCCTGAGCGTCATGGATCGGGAGAATCGCCGCCTCGATACTCTCGAAAATCAGCCGGTAGGCAGTATCCAGCGGCTCTCGTTTGACGTCTCCGCGAACCGGCGTCTCCATCGGCGGATGCTCAGCGAACTGAAAGCCAGGCCGGTCATTGACGAGGTGTACACGTTTCGCGATCCGGAGGACGAATGATGCGCTTTGCAAAAGCGCACGCCTGCGGCAACGACTTCCTTATCGTCGAAGGGGCCTGCGATCCCGAGCTGGCGAAGAAGCTCTGCGAACGGCATACCGGCATCGGCGCCGATGGCGTGGAGTTTTTCGAGTCCACCGGCGCGCGCATGGGCCGCATTCGTCTGGCGAATGCCGACGGGTCCATCGCGGAGATTTCCGGCAACGGAACGCGCTGCGTGGCCGCGTGGATGGCCCATCGGCAGACCTCCGCTCCGGGAGACGTCATCACGCTGGAGACCGATGCCGGCCCTCGCGCCTGCACTATCGTCAGCGCGAGCGGCGGGGATTTTCAAATCGCTGCCGGCATGGGAGTACCGCAGGTCGCTCAGGCTCAGGTAACGCTGGGGGATAAAACGCTCGTCCACGGTGTCGAGGTTTCCATGGGCAATCCGCATTTCGTCCTCGTGGTGCACGATGAGAATTTTCGCGCCCACAGTCGCGGCTGGCAGGAACTGGGTCGCGAGATTTGCTTTCACAAGCAGTTTCCCCGGCAGATCAACGTCATCTTCGTGCGTATGGTCCGCGCCGATGATGTAGAGATTCGCATCTTCGAGCGCGGCGTCGGGCCCACCACCTCTTCCGGTACCGGGACCTGCGCCGCCGCGGCCGCTGTCATTGCGTATTGCGGCGGCAAGTCTCCTCTCACCGTGCATGCGCCCGGCGGCTCGCAGCGCGTGGAGTGGGCCGGCATCGGCGCGGAGATGACCCTTACCGGACCAGCCGCATTGATCGCAGAAGGCGAGGCTCTCCTTGACTGACACGATCCTGAAACCGCTTCCCGCGTGGCCGGGCGCGCGCATCGCTGTTGTCTCGCCCGCCAGCAACGCACGTACCGACCGCATTACCCGCGGGCTTGAAGTGCTCTGGTCGCTCGGATACGATGCCGTCGCATCCGAGCACGCCCTCGGCAAGCATCCGCCGTATTTCTCCGGTACGCCGCAGGAGCGTCTGGATGATCTGCATACGGCCTTCGCCGATCCTGAAACCCGGGCCATCATTTGTACCCGTGGTGGTTACGGATCCAACTACCTGCTCGATGGTCTGGATCTGAACCTGATCCGCAAGCATCCCAAGCCGTTCTTCGCCTACAGCGATATGACCGCCCTGCAGACCTGGCTCCTCGATCAGATCGGCCTCGTCTCCTTTCACGGACCGATGGTCGCGGCGGATTTTTCCGTTCCCGACGGCGTTCACGTCGAGAGTTTTCGCAAGGCAATCACGACAGGCCTGGTCGAGGTTGGAGCCGAGCAGGGAATGCGCATTCTGCGCGGCGGGCGCGCCATCGGGCCGATCTATGGCGGCTGCCTCAGCATCCTTACCGCATCGCTGGGCACCCGGTTCGCGCCGCAAACCGAAGGCAAGCTGCTCTTCCTCGAAGACGTCGGCACTAAGCCCTACCAGATCGACAGGATGCTGCGGCAGATGATTATGGCCGGAAAGTTCGAGGGCGTGCGCGGCTTCATCTTCGGCGAAATGCTCAATTGCGGCTCGCGCGGCGCTGATCCGCTTCTCCTGCAGCAGGTGATTGTGAGCCTGCTCGAGCCCTTCAACGTCCCTATCGCCATCGGTCTCCGCTCCGGCCACGTTTCGGGCGGCAACGTCACCCTCCCGCTCGGGGTCGAGGTCGAACTCAACCTCGAAAGCGATCAGCCGCTGTTACGTTATCTCGAGCCAGCCGTCGCCGCCGCGAAACATGCAAGCTAGGAAACACATCCATCTCATCGGAATCTGCGGCACCGCAATGGCATCTCTCGCGGGATTGCTGCAGCTTAAAGGACACCGCGTCACCGGGTCGGATCAGGCCGCCTATCCCCCCATGTCGGACTTGTTGCGCGATCTGGGCATTCTCATCGCCGAGCCGTTCTCGGAATCGAACCTCGAGCCAGCACCCGACCTGATCATTGTGGGCAATGCTCTGTCGCGCGGCAACGTCGAAGTGGAGGCCATGCTCGACCGGCGCCTTCCGTTCAGCTCGCTGGCCCGCATCATCCATGAGGAGTTCATCGCCGGTCATGAGTCGCTGGTGGTCGCCGGAACCCACGGCAAAACCACGACCACCAGCATGCTCGCCTGGATTTATGAAGTTGCTGCGCGCAACCGGCCGGAGTTGGCGCCGTCGTTCCTGATCGGGGGCGTCGCGGAGAACTTTGGCACCAGCTTCCATCTGCGCGAGGGGCGGCCCTTCATTATTGAAGGCGATGAGTACGACACAGCATTCTTCGACAAGGGCCCAAAGTTCATGCACTACTTCCCAGATGCGCTCATTCTGACGCACGTCGAGTTCGATCACGCTGACATTTACGCCGATCTCGCCTCGGTGAAGACAGCATTCAGGCGGCTGGTGAATCTGGTTCCCCGTCGCGGGCGAATCGTCGCGTTCGACGGCTCCGACAACGTCTCCGAGTGCGTCAGTCGCGCACTGTGTAGGGTCGAACGTTACGGATTCAGGGAGGGGTCAGCCTGGCGCCTGACCGAGGTGCGCTTTGAGAATGGCGTCAGCCGCTGGAGCGTGCTGCGCGAGGGCAAAGAGTGGGCTGAATTGTCGTTGCCGATGGCTGGCGAGCACAATGCCCTGAACGCGACCGCCGCGGCGGCGCTGGCCGCGGGGCAGGGAATTGCCCCGGAACCGATTGCCGAAGCGCTGGCAACGTTTCGCAGTGTGCGACGCCGGCTCGAAGTGCGCGCAGAAATCGACGGCATCACCATCATCGACGATTTTGCCCACCATCCCACCGCGATCCGCGAAACCCTGCGTGCTCTGCGCTCCGCTTATCCTGGCCGGGCCCTCTGGGTGGTGCTCGAGCCCCGTTCCAACACGCTGCGCCGCAACATTTTCGAGCGCGAGCTGGTCGAAAGCCTCTCCCTTGCCGAGCACGTCGTCCTCGCCGGCGTCTTTCACTCCGAACAGATTCCCGAACCCGAGCGCCTGCATCCGGAGAACGTCGTCTCAGCCCTGCAAAAAGCCGGGAAAGACGCCGCGCTCCTCCAAAATGCCGACGCCATTGTTACAAATCTGACCTCGCGGCTCGCGTCCGGCGATGTGGTCGCCATTCTTTCCAACGGCGGTTTCGATGGCATCTACGAGAAGCTGCCGGCGGCGCTGCAAGGGCGCAGCTCTTCGAGCTGATCTATGTTTGCCGCCATCGTTCTCTTCACGACCTGGACCGTCCTCGGCATTCCGGTCGCCCTCGTCACCATCCCATGGGTGATCGTCACCCATAATGTGCTCCCGCTTTATCGCTGGGCCATGTGGGTGGTTCGCACCGGACTTTGCTTCGCTGGCATCCGGATCGATGTGGTCCGGGAGCAGCCGCTCGATCTCTCCCAGCATTACCTTTTCCTCTCCAATCACGTCTCGAACCTCGACCCGCCGATTCTTCTTCCGCTCTTGCCGGAGCGCAGTTCAGCGTTCCTCAAGCGTTCGCTGATGAAGATTCCCATTCTCGGCTGGGGCATGAAGATGGCCGACTTCATCCCGGTGGATCGCGACGGCCGCGTGGAGAGCGCAATCGAAAATATGGAGTTCGCTACCCGGGTCCTGGCATCGGGCGTGCACGTGCTCTCCTTCGCGGAGGGCACACGCTCCCGCGATGGCCGCCTGCAGCCCTTCAAGAAAGGGCCCTTCTTCCTGGCAATGCATTCCGGGGCGCCGGTTGTACCCGTTTCCATCTCAGGCACAGAGACGATGATGAAAAAGGGCAGCCTGAGAATCTTTCCTGGAACCGCGCGTGTGGTGTTTCACGCGCCCATCCAGCCGCACGACTATTCCAGCAACGAAGAGCTGATGGACGCGGTGCGCGTGGCCATCGCCTCGGGATTGCCAGAGTGGATGCGGGACTGAACTACTTCACCACCGCGTTATAGCCATCGGCCAGCAGCTTCGCGCGCATCGCCATGGCATCGGCGCGCGACGTGAACGGCCCCAGCTGGATATGCAGCAGCTGATCCTGCGGTTCATGCCGCACCACTGCGGTGTAGCCATGCTTCTTCAGCGCATCCACCAGAATGTCGCCGTCCTGCTGAATCCGCACCGCTGCGACCTGCACCATGAAACTCGTTGGCGCAGTTGCTGCGGCGGGCTGCATCACAGGCGCCGGTGTCAGTGCCGGCGGAGTCACAGGAGTCCTCGGAGCCGCTGACGGAGCCGTAACCGGCGTGCGAGTCGACGAACTGGCCACCGCCGCGGGCTTATTCACGGGAGGTTGCGTCTGTGTGCTGACCGGCTGCGGAGCAAGCGTGTTATCCATCGCTCCAGTCCCCTGATCCGCATCGGCAGGAGTCGTTTCCACCGGCGTCAGCGCTTGTTCCGGCGAAGGCTTGGGAACACGGCTGTCGCCCGGTGAAGCCGCAGTGTCAGTGGAGGGCGGCGCGGCGGCGCGCGAACCGCCGGCGCGTCCCACCGAGTAGCCGAGCCCAAAGAACACGGCGCAGATCAGCACCAAACCAAAGAAAATGCCCAGCAGGGAACGCGTTCCCAGGGCAATTTCGGTGTCGTTGCTGGTGCCGGCAGTCCGACCCAGCGGCGCGGACCGTCGCTCGGTTTTCCTGGTTTCTTGCTCTTGTTCAGTGTCGAACAGGAATGACATAGGGGGAGCCTCTGTCGGTTGAGAACCCGTTATTTCGTTTCAGGTGGCGGCGTTTTGGAGCCGATTCCGTGCCCCAGCAGCGAAATCAGTTCCATCGGCAGCGGGAACACGATCGTCGTATTCTTCTCCACGCCGATATCCGTAAGCGTCTGCAAATACTTCAGCTGCAGCGTCACCGGCTGCTCTGCCAGCAGATTGGCGGCCTCTACCAGTTTCTGGGCTGCCATAAACTCGCCTTCGGCGTTGATAATCTTCGACCGCTTTTCGCGCTCGGCCTCCGCCTGGCGGGCCATGGCGCGCAGCATCGTGTCCGGCAGATCGACCTGCTTCACTTCCACGCTGACCACCTTCACGCCCCAGGGTTCAGTCCGCTGGTCGATGATGGTCTGGATGCGCTGGTTCAGCGCGTCGCGGTGCGAGAGCAGCCCGTCGAGCTCCACTTCGCCCAGCACCGAGCGCAGCGTAGTCTGCGCGAACTGCGATGTCTGGTAAACGTAATTCGAAACCTCGATGACCGCCTTTCCCGGATCGAGCACGCGCATGGTGATCACAGCGTTCACCTTGATGGTCACGTTGTCGCGGGTGATCACGTCCTGCGGTGGGACCTCCATCACTTCCTGGCGCAAGGAAACGCGGACCATCTGATCGAGCGGCCGGAAGACGAGAATGATCCCCGGACCTTTGGGCTGAGGCAGCGCGCGGCCAAGGCGAAAAATCACGCCCCGCTCGTACTCACGCAGAATTTTGATGGAATTCAGCAGGTACAGAACGATGATGGCGATAACAATGAGAACAGGAATGCTGAACATAGCCGGGTACCTTACGCCCGGCTGAAATTTTATCGCACTCAGTGCCGCCTGGACCGCATAAAATCAGGCCGGAACACTCTGTTGTACCCGCTCCACCCGTAACTTCAGCCCATCCACGGCGCGCACGCGCACGGTCTCCCCTGGTGCAACCGGGGAATCCGCCTCCGCCAGCCACAACTCTCCATGCACGATGATCTGCCCGCGCGGAGCCAGTTCCTGCTGAGCCACTCCCACCGCCCCTACCAGCGCTTCCGGGCCGATCTGCACCTTGTTGTGTCGCGCAATCAGCGCGATGCGCACCAGGAACGTCGTGATCAACCCAAACGCTAAACCCGTTGCGATCGCCGTCGCCAGCTGCACCCGCATCTCCGGAATCGGCCCCGCCACGAGGGTCAGCGTCCCCAGCACTAGCGCAATCGTCCCCGCCGCCGCCAAAATGCCATGGCTGGGAAACTTCGCCTCCAGCACCATCAGAATGATCGCCCCGATAATCAGCGCCAGTGACGTATAACGCACCGGCAGCAGATTCAGCGAGAACAGCGCCAGCAGCACCAGCAGCGTCCCCAGCGCCCCAGGAATAATCGTCCCCGGTGTGTTGAACTCCATATAGATGAGCAGCGCTCCGGCCAGCAGGATCAGCACCGCGAGATTCGGATCCATCAGCCGATCCATAATCTCCTCGCGCAGGGTTGGATTGACGGCGACCAGCGCCGCGCCGCGGGTGTGCAGCGTCTGGCTGGTCCCGTTGAAGCGCTTTACCGTGCGTCCGTCAATCGTGTCGAGCAGCGTGCGCTCATCGGGCGACACCACGTCAATCAGATGAAGCTGCTGCGCCTCCTGGTCCGTATACGACTTGGAATTCTCCACCGCATCCTGCGCCGCGTTCACGTTGCGTCCGCGCATTGACACATACGACCGCAGAAACGCCAGTGTGTCGTTCAGGATCTTCTGCTTCATGATGTCGTCGATCTTGCCGAGCTCGACCACCGGATGCGCCGCCCCTGCGTTCGTTCCAGGCGCCATGGCCGCGACGTCGGCCGCTTCCATCAGGAAGAATCCCGCCGACCCTGCCCGCGATCCGGCCGGAGCCACATAGAAGATCACCGGCGATGGCGAAGCGAGAATGTCGCCCACCATGGTGCGCGTCGAATCCAGCAGCCCTCCCGGCGTGTTCAGCTCCACCAGAACTGCCTGCGCGTGCAGCTCGGCGGCGCGGTCGATCCCACGCTTCAGATAATCGGCGCTGATCGGCTGAATCGTATCGTCGAGATGCAGAACCACCACCTGGCTGCTCTGCGCCGCCACTCGCACCGTGCACGGCCCCAACAGGCACAAGAGGAACAGCAGAATCAGGGCAATCAGGAAAAGAGGTCCATGGTGGTGCTCATGGATTGCTGTTCGGTGACCACTTATCGCTGTTTTCATGGCGTTGTCTGACCTCGCCGTTCCAGGGCCAGCTTCATGCCTCTGGCATTGGCATTCGCCGGATCGATCCGGAGCGCATCGCCCACATCGCTCGCGGCGGCGCCCAGCTGGTTGGCCTGCAAGTCGAGCCGCGCCAGCACCAGCCAGGCAGGTACGTTGGGCGTTAGCTGGATTGACGCATGCGCCTCCTGGCGAGCCGCATCCGCATCGCCGTCACGCTCCCACACTGCAGCCAGCCCCGCATGGGCCAGCGCTGACGAGCGATCGGCTTCCAGAGCCTCACGATACTCCCGTTCCGCCTCCAGTACCAGCCCCCGCTGGAAGAACTGGTCCCCGTTCTGGATCAGCTCCGCCGCCCGCTGGGCCGGCTTCAGAGAGGCCAGACGCATCTGCTCCACCTGGTCCATCTCAAAGGCCGCCTGCCGGAAGCCCGCTTCGCTGTAACCGCGCTTGATGCGCTCCAGCGGCCCCTGCGTATCGGTGATGGCATGGCCCGGATCGGGGTTCGGGGCCTGCGCTCCGGGATTCTTCAGTTGCTCGGCGAAGGACTGCGCCTCCGTGTCCTCGGGTCGCAGCTCGAGCACCTGATCCAGCTCCTTCAGGGCCCCGTCGGTATCTTTGCGATGCGCCAAAGCCACCGCCAGATTGAAGTGGTAGTCCGGATCGCGTGGATCGGCGGTGATCGCCTGCTGGAACAGCGCGCCACCGTCCTGCCCGCGACGGCTCATGGCCACGCCCTGGTTGTTCACCACCTCCGGCAGCGGCAGCCGCGTGCTCACGAACGCGAACGCGTTCTGCGCCTCGCGATAATTCCCCGTGTAGAAGAGGGCCAGTCCGCGATAGAAATCCGCCTCCAGCGCGTTCGGATCGTTTCTCGGCAAATGTCCCAGCGTCGCCGCGGCCTGATCGTAATCCTGATTGGCGAAGTACGCCCGCCCCAGAGCTAGCCACGCGGCAGCAAAATCCGGATCGATCTTCACCGCCTCACGCAGATGGTCGGAGCCTTCCTTCGGATCCGCCGCCACCAAACCCTGGATGTAATCCTCGAAGGCGTCAGCGTGCAGGTTCTTATCCGCTGCAAGAAAGGTCTGCTCTCCCACCGCATAGGTCGGATCGAGCTGCCGCGTCACCTGCCATGCCAGGCTGTTCAGCGTCTCCAGCAACTGGCCCTGGTCTCCGTTCTGGCTGATCGGCGCGCCAATGTGCAGATCGGAAACGTCCAGAATCTCGGCATCGGCGGTGATCTGGTTCGCCGTTGTCGTGTAATGGCCGAAGATTACGTAGTCGGCGTCCAGCGTCTGCGCAATGCGGATCGCCGTCGCTCGCGTCGGCTGCAGGTTCAGCGGCAGCCCCAGATGATCGAAGGCATAGAGCCGATCGCCGCGGCTGATGGTCAGAAATCCCGCCGCGTTCAGGCGCCGGTTCAGAACATCCGGAAACGCCTCGCCGATCCAGTCCAGGTTGGCCGCCCCACTCCGGTTCTCGAAGGGAAGCACCAGCAGCAGCCGCCCATGCGGCTCCGGCGGCCCGGCCGGTCTGGCATCGGCCGGGACCTGGGCAAACGCCGAGCCTGCAAAAGCCGCCAGCAAGAGGGAAGCGGAGAGCGCCCGAAATTGTTGAAGTGCCTGCACGACACGTTGATTATAAGTCGCGCATTTCAGTGGAATAATGACTTCACGCCAGAAGCGCGCCAGCGTGCTGCGCCAGGAATCTCCTCGCGGAACGGAAGCGTTATCCTCCGCAACCTGCCATTTTGAAAATGGGGTTCGGTGTAGGACCAGGACTACGCAGTGCCAGGCCTCTGGCCGTTTAGGCACACCCCATTGTATGCCGGTAACCCAGCCGCCCTACACATCCGGTGATCCGCTGCAAGTTACTGCCGACATTGAATTTGTGGGTACCGGAATCCTGTACCGAAGTACCGCCCCCCCCTGCTATGCTGACTCACTTTGCAGTCCAAAAAAACAGATCCCAAACGGAGGATTCCGTGAAAGAGATCGCTTCTTCATGAAGTGCGCTCATTGCGCACAGTCTGCCCGGCCCATTCGATTTTCTGCTCTTGCCGTCAACATTCTCCTGATACTCGTCGCGCTTTCTCCAGCAGCGCGTGCACAAAGCAGCATGGTTGTGGGATCTCCGTCGGTCGACTCCAACGGGGTGAAGTATTACCCCGTCACGTCCGTCTACCAGGGATCCGACCAGCAGATCATTCGCGTTCTCGAGCCGACCAACCCGGTGGCCGGGAAGCCGCGCCGCATCCTCTACGTCCTGCCGGTGGATCAGGGGGTGGACACCACCGATTCCACATGGAGCGATGGCCTCGAAGAGCTGCGTATGCTCGACGTCCAGGATCGCTTCAACATGACGCTGATCGCACCGTCGTTCAATTACAACCCGTGGTATGGCGACAACGTTACCGCCCCGTCCCTGCGCATGGAGAGCTTCATCATCGATGACCTCATCCCCTGGGGTGACACCTTCCTCAAGGGGACCGTTCCGCAGCGCTATCTCATCGGATTCAGCAAGTCGGGCAACGGCGTCCTCGACCTCATGCTCCGCCATCCGTCCGTTTTCAACGCCGGCGCGGCATGGGACTCCCCTGCGCAACAGAGCAGCCTCTCCGCCTCCTTCGACCTGCCTGAGAACTTTGGCACCCAGGCCAACTACAACACCTACTTCATCCCGTCTCTCGTGGCCAGCAACGCCGCCGCCTTCACCCAGCAGGATCGCCTGTGGATCAGCGGCGATCAGGCCGCATGGACCGCGGACATGGATACCCTGAATACCCAGATGACTGCTGCGGGCATCGCACACACCTGGGTCGCGGGCCCCACGCGCGCGCACAGCTGGAACAGCGGCTGGCTCAATGGCGCGGTTACTGACCTCGACGCCAACGCCACGAACACCGCGCCTGTCGGCGAAGCGATGGCCCCTCCACGCACTGGAGGATGGCCGGAAGCAACCCTCGCTTCCGGAACTACCCAGACCACCCTCACTCTTAAGACCGACCAGAAGGCCACCTGCCGTTATTCCACCACTGCCGGCGTCGCCTACAACTCCATGGCGAATACTTTCACCACCACCGGCGGCACCGCGCACTCCACGGTTGTCAGCAGCCTGCAAAGCGGCACCAACTATAACTACTCCGTCCGTTGTCAGGACACCGCCTCCGGCAGCGTCAATCCCGACGATTACGTCATCTCCTTCTCCGTCGCCCCCGTCCCCTCCTCCGTCACGGTCAGCAGCAGCTTCGCCGGCGCCGAAAATCCGTTGTCTGAAAACGGCATGTGGAGCGCCACCGGTTCGTGGAACACCCTCCAGAAGAGCACTGGTGCCTATACCACCCAGGACACCAGCGCGGCGCGTCTCGCCGTTCCGTCTATCCCTGCCGACCAGTTTTCCGAAATTACCTTCGATCAGAACCCCGGCGCCAATTCCTGGCCCGCTGTGATGACCCGCATCCAGGGACCCACCAGCGGCAGCGGCTATCTGGCCATTGCCAACTCGGGCGAAGTGTACCTCTATCGCGTCGATGACGGCGGCTCCTTGGGCTTTACGTGGCTCGGCGACACCAGCGCCCCCATCGGCACCGCCCCGCGCCGTCTCCGCCTTGAATCCCAGGGCAGCACGCACCGCGTCTATTTCAACGGCACTCTGCTGATCACCGCCACCGACAGCGTCTACTCCATCGGACAACCAGGCATCGCCGCTGCGGTCGAGGGCGGCCCCACCGTCAAAATCCTCACCTTCTCCGGCGGCGCTCTCAACAGCGGACCCGACACGACGCCGCCCGTGCGTTCTAACGGCGCGCCCACTGGAACCCTGGCCTCTGGTACCACGACGGCCAGTCTAACCCTCGCCACTAACGAGGTGGCCACCTGCCGTTACTCCACCACCGCGGGCGTCGCGTACAGTGCGATGACGCTGGCTTTCACCAGCACCGGCGGCACGGCCCAGTCGGCCGCTGTCACCGGCCTGAAGAACGGCACCACCTACAACTACTACGTCCGTTGCCAGGACACTTCCGGCAACGCCAACCCTGACGACTACCTCATCACCTTTTCCGTGCAAGCGGCTAGCACCACGCCGCCCGTGCTCTCCGCCGGTGCGCCTACTGGTTCACTCGCCGCCGGGACCACGCAGACCACGCTCAGTCTCACCACAAATGAGGCGGCCACCTGTCGCTATTCCACGACCGCGGGCATCGCATATGCCTCCATGACACTGACCTTCAGTACCACCGGCGGCACCGCACAGGCAACCACCGTCACCGGACTGAAGAACGGCACCAGTTACACGTATTACGTTCGCTGCAAGGACACCGCGGGCAACGCGAACACCAGCGACTACCCGATCAGCTTCTCCGTCGCCGCAGCTGACACCACGCCCCCCGTGCTCTCCGCCGGCGCGCCCACCGGCACGCTGGCTGCCGGCACCACACAGGCCACGCTCAGCCTCACCACAAATGAGGCGGCTACCTGTCGCTATTCCACGACCGCGGGCATCGCGTATGCCTCCATGACTCTGACCTTCAGCACCACCGTCGGCACCGCACAGGCAACCACCGTCACCGGACTGAAGAGCGGCACCAGCTACACCTATTACGTCCGCTGCAAGGACACAGCCGGGAACGCGAACACCAGCGACTATCCGATCAGCTTCTCCGTCGCTGCGGCCGACACCACGCCCCCCGTCCGCTCGGCGGGCTCTCCCACAGGAACCCTGGCCGCCGGAACCACCCAAACCACGCTCAGCCTGACCACCAACGAGGCCGCAACCTGCCGCTACTCCACCACCGCCGGAGTTGCCTACGCCTCCATGACGAAGACCTTTACCGGAGCAGGCACCACATCGCAAACGACCACGGTCACCGGCCTCGCGAACGGAACCACTTACAACTACTACGTTCGTTGCCAGGACACCGCGGGCAACGCGAATCCCGACGACTACATCATCACCTTCTCCGTGGCCTCTGCGGCCGACACAACGCCGCCCGTGCGCTCGGCAGGCGCTCCCACCGGAACCCTGGCCGCCGGAACTACGCAGACGACGCTCAGCCTGACCACCAACGAAGCCGCGACCTGCCGCTACTCCACGACGGCCGGCGTCGCTTACGCTTCGATGACGAAGACTTTCACTGGCGCAGGCGGAACGGGGCAATCCGCGACCGTCACCGGCCTCGCCAACGGCACGACGTACAACTACTACGTCCGCTGTCAGGACACAGCCGGCAACGCGAACCCCGACGACTACCTCATCCCCTTCTCCGTCGCGAACGCGGCCGACACAACACCGCCGGTGCGCTCGGCAGGCGCTCCCACCGGAACCCTGGCTGCCGGAACTACGCAGACCACGCTCAGCCTGACCACCAATGAGGCCGCTACCTGCCGCTACTCCACGACGGCTGGCGTCGCCTACGCCTCCATGACCGCGACCTTCACCGGAGCAGGCGGCACCGCGCAGTCCGCCACCATCACCGGGCTTGTTAACGGCGCCACCTACAACTACTACGTCCGCTGCCAGGACACCGCCGGAAACGCCAACCCCGACGACTACCTCATCACCTTCTCCGTTGCCTCTGCCGGGACCACCGCCACCAGCAGCTTCACCGGCGTCGAAAGCCCGCTCTCAGAAAACGGCATGTGGGCGACGGCCGGCTCATGGGGCGCCCTCTCGAAAAATAACGGAGCCTACACCACCACCCTCACCAGCGCCGCGCGCCTGGCCAACCCGGTTGTCGGTCCCGATGAGTTCGCCGAGATCACTTACGATCAGGATCCTGGAAGCGCCGCGTGGCCCGCCGTTATGACCCGCATCCAGGGAGCCAACAACGGCAGCGGCTATCTCGCTATCGCCTACAACGGCGAGGTCATTCTCTATCAAACCGACGACAACGGCTCGCTCAACTTCACCTGGCTTGCCGCCGCCGACGCCACCCTGAGCACTGCCCCACGCCGCCTCCGTCTCGAGTCGCAGGGCAATGTCCATCGCGTGTACTTCAACGGCACGCTGATGATCACCTACACCGACACCTCCAATGCGTATCCCACTGGAACTCCGGGCATCGCGGCGGCGATTTTCGGCGGTCCCACCGTCCACATCCTCACCTTCTCCGGAGGCTCGCTGTAAGAGCAGACTCATGCGCGCGCAGTGTTTCGTGAGACGATCGTTCCGTTGCCCTGAAAGCGGGTCTCCCGATGCAAGCGATTGTCTATCGCCACTACGGTTCCCCCGGCGTTCTGCGCTGTGAAGAAATTGAAAAGCCAAAGCCCCGCGACAACGAAGTACTGATCAAAGTTCGCGCGGCTTCGGTCAACCCACTGGACTGGCATTTCATGAGGGGAACGCCCTACGGCCTTCGCCTCATGACCGGGCTGCGAACCCCACGGTCCCTACAACTCGGCGTCGATGTGGCCGGCCAGGTGGCAGAGGTCGGCAGAAACGTCACCCAGTTCAAGCCCGGCGATGACGTGTTCGGCGCGGGCCGAGGCGCCTTTGCCGAATATGCGCGGGCGCCGGAATCGAAGCTGGTGCCCAGGCCATCGAGCGTCACCTTTGAGCATGCGGCGTCGGTCGTCATCGCCGGCCTCTCCGCACTGCAGGCGCTTCGCGACAAAGGGCGTCTCCAGCCCGGCCAGAAGGTCCTCATCAATGGCGCCTCGGGTGGTGTCGGAACCTTCGCCGTGCAGATCGCCAAATCCTTCGGCGCGGAAGTTACGGGCGTCTGCAGCACCAGAAATCTGGACCTGGTCCGCTCCCTCGGCGCCGATTACGTCATCGATTACACGCAGCAGGATTTCACCACCATGGGCCAACGTTACGACCTGCTGGTGGACTGCGTCGGCAATCATCCGTTATCTGCATCCCGGCGTGTCCTGGTTCCGAGAGGAACCTTCGTCGGCATCGGCGGATCGACGGACGCGTGGGGTTTCGTCCCCCTGGCCGGGATGTTGACCACGCTGGCGCTCGCACCGTTCATCAGCCAGAAAATTCGCGGATTTCTGGCGAAATTGAACCAGTCGGACCTCGCCGTCATTTCCGAGCTGATGCAGTCCGGAAAAGTGACGCCCATCATCGACCGCCGCTACAAGCTGACCGATGTCCCCGACGCGATCCGCTATCTGGAAGAAGGCCACGCTCGAGGGAAGGTCGTCATCACCGTCGATCACTGATGAGGCGACGACGGCGGCCCAGTAATTTCCTTGACCTGTCAGATATACTGTGTATACTCAGTATGTCGTTATGCACAGTGACATCGTCGTTTCCCAATTCTCCGGCCAGCCCATGTATCTGCAGATCATGGACCAGGTCAAGCAGAAGATCGCCGTCGGAGAGTGGGCTGCGGGCGAGGAGATTCCCTCCATCCGTCAGCTCGCGGTCGCGCTCCGGGTCAGCGTCATCACCGTCAAGCGCGCCTATCTGGAACTGGAGCGGGAAGGAGTGATCGTGACCCACCACGGCAAAGGTTCGTTCGTCGCTCCCGATCCCGCGCTCAGCCCGCGGCTTTACGAGGAGCAGTTCGCCGAGCACCTGGAGCGCGCCGCCCAGCTGGGGGCCTCCCTCGGCTTGAGCGAAAGGGAAATCGTCTCCCGCCTGCGCAAAGCCCTGGATCAGGTCGAGGACGGCAAAGGGACCGACACAAAGTTAGCCAAGGAGCCTCTATGAGTGAAGTCTGCGTTCGATTTCAGGGCGTGAGCAAAAAGTATCCTCACTTCCTGCTCGACAACATCAGCCTGGAACTTCCCGAGGGCAGCATCCTCGGCTTCATCGGCGCAAACGGCGCGGGCAAATCCACCACCATCCGAATCCTCATGGGCCTCGTTCGCCAGGACAAGGGCGCCGTCCAGGTGCTCGGCCATTCCATGCCCGCCGAGCAGGTCGCCGCCAAACAGAAAATCGGCTTCGTCTCGGAAGACATGCGGCTCTATGGCGCAGCTACGCTGGCATGGCATATGAGCTTCGTCGCCTCCATCTATCCGGACTGGAACCAGGCCTACGCCGACGCGCTGCTGCGCCGCTTCGATCTCAAACCCCAGCAGAAGATCAAAGGCCTCTCGCACGGCCAGCGCGTGAAAGCCGCCCTCCTCCTCGCGCTCGCCCACCAGCCGCGCCTGCTGGTTCTCGACGAGCCCACCACCGGCCTCGACCCCGTGGCCCGTCGCGAAGTGCTCGCCGAGCTCATGGCCGTGCTCGCCGACGAGCGCCGCACCATCCTCTTCTCCTCGCACAACACGCTCGACGTCGAGCAGATCTCCGACCGCATCGCCTTCATCGACCGCGGTCGCATCATCGCCTTCGACGAGAAGGAAGATCTCCTCGACCGCTGGCGCCGTCTCCGCCTCGTCCTTCCTCCCAGCGCCGTCCTCCCGCAGCTTCCTGGCATTGTCGAAGTCGGCGGCAGCGACCGTCTCCCTGTTCTCACCACCAGTCAGTTCGATCCCGCTGTCCTCTCGCTGTGCAAGGATCGCGGCGCCACCGTTCAGGCCGTCGATTCCATGACCCTCGAAGAAATCTTCGTCGCCAACGTACAAAGCAGAAGGGAGCTCCAACCCGCATGAACTACGCCCAGGTCAACTATTCGATGGTTCGTCGCCTTATTTTGAAGGACTGGTACCTCAACCGCTGGCTGATCCTCGGTTCCATCCCCGCTGGTCTCGCCGCGCTGGCGATCATCCTGACCGGCAAACTCATCGCTTTACTGATCAGCATCATCCTTCTTTGCATGGTCATCATCGGGGTCGGCGCGCAACTGGCCACCGTCACCACTGTCAACGAGCGCAAGGAACAGACTCTGGCCTTCATGATGAGTCTGCCCCTCTCCTGGCGCGAATACACAGCTGCCAAGATCCTCGCTAACCTCATCATCTTTCTCATTCCCTGGCTGATCATAAGCGCCGGCGCGCTCGGGGTGCTCTGGCTTCCCGGCGCGACCCACGGCCTCATCCCCTTCACAGCGATCATGGCGGTCGAAATGCTCGTCACCACCTGCCTCATCATCGCGGCTGGCCTCATCACCGAATCTCAGGCAGGCACAACCGTCGCCATTCTGTGCTCGAGTCTGGGCATCAACATCCTCGGCTTTGTCTTCGCGCACCTGCGCGGCATCTCGGCGTACATGTGGGGTCAGCAAGTGCACTGGTCCCCAACCGCTTTGATCGTTCTCCTCGCCGAGTTCGCGATGGTGCCCCTGCTCCTCGGCCTCACCTTCTTCATTCAGTCAAGGAAGACCGACTTCCTGTGATGCATTTCTGGTGAAATGGCGAGCGCTCCCGATCGCACTTCTTGAACGCTGAACGCTGATCGCTGAAGGCTGTCTTTCACCCCAGCTTGTATGGCTCCCGATACGGCCGCGTCAGCAGCGCGCTCGCGCCGGGATCGTTCCGGATCGTCTCCGTCTTCGGATCCCATTCGATCTTCCGGTCTACCAGCATGGAGATCAGGCCCAGATGTCCCGGAATCGTCGAGTGATGCGCCGTCTCCACCGGCGCGATCGTCGGCTTCCGCGACCGCACGCTGTCGAGAAAATTCCGCCGATGCTCCGTCGAAACGATCAGCTGTACCTTCCGCTCAGCGTCAGGCAGCGACTCCTCCTTCACCCACTCCGGATTCGAAGCATCGAACCCGCTTCGATCCACCCACACCCATCCGTCTTTGCCGATCCACTTCGTGCCCATCGCAATCGCCGGAGACCCGCCCGCAATCGTCATCGTCACGTCGACCGGGTAGCCCGTCACCTCTTTGCGATACAGACACTCGATTGTGAACTTCGTGGCCGTATTCCATACCGCGTTCTCCGCTGGAAACTCGCCATGTCCTTCCACCACTGACGGCCCGGTGCGATCGAATCCTAAACCCCAGTGCGCAATGTCGCCGTGGTGCCCGATCCAGTCCATCAGCTGTCCGCCGCCCGTGTTGTAATTCCAGCGCCAGTTCTGATACACCCGCACCGCGATGTACGGCTCCATCTTCGACGGGCCAATCCACGTCGCATAGTCGAATTCCGCCGGCGGATCCGACACCGCCAGATCCCATGCCGGCGTTCCCGGCACAATCTGCGCGGGACTCTCCGGCTTGTTCGGCAGCGACGCCAGCTTCTCCATGAGCGCAGGCACGGTGCCGGGAAAATCATGATGCCCGCCCGGCAATCCCACTTCCACATGCGTTACCTCGCCGATCAGCCCGTTGCGCACAATCTCCGCCGCTTTATGGAACGAGGGGAGCGAACGCTGCCAGGACCCAGTCTGCCAGATGACGGTGTTCTTCTCGACCGCGCGCACAATCGCCTGCTGCTCGAAAACCGTCCGCGCCAGCGGCTTCTCGCCGTAGATGTCCTTCTTGTGCGCCGCCGCTTCGGTGGCGATCATCGCGTGCCACTGGTCGGGCACCGCAATCATGATCGCGTCGATGTCCGTCCGCGCAATCATCTCGCGATAGTCGTGGTACGGCTTGCAGTCCTGATTTCCGTAGTGCCCGTTGATCGTCGCCAGCGCTTCCTGCATCTTTTTCCCGTCGAGCTCGCACGCCGCCACCACCTGGCAGTCGTCCATCGTCAGGAATGCCTTGGTATTCGCCGGGCCCATCATGCCCCAGCCAATCACGCCGATGGTGATCCGATCCGACGGCGCGAAGCCCCGCGCCCAACCGCTACGCGTGAGCACTACAGACGCGCCCGCTGTCTGAAGAAAACGTCTGCGCGAAAACAAGCTGCCCAAACCGTTACCCGGGTCCTTCATCGTCGCCTCCACAGCTCAAGTCTTGCGGGAAATGCGTGTTTTGAAGGGGCACGGCTTCCAGCCGTGCCGTAAGAACCGCAAAATAAATCTGCCTTTAGCCGCCGAGGGAATCTTTTCGCGCTGCTCGCTTCCACCCCCGATTGCACGCGGCAGTCTACCACCGCAGCCGATGCGTCTGCTGCTCGCCGCGTCGAATGCGTCGCTCCTGCGTTACGTCGGCTCTGCTGGTTTCGCAAACGGCCAGGTTTTCAACACCCAGCCAAAATTCCAGGGGATTTTCCGCCCTGCCAGCGTGACGATATCTGCTTCTCCGCGAAGGACCTGCCAACATGGTGATCATTCGGCAGTTACCGTTGGTACGGGTTTTTGTGGGTACCTAAAACCTAAAGCAGGAACTCGCGCCATTCTGCTACGCTCACTCACCAGGTCCCCAAAAACCAGGACAGAATGGACACCCATAGAGATGCCCACACCGCCGATTTTTGCGCCTTGCCGGCCATTCCGGCGCCTGCCAGGACTCTCTGCCCTTGCTCCCATCCTGACGCTGCTCTGCCTCACTGCGACCCTGCCAGGCGCACACGCCCAGCTGGTTGTCGGTACGCCGACAGTTGATTCCAACGGAGTCCAGTATTATCCCGTAACTTCCGTCTACCAGGGTTCTCAGCAGCAGATCGTTCGCGTGCTCAAGCCCACCAACCCCGCGCCGGGTAAGCCGCTTCGCATCCTCTACGTCCTGCCGGTGGACCAGGGAGTGGACACCACCGATTCCACCTGGAGCGATGGCCTCGAAGAACTGCGCATGCTCGACGTCCAGGATCGCTTCAACATGATCCTCATCGCGCCCGCCTTCAACTACACACCCTGGTATGGCGACAACATTACCGATCCCGCTCTCCGCATGGAGAGCTTCATCATCGATGATCTCGTTCCGTGGGGCGACACTTTCCTGAAGGGCGCCACGACCCAGCGCTATCTCATCGGCTTCAGTAAATCCGGCAACGGCGTTCTGTTCCTGATGTTTCGCCACCCGGCTGTCTTCAATGCGGGCGCGGCCTGGGACTCTCCAGCCCAACACAGCAGCCTTTCCGCTGATCCCAATCTCCCGGAGAACTTCGGCAACCAGGCCAACTACAACAACTATTTCATCCCCAGTCTCGTCGCCAGCAACGCCCAGGATTTCCAGAAGAAGAATCGGCTGTGGATCAGCGGCGATCAGGCCGATTGGACCGCAGACATGGATGCGCTCAACGTCCAGCTGAACGCTGCATCTATTCCTCATACCTGGGTGGCCGGCCCGCAGCGCGCGCATAGCTGGAACAGCGGCTGGCTTATCGGCGCCGTGACCGACCTCGACGCCAATAACCCGACCGCGATTGCCCCCGTCGGCGGCAACATGGCGCCCGCGCGCACAGGCGGCCTGCCTGGTGGACCCCTTGCCGTCGGAACCGTCCAGGCCACGCTCAGCCTCAAGACCGATCTAAAGGCGACCTGCCGGTACTCGACCACGGCTGGCGTCGCATATAGCTCCATGTCGAATACGTTCAGCACTACGGGAGGCACGGCGCATTCCACCGTCGTCGCCGGCCTGCAAAGAGGCGCCAGCTATACCTATTACGTCCGTTGCCATGACACCGCCTCCGGTATCGTCAATCCTGACGATTATGCAATCTCCTTCTCGATTGAATCGACCGTGGGATCCTGCACCCCTTCAAACCCGAGCCCCAACCCGAATCCAAATCAGAATCCAGAGTCGTTTGCCGCGGTTGGCGATTTCGACGGCGACTGCAAGAGTGACATTCTGTGGCGGAATACCATCACCGGGCAGGTCGACATCTGGCAGATGAACGGGACCACGATCGCGAGCACCGGGAGCCCTGGCGCCGTCACCTCGGACTGGAGCATTCAGGGCGTAGGCGATTTCAATGGAGATGGCTACGCCGACCTTCTGTGGCGGAACAGCACCACCGGTGAGGCCTACATCTGGCTCATGAACGGGACCACGATTGCCAGCAGCGGCAGCCTTGGTTACATCTCCTCGGACTGGAACATTGCGGGGGTCGGCGATTTCGATGGGGATGGCAATGCCGATATCCTGTGGCAAAACAGCACCACCGGACAGGTCTACCTGTGGCTCATGTACGGAACGACGGTGACCGGCGGCGGGAGCGTCAGCTATGTCTCCCCGGGATGGAACATCGCGGGCGTCGGCGACTTCGATGGCGATGGCTATGCCGACATCCTGTGGCGGAACAGCAGTACGGGCCAGGTCTATATCTGGCTCATGAACGGGGCCACGATTGCGAGCACGGGAACCCCCGGCAGCCCTACCTCGAACTGGAGCATTGCCGGCGTGGGCGATTTCGATGGGAACGGCACGAGTGACATTCTGTTGAAGAACACCACCAGCGGACAGATTTACATCTGGTTCATGAACGGGACTACGTATTCGAGCAGCGCTAGCGTCAGCTACATCTCTCCCGGATGGAACGTTGAGGGTGTCGGTGACTACGATGGCAGCGGCACAGCCGGCATCCTGTGGCGCGACAGCAGCACGGGTCAGGTTTACATCTGGCTGATGAACGGTGCGACGTTGACGGCCAGCGGAAGCCCCGGCGCCCCCGCGGCCGCCTGGCAGATAGTCACCTTAGCTCCATAAGGAAGTTTCGAACGAACTTCTTTGTAACAGACCTTCCGCGCGGCCAACAATGGACGCGCCTCCTGAGAAGTTAAACATCGCCTGGAGCACGATGCTGCGATGGGAGCGCCTGCTCCCAGCTTCCTGTTTTCTAATGACTGCTCCACGTCTTGTCCGCCGCATCGCACAGCGTCTCCAGCGAACATTCCACACACCGCGGCTTCCGCGCAATGCAAATTTGCCGCCCGTGATGGATCATCTCGTGCGAAAACGCGATCCAGTGGTCTCTGGGAATGATCCGCATCAGATCCTCTTCCACCTTCTTCGCATCGGTCTCCCGCGTCAGCCCCAGCCGATACGACAAACGCAGCACATGCGTGTCGACCACCACCCCTTCGGCCTTTTTGAACGCGACGCCGAGCACCACATTCGCCGTCTTGCGCGCGACGCCCGGCAGCGTCAGCAGCTGCTCCATCGTGTCGGGAACCTTCCCGCCAAACTCGCTCACCACCTTCTTCGCAGCCCCCGAAATCGACTTCGCCTTGTTGTGATAAAACCCCGTCGACCGAACCTCCTCCTCGATCGCAGGCAAAGAAGCCTCGGCGAAGGCGGCCGGAGTAGGGAATTTCTTAAACAGCGAAGGCGTGACGATGTTCACGCGCGCATCCGTGCACTGCGCCGACAAGATCGTCGCCACCAGAAGCTCCCACGCATTGCGATGGTGCAGCGCGCACTTCGCGTTGGGATACGCCGCCTCCAGCCGCCGCAGCAAATCCGCAATCCGCTTCGGATCAGGCTCGAGGCCGCCGCCGGCAGCAGCTTCCGACCCTTTTTTCGCGGCCTTTCCGGAGAGGGATTTCCGGGGCGTCGGCTTCACCGGCTTTTTCGCAGTCTTCTTTGCAGCTTTCTTCTGCGCCATGGGGGGATTGTAGCGGGTCCGAAAACGTCCCCTCCAGGACCCGCCGCCCCTGCCCTCTGACACTCTCCTAAAGTCTTAGTTGACAAATTCGCCTAACCGGGGCTAACCTCCTATGACATTAGGAGTCAGGTTAGGAGTCACGTTGGAGAAGAAGACAAAACCACCCGCCCTCACCCGCCTCGAACTCCGCATCATGCAGGTGATCTGGCGGTACGGCGGCAGCACTGTGAGCGCGGTTCAGGCCGAACTGAAGCCGGCCCTCGCCTACACCACCGTGCAGACCGTCCTCAATATCCTGGAACGAAAAGGGAAGCTGAAGCGCGAGCTCCAGGGCCGTGCTTACGTCTATTCGGCCAAAGTCACTGAAGCCAGAGCGCTGGGGCAGTCGGTCCGCGACATCATCGACCGCATGTTTGGAGGGTCGAGTGAGGAACTGGTGATGAGCCTGCTCAAAAACCGCCAAATCGATGCTAAAAAACTGGCCGAGCTTACCGAGCGCTTTAATCGGCGGGGAGAGGACGAACCATGAGAAGTTCCGAGCCCTGGCTTCTGTCCTTCCTCCTCAACTCCCTGTGGCAAATCCCGCTCCTGTTTGCCGCCGGATGGATCGCCGCCCGCGCGCTCCGCAGGCTGGGCCCGGCCGCGGAGCACCGCGTTTGGGTCAGCGTCCTTCTCATGGCAAGTCTTCTCCCCGCTGGCTCGGCATTGCCGTGGGATTGGCTGCGAGCCCAAGTCGCGTTCCCCGCTGCCCACCATCCCGGTGACGCGCACGTGACGGCCGTCATGGGTGCGGGAACCGGGCTGGGAGCGTTGCCTCTGCCTGCCAGCCTGCTCGCCGTGATCGCCATCGCTTACCTGGCGTTGTGCTTCTGGTTCGCAGCGCGCTTTCTCTGGCGGTGGTTGCGTCTCCGTGCCCTGTGCCGCGATGCCGCCACGGTCCCCCTCGCCGGCGAAACTGCGCTCTGCTGGGCGCAATACTCCGCGCGATTCGGTATCGAAGGCATCAATCTCGCCAGTTCCTCCCGCGTCTTCGGCCCCGTAACCATGGGCCTCTCACGCAAATTTGTCCTGCTGCCTGTTCGTATGCTCTCCGCGATGCCGGAAGCCGATCTTCACACCGTAATAGCCCATGAGTTCGCACACATCCGCCGGCATGACTTTCTCAAAAACCTCATCTACGAACTGATCGCGCTGCCCGTCAACTATCACCCGCTGCTCTGGCCCATCCGGGAACGCATTACGGAGACGCGCGAGATGGTCTGCGACCGCATGGCCTCTGCAACCGCCGACCGAAACCAATACGCACGGTCGCTGCTGCGGCTGGCCTCCCTGCTCGCCGAGGGCACGCCGGCCAGAACCCATTACGCCATCGGAATCTCCGATGCCAACACCTTCGAAAGGAGACTTATGAGACTGACAGAAACGCAAAGCGAGATTCGAGGCGTGCGGCGGTTGGCAGCAATTGTTGCCTGCGTGGTTCTGGGCATCGCAACCTGCGCCTCGGCGCTCGCGCTGCACATCGGTGTGGACGGCCTCACGGCTGATCACGTGGACTCGCAGCCCTCCGGACCCATCGCCGTCGCCCCTGGGGTCATGCAGGGGCAGCGCCTCAACGGTCCCATGCCCGTCTATCCCCCGGAGGCGAAGAAGGCGAAAATCCAGGGCACCGTCGTGCTCGACGCTATCATCGGCAAAGACGGCACGGTTGAGAAGTTGACCGTTGTGTCCGGCCCACCCGCGCTGCAAACCTCATCGCTCGATGCGGTGCGCCAATGGATCTACAAGCCGTTCCTGCTGAATGGAGAACCGGTCGAGGTAAAAACCACAATCAACGTGGTCTATTCGCTGAAGAAATAGACGCGTCACAAAAGTGGGGAAGCAGCCCGGAACTTCCCCACGATCTCTAGATAAGCCCGCGCCGTCGCTGTCACCGTCTCCGCGTTGCCCTCTTCGATCGCCCTGGGATTCACCAGGTCCGTCCCCACTCCCAGCGCCCCGGCTCCCGCCTTCAAAAAATCCGCCGCCGTCGCGAGCGTCACGCCGCCGGTCGGGATCAACCGCAGCTCCGGAAACGGCGCCAGCAGCGCCCTCAAATAACTCGCCCCGCCCACTGCTGAGCAGGGAAAAATCTTGACGTAGTCCGCCCCCGCGCGCCACGCGGTGATCACTTCGGTCGGCGTCAGCGCTCCAGGAATCGAAACCTTCCCCAGCTCCTTCGTCTTCGCGACGACCTCCAGATGAAGGCTGGGGCTCACCACAAACTCCGCGCCCGCGTCGATCATTGCCGCCGCCTGCTCCGCGTCGGTCACCGTGCCCGACCCCAGCAGCAAACTGTCTCCGTATTCCTTTTTCAAGTCGGCCAGCAGCTCAACGGCGCAAGGCACGGTCATCGTCACTTCCATCACCGTGATCCCGCCCGCGACCAACGCCTCCACCAGCGCGTGCCCCTCCCTGGCCGACCGCGCGCGCAGCACCGGCATAATCCCGCTCGCTTCAATCGCCGCTTTCGTCTCTGCTGACCGCATCCTTACTCCAGCTCACAACATCCGGCTACCGGCTACCTCGCAATTCGCGCCGACCCACCACCCATCACCCGCTCCACTTCCGCCAGCGTCGCCATGCTCGTGTCGCCCGGAGTCGTCATCGCCAGCGCGCCATGCGCGACGCCGCAGCGCACCGCCCATTCCGCAGGTTTCCCCGAGAGAATCCCGTAAATCAGCCCCGACGCAAACGAGTCGCCGCCGCCCACGCGATCCAGAATCTCAACCTCCGTCTGCGGCACGTGCACGATCTTGTCCTCATACAAAGCCATCGCGCCCCACGCGTTCCTGGTCGCTGTATGCACGGTCCGCAGCGTCGTCGCAATCACTTTCAAATTAGGGAACGCCGCAGCCACATCCCGGAGCATCTGCTGGTAACTCGCCACCGGCAGCTCCGCAAAGTCTTCCGCCACGCCCTCGAGCGAAATGCCCAGCATCGCCGAGAAATCCTCTTCATTCCCCAGCAGCAGGTCCACCTTCCGCACCAGCTCGCGATTCACCTCCCGCGCCTTGGCCTTTCCGCCAATGCTCTTCCACAGCGAGTCGCGAAAATTCAAATCGTAGGAAATCGGCGTCCCATATTTCCGCGCAGCATCCATCGCCTCCGCTGCAACCGCAGGCGTCGACTCCGACAGCGCCGCAAAGATCCCACCCGTATGGAACCACCGCGCGCCTCCAGCGTCTCCAGTCCGGCCTGGCCCAAAAACCTCGTCCCAGTTCCAGTCCCCTGGTTGGCTCCCTGCAATCGCCGTGTGTCCGCGGTCCGAACATCCCGCCGCGGCCCGCACGCCAAACCCACGCTCCGTAAAATTCAGCCCGTTGCGCGCCGCGCGGCCCACGCCGTCATACGGCACCCAGCGGAGCAGGGAAGTGTCCACACCTCCCTGCAGGATCAGGTCCTCCACCAGCCGCCCCACCGCATTGTCCGCCAGCGCCGTCGCCACCGCCGTCTTCAACCCAAAGCACCGCCGTAGCCCGCGCGCGACATTGTATTCGCCGCCGCCCTCCCACACTGCAAACTGCCTCGCCGTGTGGATGCGCCCGTCGCCCGGATCGAGCCGCAGCATCACCTCGCCGAGGCTCACCTCGTCCCAACGCGTCGCGCTCTGCTTCAGCCGAATCGCCTCCATCCGTCCATTCTCCACGCGCCCCTTGCCGCCTGTCCCGTTTTCCGAGACTCGCCGTGGGCCGTCACCCTGAGCCCTGTACCCTGCACCCTCTACCCTGTACCCTGTTACGCATGAAAGTCGGAGTCTTCACCCCGCTCCTCTCCCAACTGCCTCTCCCCGCTGTTCTCGACAAGCTCAAGGCTCTCCACATCGACACCGTTGAATTCGGCACCGGCAATTATCCCGGCGACGCGCATTGCAAGCTCTCCATGCTCGACGACCCCAAAGCCCTCGCCGAATTCCAGAAGATCCTTGCGGATCGCGGCATTTCCATCAGCGCGCTCAGCTGCCACGGCAACGCGCTGCATCCCGATCCCGCCCGCGCCGCGCACGACCGCGACGTTAGCCGCAAAACCATCCTCCTCGCCGAAAAACTCGGCGTCCCCGTTGTCGTCGACTTCTCCGGCTGCCCCGGCGACTCGCCGAAATCCACTGCGCCCAACTGGGTCACCTGTCCCTGGCCGCCCGACTACGTCGACGTACTCGCCTGGCAGTGGGATAAGGTCGTCACGCCCTACTGGACCGAGCACGGCAAGTTCGCCGCCGACCACGGCGTCCGCATCGCCATCGAGATGCATCCCGGCTTCGTCGCCTACAGTCCGGAGACCATGCTCAAACTCCGCGCCATCGCAGGTCCCTCCGTCGGCGCCAATCTCGATCCCAGTCACCTCTTCTGGCAGAACATCGACCCCATCGCTGCCGTCCGCGTGCTCGGCGACGCCATCTTTTATGTCCACGCCAAAGACACGCAGCTCTACCCCGCCAACCTCCCGCTCACCGGCGTCCTCGACACCAAGCCCTACGCCGACGAGCGCAACCGCGGCTGGATCTTCCGCACCTGCGGCTACGGCCACGGCGCCGAGTGGTGGAAAGAATTCGTCTCCACCCTGCGGATGTACGGCTACGACAACGTTCTCTCCATCGAGCACGAAGACTCGCTGCTCTCCGCCGAAGAAGGCCTCACCAAAGCCGCCGCGTTTCTCAATGAACTCGTCATCCGCGAGCAGCCCGGCCCAATGTGGTGGGCATAAGCCTTGAGACAGAAATTATGACCAAGCGCATCCGCACCGCCGTCCTCGGCACAGGATTCATGGGCCGCGTCCATCTCGAAGCCCTTCGCCGCGTGGAGAACGTCGACGTGGCCGCCATTGCCGGCCGCAACGCCGCCGCCGCAGAGAAACTCGGCTCCGCTTTCGCCGTTCCGCACGCGAGCCCTGACGCCATCCTCCGCGACCCCACCATCGACGCCGTCCACATCTGCACGCCCAACGCCCAGCACTTTCCCATGGCGAAAGAAGCCCTGCTGGCCGGCAAGCACGTCCTCTGCGAAAAGCCGCTCGCCGTCAGCGTCGCCGAAGCCCAGGAACTCGCAGCCCTCGCCGCTCAAAGAGAATTACGTAACTGCGTCTGTCACAATCTCCGCTACTACCCCATGGTCCAGCAGATGCGCCAGATGCGCATCGACGGCGACCTCGGCGAAATCCTCGTCGTCCAGGGCACCTACTCCCAGGACTGGCTCCTCTACGCGACCGACTGGAACTGGCGCGTCGACTCGAAAGCCGGCGGCCCTTCGCGCTGCATGGCCGACATCGGCTCCCACTGGTTCGATATGGCCGAGCATCTCACCGGCCTCCGCGTCACCTCGCTCTGCGCCGACCTCAACACGGTCCACAAAACGCGCCAACAGCCCAAAGGCTCCGTCGAAACCTTCGCCAACAAGATGCTCTCCACCGCCGACGTGATCGAAACCCCCATCGACACCGAAGACTTCGGCGCCGTCGTCTTCCGAATGGGCGAACGCGCTCGTGGCGCGATGACCGCAAGCCAGGTATCCGCCGGCCGCAAGAACCGCCTCAGCATCGAAATCTACGGAACCCAATCCGGCGTCGCCTGGGATCAGGAACGTCCCGACGAGTTGTGGATCGGCCATCGCAACAGCGCGAATTGCATCATCATTAAGGATCCTGCGCTGCTCAAGCCCGCCGCTCGCACCTTCGCCGACCTTCCTGGCGGCCACAGCGAAGGCTACGACGACACCTTCAAGCAGGTCTTCCGCCGCTTCTACGCCTCCATCGCCGATGCTGAAGCGCCACAGGACTACCCGCACTTCGCCGACGGTCTGCGGCAGATGGTGATCCTCGGCGCAGAACTCGAGAGCAGCCACAAACGAAGCTGGACCGACGTCCCCGCAGTCTGAAACCGCAATCGAGCAGTCCGAAACCGCAGTCGAGCAGTCAACTGGAAGTGAAAAGGAGCCTGGCCCTTGCTGATCCTCGCTGCTGTGGTCGCGATTTTCGTCTACGGCATGATTGCCGCCATGCTGGGCACCATCCTGCCCGACCTTTCCAGCCGCTTCCAGCTCACGCCGCGCCAGAACGGGACCATCGCTTTCGCCCAGGCGCTCGGCCTCATGCTCGCCTCGCTCGGCGTCGGCCCGCTGCTCGACGACTTCGGCAAGAAGGCCGGCCTCATCCTCGGGCTCGCCCTCATCTTCCTCGTGCTCCTCGCCCTGCCGCGCTCCTCGGGCTACCGCAGCATCATCTTCTTGCTGTTCCTCCTGGGCTGCGGCGGCGGCATCGTCGTGACCGGCGCCAACGCGCTCACCAGCGATGTGGGAGAAGCGCATCGCGCTATTGCCCTCAACCTCGTCAACATCTTCTTCGGCCTCGGCGGGCTCGCCACCCCCTTCATTTCCGCCAATCTCTTCAACCGCAACTGGGTCCGCCTTTGCTACACCGTTGCTGGACTCACCGTCGTGACCCTCGTCATTCAGGTTGCCGCCCACATGCCGCCGCCCACCGGTGCCGGCCGCTTCATTTTCGCGGACGCAGGCCCCGTCCTCGGCCGCCCTATCCTCTTTCTCCTCGGATTCCTGCTCTTCCTCTACGTCGGCTGCGAAGTCGGCGTGTGGAACTGGCTCGTTCGTCACCTCATCGCGCAGGGAATTGCCGAGTCGCGAGCCCTCAACATCCTCTCTTTGGGATTCGCCCTCGGCCTCCTCATCGGCCGTGCCGCCGTCGCGCCCATCCTCATCGGCGTTCCGCCGATTTACGTCACGCTGGGCGCTTCTGTAGCCATGGCTGTTACAACTTTCCTCATGCTGCGGACCAACAAGCCCGGTCCCGCCGCTGTCCTCGTCTTTCTCGCCGGACTCTCCATGGCCCCCGTCTTCCCGACGACCCTGGCCATCGTCGCCGACGCCTTCCCACGCATGACCTCGACCGCCATCGGCATCGTGATCACCTGCGGATGGGCCGGCCTCGCGGTCAGCTCCCGCATCATCGGCGCGATTGCCGGAAGCGATCCAAAGCGCATTCGCAAAGCGCTCCTCGTCATCCCCGCCTCATCGGTCCTCATGATTGTCCTGAATCTGGGAATCCTGGCCATGGCGCGCTAACCGGCCGAACCCCTCAGACAGACTTCAGCCAATCCGCGTCCGTCTTCAGCGCGTCCATCGCCGGCATATCGGGAAACGCCTCCTGCTCGACGAAGATGTGCCGGATCCGCGCCTTCTTTGCCGCCGCAAAGATGCTCGCGTAGTCGATGCTGCCGCGCCCCATCTCCGTCGACACGGGTTCCATCCCCGGCTTCCACCCCTCGAGCTTGAATTCCTTGACGTGCAGCATCACATAGCGATCGGGATAACGCGTCAGATACTCCTCCGGCTTGTGCCCGCCAATCACCACCCACCCGCAATCCATCTCCATCGCCACCAGCTTCGGGTCGGTCAACCGCAGCAACTCGTCATACGGCAGAAACCCGTCGTGCTCGTGGAATTCGACGAAGTGGTTGTGATAGCCGAGCTGCATCCCCTCGCTGCGCACCCGCGCCCCGATCCGGTTCAGCTCATCGGCATTCCACTTCCAGTCATCGGCGGGCATCGCTTCAAGGCCGGCAACCCAGCTCAGCCCCTTCGCCTTCGAAGGGTCGCGCAGCAGCGGCGACGAGCACACAATGTAGTCGAGCCCCAGATCCCGCCCAAACTCCACAATCTCGTCGAGCGACTGCAGCGCCTGCAGCGAATAGTGCGCGCTCACGCAGCGCAGTCCTGCCTGCGCCATCGCCCGCTTCACCTCCGCAGCCGAATGCCCGTAGAATCCAGCCGCCTCACACTCGCGATAGCCCATCGCTCCCAGTTGCCGCAGCGTGCCGTCGAAATCCTTCGGCAAAAAGTCCCGCACCGAGTAGAGTTGCAATCCCAGCGGCAATCCCAGCGGGCTCGCCCACAGCGCGCGCGCCTCCAGCAGGACCGCACATGCCGCTGCCCCCTCCACGAAATCCCTTCGCGAAATCCCACTCATCCCATCGCCTCTCTCTACAACGCACGCCCGGTGCACGCAACGCGCCTCATCGTTCCCCAAAGTGGAATGTCACCAGCGCTGCGCTGCCCGCAGGCAACCCGATCGACGCTGCTCCATCGTGCACCGGCAACTCCTCGGCGCGCGCCGCGTCCCACGCGCCGCTCGCCCCCACCGGATTGCTCCCCAGCGTCACATCCTGCATGTCGTCGAGCCGCGGCGCGGAAAGTCGCAGCGCCCGAGCCCACCCCGCGCCCTCGGCCCCTTCAATTCTGACCTGCACCGGCCGATCCGCATGCTTGTTGAAAACGACCGCCCGCACACGCTCCGACGGGTCCGTATCGCTGAGCACGCCATACGCCGTCACCAGCGGTGCGTTCTCCTGGCCGTCCTGATGCGCTCCGATCAGGTGTCCCGCTCCCGTTTGCGCGAACAGCAACATGCCATAGAAAATTGGCCGCGCGGTGAAGCCGCTGGCCACCGTGCCCGCGATCGGCGTGTAAACGCCGTAGCCGCCACCATGGAAGTTAATCCCCACGCCACCCGCGCTCGCCAGCTGATACATCAAATCCGCTCCCCACAGCGCCGATGCGAACGTGTCGCTCACGCCTGCCTTGCCGCCCTGATAACACGAATTCGTCTCCGCGAGCCGAAAAGGCAAATTCGACTCCGCCTTCGTCTGCGCCATCACCTCGAATTCCTGCACCAGCTTCGGATTGGGCCGCAGCAGCCGTTCGATAGTCATCGAAGGATCGGTCGGCGGACCCTCCGCATAATAATGCTGCGACAGAAACGCCACTTCACTCTTGAACTGCTTCGCAAACGGCGCCAGCCACTCGTTGTTGTACGCGGTGTCAGGTCCAGCGAACGGCGCGTTGGGCGCCTTCTGCCGAATCACCTCATAGAAGTGCTGCCACTCCTGCGCGAACTGTGCAAAGTTGTAGTCCGATTTGCGCAACCCGTTCCGGTAAAACAGATCCGGCTCGTTGCAAAGCTGAAAGGCGATCAGCTTGTCGCCCATGGTCCGCATCACGTAATCCGCTTCCCCCGCAGCCGTCTCCGCGCTCCCCGTGCCCATGTTCAGCCCGTAGATCAGCTTCCATCCGGTCGCATCGATAAACCCGCGCAGGTTGCGCACGGCTTGTGGCGTAATCTTCTTCGCGGCCGCCGGCCCGTGGCCCGTGTCCGGCCCTACCGCCAGCGCCTGGGGGATCACGTTGGCCTGCGCATCCTCCCGCACCGCCTCCGTCGGCGTCGCATTCGCCTGCCGCACCGTTTCGGGCGACCAGGTGCAGTACTCGCTGGTATTGCCGCCGATGCGCAGCACCCCCAATCGTCCCAGCCGCCGCACAAAGCCCACCAGTTCCGTATTTGCCGCCGAAAAGAAATCCGGATCGGCCAGCTGCGCCGTCTCATAACTGAGCCCCGTAAAATCGGCCGGAATCGGATTTCCCCGTTGGTGCGGATCGAGCGTGAGCCGAAGCGAAACAGCTGAAACGTCCTGCGCCCATCCCAGCCGTCCGCACGCCGCCGCGCCCGAAGCGAGCGCGGACCCTTGCAAAAATCTTCTGCGATCCATGGTCGCCATTCGACCACACCGTCACTCTCACCGCAACATCGGCGCCAGTTCATCACTGCCTTGCGCGCAAAGAAAAAGCGCAGTGGAGCATCGCCCCACTGCGCCTGTTAGTACCTCTGCCAATTCTAGAACAGCAACTTGCCACCGAACTGGAACACACGCGGATCGTTCGCGCTTGTGACCTGGCCGAAGTTGCCATCGGTGAATCCCAGGTCCAGACCGCTGAATTCCGTGTGGTTGAAAGTGTTGTAAGATTCAGCGCGGATCTCAATCCGCGTCCCCTCGTTCTGCGTCAGCGCAAAGGATTTGAACAAGCTGAGGTTCCAGTTATCCAGCCCCGGTCCTCTCACGGCATTTCTGCCGGCGGTCCCGAAGCCGTTGTTGCCGCCGCCGTTCCACGGCGCGGTGGGCGCAGCGAACGCCGAGGTGTTGAACCACGCCGCGCGCGTCTTCGGCCCGCTTACCTGGCCCACCAGATTTGGACGGTTGGTCGTTCCGCCGCCCAGACCCAGCGTGTCCGTTCCGTAGGTTACGTTGCTCGGCAGGCCGGTCTCAAAGGTTGTTACGCCCGAGAAGACCCAGCCGCCCAGCAGGCTCCGCTCCGCGAAGCTGTCCGCGTGCATGAAGAACGGAATGTTGTACACGTAGTTGGCTTCGAAGTTGTGACGCCGGTCGTAGGTCCCCGACGCCCGATCGTACCTCAGGTTGAACGGATCCGATACCGTGCTCAGATCGTCGCCCTGAATGTCGATCTCGTGCGCCCAGGTATACGCAAACTGCGCTGTCAAACCGTGCTTGTTCTCCATGCGCAGCGCGGCCTGCAGGCTGTTGTAGGTGGCGTTGGTGGCATTGTCGTCCTCGGTGATGCCGGCCCATCCCGGGAACTGCCGATACAGATTGGCATTCGCTCCCTTGGTGACCGCCTCCCGGTCCGTCACGTCGCTCAGTGGCAGCGTGTTGATGGCGCGGTCATCGTCCTGGTTCCAGCCGCCCGATCCGACATACTGCACCATAGCCATAATGGCCGGAGCGATCTGCTGCTGCACTCCCAGGCTGTACTGCGCCGTGCCCGGGTTCGGATAGTAGTACCCCAGCGTGCCCATGCTCGCAGGGAACACCGGATTGGACGCCACCTGACCAGTGACAGCGCTGGTGTGGGGATTGGTGAACTCCACCGAATTCGCCGTCGGCTGGTATGCATACGGCGGGTTGGTGTCCGTCCCGTAGATATCGTTGCCCTGGATGCGTTCGTAGAAGATACCTGCGCCACCCCGGATTACCGTCTTGCCGTTGCCCCGCAGGTCATAGGCAAAGCCCACACGCGGCTGCCACGTCCAGTAGTCGTTCTTCACCAGTCCACGTGGGAAGCCGTTGACGCTCGGACGTCCGATCCCATTCAGATAGAAGGGAACCGGCGCATTCGTCGGGTTGGCAAATCCCGGACCGCTCGGGTTCAGAGTCCCGTCAGCAGCCGGAAACTGCTCGTTGGAGGTGCTGAACAGCGAAGGTACAAAATTCGCCGTCTGGTTGAACTTCTCATAAACGTGCGGCAGCGCGTCATAGCGCAACCCCAGATTCAGTGTTAACCGCGACGACAAATGCCAGTTATCCATTCCGTAGAACGAATAAGTGTTGTTGAGCCAGTGGAACATGTCGATGATCTGCAGCTGCTTGAAGTTGTCCGCATCGCCCAGCAGGGAATTGATATACGAATCGCCGGAGAAGTCCGTCCCGAAGCTGTAGTCCCCCTGGGTATCGGCCTGCTGCTGCTGATTCTTGTCATTCCGCATATAAGCGAATCCGAACTTCAGGCCATGGCGGCCCTTCGTCCAGGAAACATCGTCACGCGGCTGCCAGTCCAGGAACGCGTTCTTCCACGGCCAGTAGTTGATCGTCCAGTTCGTGCCCAGGGGCGCGCCCAGATCCACCGATGGCATCCGATTCAGCAGGTTGTTCGCCCCCGGGAAGTATCCCGTCTGCGTCCAGCCTGAAGGTTGCGCATAAATACCGAGCGGCGTGATGTTAATGCTGTTGCCGTTCACGTTGATCGACGTCTCGTTCAGCAGGGTCGGCGAGATCGTCTGGGTCAGCTTAATTACCGTGCCCCACGTCGGATTGCCGAATACGTCTCCCGTTGTCGGATAGGTGTCATTACTCCACATATCCGGGTAATACGTCTGCGACATCTGATCGTGAATCCAGTGCCCCATCAGGTGCATTCTGTCCGTGATGTCGTGGTCGATGCGCACCACGTCTTCCCGTACGTACGTCGGCTGCGTCGGCGACGCCACATACTGCGGCGATCCGCTCGCCGATGTCGAGTTCGATACCGGAATCGCTCCCGTCTTCATAAACAGCACCGCGTTGGGATCCATCAGGTTGGATGGAATCACCCCGCCCGGGAATGAGTTGCCCGCCACCAGACCATCCTGCGTGTACAGCGTCATCTTGGCCGGGTCCGTGGTTGCCGGTACGCAGGGAGCGGTCTGCCCCGCGTTGCAGATTCCGGAGTTCGGCGATTCCTTGAAGCCCGGCGGAAGTTTATAAGTCAGCGCCGCCCCGGCGGTCGGAACGTCGTAGCTCGGAATCGTGTTATTGGCCGTCGGATTCGCGCCCTGAATGTACCGGCGCCATTCCTCGCTGTAGAAGAAGAACGTCCGGCTCTTGTCCTTCGGATAAACTCCGGGAATAAAGAGCGGGCCCCCGATATCTCCGCCAAAAATGTTCAGGCGCAGTTCCGGTGTCGCTGTATTCGACAGCTTCGAGAAATAATTCTCCGCATCGAAATCGTCGTTCCGGTTGAATTCCCACACTCCCCCGTGGAAATTCTTCGTACCCGACTTCAGAGCCATCACCATGGTCCCGCCCGAGGCGATCCCATAATCCGGCTGGTAATTGCTGTCCAGCGTCTGGAATTCCGCCAGCACATCCGGCGAAGGCATCACATCCGGCCGGCCGCCGCTGCCGCGGTCGTACACTTCTCCGCCGTCCAGAAGCCAGTTGTTGTGCCCCGGGCGCATCCCGTTAAAGCTGATGCTTTCGTTGCTGCCCTGCGCGGACACGCCGTTGAACGACGGCACATTCGCCGAGACACCCGTGCCCAGCGTGGCCAGCGATATCATGCTCCGCCCGTTGGTGCCGATTTCCGTCAGCTGCTGCCCCGTAATCAGGTTGCTCACTTCGTTGGTTTCCGTTTGCAGATGGAGCGCGTTCGCCTGCACCGTCACCGTCGTGGTGCTCGACCCCAGCGCCAGAACCACGTCTTCCCGCACCGTCGCCGCCACATCCATTGTGATGCCGGTCTTCGTGTATGCCTCGAAGCCCGTCGCCGCCACCTTCAGGCTGTAAACGCCGTCGTGCAGCGCCGGAAAATCGTACAGCCCCGCGCCGTTGGTCGTGCCAGCTCGCACTTCGGCCGTGCTGGCGTTGGTCAGCGTGACCTTCGCATTGGGAACCACCGCACCGCTTGGATCCGTCACGGTCCCCGTCAGCTCCGCATTCTCCTGGGCCCACGATGTTCCGCACAAAAACACGCCCACCGCCACAGCAGCGAGCAGGGATAGTGCGAGCCTCCTGATGCAACTCTTCATGAGAACCTCCGGAAAGTCTTTCTGGTTTATTTTCTTGTGACGCCGTATGACCCGAATTATGGCTTGAGGCGCAACTCCGAGCCGCGGCATGTATAGTCCAACGGCAACATAGCTGTCAAATTTCACGCGCCGCGACGATGTTGCAAAACCCAATAGTTAAGAGTTTTAGCCGACCATAGAGGGGCTGCGAGGCGGAGATTGCACCTTGTGGGGAAAACGATTACCCAAGGCCTTCGTTGTTAAGTTCGTTAACCCAACAGAACACCCGATTCTGCCGCGCATCATCGCTCTTTTCCTTCCGCGAATCCGCGCATCGAAGCGCCTCAATTGCAACCGCTAACAGGGAAAACGATTGCTCACCCGGGGCGCGACGCGCCCCAGCGGAAATGTAAGCGGTTGCTCCGATTGCCTTCGCTGACCCACTCCTCGGTGCCTGGCGCCAGGACTCTAGCCGCCGACCCACACCGGCTCGGGCTCGAGGCGCACTCCAAATTTCTGCTCCACTTTGGCCGCGATCAGATCGCGCAGCAGCACCATATCGCTGGCCGTCGCGTCGCCGCGGTTGATCAGCGCCAGCGTGTGCTTGTTGGAAATGCCCGCCGCGCCTTGCCCGAATCCCTTCTGAAATCCCGCCTGCTCCACCAGCCACGCCGCCGGAATCTTCGCGTATCCTCGTGGAGCCGGATAGCAGGGAACCTGCAACGATGTTCTGGTCCCAATCTCGTCGTACTGCGCCTGCGGAACCACCGGATTCTTGAAGAAGCTCCCCGCGCTGCGGCAATCCGGATCCCCCTCCACCAGAAGCATCCCTTTCTGATGCCGAATCTCCCGCACCGCCGCCGCCACTTCCGCCAGAGTCGGCGTATCTTGCCGGTCGTGAAAATAGCGCTTGAGATCCGGATACGACAACACGGGGAAAGCCTTCGGCCGCAGCCGGTACACCACCCGCGTGACGATGAACCGGTCCCGATGCGTCGAGTTGAAAATGCTGCGCCGGTATGAAAATCCGCACGTCGCCGCCGGCAGCTCGCCGAAGGTCAGGTGATTCCGATCGAGGATGCGGACCGCTGTAATGGTCGTGGAAACTTCCTGCCCGTACGCGCCCACATTCTGCACCGGCGTTCCGCCCACCGTGCCCGGAATCCCCGCCAGGCACTCGATGCCGCCGTAGCCGCGTTCAATAGCCAGCGAAACAAAGCTGTCCCAGTTCTCGCCCGCCGCAACACGAAAATAATTGCCGTCCTGCTCGACGCCCATCATCGCGACGTGCAGCACTACTCCGGGAAAACCCTCGTCGGACACCAGAACATTGCTGCCTGCCCCCAGCACAAACAGGGGCAGGCGATTTTCCCGCGCATAGCGCACCGCCTCCAGCACCGATGCCTCGTCGGTGGCCTCGACGAAATACCGCGCCGGCCCCCCGATACCAAAGGTCGTGTACGGGGCGAGCGGAACCTGTTCGCGAAGGAGCATTCCCTTGAGATATATCAGTCCATCGCCACTGCCGAACAGTGGCGATGAACAGGGTCATCCTGAGCCAGGGTTGGCGCGCAGGCGCCAGCCAGTCGAAGGACAATCGCCGATGTGTCGCGGCGGCGATTGGCAAGGTCATCCTGAGCCAGGACTGGCGCGTTCGCGCCAGTCAGCCGAAGGACGGTGGCGTCAGCCGGATACGCCCCGTACAATGGTGATGTGGTTGTGCCAAAGTTCTGATCCCCGAAGGAGAACCGCCAAATGTATCCCGAAGTTATGCTCATCCCCATGCGCGAGGAGCTGACCCGCGCCGGCATCGCCGAGGCGCGCAGCGCCGAAGCCGTGGATGCCGCGGTCGCCAGTCCCGGCACCACCATGCTGGTCGTCAATTCAATTTGTGGCTGCGCCGCCGGAAAGATGCGCCCTGGTGTGCGCCTCGCGCTGCGCAACCCGGTTACACCGGACCGCTCCGTCACGGTTTTCGCCGGGCAGGACCGCGAGGCCACCGAGCGAGCACGCTCCTACTTTGAGGGCAATCCGCCCACCTCGCCCGCGGTTGCGATTCTCCGCGACGGCAAGCTCGTCTACCTGATGCAGCGCTTCGTCATCGAGAACAGCACGCCCCAGGTGATCGCCGATGAGCTCGCCCGCGCCTTCAACGAACTTTGCGCGAAGCAGGCGGTCTAGACACTCACTCGCTCCGGACACGAAAGGCTGCGCCCTCGAGCGCAGCCTTTTTTCGTGTCGGAAAAGTTTTCAGGAATGGGGAAGGAAGGAGCCGGCCGTCTCGAACTCATCGTCCGATGCGCGATACACGCTCACCAGGTTGCGCCCCTCGCGCTTGGAGCGATACAAAGCCTCGTCCGAGCGCAGCAGCAGTTCCGTCACCGTATCCCTGGGCTCGCTCACCGCTACGCCGATGCTGGCCGTCAGCCTCACGCTTCCCGGCAGCCCCGACAGATTCGCGATCTGCATGCGAATGCGTTCCGCCGCGGCCTGCGACTCGTCGGTGCCCGCGTTCCGCAGCAGAACCACGAACTCCTCCCCGCCGTAGCGCGCCAGTACGTCTGAGGGCCGGGTTCCGTCGCGCAGGGTCAGCGCAATCCGCCGCAGCACGTCGTCTCCCGCAAAATGGCCCAGCGAATCGTTCACCTGTTTGAAGTAGTCCAGGTCCATGAGCATGATGCCCAGCAGCCCGCCCGCCCGATCGCAGCGCAGCAGCTCCCGCCGCAGGATTTCCTCGAAGGCCCGGCGATTCAGCAGCCCGGTCAGGGAATCCGTCTGCGCCATCTTGTGCAGATCCAGCCGGTGCACCGTCAGCGCCAGCCACAGCAGGCCGATCACTGTTGCCAGAGCCAGAACCATCGACAAATAACTGAAGCCGACGTTCATCAGATCCGGATGGATGAAATTCGTTCGTTGGTCCGCGGTCGCCTGAGCTTCAAACAGGCACCAGGCGACCTGCAGCATGGTCGCCAGGATCAGCAGCCAGGCGCATGCGCGGGCAGGCTGGCGATGCTCCGCGTCGCTGTGCTTGCGGAACAGCATCACCGAAGTGGAGAGGAAGATGCAGCCCAGAACCGTGGCATGGATCACCAGCCGCGCGATCACCAGGTCATGCGCGTAGGTGAACCACACAAACAGCGGCAAAGCCGGAATCAGGATGCCCGCCGGCCACGGGAAAATGCGCGAATCGGTCTCCAGAATGTCCGCCGCCGCGAGATACAGAAACATCGCGCCCGCAAACAACAGGAAATTCGAAACCACGATACTCAGCAGGGCCGGCGTCCAGGGACGCAGCCCGATCAACAGCACCCCGAACAACGCGCACAGGATGAACCACGTGAGCTGCCGGCTGCCATGCAGATCGGGAGTGCTGCGCCGAACCCCCCGGAATCCAACCAGCATCAGCACCAGAGCCGCTGCGTAACCGCACATCAAAAAAGGCGTATACATGGGTGCTTCTTTCAGACACCTCCAGCTACCGTACGCACGGCGTCCCGCACACACAGGGCGTATCGTCGTACCTGCAGCGCATCGGGAAAATTCGATTAAGGATTGCATATCGAACCGCGCAAAGTCACCAGGAAACACGCCCCGGAACCCGATCGCGCATGGCTAATCCGTGTCAGACGGAATCACCCGCGCAGGGGCCCCGCTGTTCCGTAAATCGATGAGTCCTTTGGGGAAACATCGCATCGTCCTCGTCTCCGGTCCGCCCGCCTCCGGCAAGACCACCCTCGCGCGGCCGCTCGCCGAACGCCTCGGCTTCGCGCTCCTCACCAAAGACGACATCAAGGAAACCCTCTTCACCGCCATGCAAGGCCCTCCCGGCGACGTCGAGTTCTCCAGCAAGATTGGCGCAGCCTCCATGGATCTGCTCTGGGCGCTCGCGCCGCACTGCCCGGCAGTCGTGCTCGAGGCGAACTTCCGCACCCAGAGCCCATACGAGCGCGCCAAAGTCACGGCCCTTGCAGAAGCCGGCGCGCAGATCGTCGAAGTCTATTGCCGCCTTCCTCGCGAAGAAGCCTCCCGCCGTTTCGCCGAACGCGCCCGTCAGCAGCGCCACCACCCTGCGCACGCCCTCGCTGCAATGCCTCCCGACCGCATGATCGAGTACGAAGAACCCTTCGCCCTCAGCCCTGTCCTGGAAGTCGACACCACCCGCCCCATCGACATCGAAGCGCTGGCCAGGCAGATCGAAGCGACACGGACGCGATAACATTGAGCGATGCGAAAGAGAGCCCGCCCGCAAAGGAAGCCTGCCGTCGTGTTTCAGAAGGAACGCGGTCGCCTAATTCCTGATCCGAACAGCTACCAGGCGATCTACGCTCTGCAGGGCAGCCTTCGGGAATTTCCCTTGGAAGCCAGTCTCGAAGAAGAGCGGCGCGCCGAACTTAAACGTGAGAACGCAGTCGTCAGTACTGTCTCCTGACTCCTGTCTCCTGACTCCTGACTCCTGTTTCGCTCCCAGCTCCCGACTCCAAGGCTCCCGGCTCTCTCCTGTACCCTGTAAATACCCATGCATCGCTGGTCCAAGCTCTTCATTCCCACCCTGCGCGAAGCTCCGGCAGACGCCGAAGTCGCCAGCCATAAATTTCTCGTCCGCTCCGGATACATCCGGCAGCTCGGCGCCGGCATTTACTCCTACCTCTTCCTCGGCCAGCGCTCTATCAACCGCATCATCGCCATCGTCCGCGAAGAAATGGATCGCATCGGCCAGGAATTCTTCCTCCCCGCCATCCATCCCGCCGACCTCTGGCGCGAGTCCGGCCGCTGGACCATCATGGGCGACGCTATGTTCCGCCTCAAAGACCGCAAAGGTGCCGACCTCTGCCTCGGGATGACCCATGAAGAGGTCATGACCGACATCGCCCGCAACGAGCTCCACAGCTACAAGCAGCTCCCGCAGACCTGGTACCAGATCCAGACCAAATTCCGCGACGAGCCCCGCCCCAGGTCCGGCCTCCTCCGCGTGCGCCAGTTCATCATGAAGGACAGCTATTCCTTCGACCTCGACGAGGCCGGGCTCGATCGCAGCTACAAGCTCCACGATGGAGCCTACCGCGCCATCTTCACCCGCTCCGGGTTGAACTTCGTCGTCGTCGAGGCGGACTCCGGCGCCATGGGCGGTTCGCAGTCGCAGGAATTCATGGTCTACAGCGATGCGGGCGAAGACCTCATCGCCAGCTGCGCTGCCTGCGGCTACGCCGCCAACCTTGAGAAAGCAACTTCGCGCCTCGCGCCCGTCAAAGAAATGGCCGCCACTGGCGACGGCAAACCCGAACTCGTTTCCACACCCGGCCAGGCCGCCATCGCCGACGTCGCAAAGTTCTTCTCGATCGAGCCCAGCTCCGACATCAAGTGCGTCGCCTACATGGCAACCGTCCCGGCGAAGAACAGCGATCCGAAGAAGGGCCCGCAGAGCGCGTCGATCCCCGTCGTCGCCTTCCTCCGTGGCGATCACTTCGTCAACGAAACCAAGCTCCTCAAAGTCGTCGGCGCAACCGAGCTGCGCCCCATGGGTCCCGAGGAACTCGAAAAATATCTCCACGCCCCGGCTGGATACTTAGGTCCCGTCGGCCTGAAGCCGAAGAAAGACCTGAGCCCGGACCTCTCCGCATTCGCCGATGAGGAGGTCGTCGTCATCCTCGATCCCGGCCTCGAGAATCGCCAGAACCTCGTCTGTGGCGCCAATAAGCTCGACTACCATTACCGCAACGTCGTCCCCGGACGCGACTTCTCCTGGACCAAAATCGCCGACATCCGTAACGTCCTCGAAGGCGAAGGCTGTCCCAACTGTGGTCAGCCCCTGCACGTCGCCAAAGCCGTCGAAGTCGGCCACATCTTCAAGCTCGGCGATCGCTATACCGACAAGATGGGCGTGCGCGTCCTCGACTCCAACGGCAAAGAAGTCACGCCCATCATGGGCTGCTACGGCATCGGCATCGAGCGCATCCTCACCGCCGCCATCGAGCAGGGCAACGACGCCAACGGCTTTTGGCTCCCGCGCTCCATCGCGCCCTTTGACGTCGTCGTCACCATCACCAACGTCTCTGACCCCGCCCTCAACGCCACCGGCGAAAAAATCGCAGCGGAACTGGAGGCCGCTGGCTTCGATGTTCTCCTCGACGACCGCGACGAGCGCGCAGGCGTAAAATTTAAGGATGCGGACCTGATCGGCGTCCCGTATCGCATCACCGTCGGCAAAAAAGCCGCGGAAGGGAAGGTCGAGCTGCTCACCCGCGCGACCGCATCCGGACGCGACGTTGCCATCGCCGATGTGGCGCAGGAACTCAGCAACTTGGCGAGGAACTGACGCGAATGCAAGAGGCCTTGGCTTTTTCCCGAGGCTGCGTGTCCAAAACGACACGCCGTGTCTGCCGGGACACAAAAAAGCGGCATGGACAACAGCTAAGGCGTTTGTTATCAGTGAAGGAGAATGGCTCCCATCGTGCAGAAATCAGGGTATCCGGCCCGGAAAACCGGCGCCGCACAGCAAAGGCCAGGGCAAATGCCCGTTTCTGCATCCGAGTGGCGTATCTGAGTGGTCTGATACTGGGGAAGGCTCGCAATCGTTATGGCGGTAAAACTTAAAGTTCCCAACCTGGCCGTCCGCATCACGACGAAGAAAGTCCTCATCGGCGCCGGCATCGTCGTGGGAGTCTTCGCCCTCACCGCGGTCCTGATCTTCACTTTCTACTGGAACAAGTACGGCCACATCGTCGACGACCGCCTCAAGCAGCCTCTCTTCGCGCAGACCGCAAAGATCTATGCTGCACCGCCTGAAGTCCGCCCCGGTCAGAAGCTCACCCCGCACGAAGTCGAGCAGTCCTTGCAGGAGGCTGGCTATTCCGTCGACGGTCAGGGCGCCGCATCCCCGATGGGAACCTACGCCGCCAACGCCCACGACGTCACCATCCATCCCGGCCCGCAGTCGTACCACTCCCAGGATGGCGCCACCATCAGCTTCTCCGACGATGCCGTCGCCCAGATCACCGGCGATAACGGTCAGCCCCTCGCCGCCTATGAACTCGAGCCGATGCTCATCACCGGCCTCTCCGACGAGAACCGCGCCAAGCGCCGCCTCGTCACCTACGACGAGCTGCCCAAATACCTCGTCCCCGCTGTCACCTCCATCGAAGACCGCCATTTCTTCCAGCACGGCGGCGTCGACTACTTCCGTCTCGTCGGCGCGGTCATCGACGACCTCCGCCACGCGCACTACAGCCAGGGCGGATCGACCCTCACCATGCAGCTGGCGCGCGGCTTCTTCCTCTCCCCGGAAAAACGCATCAAGCGCAAGATCATCGAGATCGTCATCACCTTCCAGCTCGAGCACCGCTTCAATAAGCAGCAAATCTTTCAGATGTACGCCAACCAGGTTCCCCTCGGCCAGCGCGGCAGTTTCTCTATCGATGGCTTCGGCGAAGCCGCCCAGGCTTACTTCGGCAAGGATGTCCGCCAGCTCAACCTGCCGGAATGCGCGCTGCTCGCCGGCATCATTCAGAGTCCCAGCCGCCTCAATCCCTTCCGCCATCCTGAGCGCGCGCTTGAGCGCCGCAACGTCGTCCTCGATGCGATGGTCGAAACCGGCGACATCACCAAAGCCCAGGCCGAACAGGCCAAAGCCACGCCGCTCAACCTCGAGGCCGGAGCCTTCGACGCCGGCGAGGCGCCGTACTTCGTCGACCTCGTCCGCGACCAGCTCATCCAGCGCCTCGGCGATACGGACTACAACGAGCAAGGTCTGCGCATCTACACTTCACTCGACCCGCAGCTCCAGCAGATCGCCCAGGACGCCGTTGCCGACGGCATGAAGCAGGTCGACGCGCTGGTCGAAGCCCGTCATGAGCGCCTCGTGCGCGCCGCGGTCAAATCCGGCGAAGCTCCGCCGCCCGTCACCTCGCCGCAGGTCGCGCTCATCGCGCTCAATCCGCACACCGGCCAGGTTCTCGCGCTGGTCGGCGGTCGCAACTACGGCATCAGCCAGTTTGACCACGCCGTCTCGCATCGCCCCACCGGATCCATCTTCAAGCCCTTCGTCTACGCCGCGGCTTTCAACACCGCCATCGCCGGAACCCCGCTCACCAATCCTGACGGCACCAGCGCGGTCTTCACCCCCGTTACCATCCTGCACGACCAGCAAACCACTTTCACCTTCGACAATCAGGACTACTCGCCCCGCGACTTCGACAGCAAATACTACGGCGACATCACCGCCACCGAGGCTCTCTACCGCTCGCTGAATAACCCCACCATCGCCCTCGCGCAAATGATCGGCTTCGACAACGTGGCCTCGCTGGCTCGCGATGCGGGCATTAAGTCCGCGCGCGGTACCCCTGCCATGGCCATCGGCGCGTACGACGCTACGCCCCTTGAAATGGCCGGAGCCTACACCGTCTTCGCCAACGAAGGCGTCCACATCGATCCCTGGATGCTCGCCTCCGTCCGCGCTCCCAACGGCGACGTTCTCGCCGACTACGCTCCGCAGACCCGCCCCGTCCTCGATCCGCGCGCCGCCTTCCTCACCGTCAGCATGATGGAGCAGGTCCTCAACAACCCGCACGGCACCGGCGCAGGCGTCCGCAACATGGGCTTCGTCTCGCCCGCCGCCGGCAAAACCGGCACCTCCCACGACGCCTGGTACGCCGGATTCACCTCCAACCTTCTCTGCATTGTCTGGGTCGGCAACGACGACTACACCGACATCAAACAAGAGCTGGGCGTCGTCAATGCCGAGGGTGCAAAGGCTGCCGGGCCTATCTGGGCAGCCTTCATGAAGAACGCGGTGAAGTTGCCGGAATACTCTGATACGCACGACTTTGTGCCTCCGGCCGGCGTCGTCCAGATCAGCCTCGACAACACCACCAACCTCCTCGCCGACGCCGCCTGCACCGAGGACTACACTGCCGCCTTCCTTGATGGCACGCAGCCCACGGACACCTGCGACCACTCCATGGGCGACCAGCGCAATCTCTTCCAGAAAATTTTCGGCCTCGGTCAGCGCCCCGTAACTCAGGCGCCGCCCACGCCGGGCGTTGCGCAGCAACCGCCGCCGACCAAAGCAGCCCCCACCCAACCGTCCCAGGCGCAGAACCAGCCCGCCGACCAAAGCCAGGACAACAAGAAAAAGAAGCCCGGCTTCTGGGGCCGCCTCTTCGGAAAAAAAGACGACTCCCAGCAGCAGCCCCAAACCCCTCCGCAGTGATCTCTGGACTGAGTCGCTAAAAAACAGGTTCCCGTTCGGCAGTCTTGCAGTACCATTGCCCCCCAAAGGGGTTCTCCATGTTTCCCATCTCTGCCGCGGACGCCGTCTCCCCCGCCATTCAGCGAACCAGGACCTTCCTCTTCCGCCCGTTCCGCCTGGGAACCTACCTCAAGCTCTGCCTGGTTGCGTTAATCACCGAGGGCGTCGGAGGCAGTGGCAATTTCAACACCGGGAGCCACTACACGAACCACAAAACCACCGTCGGTTCGTTTGCGCCCTTCGCCTTCACCCCTGAACGGATCGCCGAGGCCGTCTTCGCGTCTCTGCTCGTCATGCTGCTCTGCCTCTGGCTCTTCTACCTCATCACCCGTCTGCGTTTCGCCTTCTTTCATTGCCTCATCCACAACATCAAAGAGATTCGCCCCGGCTGGCATATTTACCGCGAGCCGGCGACGCGCTTCTTCTGGCTCAACGTAGTCGTCGGACTCTGCTTCCTGCTCCTGCTCGCCCTCATCGCGATCCCCTTCATCGCGGGATTCCTGGGCCTCTTTCATAACGTCGCGGCCGGCGGTCATCCCGACGTTGGATCGATCCTGGCTCTCGTCCTGCCCCTCATCCCGATCATCCTTGTCCTCGTCCTGGGTGGCATTGCCGTCGACGTGATCCTTCGCGACCTCATGCTCCCGCACTACGCCCTCGAGAACGCAACCGCCGGCCAGGCCTGGTCCGCGGTCTGGGCCCGCATCCGTGCGGCAAAAGGATCGTTCCTCGGTTACGCTGTGCTGCGCGTCCTTCTGCCCATCGTCGCCATGATCGGACTGTTCATCATCCTCATCCTTCCCGCCATCATCTTTGTCGTGATCGTTGCCGCGGTCGAGGTCGCGATCCACGTTGCCTTCTCTGGCGCAGCCGGCACCACCGCCATGATTGGAATCTTTCTCCAGGTTCTCGTCGGCGTCATCGCCTTCGCCGCGGCGCTCCTTGCCTGGATCGTCATCGGCGGCCCGTTGAGCACCGCGATCCGGCAGTACGCGCTGGTCTTCTACGGAAGCCGCTATCAGCCGCTGGGCAACATCCTCTTCCCGCCGCCACCCGTCGCCCCACCCGCCCCAGGCACGGCCTGAGGCGGGCGCGGCTACTACCAACCGGGCCGCCCCACGACGAATAACCGGACAGGGCATGAAACAGTCTCGCTCAGCGAGCTGTCTCATGCGCCGCTGACACGAAGCCGCCGCTATCTGCGCCCGCGGCCTCGGCCTCCGCTTTGGTTTACAACCAGAACCACGCTCGCCTTTGCCGTTGTGTAGTCGGTCGTGTCAGTGGGTGTAAAAGTTACCGTCAACGTCTGCGATCCAACTGCGAGCACGGTTCCCGCTGGCGGCGAATAGACAAAGGTTCCCGGTACCGATGCCCTGGCATCCAGCTGGGTTGCGCTCAGCGCGGTCCCATTGTTGATCGGCGCGGGTGTAGGCCATGTAATCGTTGGCGTGGTTTGGCTCGACGAACTCACCGTTTGAATCAGCGTGCCGGACGATGCCGTGTTGTCGTTGCTGTCGCCGGCATAAACAGCCGTGATCGAATCCGACCCTGCCGGCAGCGCCGTGGTGGAGAGTGTCACGCGTCCGCCACTGAGCGTGCCTGTGCCAAGCGACGTGGATCCGCTGTAGAACGTCACCGTCCCCGTTGCGCTGGAGGGAACAATGGCGGTAAACGTCACCGATTTCCCCACGGTCGATGGGTTAAGCGAAGACGAGAGCGTGACGGTTGGCGTGGCCTTGTTGATGACGAAGTTTCCTGCGGATGCCCCGGTTAAGGTGCTGTATTCCGCAGTATTCTGCGGCGTGAAATTAGCCGTAATTGCATAAGTTCCCGGTGCAGTGGGCACCGCAGAAGAACCCTTGTACAAAACGTCGCTGACCGTTCCCGGTACCGATGCGCTCACCGCGGCCGCCTGCGGGCTTCCGTTATAGACAACCGGCGAATTGGTCACCGTCAGCGTCTCCGGGCCCGTCGCAGCAGCTCCCGCGGACAGGATCTCAATCGCCGCCGCGTCGTACGCCGAGGCGCCGTTGGGCACGCTGAAGGAGTTCGCCATTTGCCAGCTGAACGAAATAGGGTTGGTCGAGGTTGTGTAGATGTAGCCATAGCAGTCGCCCGAATCCCAATTCGTCGCGTCCGTCATGCCCGTCGCCCAGGTGGATGTAAATATCACGCCAGGCGTCAGTGTCCCGGATGGCGGCCCGAGGCCTAACATATTGACCGCGATCACCACGCTGTTGGAGGCGTCAGGAGTTATGACCGGAGCATTGAGGATACTGGCATTAGCGCTCGATGGCTGGTTTCCATCCTGGGAGTTAACCATCGCCCCAACGCATCCGGTAGACCCACCGGTAGTTTTGGCTCCGGCAATGTCATAGACAATCATGTGTGTGGTTCCCGTGTCGGGTAGCCAGGAGATGGTCAAATCGCGGCTGCCCGTTTCGGAACCAAGACACGTGTAGTAAATCTGCGGGTCGTCATTGGCTATTGTGAAGGGTGTGCGCGTCCAGGTATCGCCCTGACTATCGCCCACGTCGGTCATGTCACCCTCGTAGCCGCTGGAGGGATAGGCACTGGAGATAACGATGGCGTTGCCGGTGGATGGGAATGGAAGCGACGCCGGAGTCAACGGCAGGGGTGGATTGTAATAGTGCATCACGCGCGTGACGTGAATCCCGGTGGGCTGGGTGCCCGCGCCGGCAGACGGCTTGAACGCTGCCGCCACTGAATTCCAGTGACGCTCGTTGGGATCGGCGTTCACATAGAGCGTCGGGTCATAGGCACCATTCACCGCCTGGACTGACACCTGGCTGGCAAATTTGTCCCAGGCATTTTCCATTAGCAGCGCCGAGCTGTTATCCGGCATAACCCAGCCGATGGGATCGTCTTCCTCAGGGTAGTTATAACTCTCTTCCGCGAAGTTATAAATCAGATCGCCGCTTGTGGTGGTGGTAATCGAACCCGGTTGCAGGTCGCCGGTTAAGCCGTTTGCGCCTGCAGCGCCGTCAATACACGACGAAGGCGCGATCCCGCTGACTTCGTTGTAAGAGAACTGGAGAACCTCACCAGGGGCAGGCGGCGCGCTGAGCTGAATGGTGACGACATTCGTTCCCGCAGCCGCTCCGCAGACGTAGAACAATTGCGTTTCTATCTGGTCGGCGGCATTGGTGGTGGTCACCGCCGATTGCCAGCTTCCA